>Ga0075434_100000331_pt1 | contig 34017 bp, 36 predicted proteins | sample RhiMethybrSRZTD3_FD_75298 | JGI IMG/M metagenome (GOLD analysis project Ga0075434, IMG submission 75298) | Populus rhizosphere microbial communities from Tennessee, USA - Rhizosphere MetaG P. TD hybrid SRZTD3 | ecosystem: Host-associated > Plants > Roots > Rhizosphere > Soil | place: USA...
AATGCGGAGAGCGGCGCAAGCGTCACGGTGACAGCAAGAACAACCGCGAGCCCTATCGGCTGCATGAATACCTCGGTCGAGATTGATTGCGGAAGTCTAGCCGACCCGACTCATCGGCAACGCGACTCGAGCGCTCAGTGTTGGGCGAGCGTCTCGGTCAGCGGCTAATGACCGGTGGCGCCGCCCACCCGCGCGCCGCCCTCAGCTCGGCACGCCGCCGGGTCGTCGCGGCCTCATCGACCACTGAGCCAGACGGGTGGAGCACGACTCCGTAGTCATCCCGCGCCGACCCCACGCTGACCAGCTCGTTGGCCACATCGCGCAGTACCCGGAGCGGATCGCGCTCGAGCGGATCGCCCCAGCCGCCAGGCCCAGGCTGGTCATGGATGAAGACGTCGCCCCGACGCATCGGCGTCATCGTGACCTTCGCCGTGAGCTCGCGCTCGCGACCGTCGGTGATCAGCCGGTTGCGCGACGGCTTACCCGGCGCGCCACCGTACAGGCCGTACGGACGAAACGTGTGGCGATCGGCGCGCACCTGGAGCACGGCCTCGTCCTCTGTGAGCCGGTAGGCGCGGCGGATCGACATCCCGCCGCGATGTCGGCCGGGGCCGCCCACGTCGGAAATCAGCTCGCAGCACAAAATCTCGAGCGGCTGCTCGGTCTCGGTCACCTCCGCGGACGGCAGCGACATGTTCGCGAAGAGGTTGGCGTTGCCGTCGAGTCCATCGGCCCACGGCCGGCCGCCCCAGGCCGAGCAGATGAACTCCACGAAGATGAACGGCGTGCGGTCGGCGTGATAGCCGCCGATGCTGACGCCGGTGTTGCCGCCCTCGGAGGCCGCGATCACGCGGTCGGGCAGCATCTGCGCGAGGGCGCCGAAGACGGTGTCGACCATGCGGAACCCGGTCAGCCCGCGGGCCGCGCAGGCGGCCGGCGGCACCGCGTTGGCGATGGTACCGGGCGGCGCGATGACCTCGATCGCGCGATAGAAGCCGGCGTTGCAGAGGATCTCATGCGGCAGGACCGATTTGATGCAGGTGTAGGTGGCGGCGCGCGTGAACGACAGCGTGTTGTTGATGGCGCCTTTCACCTGGGGCGAGGTGCCGGTCCAGTCCGCCGTCATCTGATCGCCGCGCTTCTTCAGGGCGACCGTGAGCGGGATCGGCGTGCCGAAGTCGATGCCATCGTCGTCGATCCAGTCGGTGAAGCTCCACTCGCCGTCCGGCAGCTCGGCGATCGCGGCGCGCGTCAGGCGCTCGGTGTAGTCGAGGATCTCTTCCATGTAGGCCGACACCTGCTCGACACCGTGCTTGGCGATCAGCCTCGTGAATGCCTCTTCCGCAATATGGCAGGCCGAGAGCTGCGCGCGCATGTCGCCGAGCACGCGTACGGGCATGCGCACGTTCTTCTCCAGCATGCGAAAGAAGGTCTCGTTCGGCTCGCCGGCGTCGTACATCTTGATCGGCGGAATGCGCAGGCCTTCCTGGAAGATCTCGGTCGAGTCCGATGCGTTCGAGCCGGCCACGCGACCGCCCATGTCGGTCTGGTGGCAAATGGTTGCCGCGAACGCCACGCGCCGGCCGTCGTGGAAGATCGGCTTGAGGATGAACACATCGGGCAGATGCATCCCGCCTTCGAAGGGATCGTTCAGCGCGAAGACGTCACCGGGGCGCATACGGTCGCCGTAGTGTCGGATCGTGGCAGCGAGCGCATCGGGAAACGATGACAGATGGCCGGGTAGCGTCAGCCCCTGCGCCACCGTCCGGCCCTGGGCGTCGCAGAAGGCGGTCGAGTAATCCATGTTGTCCTTGAGCACGCCGGAGTACGCGGTCCTCAGGATGGTCAGGGCCATCTCGTCCGCGATGGAGAGGAGCGTGTTCTTGAACAGCTCGAAGCCGATCGGATCGGAGAGCCGCGTGGCCACCGCTCAGACCTCCATCACGATGTTGCCAGACGCATCGAGCGCTGCTCTGGCGCCCGGCGGCACCACGCAGGTCGCGTCGTACTCTTCGACGATCGCCGGCCCCTCACGCGGTGTCGCGAGATCGCCGCGCGTCAGGACCGGCGTCACGATCCAGCCGTCGCGCTGACCGAAGTACACTCGCCGCGAGCCCCCAAACGTGCCCGCGCCGCGGCCGATCTGGACGCGCTCGGGGACGCGCGGCCGGTCGCTCAACCCCTGGCCGACGACGCGCAGGCTCACGATCTCGACCGGCTCGTCGGCGCCCGCGCGGTGTCCGTACGTGCGCTCGTGCTCGCGCCCGAACGCTTCCTCGATCGACACGGTCGCCGTCACGGGCACCGTCAGCTCGAACGACTGCCCCTGGTAGCGGCAGTCGGCCGAGCGGGCGATGTGAACGGCCGCGCCACTGAATCCCTCCGCCGCGAGCTGAGCACGCGCTTCATCCTCCAGGCGACCGAAGGCCTCGCTCAGCTCGGCGGGATCGAGGCCACGCGCCGGACGGCGCCACGTGCGGACGTAGTGGTGCTCAACCTCGGAGTAGAGCAGGCCGAAGGCCGAGAACAGCCCAGGCGCGGGTGGGACGATGACACGGGTCATTTCGAGCGCTCGGGCCATGCCCGCGGCGAACAGCGGCCCGTTGCCGCCGAAGGCAAAGAGCGCGTACTCGCGCGGGTCGCGACCGCGCTCGCTCGAGACCGCACGGATCGCGCGCATCATGTTCGACGCCGCAATCAGATGAGCGCCGTACGCCGCCTCGGCGAGCGGCAAGCCGAGTGGCGCCGCGACCTTCTCCTGGAAGATCTCATGCGAGCGAGCCGCGTTGAGCTTCACGGCGCCGCCCGCCAGCGCGGTCGGGTTCAGATAGCCGAGGACGACGTTCGCGTCCGTGACCGTCGGCTCGGTGCCGCCGAGGTCATAGCAGAGCGGTCCCGGTGACGCACCGGCGCTGCGTGGGCCGACCTGCAAGGCGCCACCGGCATCGCGCCAGACGATCGAGCCGCCGCCGGCGCCGACCTCGGCGAGGTCGATGGCGGGGACGCGCAGGAGATAGCCGCTTCCGGTGAGCAGCCGCGAGCCGTGCATGATGCCGCCGCCTACCTGGTATTCGGTGGCCCGGTTCACCGCTCCGTCCTCGACGATCGATGCCTTGGCGGTCGTGCCGCCCATATCGAAAGTGATGAGCTTGTCGAACCCTGTCCGCCGCGCCAGCGCCTGGGCACCAACGACACCCGCGGCCGGCCCTGACTCGATGATGTGCATCGGCATCGAGGCGGCTGCGGTGTCGGTCATGAGCCCACCGTTGGACTGCATGATCAGCAGCGGCCCGCGCACGGCGATCCGGTCGAGCCCCGTCCGCAGGGTAGCCAGATAGCGGCGAACGATCGGCAGCACGTACGTGTTGATCACCGTCGTCGATGTCCGCTCGTATTCCTTGATCTCCGGCAGCACCTCGCTGCTGAGGCACACGAGCAGGCTCGGGGCGCGTCGCTCGACGATCGACTTGATGCGCTGCTCGTGGACGGGATTGGCCCACGCGTTGAGCAAACACACGGACAGCGCCTCGATACCCTGAGCGAGGAGCCGGTCGAGCGCCCGCTCGACGTCCACCTCGTCGAGCGACTGCCGTACCGCGCCGCGCGCGTCGATGCGCTCGCTCACCTCCATCCGCAAGCGGCGCTCGACCAGCATTGGCGGCTTTTCCCACGTGAGATCGTAGAGGCGCGGCATCCGCAGGCGTCGTATCTCGAGGACGTCGCGAAAGCCCTTCGTCGTGATCAGTCCCGTGCGGGCGCCGCGCAGCTCGAGCAGCGCGTTTGACGCGACGGTGGTGCCGTGCAGCACCTCGACCACGTCGCGACCGCCGAGACCCGTCTCGTCGAAGACCTCGCGGAGCCCGTCGACGATGGCGCGCGCGTAGTCGTCGACGCTGGACGACACCTTCTTGATGTGCAGGCGTCCGTCGGCGTCGAGGAACACGATGTCGGTGAAGGTGCCGCCGATGTCGACCGCGACGCGGAAACGGCTCACGCGTTCTTTTCCATCGCGAGCACCGCGGCGAACGTCTCCACGAGGCCCTCGAGCTCGGCGTCGCCCATGGGCGTCGAGAGACATCCGAGCCCGGTGATGGACATGAGCACGCCGTGCTCCATGAGTCGGCGCACCAGCCTGACGAGCCGCTCGTTCTCCGCTGGTGTGGCCCGCGTGCTTCGATAGTCGGCGAGCTCGCCGTCCACCGGGTGAAGGCGGAACAGCGAGCCGAGGCCGGCCACGCGTCCGGGGACGCCGGCCTGCTTGAAGCAGTCGTCCAGGCTCGCGCGAAGCTTGGCGCCGAGCTCTGCGAGCCGCTCGTAGGCATCTGGTGTCAGCATCCGCATGGCAGCCAGACCGGCGGCCATCGTCACCGGGTTGGCGTTGAACGTCCCGCCGTGGGGCGCGGGCGGCGTCCCACCGCGTGTCGGATCGAACACCGCCATGACGTCGGCTCGGCCAGCCACGGCCCCCACGGGGAAACCGCCGCCGATGATCTTGCCGAGTGTGGTCATGTCCGGTGTCACGCCGAATGCGCCCTGCGCGCCGTGGTACCCGACGCGGAACGAGATGACCTCGTCGAAGATCAGCACGATGCCGTGCGCTCGGGTCACGTCACGCAGGGCCTGCAAGAATTCCGTCCGCGCGGGCACGAGACCGATGCGGTTGGGGACGGGATCCACCAGCACCGCCGCCAGGTGCCGGGCCTCGCGCTCGATGCGCGCGACGGCCTGCTCGGCGTGATTGAACGGCAGCACGACGACGTCCTCGAGCACCGCGGGCGGCGTTCCCTTCGAGTACGCGGTGCTGGTCGGCGCCGCCAGGCTCCCCCACGTCTCCGGAGTCGAAGCCAGACTGACCTCGGCGTAGTCGTACGAGCCGTGGTATGCACCCTCGAACTTCGCGATCTTCGGGCGGCCCGTGAAGGCGCGCGCGCCCTTGATTGCGATCATCACGGCCTCACTACCCGAATTGGTGAAGCGCACGCGCTCGGCCGACGGCAACCGCTCGCACAGGAGCGCCGCGAGGTCGATCTCCTCTGGCGTAGGCATCGGGAACGAAGCGCCCTGCGCGAGCCGGCGGGTCGCCGCCTCGACGATCGTCGAATGGGCGTGGCCGTGGATCAACGCCGTGTAGTTGTTCAAGCAGTCCAGACGGCGGTCGCCCTCGACGTCGGTGATCCAGCAGCCTTCCCCCGCGGCGGCGTACGGCGGGTACGGCGCCATGTAAACGGTGGTGCGTGAGTTGCCGCCCGGCAGTACGCCCTTGGCGCGCGCGAAGAGCGCTGCGGATTTGGAGTCGGGCTCCGCCCACCGCGCGGTCCGCGCGAGTGGTCGGGGGCTCTTCGCCTTGGAGATCGTCGCCATCGCCGCGCCTCCTCAATCGATATGGCGGCTGCTGCCACGCGTGCCCCGATGATACTCGGACTCCCGGGACTTGGCGCGCGAGTCCATCGACTCTCTCGCCGCAGTACAATCTCGACCGTGACCGACGCGGATTATATGGATCGCGCACTGCGAGAGGCCGAGGACGCCCTTGTGCGGGGCGACTGGCCCGTGGGCTCGGTCCTCGTCCATGGCGGTGTCGTGCTCGCGACGGGTCAGAATCGACAAAACACCGAGCGAGACGTGACCTGGCACGCGGAGTTCGAAGCCCTGCGGCGCGCGACGCGCGAGCACGGTGTGGCGAGCCTGGCTGGAGCTACGGTGTACTCCACGATGGAGCCGTGCCCGATGTGCGCGGGCGCCATGAAGCTCGCGGGCATCGCACGACTGGTCCTGGGCACCCGGCACGCTACGCTCCGGCGCACCGATCTCGGCACGTACTCGATCGAGACGTTCTGCCGGATGGCCGACTACGATCTCGTCCTCACCACCGGTGTGCGCGAGCCCGAGTGCACGGCGCTCCGCCGGCGCTGGGGCAAGGATTCCGTTCGTGCTTTCTAGCGCGGCTGGTGTGACTCGATGAGCGAGACCGCGCTCGGCACCGTCATCGGCAACCTCGCGCAGGTCGCTCCGCATCGCGCGGCGCTCACGTGCGGCACGGACACCGTCTCGCGCGCGACCTTCGAGGCGCGCACGAACCGGCTCGCCCGCGCCTACCGTGAGCTCGGCGTCACCCCCGACTCGTTCGTGACCATCGGCCTGCCGAATAGCATCGAGTTCTTCGAGGCCGTACTGGCGGTGTGGAAGCTCGGCGCGACACCCCAGCCCATCTCGTCGCGACTGCCAGCCGCCGAGCGGCGCGCGATCATCGACCTCGCGAATCCCTCGCTCATCGTCGGCGTCGATCCATCCGAAACGCCGGGCCGGACGACGATCTCCGGCGGATTCCAGCCGGACGCATCGCTGTCGTCCGATCCGTTGCCGCCGCTCATCGCCGCGTCGTTCAAGGCGCCGACATCGGGCGGGAGCACCGGCCGGCCGAAGCTCATCGTCGCCACCCAGTCGGCGACGTGGGAGTCGGTCCAGGGCTTCGCGGATCTCCTGCGGATCCCAGCGGACGGCGTGCACCTGGTGACCGGGCCGCTCTACCACAACGGACCGTTCATCACCTCGCTCCTCGCGCTGCTGCGCGGCAACCATCTCGCGATCATGGAGCGCTTCGATGCGACCGCGACGCTCGCGCTGATCGAGCGGCATCGTGTCGACTGGATGTACGCGGTGCCCACCATGATGCACCGCATCTGGCGACTGCCGGAGCGTGAGCGGCAGCGGTTCGACGTCTCGTCGCTCCGCGTCGTGTTCCACATGGCCGCGCCGTGTCCGCCATGGCTCAAGCAGTTGTGGATCGACTGGCTCGGCGGCGAGCGCATCCTCGAGCTCTACGGCGGGACCGAGGCCCAGGCGATCACGTTCATCACCGGTGACGAATGGCTCGCGCACCGCGGCTCCGTCGGCCCCGTGATCCTGGGCGAGATGGTCGTGCTGGACTCGAGCGGCAACGAGCTGCCGCCCGGCGAGGTCGGCGAGATCTGGATGCGTCGTGGCCTCGCGGAGCCGCCGTCCTACCGCTACATCGGCGCGCGGTCGAAGTCGCGTCCAGGTAACTGGGAGTCGCTCGGCGACATGGGCTGGAAGGATGCGGACGGCTACGTGTATCTCAGCGACCGGGATACGGACATGATTCTGGTGGGCGGCGCGAACGTCTACCCCGCCGAGATCGAATCCGCGCTCGACGAACATCCGGCCGTCACGTCATCGTGCGTGATCGGCCTGCCCGATGACGAGTACGGCAACGTCGTTCATGCGATCGTGCAGGCGGCCGCACCGTTGACGCCCGCTGAGCTCGAGGAGTTCCTGCGCGCGAAGCTGACGAAATACAAGCGCCCGCGCACGTACGAGTTCGTGAGCGAGCCGCTGCGAGGCGACGACGGCAAGGTGCGACGCTCGGCACTCCGTGCGCAGCGGCTCGCGGCCGCAACTCGCTGATATCCGGCACCTCCCCGATGACCCAGCGGAATGGTCCCGACGCGCTTATTCGGGTATTGGCCTGACGCGCCGACTCGCACAAGGCGGGATCATGGAGACAGGAGGTGCGACATGCGTGAGTTCCATTGCAAAGACGTCGGAATGCCGGACTGCAGCTTCGTCGCGAAGGGGAAGGACGACGACGAGGTGATGCGGAAGGCCGCCGAGCACGCAAAGCGCGACCACAACATGCAGACCATTCCGCCCGACCTCGAACGCAAGGCTCGGGGCGTGATCCGCGAGTCGCACGAGGCGAGTAAGCGGTAGAACGACCGATTCCCCAGCGCGCCCCGGGGCCCCGGCCTCGGGGCGTTGCTCGTCCAGCAGCGATACTCTTCGCGAGCCTGGATGTCCAAAGGGCCGCAGTGCCGCCCGCGCGCGCGTCAGGCGCCGGTTTTCAGTCGCGGAACGAGCCGCACGGCGTTGTCGCGCTCGATCGCCTCAAGATCGCTCGCGCTAAAGCCGTAGTCGGCCAGGCCCTTCACGTGATCGATCGCAGTGCGGTAGGGAAAATCTGTGCCGAAGACGATCTGCGAGACCGGGATCAGCTTCGTCAACGAGGCGAGTGCGTACGGATGCGCCGCCTGCGCGGTATCGTAGTAGAAGCGCTGCAGCTCCGCTTCGACGCCGTTCGGCACCCGCGCCGCGAGGGTCTTGTTGATCAGCGGCAGGCGTACGAAGCGCTCGGTCAGGAACGGCAAGGTCCCGCCGCCATGCGAGAAGACCACCCGCACGTCGTGGAAGCGCGCGGCCGTGCCGCTGAAGACCAGACTGGCGATCGTGCGTGTGGTGTCAGTCCCCCATTCGATGATCGACTCCGGCACGTCGGGAATGAGGTTGCCGCAGCAGTTCGCCGTCGTCGGATGCGTGTACACGACGGCCCGACGCCGGTTCAGCTCCTCCCACACCGGGGTGAAGCTCGGGTCACCCAGCCACTTGTCGCCGTAGCTGGTGAGGAGCGCGATGCCGTCGGCCTTGAGCGTATCGAGCGCGTAGCCGATCTCGTTCAGGGTGGCCTCGACGTGCGGCATGGGCATCACGGCGAACATCCCGAAGCGGCCCTTCCCGTCTGCTACGAGCTTGGCCGAGTAGTCGTTGCACTCATGCGCCAGCTTCCGCGCGCCGGGATCGTCGAGGAAGCGCAGCGCCGGAGTCGTGATCGACGTGATGGCCGTCGCCACGCCCGCCCTGTCCATGTCGGCGAGTGACTTGTCCGGGGTCCAGTCGCGCACCGGGCCTGGGATGTTCTTGGCCGTGATCGCGGCAAGGTACGGCGGCGGCGTGTGGTGATGGTGGACGTCGATCCGAAGCGTTTTCCCTGTCGCCATCTGCGCCTCCGCCGCGAACCGGGAGACGAGCACCCTCGCTCCCAGCGTCGCGCTTCCAACGAGAAGCTCGCGTCTTGCGATCGGCATCGGAATCCTAGCGGGTTCGACGGTACTCGTAGTCCTCGCGCTCGCCGCTCCCGACGCGAAGCTCCGGATGCAAGGGCGGCTTCGTGCTGTTGAGCTTCGCGTGAGCGTCCAGCGCGGCCTGGTCGACCCAGCGCTCGAGGAGCGTCAGCCGGTCGGGATTCACGGTGCTCTGAAAGACCTCGAACTGCTCACAGCCCGGCTCCTTCATCACCTCGGCGCAGCGCCCCTTGTACGCGTGGGCCAGCTGCGTGCCTTTGCCGGGCGCAGCCGTGATCGTCACGACGAGTCGGATGGCCATCGCTCGCTCCTTGTCGCGGTCTGTCGCGGTCGACCGCTCCCCTGACTGGATTCGGAGCGACTGTGCGCGGGGGCCGGTCGCCTGTCAAGCCGTCCGCGACACCGAGACGGTCGCGCCGATTTTGGATGACCGCTCGGCGGCCTCCACGATCTCGAGCGCGCGAATGCCGGCGGCGGCGGGAACCTCATTCGGCCCGCGGCCGATACAGGCGTCGAGAAACGCCTCGAGCTCGAGCCGCAACGGCTCGTCGCGTCGAGTCGGGAACTCCTCCTTGCCGGTCTCGACCGCCTCCCAGGATGCGCCACGCCGCTGGTGCTCGCCGTGGAACAGCGTGACCACCGAGGCGCCGTAGTCGGCGACGAGTGTTCCCCGTTCCCCGACGATCACGCAGTCTCGCCAGGTGCCGGGCACGAAGTAGTCGGCCTCGACGGTTACGGGCACATCACCGTAGTGCACGACGGTCCAGGACAGATCATCGAGGCCGCGACCGAGGAAGTCGCGCTGGAGCGCGCTGACCGCGGTCGCCTCACGGCCGAAGAGATACGCGAAGAGATCGAAATAGTGAATGGCGTCGGTCTGGGTGACGCCGACGTCGAGACGGGGCCGCTTGAAACCCGAGAACCGCCCGGTGGCGTAGCGCACGCGTCCGATCCGATCGGCGCCGAGCGCCTCGCGCAAGGTCGCCGTCACGGGGTGGAAGCGAAAGATGTGGCCGACCTGCAAGACGCGGCCGGCCGTCGCGGCCGCCTCTTCGAGCTCGCGCGCTTCAGCAACCGTCCGCGCGAGCGGCTTCTCGACGAAGCAGTGTCGGCCGGCGGCGAGGCCCGCGCGCGCGATCGCGTGGTGGCTGTCGGCCGCGGTGACGATGTCCACGGCGTCTACCGAATCGAGCGCGGCGCGATAGTCGGCGACGGCGCGCTCGCGGGGGACACCGTGGCGCACCGCCCAGGCCAATCGATCCGGCGCGACATCGGCGACCCAGAGCGGGACGCCGAGCTCGCCGAGCACGCGCAGGTGCTTTTCGCCCCAGCGGCCGAGGCCGACCAGCAGGACGTTCACGCGCCGCACTCAGTCGCGAACGAGGTCGCCGCCCACGTCCTCGACGACCTCGTAGCGCAGGAGGCGGGTCTTCATCCAGCGGATGACGAGGAGGTCGACGAAGGCCACGAGCGCGCGATTGAAGACCCCGTACTTCGACCGGCCGAACCGGCGCGGCCGGTGGCCCACCGGAACCTCGATCACGCGATAACCGCGAATCTTGAGCAGGGTCGGGATGAAGCGGTGAAAGCCGCGATAGAGGACGAGCTCGCGCAGGCACTCACGCCGGAAGGCGCGAAAGGTGCAGCCGCTGTCCTGGATCGTCTCATCCGACATCCAGTTGCGGATGCGGTTGGCGATGCGCGACGACGCGCGGCGCACGAAGTTGTCGCCGGCGGCGCGATCGACCCGCCATCCCGTGACCGCGTCCCAGTGGTCCAGGTGCGCGAGCAGCATCGGGATGTCCGCCGGATCATTCTGGAGATCCGCATCCATGACGACCACCCGGCGCCCGCGCGCGGCCTTGAACCCGGCGTCGGTCGCCGCGGTCTCGCCGCCGTTCGTCTTGAGACGGACCAGATGCACGCGCTGGTCGGTCTCGCGGAACGACCGGATGATCTCCGCGCTGCGATCGCGGCTTCCGTCATCGACGAACACGACCTCGAAGCTCAGCGGGAGGCGCTCGAGCACTTCGCGGAGCTCGGACCAGAGCGGCGAGAGACTGGCTTCCTCGTTGTAGACGGGGATGACGACCGAGAGGTCAGTCACCCGGCTCCCCCGACGAGGCGCGCCGCGCCGTGCCCTGCCACTCGGCGACGAGCGTCTGCGGGAGATTGAGCCGATCCAGCACGCGGGCGATCGTGTGATTCACGATGTCGTCGAGGTCCTTGGGGCGGTTGTAGAACGCGGGCATCGGCGGCAACAGCACTGCGCCCATCTCGGCGAGCGCGACCATGCACTTGAGATGACCCAGGTGCAGCGGCGTCTCACGCAGCAGCATGATGAGCGGCCGCCCTTCCTTCAAGGTGACGTCTGCCGCCCGCGAGATCAGCGAATCGGTGTGACACGAGGCGATGGCGCCGGCCGTCTTGACCGAGCACGGCGCGATCACCATGCCGGCCGTCCGGAACGAGCCCGAGGCGATCGAAGCACCGATATCGCGGATGTCGTAGTGATGCGCGGCGAGCGCCTCGACGTCCCGCACCGTGTATGCGGTCTCCTCCACGATCGTGCGCTTGCCGGGCGCCGAGATGACCAGGTGCGTCTGCACGTCGGCTTGCCCGCGCAGGATCTCGAGCAGGCGGATGCCGTAGATCGATCCGGTCGCGCCCGTGATCCCGACGACCAGGCGCTTCAGAGGCGAAACCTCTTCTTGAATACTTCCTCGCGCGTCTTGTCGTAGAGCACTTCCCACTCGCGGCTGCCTTCGGGCAGCGGGCGGGAATATGACCCGAGGATCTTCCGCACCTCGCCGTCGATCGACTCGGCGAGCTTGGCTTCCTCGGTGAGCGCCCGGATGATCTCGGTCCGCACTTCGTCGGGCGCCTTGAAGCTCACGCCCTCCGTCGTGCCGAGCTGTTTCAAAATGACGTCGGCGAGGTAGAACAACCGCTCGCGGCTCATTCGCATCATCAGAGAATGAACCCCCGCTCGCGCGCGAGCTTCTCCTTGACCTTCCCGAGCAGCTGGCGGTAGTCGGCCGCGGAGTCCTTGATCTGCTTGGCGTGCTCGAGCAGGAGCTTGCGCGCTTCGGTGTCGAGCTGCTCTTCGGCGGCCAGGTTCTCGAGTATGACGCTTCGAATAGCGGCGCGCGCGGTGTTCTCGTCCTTGATGTCGGCGACCTTCCGTACCGTCAGACGCTTGACCACCGCGCTCGCCATGCGATCGGCAACCGCTGCGTGGCGAGGCATAACCCCGCAAGCCTACACGCCTGCGCCGCAGAGTGTCAAGGAACGGACCCGTTATGTTGGTGCGTCGCGGCCACCGCGCGCGCCGGGAGGACGACGGTGACACGCGTGCCGAGCGGCGGCGCGCTGTCGACACGGACCGTCCCGCCGTGAGCCTCCACCAGCGCCTTCACGACGGCCAGGCCGATTCCCGTGCCGCGCGCGGAGCCGGCGGCGTCCGGCACGCGGTAGTAGGGCTCGAAGACCCGGCTCAGCGCCTCCGCCGGAATCCCGCGCCCGGCGTCGGTGACCACGATCGCGACGCCGCCGTCGAGCGCGCGGGCGCCGACGCGTACCGTGCTCCCGTTTGGCGAATACTTGATCGCGTTGGAGATCAGGTTGGTCAACACGCGCTCCAGCGCGTCGGGGTCCGCGTCGACGACGGGCAGCGCCGGCTCGCACTCGGTCGAGATTAGATGCGTGGCCGTCCCCTGGCGGAAAATATCGACCGTCCCCTCGATCGTGGGCTCGAGCTTGAGGGGAATGCGGCACAGCGCGGGCTCGAGCCCGCGCTCGATACGGGAGAGATCGAGCAGGTCGCTGACGATCCGGCCCAGACGCCGGGCCTCGCGGCGCATCACTTCGGCGAGACGCGTGACTTCCTCGGGCGGGAGCCGTCTGACCGCCAGGATTTCGCTGAACCCCTGTAACGCCGTCAGCGGAGTGCGCAGCTCGTGCGACGCGATGGCCACGAACGCGGATTTTGCGCGGTCGAGCTCCTCGAGCTCGCGGCGCGCCGCCGCCACGCGCTCGCCCAGCTCCGTGGCGAAGCGCCGCTGCCGAGATACCAACCGCGCGTTCTCGAGGGCGATGCCGATGTGGGCGCCGATCGATTCCAGCGTGGCGCGCTCACCGAGGGACATCTCGCCACTGCGCTCCACCGCCAACACGCCCACGGTCTGATCGTTCGACAAGAGCGGTGCCGCAAACACGCGTCGCGATCGTGCGCCGCCACCGGCATCTTCGACGAAGAGCGCCTCGCCGCTTGCGAGAACCCGCGCGGCCAGCGACCCGTCGACGACCCGATCGCCGCCGGCGATCACCAGCCGCTCGTCGTCGCGGCCCACGAGGGCGACCGCGTCCACGCGCAGCCGCGCGGCGAGCGCAGCGCGAAGCCGCGCCAGCGCGACATCGAGTGGGGCCTCGTCGGCCAACGTGCGCTGGATCGTCACGAGCACCTCGTATCGCCGCCGATGCCGGCCGGCGCGCGTGCGCAGGACGCCGCTCAGGATGCCGACCAGGCCCAGCATCGCGAACGTCACGAGGCCCTCGACCGCCTCGGTCGTGAGACCGGACCGCTCGATCTCGGAAAGCACGAACGGACCGCTCAGCAGCACCGCGGCCATCGCGGCGAGCGCGCCGCCGGCGGTGCCGAACCGCAACGCCGCCGCCAGCACCGGCACGAGATACGCGTGACGGAGCAGCGAGGCGGCGCCGGCGTCTTCGAGCGCGACCAGCGCCGTCACCACTGCGAGCGCGGCCGCGATGAGACTCATCCGGCGCCGAGCGTGCGGTAGACCGCGAAGAACACGAGGGCGCTCACGAAGCCGGGCACGAGGCTCTCGGACCACCACAAGAGCCAGCAGTTGACCGCTCCGAGCAGCGCGAGATAGAACACCGCGCCGACGATCAGCTCGGCGTTCTTCGGCAGCAGCGGATCCACGACGTAGCGGAGCACGTACGCGGCCGTCGCCACGCCGGTCGCCGCCGCGAACGACCAGCGTCGCTGGGCTCGATTGAAGAGCGCGCCGCGAAAGAAGCACTCGGCGGCGAGCACGTTTGCGCCGACGTCGTAGGCCATGGATGACAACACCTCGGCCGCGTGATCGACGCGCACCTGCACGCCAAGCGTGCGCGAGGCCGAGACGAGCAGATGGCCCGACAGGCCCGCGCCCACGAGCGCCCCCGCGAGCAGCGCCCTCGCCGTCACCGGCGTGCCGAGGCCCAGCGTGGTGAGCCGCCCGCGCGCGCTGAGCCAGACGACCCACATCGCAGGGAGCGCGTACGCGACGGCACCGATCGGGCTCGCCGCGGCCGCGATGGATGCCACGCCGAGCATGACGACCGAGATCACCTGCGGGCGCGGGCCGACGCCGGCCCAGGCCAGCGCGGTGGCGAGCAGCGCGCCGTGCCCGGCCACGACCCCGATCACGCGTAACGAGCGCTCTGGCAGCGCGCCGAGCTGGACCGCGATCATCGCCACCGCGGCGCCCGCCGCGAGCACAACCAGCAACGTCAGCGGGGTTCCGGTCGACAGCCGCTCAGCGCGAGGGATATACGGGTGATCGAGGGCCCACATCGGGCTTTCCGCTGGAGAGCGTCTGGATCACGGCGATGAACACGCTCACCGAGTCTTCATCGAGCGAGCGGCCGGCCTCCGCGCCGAGGTGCTCGATGGCCGCCGCGTGAGAGAGCGCGACGCGGTACGGTCGGTTCGATGTCAGCGCATCGTAGACGTCGGCCACGGCGATGATGCGCGCGCCGAGCGGAATCTCGTCACCGGCCAGGCCGTCCGGATAGCCGGATCCGTCCCAGCGCTCGTGGTGATGGCGAATCATCAACGCGCCACCCGCGAAGAAGTCGAACGGCGCGACGATCTGTGCGCCGATCAGCGGATGGTTCCGCATGACCGCCCACTCCTCAGTATCGAGCCCGCTCGGCTTGCGCAGCACCGCCTCGGGGATGCCGATCTTGCCGATGTCGTGGAGCAGGCCGGCCTGGCCGATCATGTCGATGTCGGCGGGCGGAAGGCCGAGGGCCGCCGCCACGCCCCGGCTCCATGCGCCGACCCGCTCGGAGTGACCGCGGGTGTAGGCGTCCTTGGCCTCCAGCGCGTTGGCCAGACCGAGCAGCGACTGGTAGATGGCCCGCTGCACCTGCTGGTAGAGCCGCCGCACGTCCTCGGCGTACCGCAAGGTCTGCTGGTAGGCCGCGTTGAGTCGTCGATATGCGACGGCGAGATCGTCGCCGGGGGCCGGACCTACTCGCGTTGCCATACGGGCGCCTGGGGCACGACGCTCTCGACGAGCGAAAGCAGGCGCACCGGTGAAAACGGCTTGGTCAGATAGTGGTTGGCCCCAGCGGCGAGGCCGCGCGCCACGTCGGACTCCTGGGCGGCGGCCGTCAGCATGACGATCTTGGTCGCGGCGAACCGGGGATCGGTCCGGAGTCGGGCGCAGACCTCGAGTCCGCTGATGTCCGGTAAATGGACGTCGAGGAAGATCAGATCGGGCCGCATGACCTCGGCGTGCGCGAGGGCCGTCTGCCCATCGAACGCGTCGATCACGGTGATGCGATCGTCCTCGAGGGTCAGGCGGATGAGATCAACCACGTGTGGCTCGTCGTCGGCGATCAAGATGGTCAACATGAGGCTCTGCCAGGGCAAGCCGGATGCCAGCAGTGCGCGAGCCCGTCGGGCGTTGGTTCAGCCCGTTTTCAACCGCTGCTCGGCGCAGGACGGTCATTTGGCCGCCCAGCCGAGCGGGCGGCACGCCCACGCCGCTGGGCAGCCGAACGGCTACTTCACTTCGATGGTGCCCTTCATGCTCGGGTGCAGGCCGCAGATGTAGTCGTAGACGCCCGCGGTGGCGAACGCTTGCGAATGGCTCTGGCCCTTGAGGAGGACAGTCGACCTCTGCTTGCTCTGCGTCAGGGTGATCTGGTGCGGCGAGTCGTCGCCGTTGGTCCACGTCACCGCCTGCCCGGGCTCGATCGTCAGCTTGCCCGGCCCGAACGCGAAGTCGGAGATGCCGACGTCGTAGGCGCTGGTCTTCATCGCGACCGGGCCGCCTGGCGCCTGACCGGAGAGCCGGGCCAGCGAGATCACGAAGTCCTGCTTCGCGTGCGGTTTGTGGCATTCGAAGCAGGCCTTGTAGTTGGCCTTGTCGTTGAACTTCTGGTCCGCCGTGAACGCCGAGTACTCCCAGTCGCCATTGCGGATGTCGTCGGGATACTCCGTCCCCCAGCCGGTCCGCTTCTCCATGACGGTGAAGCCGACGAGGTCGCCCTTGACGAAGCGGCCGTTGGCGTCCTTGATCGGGTTGCCGGCGCCGTCGACCTGCGCCTTGTACTGGATCAAGGTCAGGACGGTGCCGCTCGGGATCAGCTTGCCTTCACGGGCCGCCTTGACGCCCTCAGGGGTGCCGTAGAGCTCGCGATATTGCTTGTTGTCGTACCGGTCGACCGTCGCGTAGAGGACGTGATCCTTGTAGCTCGCCGGGAACACGATCTTCTCCGGGCCGGCGCTGCTCGGGATCGCGGCCAGGGCGATCAGAGAGCTCAGCGCGATCATGACGACGGATGCGGGGTGCCGCATAGGGTCCTCCTCCTCTTTGTTACGGTCTTACGACGGAGGGCCGGCGAACGGATCTCAGCGGGCGCGGCCGGCGGTCAGGATGCGCGCCAGGGCCCTCGCCAGGGCCGCGAGCGCACGATTGTAGTCGACTTCTTCCTCGGTGCGTCCGGCGAGTCGCCGCTCGGCACGCTCGCGAGCGCGCTCGGCGCGGGCGCGGTCGATCTCTTCCGGGCGCTCGGCCGTATCGGCCAGCACGATGACCTTGTCGTTTCGCACTTCGGCGAAGCCGCCCGACACGGCCAGGTAGTGCTCGTCGCGGCCGTTTCTGAACATGAGCTCGCCGATTCCAAGCGTGGTCAGGAACGCGGCGTGGCCCGGCAGCACGCCGAAGTAGCCCTGGCTGCCGGGAATGACGATCTCGTCGACCGTCTCGGCCACGACCAGGCGCGTCGGCGTGGCGATCTCGAGCGTGAGGCGATCGGCCACTAGCCGCCCGCCGCGAGCTTCTTGGCCTTGTCCTGCGCCTCGCCGATGTCGCCGACCATGTAGAACGCCTGCTCGGGCAGCTCGTCGTGCTTGCCGTCGACGACTTCCCGGAAGCTCTTCACGGTGTCGGCGAGCTTGACGTAGCGGCCGGGCTGGCCCGTGAACTGCTCGGCGACGGAGAAGGGCTGGGACAGGAACCGCTGGATCTTGCGGGCGCGGGCGACGATCAGCTTATCGTCGTCCGAGAGCTCTTCCATCCCGAGGATCGCGATGATGTCCTGAAGATCCTTGTACCGCTGCAGGATGAGCTGGACATCGCGCGCCGTCCGGTAGTGCTCCGCGCCCAGGATGTTCGGGTCGAGGATTCGCGACGTCGAGGATAGCGGATCGACCGCCGGGTAGATCCCGAGCTCGGTGAGCGGGCGCGAGAGCACGGTGGTGGCGTCGAGATGCGCGAACGCCGTGGCTGGCGCCGGGTCGGTGATGTCGTCGGCCGGCACGTAGATCGCCTGCACCGATGTGACCGAGCCCTTCTTCGTGGACGTGATGCGCTCCTGTAGCTGGCCCATCTCGGTGCCGAGCGTCGGCTGGTAGCCGACCGCCGACGGCATGCGGCCGAGCAGCGCCGAGACTTCGGAGCCGGCCTGCGTGAACCGGAAGATGTTGTCGATGAAGAGCAGCACGTCCTTGCCTTCCTCGTCGCGGAAGTACTCGGCCGCGGTGAGGCCGGTGAGGCCGACGCGCAGGCGCGACCCGGGCGGCTCGGTCATCTGCCCGAAGATCAGCGCGGTCTTCTCGATGACGCCCGACTCCTTCATCTCGTGATAGAGATCGTTGCCCTCGCGGGTGCGCTCGCCCACGCCGGCGAACACGGAGATACCGCCGTGCTGCTTGGCGATGTTGTTGATGAGCTCCTGGATGAGCACGGTCTTACCGACGCCGGCGCCGCCGAAGAGTCCGGTCTTGCCGCCCTTCGTGTACGGCTCCAGCAGGTCGATAACCTTGATGCCGGTCTCGAACATCTCGACCTTCGTCGACTGATCCTCGAACGGCGGGGCCGGGCGATGGATCGGGTACATCTTCTTGGCGTTGATCGCCGGTCCCTTGTCGACCGGCTCACCGACGATGTTCAGGATGCGGCCGAGCGTCTCCGGCCCGACCGGAATCGTGATCGGCGCGCCCGTGTCGTTCACGGTCATCCCGCGCCGCAGCCCGTCGGTCGCGGCCATCGCGACGGTGCGCACCTGGCTCTCGCCCAGGTGCTGCGCCACCTCGAGGATGAGCCGCTGCGAGTATGCGAAGACGTCCTTGTTCTCGACGCCCTCGACCTGGAGCGCGTTGTAGATGGCGGGCAGCCGGCCCGGCTCGAACTCGACGTCCACGACCGGCCCGATGACCTGGACGATTTTCCCCGTGCTCATGCTTCGGCTCCTTGCTTGAGGGCCTCGGCGCCGCCGACGATGTCGAGCAGCTCCTTGGTGATCTTCTCCTGGCGCGCCTTGTTGTACTGGATCGTCAGGACGTCGATCATCTCCTTCGCGTTCTTCGTGGCGGCTTCCATCGCCGTCATGCGCGCGCCGTACTCGCCCGCGAGCGATTCCATCAGCGCCCGGAAGACCTGCGTCCGCACGTGCCGCGGCAGCAGCTCGTCGAGGATCGCCTTGGGATCCGGCTCGTAGAGGTAGTCGACCGCCTCAGTGTCCGATTCGCCTTCGGCCTTTCTCGGAATGGGCAGCAGCTGCTCGAGGACCGGGCGCTGGACGGCGACCGAACGGAACTCGTTGTAGACCAGGTGGACCTCGTCCACCTCACCGTCGAGATACTGCTGCATGAAGTAGTCGGCCAGCTCGCTCGCGTGCGAGTACGCCAGCCGATCCCAGAAGCCGATCAAGTCGCGCTTGATGGTCCACGGCCGGCGGCGATAGAAATCGCGCGCCTTGCGGCCGACGACGACGAGCGTCACCTCGGTGGTGTTGGATTGCCGGACGAGCTGGAGCGCGCGGCGGATCACGTTCGAGTTGAACGCGCCGGCGAGGCCCTTGTCGGCGGTGATGATCACGATCTGGCGGCGCGGCCCCTCGCGCTGCTCCAGCAGCGGATGCTGCGCGCCGTCGCTCCCGCCCGCGGCCGAGACCAGGTTGCCGAGGAGCTCGCCCATCTTGGCCGCGTACGGCCGCGCGGCCAGGATACGCTCCTGGGCGCGGCGCAGCTTCGCGGCCGCGACCAGCTTCATCGCGCGTGTGATCTTCTGCGTGGACTGGACGGATCGGATCCGCCGCTGGATGTCGCGAAGGGTCGCCATCGCGCCGGGACTCTAGGCGGCCTTGATGCCCTTGGCGGCGACGAACTCCGTTTTCGCGTCCGTGATCGCCTTGGTGAGCGTCTCGCGCAACGCGTCCGAGATCTCCTTCTTGTCACGGATCTCGGTGAAGATCTGCGCCGCGCGCCGCTCGATGTGGGCATAGAGGAACGGCTCGAACTCGCGGATCGCGTCGACCGGGAGCTCGTCGAGCAGGCCTTGCGTGCCCGCGAAGATGATCACGACCTGCTTCTCGACTGGTAGCGGCTGATACTGACCTTGCTTCAAGAGCTCGACCATGCGCTGACCGCGGGCGAGCTGCGCCTGCGTGGCGCGATCGAGGTCGGAGCCGAACTGGGCGAACGCGGCGAGCTCGCGGAACTGCGCGAGGTCGAGCCGGAGCTTGCCGGCGACTTGCCGCATGGCGCGCACTTGCGCCGAGCCGCCGACGCGCGAAACCGAGAGCCCGACGTTCACGGCGGGACGGATACCGCCGTAGAAGAGGTCGGCCTCGAGGTAGATCTGCCCGTCCGTGATCGAGATCACGTTGGTCGGAATGTATGCCGACACGTCGCCGAGCTGTGTCTCGATGATCGGCAGCGCCGTCAGCGAGCCACCACCGAGGTCGTCGTTCAGCTTCGCGGCTCGCTCCAGGAGCCGAGAGTGCAGATAGAACACGTCGCCCGGATACGCCTCGCGCCCGGGCGGCCGCCGGAGCAGCAGCGAGAGCTGGCGATACGCGGCCGCGTGCTTGGAGAGGTCGTCGTAGATGCACAGCGCGTGGCGCTTGGAGTCGCGGAAGTACTCGCCCATCGTGACGCCGGTGTACGGGGCGATGTACTGCAGCGGCGCCGGCTCGGACGCGGACGCGACGACGATCGTCGTGTACTTCATGGCGCCGGCGTCCTCGAGCACCTTCACGACCTGCGCGATCGTCGAGAGCTTCTGGCCGATCGCCACGTAGAAACAGAAGACGTCCTGGCCCTTCTGATTAATGATCGTGTCGATGCCGATCGCGGTCTTGCCGGTGCCGCGGTCGCCGATGATGAGCTCGCGCTGGCCGCGCCCGATCGGGATCATCGCGTCGATGGCCTTGAGCCCCGTCTGCAGCGGCTCCTTCACCGAGCGGCGGTCGACCACGCCGGGCGCGTAGCGCTCGATCGGCCGGAACTCCTTGGCCGCGATCGCGCCCTTGCCGTCCACGGGCTGGCCGAGCGCGTTCACGACGCGTCCGACCAGCGCCTCGCCGACCGGCACCTGCGCAATAGTATTGGTCCGCTTGACGACGTCGCCTTCCTTGATGAGCTTGTCGTCGCCCAGAAGCACCGCGCCGACCTGGTCCTGCTCGAGGTTCAGCACCATGCCGACGACGTCGCCCGGGAACGTGAGCAGCTCGCCCGCCATCGCCTTCTCGAGCCCGTGCACGCGCGCGATGCCGTCGCCGACCTCGATGACGCGGCCGACCTCCTGCAGGTCGACCTCCGCCTCGTAGCCCGCCAGCTGGCGCTTGATGATTTCGCTGATCTCTCCGGCCTTGATCATCGCTGTCTCCTGTCCCTACCCCTGCGCGATGCGTCGGTGCATGCGCGCGAGCTGACCGTCCAGGCTCGCGTCGACGAGCAAGCTTCCCACCTCGGCCACGAAGCCGCCGAGCAACTCGCGATCGGCCACTTCTTCCAGTACGACCTGCTTGCCGCCGAGCGCGCGACTCAGGCGGCCGGCCAGCGCCGAGCGATCGGCTTCGGTGAGCGGTACCGCGGTGCGCACGCGCGCTCGCACGCGGCCCGCAGCCTCGTCCTGGAGCTCGCGATACGCGGCGACGATCGCCTCGAGATGATCGGCGCGCCCGTGCTCGGCGACCAGCGCGAGGAAATCCTGCGCGAGCTTCGAGACCTGGAGCCGCGTGGCGAGCTCGGCCGCGACGCTGCGCTTGGCCGCGGACGTGACCCACGGCCGCGCGAAGAATGCGTGGAGCTGCGGCTCGCTCGCGAACTGCGCGGCGACGGCGTCGAGCTCGCGGCCGATGACGTCGACCTGATTGCGCTCGGTGGCGAGCTCGAAGAGCGCCTTCCCGTAGGAGCGGGCGACGCCGGGCGAGGCCTTCACCTAGTTGCCGACCTTGGCGATCGCGTCAGCGACGATGCGCCGGTGGTCATCGTCACGCAGGCTGCGGCGCACGAGCTTCTCGGCGACGGCGGTCGCCAGATCGGCGACCTCGCGGCGCAGCTCGTCGCGGGCGCGGCGCACGTCGGCGTCCATCTGCGCCTTCGCGGTCTCGACCAGGCGCTGCGACTCGGCACGCGCGGCGTCGACGAGCCGCTTCTGCTCCTCGCCCGCGTCCTTCAAGGCCTGGGCGCGGATCGCCGCCGCTTCGGCGTGCGCCGCGCGAAGCCGCGATTCGTTCTCCTCCTGCTGGCGCGCCGCCTCGGCGCGAGCCGCCTGTGCTTCATCGAGCGATTTCTGGATGGCCTGGGTGCGCTCGGCCATCTTCGCGAGGAACGGCTTGTAGAGCAGGCGTTGGAGGATCAGCAGCAGGATGATGAAGTTCAGGAACTGAATGATCAGCGACTTGTCGAGGCTGATGAGGCCGCCGCCTTCGTGCCCGCCCTCGCTCGCCGCCAGGCCGATGCCCGGCGTCAGTAGCATCAGCAGAACGACGATGCGCGCGACGGTGCCGATCCATTCCCGTTCACGCTGATACATTCGGAGGTCTCCTCGATCTCGAAGTGGCCGACGAAGGTTTGTGAAAACTATCACGCGATTACGCTTGGTGTCAATCGCGGCGCTCAGCCGCACGGCGTGCGCGCGATGATTCCACCGCCGACGACGATCTCGCCGTCGTAGAACACGACCGACTGCCCCGGGCTGATGGCTCGCTGGGGAGTATCGAAGACGACCTCGGCGGTATTTCCCTCCAGCGCCCGGACCGTCGCGGCCGCGGGCTGGTGGCTGTGACGGATCTTCGCCGCGACCCGCAGCGGCGCGGTCGGAGGCTCGCAGGCGATGAAGTTCACGGAGGTCGCCAGGAGTCGGGCGCACTCGAGATCGACCGCCTCCCCTACTCTGACCATGTCGCGCTCGGGGTCGAGGTCGATCACGTAGAGGGGCCGGCCCGTCGCGAGGCCGAGCCCCCGCTTCTGGCCGACCGTAAAGCCCGCAACTCCCGCGTGGGTGCCGAGTGTGTTTCCAAGTCGATCCACGATCGCGCCGGGCCGGAAGACCTCGGGCGCGCGGCGACGGAGAAAGCCACGGTAGTCGTCATCGGGCACGAAACAGATGTCCTGGCTCTCGGGCTTGTCGGCCGTGATGAGGCCCAGACGGCGCGCCTGGTCGCGCACGTCGTCCTTCGTGAGCTCGCCGACTGGAAACCGGGCGGCGGCAAGCTGACCCTGCGTCAGCGGCCAGAGGAAATCGGTCTGGTCCTTGCGGACATCCCGGGCCCGGAGCAAGAGATGCCGCCCGGACGCCGGATCGCGCGCGACCCGCGCATAATGGCCGGTGGCGACCGCGGCGGCATCCCACGCTCGGGCGCGTCCCAGCAGCGACCCGAACTTTAGGTTACTGTTGCACGAGACGCACGGGACGGGCGTCTGGCCATTCGCGTATGCATCGACGAATTGGCCTATAACCTTTTGGTTAAATTCTTCGTCCATGCTCAGGAGGTAGTGCGGGATCCCGAGCGTGCGCGCGACCGCGCGCGCGTCCTCGACCGCCTCGGTGCCGCAGCAGCTGCCGAACCGCCTCGTAGGCTGCTCCGCGTCCTGCCGCGGCCAGACGCGCATGGTGATGCCGACGACGTCGCAGCCTTGCTCGACCAGCAAGGCGGCGGCGACCGACGAGTCGACACCTCCGCTCATACCGACGACGATTCGATCCGCCATCTCTGTGGGGCTCTCGCGAAGCCTGCTCTATCTCGCGTGATCTTGGCGCGCGCCGGCTGACGTCCGCGCTAGTGGCGGGCGCCAAGCAGGTCGGCCAGACGCTCGAGCTCGTCCGCCGTCGCGTAGCTGACCTCGATCTTACCCTTTCGCTCGTTGCCGATGATGCGCACGCGCGTCATGAGGCCGCGCTGCAGCGCCTCTTCGAGCGCCGCTAGCTCGACGGACCGGCGACGCCCCTTCCGCGGCGCCAGGCCGCGGACCTCCGCGAGCGACTCCTTCGCGCGGATCGAGTCCTCGGTCGTCCGTACCGACCAGTCGTGAGCCAGAATCTCGTCGCGGAGCTTGAGCTGCTCTGAGACGGTCGGCAGCGCCAGAAGCGCGCGCGCGTGACCCATCGTCAGCCGGCCGCTCCGGAGGTCGGCCTGGATCTCTTCCGGGAGCCGCAACAGTCGCAAAGAGTTCGCGATCGAGGTGCGGTCCTTCCCGATCCGCTGCGCGAGCTCCTCTTGCGTCCAGTCGAACTCGGCCAGGAGCTTCTGATAGGCCTGTGCGGCCTCGATGGGGTTCAGATCCTCACGGAGCAGGTTCTCGACGAGCGCCAGCTCGATGCTCTGGGCGTCCGTCGCCTCGCGCACGATCGCGGGAATCCGATCCAGACCGGCCTGGCGCGCCGCGCGCCAGCGCCGCTCACCGGCGATGAGCTGGTAGTTGCTGCCGACTCTTCGGACGATGATCGGTTGAATCACTCCAGACGCCTTGATCGACGCGGCCAGCTCGTCGAGAGCTGTGAAGTCGAACACTTTCCTCGGCTGATACGGGTTGACCTCGATCTGAGCGATCGCCACCTCGACCAACGCTTCAGCCTCGGTAGGTTCGGACGCCAGCAGTGCTCCGAGCCCGCGGCCGAGCCCGCGCTTAGTAATCATGGTTCAGGACCTCCCGAGTCAGTTCGAGGTATGCCGTAGCGCCACTGGACTTGAGGTCGTGCAGCATGACCGGCTTGCCGTGGCTGGGCGCTTCCGTAAGGCGTACGTTGCGCGGAATGACGGTGTCGAACACCTGTCCTGGAAAGTATCGGTTGACCTCGTCGCGGATCTGGAGGGCGAGGCTCGTTCGACCATCGAACATCGTGAGCACAATCCCCAGCAGGTCCAGACCCGGATTGAGCTTCTCGCGAACGAGCTTAACAGTCTTCTTGAGTAGATGGGCTAAGCCTTCGAGGGCATAGAACTCGCACTGGAGCGGAACGATGACGCGGTCGGCGGCAACGAGGGCATTGATCGTCAGCAGACCGAGCGACGGCGGACAGTCGATGACGATGTAGTCGTACGACGGCGCGACCGTCTCTAGAACATCGCGCAGCCGGTGCTCTCGACGCTCCACCCCGACGAGCTCGATCTCGGCTCCGACCAGATCGATGTCTGCGGGAATCAGTCGCAGCCCCGACACGCCAGTCACCTTGATAGCCTTCTCGGTCGCTTCGCCACCCAGGAGTACGTGGTAGATCGTCGGATGGAGGCCGCTCTTCTGTACCCCTAGTCCGGTGGTCGCATTGCCCTGAGGGTCAAGGTCGACGATGAGCGTGGGCCGCTCAGCGAGGGCTAGCCCTGCAGCCAGGTTGACGGCGGTCGTGGTCTTTCCCACGCCGCCCTTCTGATTCACGATCGCGAGAGTCTTAGCCACCCTGTTCTGCAGCCTCGCGGAGTGAAGTGTTCCACGACGCACATCGCGTGATCAACACGTGTTTACCCTATGGACATTTCGTTCCACGAGCAACACTTTCCACAGTCCGGTACGCGCAGTCAAACTTTCCGTAAACTCTCGGGCGCAGCCGCCCGGTAAGTGCCCTCGGCCCGAGTCGCCGCGAACGGATACTACGGCGTACCCGGCTTCAGGTAGGTTGCAAATCGTCGTGCCGAGCCGCGCTTGACGCCCGGAATCGTCACCCAGTCGCCGAGCCGCAGAGGCTTCGGCGTGGGTGGTCCTGAGGCGATTACGATTCCGCCTTCCGAGAGTAGTCCAACCGCCGCCGGAATCATTACCTCGATGTCGCCAGCGCAGCGCATCACTACCACATCGAACCTTCGCCGAAGCTCGACGGAGAGATTCTCGACTCGGCCCTCAATGACTGCCGCGCCCTCGACTCCAATCGTTCTGATTGCGCTGGTCAGGAACATCGCTCGACGACGACGTGATTCGATCAGCGCGACCTCCAGATCGCGGCGAACGATCTTCAACGGAAGACCGGGCAGCCCGGCGCCCGAGCCCAGGTCCGCGACCTTCCGAGCCGAGGAGGGGATCAAGCCGAGAAACAGGAGACTGTCCAGGAAAAGATGTTCCACGATCCACAATGGATCGTCGGAGCCCACCAGCCGGTGAGCCCTCTGCCATTTCAACAGGATCTGTAGGTACTTATCGAAGTCGGCGCACTCTCGGTCGCTGAGAGCGCGGCCCAGGATCGATCGGGCCCCGCTTGCCAGGGCCTCTAGCGGTCTCACTTGCCGAGGCAGAACGACGAGAAGATCCGATCGAGGACGACATCGCCGACGTCGACGCCGAGAATCGCGCCTGCGTGCTCGAGGGCGTGTTTTAAATCGACCAGCGCCGCTTCGAGCGGCAGCTCGGTCATGGCAGCCTGGCCGGAGGTCAGCGAAGCCGCCAGGCCGTCGATCAGCTCGAGCTGACGCAGCGACGCGACGATCCCGCCTTCGTCTCCAGCTGCGCCGGCTCGATGCTGGACCTCTCGAGACAGCAACGCGAGCAACGCCTCTAAGCCATTCCCATTGATCGCAGAGACCGCAATCGCATTGGGAACCGCTAGAGCGTCAGGGTGAGCTTGCAGGTCGCTCTTCGCGCGGGCCACGACACACGCACGTCCGGCGGTCTCGGCGAGAACTCGACGATTCGGCGCGATGCTTCCGTCGAGCACTACGATAAGCAGATCGCTCTCGTCGATCGCCCGACGGCTTCGGCGGATGCCTTCTGCCTCGATAGCGTCGCGCGGAGCATCGAGACCGGCCGTGTCCAGCAGACGAACGGGGACACCAGCGATCGCGATCGTCCCTTCGACGATGTCGCGCGTCGTACCCGGAGTCGGCGAGACGATGGCGCGATCGCACCCGAGTAGCGCATTCAGCAGACTCGACTTGCCGGCGTTCGGAGGACCAACGAGAGCCACGGTAATGCCGTCGTGAACGACGCGCCCGTGACGCGCGGCCGCGCGCCAGGCATCGACCTCGGCGGCCAGACGGCCGATCGACACGCGCGCGGCCATCACGTCGTGATCGATGCGCTCGTCGGGGAAATCGAGCACAACCTCGAGGCTCGCGATGACTTCGACAAGTTGATCGCGAAGCCCGCGAACCCGCTCGGACAGGCCGCCCGCGAGCGCCCGCGCCGCGAGGGCGACCGCGCGTTCGGTCCGCGCCCCGATCATCAGGGCGACAGCTTCCGCCTGGGCGAGGTCGAGGCGGCCGTTGAGAAACGCCCGCCGCGTGAACTCACCGGGCGTTGCGAGCCGGGCGCCACCGGCGACGATCCATTGCGTCACCATCCGCAGCAGCGCGGGCGAGCCGTGACAGGAGAGCTCGACGACGTCCTCGCCGGTATACGAACGCGGCGACAACATCACGGCGCAGAGCGCCTCGTCCACGCGCTCGCCGCTCTTCGCGTCGACGATACCGACCTTTCGAAACGTGTGCGAAGGAAATGCCGCGAGCGGAATCGCGCTACGGAGCAGGCGACCGACGATTACGATCGCGTCGGGCCCGCTCACGCGAATCACCCCGATCGCGCTCTCGCCGATCGCCGTCGCCACTGCGACGATCGTGTCGGCGACGCGCGAGGACTCAGGCTCGGCCGGCGTCTTTGGCCTCGCGCGTCGCGCGAGTGCGCGCGGGTCGATCCATGAGCTTCTGCTGCAGGATCTGGAGGACGTTCGAGACGGTCCAGTACAGCACGAGGCCCGACGGCAGATTGAGGAACATGAACGTGAAGACAATGGGCATGAAGAGCATCATCCGAGCCTGCCGGGGATCGCCCATCGTCGGCGTCAGCTTCTGCTGCACGAACATCGTCACGCCCATGAGGACCGGCAGCACGTACGTCGGGTCGTGCGCCGCGAGATCGCAGATCCATAGGTCGACGCCGAAGAGATGCCCGAAGCACAGGAACGGCGAACCCTGCAGCTCGACCGAGACCGAGAGCGCGAGATATAGCGCATAGAAGATCGGTACCTGCGCGATCATCGGCAGACAGCCGCCCATCGGATTCACGCGATGCTTCCTGTAGAGCGCGAGCGTCTCACGCTGCAGCATCTGCGGATCCTTCTGGTGCTTGCTTCGAAGCGCGTTCACCTGCGGCTGAAGCGCCTGCATCGCCTTCATCGACCGCATGCTCTTGACGGTGAGGGGATAGAACAGGACCTTCGACACCACCGTGAGCAGGATGATCGCGACGCCGTAGTTACCGACGTGCTTGTAGGTCCAGTTCAGCAGCAACAGGATGGGCACCCCGAGCCACTCCATCGGGAGCCCGCCCCATTTGCGCGGCACCGGGAATCCGCCGAAGTTGATCGTGCCCTCGAGCCCCAGAGCCTTGAGTCGCTCGTGCTCCTTCGGCCCTGCATAGAAGGTGACGTTGCCCTCCCATGCGTTGCCGGGCGCGATCGTGGGAGTTGCCTTCAGTGCGACAGTCGCTCGTCCCGCCGGCGCCTTGTCGGCAGCCTTGGGGTCGATCTTGCCTTCGGTAGCGATCACGATCTGGAAGCCGGGGCTCTTCGGGACAAGCGCAGCGAGATACCAGACGCTATCCAGCGCGACCCATTCGCCATCGGTGACGCTGCTGGACGCTGATGATAAGTCATCGATTCTATTGGTGGATCCTTGCGTGGACCAGACGATCTCAGTCGGATGTTGACCTTGGAACTTCTCGGCCACGCCATGCCAGACCTGTCGCGTGGACCACGGTAGGCTCAACGCGACCTTCCGCGGTGCTCCGCCGGTGTTCTCGACACGCAGCTGCGACTCGACCGCATAGCCGCCCGGATCGAACCTGAGGGTCTGCCGAATCTTTAATCCAGCCCTCTCCCCCGTGAGAACCAGATCGACGGGTTTATCCGTACCGGTGACGGCTTCCTTGTCGAGGTTCATCGCGACGACGTCGCCCAGACCGTTGCCGTCCAGCGCTAGCAGCAGGCCCTGGGGGCCGAGGTCGCCGACGATGACCATCGGCTTCTCGCCGCGATAGTGCAGCACCAGCTCCTGGAGCTTGCCGCCCTCGCTACTGACGACGCCGCGGTAAAGCGGTGTGTCGACCGTCGCCAGACGCTGCGGAGGCCGCGGAGCCTCCGGCGCGCGTGGCGCGGGCGGGGTCGTGGCGGCAGGCGTGGGCGGGGTCACGGCAGGAGCGGGTGCCGCCGGAATCGCCGGCTGCGAGGCGATCGGTGGCTTTTGCGGGGGTTGCGGCTCCGGGAAGAAGAACGTCTGGTACACGATGAAAACCGCGGCCATCAGAACCGCCGCGAGGATCGCGCGCTTTTCAGTGGTCATAGCTGACGCGCCTTCGTCGGCGGCGGGTCATATCCTCCCGGGTGAAACGGGTGGCAGCGAGCTAGGCGCCACGCCGCCAAGCCCATGCCCCGCACCACGCCATGTTCCACGAGTGCGAGCCGAGCGTACTCCGAGCACGTCGGCGCGAAGCGGCAGGCGCCGGGCAGGAGCGGTGAGATCAGCCGCTGGTAGCCCGAGATGATTCCGAGCGTCAGGCGCATCACGAGACTCATGCCCGCGGACCGGGAATCGCGGCGAGCGCGCCACGCATTTCGCCCGTCAATGCGGAGAACGGTTGGCGGAGTGCAGCGGGCCGCCCGATGATCACGAGCGCCGCATGCGTCGGCGCTGCACTACGCATCGCACGGTAGGCCTCGCGGAGGCGCCGGCGCGCGCGATTGCGTTGCACGGCGCCACGAATCTGGCGGCTCACGGCGAATCCGGCGCGTCGGGGCTCATCGGTCGCACGCCAGAGCACGATCATAGACGGCCGGTCAATCCGCTTGCCCCGCTGGAAGAGCGCCTGAAAATCAGCGCTGGTGGTCAACCGTTCGCGCCGAGGAAATCGGCCGGTCAGACGGTCAGCCGTTTGCGCCCCTTCGCACGCCGACGCTTGAGCACCTTCCGTCCGCCCTTGGTCTTCATCCGCTCGCGGAAGCCGTGGGTCTTCTTCCGTCGGCGTACATTCGGCTGAAACGTCCGCTTCATGAACCGTTTTCCCCCTCACGTCGTCGAATCGACCAAGTGTAGACATCGCTCCGAAGCGAGTCAACTCGCTCGCGACGCGCGAAGGCCCTTGCGACCCGTTTCGGCGTCATGCTAGAGTCCGCCATCCATCGTGCGACGGATCGGCGCGAGGAGTCTTGTCCCGATGTGCGCGCCTGGCGGCGCAATACTCCGGCTCTACAAGATGCCCCGAGCTATCCACAACTGTGGATAACTCTGTGTGTAAGTGAGGGCTGCCCCGTGTTGGAAGAAGACCTCTGGGCGCGACTGGTCGATTCTCTCTCTCGCATCCTCCCCACGCCGGTTCTCGAGAACTGGATTCGCCCGTGCCGACTCCTGGCGGTCGAAGGGGACCACCTCCGAATCGGCGCACCGAACAAGTTCTCGCGGGACTGGCTGGCGCAAAACTATCTCGAGTCGCTCCACCAAGCAGCCCGGGAGGTGCTCGGCGGTCATCCTAGACTCACGCTGATCGTGGACGACGTCGTCCCCGCCGAACCAGCGCCCCCGCCGCGGGTCGAGCGAGTGTCCGCCAGCGGCTCCGTCGAGGGTCTCAATCCCCGCTACACCTTCGACGCCTTCGTGGTCGGCTCGTCGAACCAATTCGCGCAGGCGGCCTGCCAGGCGGTCGCCGAGCTGCCGTCACGCGCCTACAATCCGCTGTTCATCTACGGCGGTGTCGGGCTTGGCAAGACGCATCTCCTGCACGCCGTCGGACATCAGAGTGCGCGGCTCTTCCCGGGCATGTCGGTCGCGTATCTCTCGTCCGAGCGCTTCACGAACGAGCTCATCAATGCGATTCGTTACGACCGCACCGCCGAGTTTCGCGCGCGGTACCGGACGATCGACCTGCTGCTCATCGATGACATCCAGTTCATCTCGGGTAAGGAACGGACCCAGGAAGAGTTCTTCCACACGTTCAACGACCTCTACGAGTCGCGCAAGCAGATCATCGTGTCGAGCGACTCTTCGCCCAAGGACATTCCCGAGATCGAGGAGCGCCTGCGCTCGCGGTTCGAATGGGGGCTGATCGCCGACATCCAGCCCCCCGATTTCGAGACGCGCGTGGCCATCATCAAAAAGAAAGCCGCCCTCGAGCGCATCCGGCTCGGCGACGACGTCGCGTATCTCATCGCGAGTCGCATCAAGTCGAACATCCGCGAACTCGAGGGCTCGCTCACGCGGATGATCGCGTTCTGCGCGCTCACCGGACGCGAGATGACGGTCGATCTGGCCCAAGAAGTTCTCGGCGAGCTCTGGGGCGAGGACGAGAAGATCATCACGATCGATCAGATTCAGCGTCGGGTTTGCGACTTCTTCGGCCTCAAGCTGTCCGATCTCAAGGCCAAGAACCGGACCAAGGCCATCGCGTTCCCGCGGCAGGTCGCCATGTATCTCGCGCGCCAGATGACGCATTCGTCGCTCTCGGAGATCGGCCGCGCGTTCGGCGGCAAAGATCACACGACGGTGTTGCACGCCGTGGACAAGATCCAGACGCTCTTGCAGGATGATCCCAAACTCCGCAAGACGATCGACGGGCTTGTCCAGAGCGTCAACCTGTGATCCACAGCGCCCGCCACGATCTCCACACGCTTATCCCCGTAGCCGGTGTCCTCGAAGTGACGCCACGCTCGTCGTTTCTCGGCGATCCTCCCGATCCACACCGCTCGCCGACGTCTACGGCTACGAAGTTGTTTCTTTCTTCTTCTAAACAACACTGGAGAACCTCATGGAAGTAGTGATTGATCGCGACGCGTTTCTCAAAGGCCTCCAGATGGTCCAGAACATCGTCGAGCCACGTCAGACGCTTCCGATCCTGGCCAACGTCTTGCTCGAGGCCGAGGGCGAGAGCGTTCGCCTGACTGCGACCGATCTCGAAGTCGGCGCGCGGGTCTCGGTGCCGGCGAAGGTCGGCGCGAAGGGCGCCATCACGGTCTCGGCCCGCAAGCTCGCCGAGATCGTCAAGGAGCTGCCGGCCGCGGCGGTTGCGCTCAAAGTGACCGAGAACGTGACCGTGAGCCTGCGTTGCGGCGGTGCGACGTATCGCATGGTCGGTCTTGCCCCCGACGATTTTCCGCCGGTTGTGCCCGCGTCGCCCCAATCGTGGGTGAGCGTCGAGGCCAAGACCTTGCGCGAGATGCTCACGCAGACGAGCTTTGCGGTTTCGCACGACGAGACGCGCTATGCGCTGAACGGTGTCCTGTTCGCCTTTCAAGGCAAGGACGTTCGCATGGTCGCGACCGACGGACATCGCCTGGCGCTGTCAACCCGGAGCCTCGGCCAGAGTGTTGCGAACGCAACCGGCATCGTTCCACGCAAAGCGGTGACGGAGATCATGCGCGTCATCGGGGCCGGTGAAGAGGTTCAGATCGCCATCACCGACAACCAGTTCGTGCTCCAGATGCCGAACTTCGTGATGACCGCGCGCCTGATCGAAGGTCAGTTCCCGAATTACGAGGCCGTGATCCCCAAGTCGCATCCCGGACGACTCACGACTGGTCGCGGGGCTCTCGCATCGGCACTTCGGCGCGTCTCTGTGATGGCCGAGGAGCGCAACAAGCCCGTCAAGCTGGCGCTGAGCCCCGCCTCGTTGAAGGTGAGCGCCTCTAGTCAGGAGCTCGGTGAGGCGGAAGAAATCCTCGTTGTCGAGTACGTCGGCGAGGAGCTCGTCATCGGCTTCAATTCCCGCTATCTCCTGGAGGCCATGGCGGCCCTCGAGAAGGACCAGGTGGTGCTCGAAATAAAGGATGCGCAGAGTCCCGGCGTGATTAAAAGCGTCGAAGGCGAAGGTTACTGCTGTGTTATAATGCCAATGCGGATTTAGACGTTGTTTTATCCTTTAAAAACAGAGGTTTACGGCGTTGCAGATAGGGTGTGTCCAGTTGCTGGAATTCCGCAATTACCGCACCCTATCGTGGCCACCAGCACCTCATCTGAACGTCATCGCAGGGCCTAACGCCCAGGGCAAAACCAACCTCCTCGAAGCCCTAGGTTTTCTGGTCACCGGGAGGTCTTTTCGGACCTCTCGGAGCGGCGAATTGGCGCGCTGGGGGGCCGACGCCGCCACGCTATCGGGCGATCTGATCCGGGCCGAGACGCGTCGCACGATCCGTCGCGGTCTGACGAAGCTCGAAGACGGGACGTGGCAGGTCACGGGCGAGGCGTCTCCCGAGTGGGCGCGAGCGATCGCGTTCGGCTGGCAAGATCTCGAGATCGTGAACGGTGCTCCAGCGGCTCGTCGCAACTTCATCGATGGGTTCGCCGCGCGTCTTTACGTGAATCACGTGCCGACGCTCCTTCGCTATCGTCAGATTCTCGCGCGCCGGAACCGTCTGTTGCAGCAACGTCCGGTCGACGCCAGTCTGTCGACTCGTCTCGGGCCATGGAACGAACAGATCGCGACGGTAGGAATGGAGCTGCTTGGGCGGCGACGCAAGGCAGTCGCGGCGCTCCAGACCGAGCTCGCGCGGGTCTACGCGGCGCTGTCTGGCGCGCGATCCAAGGTCGAGATCCGATATCGGACCGCGCTCGGCGAAGCGGCAGAGCCTACCGCGCTTCTGGCGGCCCTCGATCGCAGGCAGCGCGAGGAGATTCGTCGAGGTCAGACCCTGGTCGGCCCACATCGAGACGATCTGGCGATCGAGATCGATGGCGTCGACGCGCGCGCCTTTGGATCGCGTGGTCAGCAGCGGCTCACCGCGCTCGCGCTCCGCCTTGCCGAGGTCCTTCCGGTGACGGAGGCCGCGGGGACGGCGCCGATCCTGCTTCTAGACGATGCGCTCTCGGAGCTCGACCCGATCGTCAGGAGTCACGTGCTCCACGAGATCCAGTCCGCCGAGCAGGTGTTTCTGACGACTCCTGACGCGCCGGCCGTGGCCGGCGCCGCAATGTTCCACGTCAACGCTGGGAGCCTGAGCGCCGCATGAGCGGTGAGACCTATACCGCCAGCGACATCAAGGTCCTCGAGGGACTCGAGGCCGTTCGCAAGCGTCCCGCGATGTACATCGGGGACACCGGCGCGTACGGTCTCCATCACCTCGTCTACGAGGCGGTCGACAACTCGGTCGACGAGGCGCTCGCCGGCTATTGCGACAGCATCAAGGTCATCCTGCACTCGGACGGCTCCTGCTCCGTCGGCGACAACGGTCGGGGCATTCCCGTCGACATCCACAAGGAGAGCGGGAAGTCGGCAGCCGAAGTCGTGCTGACCGTGCTGCACGCCGGCGGCAAGTTCGAACACTCAGCCTACAAGGTCTCGGGCGGTTTGCACGGCGTCGGCATCTCCGTCGTGAACGCACTCAGCGAGTGGCTCGATCTCGAGATCCGCCGGGACGGCAAGGAATGGACGCAGCGCTATGAGAACGGCGTCCCGACCGGTCCGCTCACCGCGACGGGCACGACGAAGAAGACCGGCACGATCATCCGCTTCAAGCCGGCCGCGGCGATTTTCGAGGATACGACCTTCTCGTTCGACACGCTGAGTAACCGCCTGCGCGAGCTCGCGTTCCTCAACCGCGGCCTCAAGATCGTGATCGAGGACGAGCGCGACACGCGGAGCCACACGTTCCTCTACAAGGGCGGGATCATCGAGTTCATCAAGCACCTGAACCAGAACAAGACC
>Ga0075434_100000334_pt1 | contig 33993 bp, 31 predicted proteins | sample RhiMethybrSRZTD3_FD_75298 | JGI IMG/M metagenome (GOLD analysis project Ga0075434, IMG submission 75298) | Populus rhizosphere microbial communities from Tennessee, USA - Rhizosphere MetaG P. TD hybrid SRZTD3 | ecosystem: Host-associated > Plants > Roots > Rhizosphere > Soil | place: USA...
CCGCGCTCCGGAGCCCGAAGACCTCGGGGAACCGCGGAAGCTTGGGAAGCTGGTCGAAGCCGCGAAGGAGGATCATGTTCGCCGGCGCCGCGTCGGCGAGCAGGCGCTTGGCCTCGGCGACGAACTTGTTGACGAGCGCGGCGGTCGCCTTCGCGCGAGGATTGAGCGCCTTCACGGGCAGCGGCGGCCGACCGACCGCCTGCGGGTCGGTCTCCGACAGGCCCGCCGCCAGGCGGGCGCCGCCACGGGCACGCGCGCGCAGCACGAGCACGAAGCGATGCTCCTTGACGGACTCGACGAACACCTCGACACCCGGCAGCTTGATCCGCCGCAGGCGCTCGGTGAGCTTCAGGTTGATCTCGGTCGCCAGGCGGCCGGCGCGCCGGTCGGTGATCCGACCGGCGCCGTCGACCGTACAGAAGTTGCCGCGCGCGGCGACGTCACCGGCGCGCAGGTCGAACTCGATGCCGAGCGCCTCGAGGACGCCGCGCCCGACCTGATAATGCAGCGGGTCGTAGCCGAAGAGCCCGAGATGACCGGGCCCACTGCCCGGCGTGATGCCCGGCGCCACGTGGCGGATGAGGCCGCAGGCGGCCTCGGTGGCGAGCTGCGAGAGATTCGGGAGCTGAGCGGTCTCGAGCTCCGAGCGTCCCGTCTCGGGGCGCGGGAGCCCGCCGAGGCCGTCGAGCGAGATCAGGATGATCTTCGTCGTGTTCGGGATGACGAGCGGCGCGATGACGTCGAGCATCGTCCGGTCTCCTCACGCCTCCTTCACGGGGTTCTCGATCTGCCCCAGACCCGTGATCTCGAGCCGGCACGTGTCACCGGGCTGCAGGAACACGGGCGGCTTGCGCGCGAAGCCGACGCCGGGCGGCGTGCCGGTCGCGATGAGATCGCCGGGGGAGAGCGTCATCAGCCCCGAGAGGTAGCTCACGATGTAGCGCACGTCGAAGATGAACGTCTTGGTGTTCCCGCCCTGCATCTGCTTGCCGTTGACCCAGAGCTTCAGCTCGAGCACGTGCGGGTCGGGAATCTCGGCGCGGTCGGCGATGTAGGGTCCAACCGGCGCGAACGTCTCCGGGATCTTGCCGGCCATCCACTGGCTGCCGATGAACTGGAAGTCGCGCGCGCTCACGTCGTTGATGATCGTGTAGCCCCAGACGTAATCGAGCGCCTTGTCCTTGCTGACGAAGCGCGCGGTCTTGCCGATCACGACACCGAGCTCGACTTCCCAGTCGAGCTGATTCGAACCGCGCGGTCTCAGGATCGGCTCGTTCGGATCCAGGATCGCGTTCGACCACTTCGCGAAGATCGGCGGCTCCTTCGGGATCGGCTGGTTGGCTTCCTCGGCGTGGTCGCGGTAGTTGAGCCCGATGCAGATGAACTTGCCGGGATCCGCGATCGGCGCATGCAGCCGCGCTGACGAGGCCGGGACCGTCACCCACTCCTTGATTCCCCCGACCGCTTCCTCGGCCAGCGGCCCGCCTTCGAGGAATGCGCGGGTGCTATTGGGGACGAGGGCAGCGGCGATCTCCGAGGCACGGCTTACGCCGCGCCGCGTCAGAGAGGCGGCGAGGCTCGCATGCAGATCGGCGATGCGGTCGCCCTGGAGGACGCCGAGACGCGGGGGCTGACCATTGGTGGAAAAGCGCACGAGCTTCATGGGTGACGTGCCTCCTGGGAGAAAATGTGCCGCCGATTATAGCGTTTGTCGAGTTTCCGCGCGGCTGCGCCGTTTGTTATGATCGAACTCTGCGGTAATTGATGCGGTGGCGTGCCCCTTGGGGGCGGACAATGACTCCCTGAAGTGGTGGAGGGAGGAGGATCCTTCGATGAAGACCGGTATCCGCATCCTCGCCGTGGTGGTCGCGCTCGCGCTGCTGGCCACGGGTCCGCTCGCCCCGCTCGCGGTCGCACAACAGCCCACGCCTCCGCCTCCCGCGACGCCGTCGCAACCGGCGCCGGCCCCGCAGCCCGTCGCGCAGCAGCCCCCGGACATCCCGGAGCAGGAGTCGCATCTCGCGGAGTCGGCCGCATACAACGTCGGCGCCGGCATCGCCAACGTCTTCTATATTCCCGGAAAGGGACTCCTGTGCGGCCTCGGCGGAATGGTCGGCATCTTCATCATGATCGTGAGCATCGGCTCTCAGCCGAAGACGGCCGCGTACTTCGCTCGGGAAGGTTGTGGCGGCAAGTGGATCCTTACCGGTGACGACCTGCGACCGGATGGCGACGTCAGGGCGTTCGACTGGGAGCGGGACTCCAAGTACTAGTTCCGTTTCGCATCGTCCGCTCGCCGTCCTTCTGTTCGTCGTGCTGCTCGCGGCGTTCGCCGCGGGCATCTGGGGTACCGTCATCCGCCCCGCGGCGTACGAGGTTCGCGGGACGGTCGTTGGGCGCCCGGCTCCGGATCTGATTTTTGTTCGCCACGATCCGATCTCGGCGCTCGGCATGAACGCGATGGATCTGATGGCGGTCTCTTCGAGCCCGGCGCTGCTCGATCCCGTCGCGCCCAAGGCCGGCGATCGGGTGAAGCTCGCGGTACGCCAGCAGAACGATCAGCTCGTCCTGATCCGGATCGAGAAGCTGCCTTGATCAGGCCCCGCGTGACAGCCCGCGCACGTAGTGCACCACCTCGGCGATCTCCTCATCGTTGATCGTCGACCCGAAGGCCGGCATTCCAGGCCTTCCGATCGGCGCCCCCCCGTGCTTGATGAGATCGAAGAGATAGGTATCGGAGCGCCGGTCCAGCGCCACCCCATTCGCCAGGTTGCCGGGCCTCACCAGGAATAGCGCGGCGCGCCACGAGCCCCGGCCGTCCACGCCATGACAGGTGGCGCACAACCCGAGATAGAGTCGCTGACCCTTCGGCGCCCCCGGCTCTGGCTTTGGGGTGTCCAGCACCCACGCCAGCCCGCCCGTGAAGCCACCGATCGCGACGAGAACAACCAGCAGGGCCAGGAGGGGCCGCCGCATGCCGGCGAGGATAGCACCGGCGCCGTGAGACCCCTTGACAACTGGCCGTCAGACAGCATAAAGAAGCTAATTCTTTACGTGGGTTGCCACCTGCCAACCCACTATAGTCGCCTGGATCCCCAAGGAGGCTTCAGATGACGGACCCGCAGCCGACAACGTCCTCGCCGTTAACCCTGAACCGAAGGAAATTCCTCGCGGCCGCCGGCGCCGGCGTCGCGGGCAGTTCGCTCCTGACGATGCTCGACGCACGCCAGGCTCCCGCGCAGATCAAGGGGACGACCCTTCGCATCCTGCAGTGGAGTCACTTCATCCCTGCGTACGACACGTGGTTCGACAGCAAGCTCACGAAGGAGTGGGGCGATCAGAACGGCGTGAAGGTGCGTGTCGATCACATCCCGCATCTCGAACTGCCGGCACGCATGGCCGCGGAGTACGCGGCGGGCGCGGGCCACGACATCATCATGAACGGTTCGTCGATCCTGACGCGCCTGTACTACAAGAGCCTGACCGACCTGAGCGACATCTACGAGGCGGCCGGCAAGAAGCACGGCGGCTGGATCCCGACCGCCAAGGCGCTGGTCGAAGCCGAAGGCCGCTACTACGGCATCCCGCTCTTCTACATCCTCTTGCCGATGACGTATCGCAAGGATCTGTTCGACGCCAACGGGCTCAAGGCGCCGGACACCTGGGAGCTCGCACGCGTGGCCGCGCGCACGTTGAAGCCGAAGGGCCATCCGACGGGCATCCAGTTCTCGCAGTGCGCCGACGCCAACCTGAACTGGCGCTCGGTCCTGTTCAGCTTCGGCGGCGCCGAGCTCGATCCCTCGGGCGAGAACATCCTGATCGATTCGAAGGAGACGCGTGAGGCGCTCCGCTTCGCCAAGGCGCTCTTCGACGAAGGCATGACCGCCGAGGTGTTCTCGTGGGACGACGCCTCCGACAACCGCTATCTCGCCTCCGGCATCGCGTGCTGGGTCCACGATGCGATCTCGGCGTATCGCACCACCGAGGATACGAACCCCGACGTGTTCAAGAACACCTTCATCGGCATGGAGCCGGCCGGTCCGAACGGCAAGCGCGTGAACACGTGCGCCGCCAACGTGTGGATGGTGTGGAAGTTCTCCAAGAACCAGCAGGCGGCGAAGGAATTCCTCACCCACATGGTCGACACCTTCAGTGAAGGCATGACCGCGAGCCGCGGGTACAACATGCCGTACCTGAACGGGCTCGCCAAGAAGCCGATGCCGGTGATCGGCAGCGATCCCAAGCTGCAGATCCTCCAGGACTTCCCGCCGATCGTGGCGTTCTACGGCTATCCCGGTCCGTTCATCACCCCGATCCAGGAAGTCGTCAACCTCTTCGTCCTGCCCGACATGTTCACGCGTGTCGCGCGAGGCCAGAGCATCGAGGACGTCATGAAGTGGGGCATGGGCGAGTACCGCCGGATCTTCGCGAAGCACAAGAGGGCATGACGCCCACTTCGCTGCAAGGTGGCGGCCCGGAGCCTACGGCCCGGGCCGCCGTCGTTTCTGTCGCCGGCCCGCGCGCGCGGCTCATGTTCCAGAGCCAGACCTCGCGGCGGCTCGCGTTCGGCTACCTGCTCCTGGCGCCGGCCGCGCTCTACGTGTTGCTGCTGGTCGGCGCGCCGTTCCTGTTCTCGCTCTATCTCGCGGTCAGCGACGCCAACGTCGGCGACCCGGTGGCGACCTTCATCGGCGCCGAGAACTTCCGCTCGGCCCTCGAGATGGACGTCTTCTGGATCGCCTTGCGCAACAGCATCGTGTTCCTCGTCGTGGCGGCGATCTTCAAGAGCCTGCTCGGCACCTCGCTGGCGTTCCTGCTGCTGCAGGACTTCCCGGGTAAGAAGCTGATCCGCGGCCTCGTCGTGATTCCGTTCACCCTGCCGATCGCGATCAGCGTGCTGGCGTGGAAATGGATGTACGACTCCCAGTTCAGCGTCATCAACTGGGTGCTGAGCCGGGTGGGGCTCATCGGCCAGTACGGCACGGACTCGTGGCCGATCTGGCTCGGTGATCCCAAGCTGGCTCTGCTGGCCTGCATCGCGGTGAACGTGTGGCGCACGTTCCCGTTCTCCGCGATCGTGCTGCTGGCCGGGTTCACCTCGGTGCCGCTCGAGGTGCTGGACGCCGCGAAGGTCGACGGCTGCTCGTTCTTTCAGCGGTTTCGTCACGTGGTCGCGCCGATGATCTTCCCGATCCTGATGATCGGCTTCCTGTTCGACACGGTGTTCACCCTGTCGGACCTTTCGGTGGTCTACCTTCTCACCCAGGGTGGCCCGGCCAACGCCTCGAAGATCCTGCCGGTGCTCGCGTACCAGATCGGAATCCAGGCCGGCAATCTCGGCCGCGGCGCGGCCATCGCGCTGTTCCTGGTGCCGCTGCTGGCGCCGGCGATGTTCCTGTTCCTGCGCAACCTGAGACGCCGGGAGTACTAGACGTGGCTACCGTCTTGGAACAGAAGGTCTTGAGCCAGAAGCAGAAGGATCGGCGCCGCCACCTCTTGATCTACGCGGGGCTCACGCCGTTCGTGTTCATGGCGGTGTTCCCGATCTACTGGATGCTGATCACGGCGTTCAAGCAGGACCCGGACCTGTACCGGATGGACAACATCCCGTTCTGGTTCAACCTGGCGCCGACCCTGCGGCACTTCAAGATCCTCTTCTACCAGACGAACTACGGCGCGTGGATCATCAACACCATGACGATCGCCGCGTGGGTCGCGGTCATCACGCTGATCACGGCGGTGCCGGCGGGCTACGCGCTCGCGCGCCTTCGACTGCCGGCGGCCGAGAACATCGGCATTTCCGTGTTCATGACGTATCTGGTCCCGCCGATCATCCTCTTCCTGCCGCTCTCGCGCGTGGTCGCGATGCTCGGGCTGCAGGACGAGTGGTGGGCGCTGGTGGTGGTCTATCCCACGTTCACGATCCCGTTCGGGACCTGGCTCCTGATGGGATTCTTCAAGACCGTGCCGATGGAAATGGAGGAAGCCGCGCGCGTCGACGGTTGCGGCTATCTCGGGGCATTCGTGCGCGTGGTCCTGCCGGTGAGCCTGCCCGGCGTGCTGACCGCGGTGATCTTCGCCTTCACGCTCTCGATGCAGGACTTCCTCTACGGCCTGGCCTTCGTGGCGCCGGGCGACCAGAAGCCGGTCCCGGTGGGCGTGCCGACCGAGCTGATCCGCGGCGACGTGTACTACTGGGGCTCGCTGATGGGCGCGGCGCTGCTGGTGGGCTTGCCGGTCGCGGTGCTCTACAACTTCTTCCTCGACCGCTTCATCCAGGGCATCACGGGCGGCGTGGGGAAATAGAACGAGCCGGCGGAACAGCTCGCTGTTCGCGCCGGCTCGGGAGCGGCGTGCGCTACTCGGCGTCGGGTTTCTGGATCGGGTCCGGCCGACCGGGGTAGCCGAGATGCAGCAAGATGTACTTCACCGGCTTGTCGGTTTTGTTGGAGTGGTTGTGCCACCAGCCACCGTTGTCCATGAAGGCCTGTCCGGCGGAATGATACTGAGCGCCGGCGATGCCGACCGGGCCCGCCTCGTAGAATGTCGTCAGGATGCCGTCGACGACGTACACGAAGGTCGGCACGCGGAATTGCTGACGTCCGGTCTGCCCGCCCGGCTCGAGCGTGATCGTCGCCCCGGTGACGAACAGCGGGGCGTTGACGGTCGCGCTGAAGCCGCCGAGCGAGGTGAAGAGGTTACGGACGGCGACGCCTTTCGGCTCTGGAGGTTTTTCCTGGGCGCCCGCGGGCGCGCCGGCCAGAGCAACGAGGAGGGCCGCTCCAACGGCAACTGCCAGTTTGATGGTCATTGGCCACGCTCCCGGCGAGAAGGTGTGAGCACTGCCGCCCTTCGATCGTCGGCGAAAACTAGCACCAGCCGTTGCAACCTGTCAAGGATCAGTTGCCTCATCGCGCTCGCGATGCTCTGGTGTTTCGCGCCGCCCGCGCGCCCGGCGGAGGCCCAGGCGCGCATCGCGCAGATCGAGGTCGTGGCGACGGCCGTCCCGAGGCCGGCGCAGCTGGCGCTGACGAGCGCCGGACGGCTGGTAGTCCTGAGCCAGGGCTGGCGCGGTGACTCGGCAGCCGAGATCTACTGGCTCGATCCGGTCTCCACGGCGCCGCTCGACGCTTCGCTGGCCCCCCGGCTCGTGATTCCCTTCGCGGACGGGCCGCGCAAGACCGCGCTCGGCAGCCTGGCGCTCGATCAGAAGTCGGGCGACCTCTACCTCGGCGAGGAGAACGGCAATCGCATCTACCGTTTGGTCGGCGCGCGGCGGCTGACTCCGCTCGCTGTCGGCCTCAATCATCTGCTCGGCGGCTCAAGCCTGGCTCTCGACCGCGAGGGCCGGCTCGTCGTCCTCGACTACGCAAGCTTCGAGAGCCAGCTGCGCTCGGAATCGCCGGCGCCGCCGGCGCTGGAAGCGCTCGCGGGCGAGGACTACACCGGACCGCTCGTGTTCCGTCTCAACCCGCAAGACGACGTGCCGCTGCCACGCCGGCTCGAGCTGGTCGCGCCGATCTTTCCGCGGCCGCCGGTGCGGCGAACAGCGGGCGAGCCGCTGCACAAGTTCATCGCGGTGGCGCCGATCGCCGGCGATGGCCTGGCGCTCTTGAACTCGGTCGGCGAGGTGTTGATCCTGTCGGGCGAAGGCCAGCTCAGGCGCCTGGCCCGGCTGCCGTCAGGTCACTTCAATCGGACCAGCATGGCCGTAGGACCGGACGGCAGCGTGTTCGTCTCGGCGGGCTTTCACATCCGCGAGCTCTATCGCGTCACGCCGAGCGGCGCCGTCACCTCGGTCGCCCACCACCTCGGCGATCCGCAAGGCATCGCAGTCGACCGCTCGGGAGCGATCTACGTCGCCGAGACCGCCCTCCACCGAATCATCCGCCTCCGCCCCCTCGACCCCTAACCCGAAAGAATCGATCGTTTGCTCGGACCGGACTGTGCTAAGCCCGGGCTCGTACCGGACTATTCGTGAACGGCTACACGGAGGCGAACAGCACACGCGTGGCCGGGCGGGTGACGCGGTGGGGAGCCCCTCATGCGCGCCGGGGGACCCCACAACGGGCGGGGGTGGCGCGCATGAGGGGCTCCCCGCCGCGTCACCCGCCCGTCGCATGCGCGAGCCGCCCGCCGCCCGCGCGAGCGTTCACGAATGAGCTAGGCGCCCTCGATCATCGCCGCAGTCAATCCGCGCACATAGCCGCGAGCGAACACCGCGCAGATCAGCACGACCGGAATCGCCATCAGGTTGATCCCGGCAACCGCGAGCAGCTCGTCGAGCGCGACTTCCATCGTGGCGAGGCCGGCCGGAATCGTCTTGTTGTGCGCCTCGAGCAAGAAGACCGACGCGAGCGTGAAGTCGCTCGCGATCGTGCCGAGCGCGAAGATGCCGGCGGCCACGACCACGGGCTTGCTCATCGGCAAGAGGATCCGGAAGAACGCGGTGACGCGGCCTGCGCCCTCGACCAGCGCCGATTCCTCGACCGAGCGCGGCAGGTGCTGGAAGTAGGCCGAGAGGATCCAGACACAGAACGGCACCGCAAGAGTCGGGTATACGACCAGCAGGGCCAGCAAGTTGTTCTCGAGGCTCAGGCTGATGATGACCTGATAGAGCGGGACGAACAGGATCGTGTGGGGGATCACGTAGCTCGCGAAGATCAGGCGTCGCCACCACCGAAACCCCGGCGGCTGGAGCCGCCCGAGCGCGTAGCCCGCCAGCAGGCTCACCACCAGGGTCACGGCCACCGAGCCGGCGAAGACGACGATCGTGTTCTCGAGCCAGTCGAGCACGGGGTAGGAGCGTCGCAGCGCGCGACCGACGAAGCCGTGGCTCTCGCCGCTCTGGGCGAACAGCTCCTCGAAGTTCTCGAAGGTCGGATTCACGACGATGAGCGGGTTGCCGAAGACGTCCTCCTGCGCGGTCTTGAGCGACTGCACGAGCATGAAGTAGATCGGAAACACGCAGTAGACGGTCGCCGCCACCAGCAGGCCGGCGTGAGCGAGCTTGCGCCACCAGGGCCGCGGGCTCACGCGCGCTCCCGCTCGGGCGGATCGAACATCCTGAACAGCACGAACAGTGCGGCGAGGAGGAACGGCGCCAGGGTGAGCGAGAGCGCCGAGGCCGGACCGAACTGGCCGCCGTGGATCGCCAGCCAGTAGGCGTGTGTGCCGAGGACCGGGTAGACGATGCGCCCGGCGGTCAGCATCCAGACGTTGGCGAGGTCGGCGAAGGCCGTGGTCAGCGCCAGGAACACCGCGAGGGCCAGGAACGGCTTGAGCAGTGGCACCGTCACCAGCCAGAAGCGCCGCCAGGCGCTCTTCGACTCGAGCGCGGCGCACTCGAACAGTTCCGGCGGAATCGCATTGATCCCGGCCAGCAGGAAGACCCCGATGAACGAGCTGCCGCGCCAGATGTTGAAGAGCGTGACGCTGAGGAAGGCCCACGCCCCGCCGCCGAGGACACCATCCACCGCATTCTTCATCTGGCCCATGAAGACGCTGTAGGCGGTGGGGATCGGCGGGCTCAGGGTCCAGTACCACCCGATGACGCTGACGCTGGCCGGGTACGCCCAGGGCAGGAAGATCGCGAGGAACACCAGCGCCCGGCCGCGGACCGGACGCGCGAGCAGGAGGGCCAGGCCCAGGCCGAGCGCCAGCTTGACCGCGCAGGTGACCACGGCGTAGGCGACCGTATTGGCCGCCGCGCGCCAGAACGCGGGGTCGCCGGCGAGGTGCCGGTAGTTGGCGAGCCCGACGAACGCGGTCGGGCGATCGTTGAGCGGCGAGAGGTCCGTGAGGCTGGTCCAGACTTCCCAGCCGATCGGATAGGCGAGCGCGGTGAGGAGCAGGAGGACGGCCGGCGCCAGCAGCAGATACGCGAGCCGGACGTCCCGGGCGCGCCGCCCCAACGAGCTCCTCTTACGCGGTCAGATCGCCAGCTCGGTCTTGTTGTCGAAGAAGTGCACGCGCTCCGGATGCAGCGACAACCGCATCTTGTCCTGGTGCTTCACGCGAACGGTCGGGTCGACACGCGCCACCATAACGTTCGGTCCGGCCTTGAGGTCGAGCAGGATCTCCGAGCCGAGCGGCTCGACGACCTCGACGACGGTGTCGAAGCTGTAGTCCGCCGAGTCCGCCCCGCTCGCGACGCGCAGGTCCTCCGGACGGATCCCGAGGGTGACCTTCTGACCCTTGTAGGGACCGAGCCGGCCTGCGCTCGACGGCGGCACCTTCACCCTGAGGCCGGACGTGTCGGCCCACAGGCCGCCGTTGGCCTCGGCGACGGTCATCTCGACGAAGTTCATCGACGGCGAGCCGATGAAGCCCGCGACGAACCGGTTGGCCGGGCGCGAGTAGAGCTCGAGCGGCTCGCCGACCTGCTGGATCCAGCCGTCCTTCATGACCACGACGCGGTCGCCGAGCGTCATCGCCTCGACCTGGTCGTGGGTCACGTAGATGGCCGTGGTCTCCAGACGTTCGTGCAGACGTTTGAGCTCGACGCGCATCTGGACGCGGAGCTTGGCGTCCAGGTTCGAGAGCGGCTCGTCGAAGAGGAACACCTGCGGGTGGCGGACGATCGCGCGGCCGACCGCGACGCGCTGGCGCTGACCGCCGGAGAGCTGGCGTGGCTTGCGCTTGAGCAATTCCTGGATGCCCAGGATCTCGGCCGCCTCACCGACGCGCTTGGCGATCTCGGTTTTCGGAAACTTCCGCATTTTGAGTCCGAACGCCATGTTGTCGTAGACGGTCATGTGCGGGTACAAGGCGTAATTCTGGAAGACCATCGCGATGTCCCGGTCCTTCGGGGGCAGGTCGTTGACGACGCGCTCGCCGATGGTGATCTCGCCGGCGGTGATCTCCTCGAGCCCGGCGACCATGCGGAGCGTCGTGGACTTGCCGCATCCGGAGGGGCCGACCAGCACGACGAATTCCTTGTCCCGGATGTGGAGATTTACGTCTTTGACGGCATGGACCTCATCGTACTTTTTGTTCAGATCCTTCATCATCACCTGGGCCATGGACGTCTCCTTTTAGCCTTTCACCGAGCCGGTCAGGCCGGTGACATAGTACTCGACAAAGAACGAATACACGAGGGCCACCGGGATCGAGCCGAGCAGCGCGCCCGCCATCAGCTGGCCCCAGAAGTAGATGTCGCCGCGGATCAGCTCGGACACGACGCCGACCGGGACGGTCTTGCGCTCGGGCGACGACAGGAAGATCAGCGCGTAGATGAACTCGTTCCATGACAACGTGAACGCGAAGATGCCCGCCGAGAGAATGCCGGGCACCGCGATCGGGAAGATGATCCGCGTCATCGCGCCGAAGCGCGTGGCGCCGTCGATGCGCGCGCACTCCTCGAGCTCCTTCGGGATCGTCTTGAAGTAGCCCATCAGGAGCCACGTACAGAACGGGATCAGGAACGTCGGATACGTCAGGATCAACGCCCACGGCGTGTTGCCGAGCTGGAAGTCGCGGATGATGTCAGCCAGTGGGATGAACAGCAAGGTCGGCGGCACCAGATACGTCACGAAGATCGACGTGCCCAGCGTGCCGGCCATCGGGAACTTGAGCCGCGCCAGGGCGTAGCCGGCCAGGAGCCCGCACGCCAGCGAGATCGTGGTGGAGATCACCGCGATGAAGAACGTGTTCCAGAGCCAGCGCGGGAACGTCGTCTTGGCCATCAGATCGCGGAAATGCTCGAGCGTGGGCTGGAGCGTCCAGAACGGCGCGTTGTTGGCCGCCCGCCACGAGCGATAGAGCTCGGCGTCTGGCCGGATCGCGGTGACGAGCATCCAGTAGAACGGGAACAGCGTGCCGATCACGAAGATGGTCAGCGGGATGTAGAAGAACACCCACTTCTTCCATCGCCGCTCGATGACCATTTATCGAGTGCTCCAGGCCGGCTCCAACCGCAGGTGGCCTGCTGTAGATGCTCGTGGCTCCGCTCCGCGGACAACCCTTCCGGCCGCCGTGACGACCCGCGCGCTTCTGCGTTCCGCGGTCGCCATCACGCGCCCTCGAGTTTCCGCAAATAGCGCAGCTGGATCCAGACCACGATGAACAGGACCGGCAGCATGCAGAGCGAGATCGCCGCACCCTCACCGAGAAGCCCGGTGGCCACGCCGATCTGGTAGGCGTAGGTCGCCAGCAGGTGCGTCGAGTTCGCGGGCCCGCCGCCGGTCAGGACATAGATCAGCTGAAAATCCGAGAACGTCTGGATGATCGAGAACACCACGACGACCACCGTGACCGGCTTCAGGAGCGGCCACGTCACGTGCCAGAACCGCTTCCAGCCGTTCGCGCCGTCGAGCGACGCGGCTTCGTGCAGGTCGGTGTTGATCGTCTGCAGCCCGGCCAGCAGGGTGATCGCGAAGAACGGCATGCCGCGCCAGGTGTTCACGGCGATCGCGCACCAGAGCGCCCAGTCGCCGTTGGAGAGGAACGGCAGCTTGGTGACGATGAAGCCGGTCTTGTAGAGCGTCCAGTTCAGCACGCTGAAGGTGGGATCGAACATCCAGCGCCACGCGAACGTCGACAGCACGGTGGGCACGATGAACGGCAGCAGCATCGAGGCGCGCACGATGCGCTTGCCCCGGAAGTGACGGTTGAGCAGGAGCGCCAGCCACATGCCGAGCACGAGCTTGAAGATGGTCGCCCAGAACGTGTAGAAGCTCGTGTTCCAGAACGCGATCCGGAAGATCGAGTCGTTCCAGGCCTTGAGGAAATTGTGCAGCCCGACGAAGTGGCCCGGATTGCCGACGCTGATGTTGGACAGAGAGAACCAGACGCCCATCACGAACGGATAGGCGATGAACAGCCCGAGCAGCAGTACCGTCGGCGTGAGCAGCACGAGCGCCAGGAAGCGCTCGTTTTCCAGAAGCCCCGCGCGCGAGCGGCGCCGGGAGGCGCGGGAGTGCGCCAGCGCCACCTCGACGGGCGCGGCGCTCCCGGCACCTCCGGCGATCGGCTTCTTCACGCCTCTATCCGCGGCTCACGCTTCGTAGATCTTCTTGAGCTCGCCCTCGGCCCAGCTCACGGCGTCCTCGGCCTTCGTGCCCTGCACGGCCTTGGCGTACATGTCGACGATGACGTACTTGGTGTACGCCTCGGTGGCCTTGGCCGTCGCGGGGCCGGGGTGGCCGAACGCGCGCGTCAGCCGCGCGGCCTGGCGGAAGACCTGGAGCGGCTTGTCGACCTTGCCCCACATCGGATGCTCTTCCCACTTCTTCGTAGCGCCGACGCTGTAGCCTTCGTTGACCTCGAACCACTTCCCATAGTTGGCATCCTGATGGAGCCATTTCAAGAAGTCCTTGGCGAGCTTCTGGTTCTTCGAGTACTTCATGATCGAGTGCTGGAAAGGCAGGTAGAGGGCGAACTGACCGGCCGGGCCCTTCGGCATCAGCGCGGCGTGCTCGATGTCCTGGTAGAGCGGTTCGCCCTTCTCGTCCTTGATCTTGTCCTTCTGGCGCTTGGCCACGATGTAGATCGAGGCGCCGTTGAGCGTGGCGCCGATCTCGCCGGCATGGAAGGCGCGGTTGTTGTTGGTGTCGTCCCACGCCAGCCCGCCTTCGTCGCAGCAGTCCTTCCAGAAGGCTTGCAGGAACTTCACCGACTCGATCGCGCCCTTGGAGTTGATCGCGACCTTCTTGCCGCTCGGGTCGACCTCGGCGCCCCCGAAATCCCAGAGGAACGCGTAGGCGAAGACCGGCGGATCGCCGAAGCTGTGGCCGAGCGCTTGCCCGACCGGCTTGCCCTTGGCCTTGAGCTTCTTGCCGACCTCGCGGTACTCGTCCCACGTCTTCGGGAACTCCTTGGCGCCGATCTCGTTGAACAGCGACCGCCGATAGGCGACCGCGTTACCGCCGCAGCCGTGAGGCACCGCGAGCCATTTTCCGTTCACCCGCGCGCTTGCGTTGAAGACGTCGTAGTAGCCGCCCTGCGACTTGCCGATCGGCTCGGCGATATCCGAGACGTCGACCAGCGCGTTGGCGTAGAGGTGCGCCCAGTTCCACAGCATCTGGATGACGTCCGCGCCAGAGCCCGACTGGATCGCGGCGGTGATGCGCGGCTGCAGATCGTTGGCGTTGATGAACTCGAACGTGACCTCGGCGCCCAGCGCCTTGGAGGCCTCCGGCGCCTGGCGCCTGAGCTCGACGTCCGCCTCAGGAATGAAGTCGACCCAGCGCACGATGTGGAGCTTGGTGCCCTGCGCGAACGCGGGCGCGCGGCCCGCCGCCAAGATGCCGGCAATGCCCGTAGTTTTCAGGAAGCTGCGTCGCTGCATCCTATCCCCCTTGGAGAATGGTCAGCCTTCGTAGATCTTCTTGAGCTCGCCCTCGGCCCACTTCACCGCGTCCTCGGCCTTCGTACCCTGCACGGCCTTGGCGTACATGTCGACGATGACGTACTTCGTGTACGCCTCGGTGGCCTTGGCGGACGCCGGACCGGGGTGCCCGAACGCGCGCGTCACGCGGGCCGCCTGCCGGAACACCTGCAGCGGCTTGTCGACCTTGGCCCACATCGGGTGCTCTTCCCACTTCTTGGTCGCTCCGACGCTGTAGCCCTCGTTGACCTCGAACCACTTGCCGTAGTTCGCGTCCTGGTGGAGCCACTTCAGGAAGTCCTTGGCCAGCTTCTGGTTCTTCGAGTACTTCATGATCGAGTGCTGCTGGCCGCCGTAGAGCGCGAACTGGCCGGCGGGGCCCTTCGGCATCAGCGCGGCGTGCTCGATGTCCTGGAAGAGCGGCTCTCCCTTCTCGTCCTTGATCTTGTCCTTCTGGCGCTTGGCGACGATGTAGATCGAGGCACCGTTCAGGGTCGCCGAGATCTCGCCGGCGTGGAAGGCGCGGTTGTTGTTGGTGTCGTCCCACGCCAGCCCGCCCTCGTCACACGCGTCCTTCCAGAACGATTGTAAGAATTTCACGGACTCGAGCGTGCCCTTCGAGTTGATCACGACCTTCTTGCCGGTCGTGTCGACCTCGGCGCCGCCGAAGTCCCACAGGAACGGGTAGGCGAACGTGGGCGGATCGCCGAAGCTGTGACCGAGCGCCTGGCCGATCGGCTTGCCCTTGGCCTTGAGCTTCTTGCCGACCTCGCGATACTCGTCCCAGGTCTTCGGAAACTCCTTCGCGCCGATCTCGTTGAACCACGACCGCCGGTACGCGACCGCGTTGCCGATGACCGCGTGCGGCACGGCCAGCCACTTTCCGCCGACCTTCGCGCTGGCGTCGAACACTTCGTAGAAGCCGCCCTGCGACTTGCCGAGCGGCTCGGCGACGTCGGAGACGTCGACCAGCCCGTTCGCATAGAGGTGCGGCCAGTTCCAGAGCATCTGGATGATGTCGGCGCCCGAGGCCGACTGGATCGCGGCGGTGATGCGCGGCTGCAGGTCGTTGGCGTTGATGAACTCGAACGTGACCTCGGCGCCCAGCGCCTTGGACGCCTCCGGCGCCTGGCGGCGCAGCTCGACGTCGGCCTCGGGAATGAAGTCGACCCAGCGCACGATGTGCAGCTTGGTGCCCTGCGCGAAGGCCGGCGCGCGCTGCGCCGCGAGGATCCCTTCGAGGCCGGTGCTCGCGATGGCCGCGACGGTCCCGGTCACCGTGATGAAGTGCCTGCGCGTCATCTCTGTGGGATTCATGCGCGTTCCTCCTTGATCAGGGGTGCGGGCGCCGAGCGCGGCCTAACCTCTGAGAAAAGCGACGAATTAGTACCACCCTCGACTCGAAGGTGTCAACCGCGAATGGCGCGGGTGCGCCAAGGACTGGCTAGCGGGCTCCGGCGGTAGCCGGCGCCACGGCGGCTACCAGGCGTGGCGGTCTGAACGTCAGCGCCAGCACCATCGCCATCAGACCGATCGCGGCCGAGCTGATGAAGAGCCAGGCGTAGGTGCCGAACGCGTCGTGGATGTAGCCGCCGGCCCAGGAGCCCAGACCCATGCCGAGCGTCGAGATCAGGAACACCGCGCCGTAGGCGCTGCCCATGACCTTCTCGCCGAAGTACTCCCGGGTGACCAGCGCGTAGAGCGGCATCACGCCGCCGTAGGAGATGCCGAACAGGACCGCGGCGGCGTAGAAGCTCAGCGTGTCGCGTGTGAACAGGTACGAGAACACCATCACCGCCTGGAGAGCAAGCCCCACCAGCAGGGTGGGCTTGGCGCCGAACCGGTCGGCGAGCATCCCACACGCGATGCGGCCGCCCATCGATGCGAGCCCCGAGACGCCGAGGACGGTGGCGGCGACCATCGCGGCGACGCCCTGATCGATCGCGTGGGTCACCATGTGGAAGATCGGCCCGGCATGGGCGGCGCAGCAGGCGAAGTGCGTGAGCGCGATGGCCCAGAACTGCGGCGCCCGCAGCACCTCACGCGTGGAGAAATCGCGCTGGCGCGTGGCGGCGCCGCCGAGCGCGACGGCGCCCATGTCGGCGGGCGCGTTCTTGACCAGGAGTGCGACCGGGATCACGACGAGCCAGGCCAGGTCGCCCAGCACGATCATCGCCACGCGCCAGTCGTACGCGGACGTGACCCAGCGGGAAAGCGGTGAGAGCACGAGCATCCCGGCGCCGCCGCCCGCGGAGATGATACCGAGTGCGAGCCCGCGGTTGGTCGTGAACCATTTCGTCGCCGTCGCCGACAGCGGCGTGAGAAACGCGCCGGCGGCGAAGCCCACGCCGACGCCGAAGGTGGCGTGCAGGTGCCAGAGCGCGGTGGCCTGACTCGACAGCACGAGGCTCAGCCCGAGCAGCAGGCCGCCGCCGATCGTCACGACGCGGCCGCCGAGCCGATCCGAGATGGCGCCCCAGACGAATGAGCCGAAACCCATCGCCATCCAGTTGATGAGCGCGGTCACGGAGACGGCGCTCCGGCTCCAACGCATCGACTCCTCGAGCGGCTTGAGAAAGATCCCGAGCGAGAAGAGCGAGCCCTGTCCGAACGCGACGACCGTGGCGGCGGCGAAGACGACCACCCAGCCGTAAAAGAGTCGGCGCTGACTCATGGACCTCGACTACGATAGCATGTCCGTCATGCGGCAGCTCGCATGGCCCGCCTTCGCGCTCGTCGCCGCGTCGCTGCTCGCGCTGCTGATTCGCGCGATCTTGCTCTCGCTGCTGCGCCGCTGGGCCGCGGCGCGCGAAGGCTGGGCCTCGCTCGCGCAGGCGATCCGTCTGCCATCGATCCTCTGGTCGCTCGTGCTCGGGCTCTGGGTCGGCACCGAGGTCGCGCGGCAGACCGAGCGCCTGCCGCTGCGCGTGTCGCAGCAGATCAGCGTCCTGCTCGAGGTTCTCGTGATCCTGTCCGTGACGATCACCGTCTCGAACACGCTGACGACGCTCGTGCAGCACGCGAGCGAGCGCCGCTCGCTCGGTCGCCCGATCACCGGGCTCGGCCAGACCGTGGCGCGCGCCGTCGTCTTCATCACCGGCCTCCTCGTGTTGCTGGGTGCAGTCGGTATTCAGATCACGCCGATCCTCACGGCGCTGGGCGTGGGCGGCCTCGCCGTCGCGCTCGCGTTGCAGGACACGCTCTCGAATCTCTTTGCGGGCGTCCACCTGCTCGCCGACAAGCCGATCCGGGTCGGCGACTACGTGAAGGTCGCCGACAACGTCGAGGGCCACGTGGTGGACATCGGCTGGCGCTCGACGCGCGTGCGCATGCTTCAGAACATGGTGGTCACGATTCCCAACAAGCGCGTGGCCGAATCGATCATCACCAACTACGACATGCCCGAGTCGCGGATGGCGCTGCCGATCCGCGTCGCGGTCGACTACGGCGCCGATCCGGACCTGGTCGAGCAGATCCTCATGGAGGAGACCACGCGGGCCCAGAGCGAGATTCCCGGGCTGCTCGCCGAGCCCCAGCCGTCCGCGCGGCTCATCCCCGGCTTCGGCGAGTTCTCGCTCGACTTCACCCTGGTCTGCCACGTGAAGTCGTTCACCGATCAGTTCCTCGTCCAGCACGAGCTCCGCAAGCGGTTCCTCCGGCGCCTCCTTGCGGAAGGGATCCGTATCCCCGTCCAGGTCCGGGGGACCGAGCTGAGGTCGGCGGGAGGCGACGGCCGGGCTCGAAGCTGACTCGGCGGATTGTAATAACACTCGTCTTGTGTATAGTAGTAGCCGTCGTGGACCTCCGGACTCGCGTCACGGTTCTCTCCGAGACGGCCGACCGAGACGGCCCGCAAGGCGCGCTGATGCGGCCTGGCGACCCCGTCGGGATCACCAGTGTCCGCTATCCAGGCCGGGGCTCGACCCGGCTCATGCGCGTCATGCAGACCAACGCCTGCTCGCTGTCCTGCGGCTACTGCCCGACGTTCTGCGGTGGCAAGGTACGCCGCACGTTCCTGAGCCCGGAAGAGGTCGCGCGCGTGTTCATGGACGCGCACCGCGCGGGCCTGGCCGACGGGCTGTTCCTGACCTCGGGGGTCCCGGGGCGGCCCGCGAAGATGACCGATCGCATGCTGGCCGCAGTCGATCTCCTGCGTCGTCGCGAGGACTTTCAGGGCTACGTGCATCTCAAGCTCTTGCCGGGCGCCGAGCCCGCTCAGGTCGAGACGGCGGTGAAGCTGGCCAGTCGGGTCTCGGTCAATCTCGAGGCCCCGGGCGCCGACTACGTCCGCGCGCTCGCGCGAGAGAAAGACTTCGCCGGTGACCTCCTGCCGAACCTCGAGCTGGCCGGGCGCCTGATGCTCGAGCGCCGTCGGGAGCGCGCGCCCTCGAAGTTCCCGGCCGTGGGCACTACCACGCAGTTCGTGGTCGGCGCCGCGGGGGAGCGGGATCGCGAGATCCTGGGCGTCGTGACCGGGCTCGAGCGGCGCCGTCTACTGCACCACGCGCACTTCAGCGCGTTTCAGCCCGTCGTCGGCACCCCGTTCGAGGACCGGCGCCCGACCCCGGCGAGGCGCGAGCTGCGTCTGTATCAGGCCGAGCATCTCGTACGGCAGTACGGCTTCGGCTACGACGAGCTCGTCTTCGGCGGCGACGGCAACCTGCCGCTCGACGACGATCCCAAGACGGCGTGGGCGCTCGAGCATCCCGAGCAGTTTCCGATCGAGGTGTCTCGCGCACCGTACGAGAGCCTGGTGCGTGTGCCCGGGATCGGCCCGGCCACCGCGCGCACGCTCGTCGACGGGCGGCGTCGTGCGGTCATTCGCTGGTCGGGCGATCTGCGCGCGGCCGGAGTCGACGTGGCGCGGGCCGGTTGGTTTCTCTCGCTGCGGGGCCGCAGACTCGCGAACGCGCCGGCGCCCAGACAGCTTCGTCTGTTCCCGCACGGCGAGCACCTGACTCAAGCGCCGTTCCGGACGCCGGTACCGCCCTGCGCCTATCGCTGATCTCGTTGCGCGCGGCCGCCCGCGGCCGATTGTCCGGTTCGCCGATCGGCTGTGGCGTCTATGGCACCCTGCCTGAACCGTTCGGGCAGCGCGCCGCGCCGACAACACATCGCAGAGCCGCACGACTCGCCTAACACCGCGCCGAATTGACGATCGGCCCTCCGCATCTCTGGCATCGTGTGTGCGTGAGGCGAACGGATCAAAATTCGAGAGAGGTGCACACATGCGCACAATTCAGCTGATCGTGACGTCGGCCGTGCTGTGCTTCATGGCCGGCTGCGCGGGGCAGGGGCAGGACGCCGCGAAGACTTCGGCCCATGCAGGCCACGAGCCGAGCGCCGACGGCCGCCGTCCGGTTCTCTACGACACGCTCGGAAGCTACTCGTACCGGATCACCACCAGCTCGGCCGAGGCGCAGCGCTGGTTCGACCAGGGGCTCCGGCTGGTCTACGCGTTCAACCATCACGAGGCCCAGCGCGCCTTCCGCGAGGCCGCGCGCCTCGACCCGAGCTGCGCGATGTGCTTCTGGGGCATCGCGATCACCGAAGGCTCCAACTACAACGACCCGACCAACGTCGACCGCGAGAAGAAGGCCGCGACGGCGGTAGCCGAGGCAGTCCGTCTCTCTGGCGGCGCGCGGCCCGCGGAGCGCGCGATGATCCAGGCGCTCGCCAAGCGCCACTCCGGCGATCCGGCCGCGAAGCGCGAGACGCTCGATCACGCCTACGCCGACGCGATGCGCGAGGTCGCGCGCCAGTTCCCCGACGACCTCGAGGCCGGGACGTTCTTCGCCGACTCGATGATGAACCTGCGGCCGTGGAACCTGTGGACCGCCGATGGCGCGCCGCAGCCGGGCACCGAGGAGATCGTGACCGCGCTCGAGCGCGTGATCGCCAAGAACCGGAATCACCCGGGCGCGCTGCACCTCTACATCCACGCGGTCGAGGCGAGCCGCGAGCCCGGCCGTGCCGAGGCCGCCGCCGATCGCCTGCGCCCGCTGATGCCGGGGGCCGGGCACCTGGTCCACATGCCGTCGCACATCTACTGGCGCATCGGTCGCTACGCGGACGCGGTGGCCGTGAACGCGGTCGCCGCCGACGCCGATCGCGCGTATTTCAAGACCGCGACGCCGAGCCCGATCTATCGCGGGCTCTACTATCCCCACAACATCGACTTCATCTGGCAGTCCGCGTCGATGCAGGGACGCAGCGCCGAGACCATCCGCGCGGCGCGCGAATTCGCCGGCAACGCGCCGCCCGAGATGATCAAGCAGATGCCCGACATGGAGACGGCGCCGGTCGCGCCGATGGTGGCGCTGGTACGCTTCGGCCGGTGGGACGACATGCTCGCGTATCCAGCGCCACCGCGCGAGTGGGTCTACACGACGGGCGTCTGGCACTACGCGCGAGGCCTGGCCTTCAACGCCAAGGGGCAGGCGGCCGACGCCGCACGCGAGCTCGCGGCGCTCGATGGGATCCTCCAGTCCGTGCCGCCCGAGCGGACGGTCGCGTTCTTCTTCCGCACCAAGAACGTGCTCCAGCTTGCGGCCAATCTGCTGGGCGGCGAGATCGCGGCCAAGGGCCGCGACTTCACGACGGCCGAGCGCTTGCTGCGCGCGGCGGTGGCCGAGCAGGACTCGCACTGGTTCACCGAGCCGCCGCCCTGGTACTTCCCGGTGCGCCAGGCGCTGGGCGCCGTGCTCCTGCAGGCGGGCAAACCCGGTGACGCCGAGCAGGTGTACCGCGAGGACCTCCGCCGGAATCCTGGAAACGGCTGGTCGCTGTTCGGACTGGCCGAGAGCTTGCGGGCGCAGGGCAAGACGGCCGAAGCCGCGCAGGCGAACGAGAGCTTTCGAAGGGCGTGGGCGCAGGCCGACGTGAGACTGACGGCGTCGCGGTTCTAGACGCGCCGCCTTCTAGAGAGACGCAGCTGCGAATGGCCCGGAGCGGCGACGCTCCGGGCTACTTGCCCTTCTGGATGACCTCGGCCAGCTCCTGAGCGCGGCCCTTGTCGATCGGGCGGAGCCGGTCCAGGACTTTGCGCGCATCGTCGAGCCGGCCGAGCTTCACGTAGGCTTCGCCGAGGTACTCGAGCGCCTCGGGGTAGTTCGGGCGTAGCCGCAGCGCCTCCGCGTAGGCGTCGAGCGATTCGGGATAGCGGCCCTGGTTTCTGAGCGCGAAGCCCAGCTCGTTCCACGCTTCAGGGAACGCCGGACGCATCGTGACCGCGGCGCGCTGGGCCTCCACGGCCGACGTCCAGTCCTTCGTCAAACGCGCACGCACGCCGCGGTCGTACTCGCTCTCGGCGGTAGGCGTCGCGGTCGGTTGCCGGACCTGGCTGGCCGCCGGGGTGCTCGGCTCGGCGAGCGCCGGCGAGGGCGCAAGCCCGATCGGCGCACCCGCGATCGTCGCGAGCGCAATTGCCAGCGCGACTGGCGCGATGGTGAAACGAATGCGACCGGGGCGCACGATCGTCACGAACGAGCTCGTTGTCATGCCGCCAGCATACCGCGCCTGCTACGACTTCCGAGCGCGCTCGGCCATCAGCGCGGTCACGGTCTGCAGATCGGCTTCCGTGTCCACGCCGACCGTGGGCTCGGTCGTCTCGACCACGATGATGTCGATCCCGTTCTCGAGGAACCTGAGCTGCTCGAGGTTCTCGGTGAGCTCGAGCGGCGACGGTGTCAGCCGGTGGAACGCGTCGAGCGCGGCCTTGCGATAGGCATAGAGGCCGGCGTGCTTGAAGCGCGGCGTTCCGATCCCGTCACGATCGTAGGGGATGGGGTATTTCGAGAAGTACAGCGCCCGGCCGTCGACGCCGCAGACGACTTTGTTCACGCTTGGATTGGAAACCTCGTCGGGAGTCAGCCGGATCTTGAGCGTGCTGACCTGGGTCTCCGGACGCTCGCGAAACGGGCCGATCAGGAGCCGGATGTGACTCGGCGTGATCAAGGGCTCGTCGCCCTGGACGTTGACGTAGACGTCGGCCTCGCGCGCCTGAGCGACCTCCCAGATGCGATCGGTCCCCGAGCGATGCTCGCCGGACGTCATGACCGCCGGCACGCCGTGCTTGGCGCAGGCGTCGACCACTTCACGAGAGTCCGTCGCGACCAGCACGTCCGCGAGATCCGGCGCGCGCCGCGTGGCCTCGTAGACGTGGACGACCAGCGGCTTGCCGGCGATGTCGCGGAGTGCTTTGCGCGGCAGGCGCGTCGACTGAAGGCGCGCCGGGATTACGCCGAGGGCGCGCAGCCGGGACGCCCCGCTCACGGGAAGGCGCGGAGCGTCCGGAGCTGCGCCGCCCGCGCGTCGGCGGTCGAGCCCGGCGCAAAGGGGACGATCACCGGTTGCGTGAGGCCGGCCCGCGAGAACTCGGCGATGCGCTCGCGGCAGAACGCCTCGGGCCCGACGACGCCGAGGCCGTCGAGAAAGCGCGGCGAGACCTGCTTGACCGCGCCGCTGCGGTCGCCGGCGCGCCAGGCCGCGTTCACCGCGTCGACCTCGTCGGCGAAGCCGGCGTTCTTGAAGAAGCTCGCGTAGGCATCGACCGTCGTGTAGCCGGTGATGTCGCGCGCCAGCGCCTCGCGCGCCGCGGCTGCATCGTCGGTGACGCACGTGCGGATGAACGACGCGATCTCGAAATCGCCGAGGGCGCGGCCGGCCTTCTGCGCGCCGGCTCGCAGGTGTGTGATCGAGTCCGGCACGGTCTCGGGCGGGATCCAGTTCAGGACGACGCCGTCCGCGATCTCGCCGGCGAGCTCCAGCATCTCTGGCCCGAGCGCCGCGAGCACGACGCGGACGGGCCTGGACGGCGGCAACACCGCCAGGCGGAAGTTCTTCACCCGGTAGAACTTGCCCTCGAAGTTCACGCGCTCGCCGGACGCGACGGCGCGGATGATCTGCACGGCTTCTCGGATCTGCTGGAGCGACGGCGCGAAGCTGAGCCCATGCCAGTCACCGACGATGACGCGGCTCGAGAGCCCGATGCCGAGCACGACCCGGTCGGGCGCCAGATGATTGAGCGTCGCCGCGCTCTGGCCGAGCACGACCGGCGTCCGTGTCTGGACCGGCAGGACCGCGGAGCCGACGTGGAGCCGCTCGGTGTGGGTCGCGATCGCCGCCATCAACGTGATCGCGTCGTAGCCCGAAGCCTCGCCGGTCCACGCCGCGTGGTACCCGCGGGCCTCCGTCTCGCGCGCGATGGCGATGAACTCGGCCGCGGGCAGGGTGGCGAACGGGGCCAGGACGATTCCGAGTCGAGTCATGCGCCGCGAGTATACCGCCTCACCCGTGGCCGTGATCGTGATGGATGTCGGGCGTGTGCGGATGCTCGTGCTCCATCGGACCGGTCGAGTGCGGATGGCTGTGCGGCTCCGGTCCTTCCCAGCCCTGGTGCGCGTGCTGATGGTGCGCGTCGTGAACGTGAACGTGGACGTGCACGCCGTCGGGATGGTGATGTCGATGCAGATGCCGCTCCTGCACCAGGAGCCACGTCGCGATCGCCATCAACACGACGGCGCCGAGCAACCCGGGCGTGGGTGACTCGCCGAGCAAGACGAGGCCGCCCGCCGCGCCGAAGAACGGGGCCAGCGCGAAATAGGCGCCCGTGCGCGCCGCGCCGAGATCGCGCAGCGCCAGGATGAACAAAACGAGGCTCGTGCCGTAGCTCACGGCGCCCAATGCCAGGCCGAACGCGATCGTGGCGAGTGGCGGCCAGGCCTGGCCGCTCGCCAGAGCCAGCAAGAGATTGACGGTCCCCGCGACGAGCCCCTTGACCTCGACGATCAGGAGCGGGTCGCCTTCGGCAATGAGCCGGGTCAGGTTGTTGTCGAGCGCCCAGAGAACGCAGGCGAGCGTGACGACCGCGGCGCCGGCCGCCATCGCCGGATCGCCGGGCGTCCAGCCGAGCACGACCCCGCCGACGGCCATGACGATAGCCGCGGCCGCGACGCGGGCGCCCAGATGCTCGTTGAACACGATGCCGGCGAGCAGCATCGTGAAGACGACCTCGAGGTTGAGCAGCAACGCGGTCGTCGTCGCCGTGCTTCGCGCGAGTCCCCAGAGCAAGAGCGGCGGCGCGAGGATGCCTCCGGCGAGCACCACACCGACCAGAATCCAGCGATCGCGGACCGTCATCGGCCGCCCGGCGGTGGAGCGGGCCCTCCAGACGCGACGCACCAGGCCGAGGAACAGGCCCGCGCCGAGATAGAGCACTCCCGCCAGGAACAGCGGGGGCACGACGTCGAGCAGACGCTTGGCGAGCGGCGCGCTGAGGCCGAAGGCGAGCGCGGCGATCAGGACCTTGAGGATCGCCATGACGGCGCGCCGTCATTGTACTCACGGACGCCTCTGATAGAGTGGCGCGTGATGGCCTCGCTCACCGAGCGCCCCGCCTCTCCCGTTCGAGCCCCGCGCGGAACCGAGCTCAGCTGCAAGGGTTGGCCTCAGGAGGCGGCGCTCCGCATGCTCATGAACAACCTCGACCCCGACGTCGCCGAGCGTTGGGAAGATCTCGTCGTCTACGGCGGATCGGGCAAGGCGGCCCGGAGCTGGGAGGCGTTTCACACGATCGTGCGCACGCTCCGGCGCCTCGAGGGCGACGAGACGTTGCTGGTCCAGTCGGGGAAACCGGTCGGCGTTTTCAAGACGCACGCGGATGCGCCGAGGGTGCTCATCGCCAACTCGCTCCTGGTCCCAGAGTGGGGTGACTGGGAACACTTCAGACGCTACGAGGCGATGGGGCTCACGATGTACGGTCAGATGACCGCGGGCTCCTGGATCTACATCGGCACACAGGGCATCCTGCAGGGCACCTACGAGACCTTCGGCGCCTGCGCGCGCAAGCACTTCGGCGGCTCGCTGGCAGGCCGGCTCGTGCTCTCGGCGGGTCTCGGCGGTATGGGCGGCGCCCAGCCGCTCGCCGTCACACTGAACGGTGGCGTGGGGCTCTTCGTCGAGGTCGATCGCGAGCGCATCGAGCGGCGGCGCCGGCTGCGCTACGTCGATCGCGCGACGGCCTCGCTGGACGAGGCGCTCGGCTGGGCCGAGGAGGCCCGTGCGCACCGCCAGCCGCTCTCGATCGCCGTGCACGGCAACGCCGCCGCCGTGCATCCCGAGCTCGCGCGGCGGGGCGTGCGGTTCGATGCCGTGACCGATCAGACCTCGGCCCACGACGTGATCAACGGCTACATCCCGGCCGAGCTGACGGTGGAGCAGGCGCGGGCCCTGCGCGCGCGCGATCCCGAGGCGTATCGCAAGCGCGCGCACGAGTCGATCGCCGCGCAGATGCGCGCGATGCTCGAGTTCCAGCGCGCCGGCGCCATCCTGTTCGACTACGGCAACAATTTTCGCCGTGAGGCCGAGAACGCCGGCGTCTCCGACTTCAACTACCCGGGGTTCGTGCCCGCGTTCATCAGGCCGCTGTTCTGCGAGGGCCAGGGACCGTTTCGCTGGGTGGCGCTCTCGGGCGATCCGGAGGATATCTACGCGACCGACCGCGCGCTGATCGACGCGATGCCGGAGAACGAGTCGCTCGTTCGCTGGCTTCGCCTCGCCCACGAGCGCGTCAGCTTCCAAGGGCTGCCGGCGCGCATCTGCTGGCTCGGCTACGGCGATCGTGCCAGGGCCGGGCGGATCTTCAACGACCTCGTTGCCCGCGGCGTCGTGAAGGCGCCGATCGTGATCGGGCGCGACCATCTCGACTCGGGCTCGGTCGCCTCGCCCAACCGCGAGACCGAATCGATGCGCGACGGCTCCGACGCGATCGCCGACTGGCCGGTGCTGAACGCGCTGCTCAACACGGCGTCGGGCGCTACCTGGGTCTCCGTTCACCACGGCGGCGGCGTCGGCATCGGCTACTCGCTCCACGCCGGCATGGTCGTCGTCGCCGACGGCACCGCGGATGCCGCCCGCCGGCTCGAGCGCGTGCTCACGAGCGATCCGGGCACCGGCGTCATGCGCCACGCGGATGCGGGCTATCCGGAGGCGATCGCGGCGGCGCGCCGCCACGGCATCGATCTTCCCGGGATCACGGCGTGATTCGAGGAAACGTCAGGCGGATACGGGCCGGTCGGGCCTGGAGCACGGTCGGACGGCTCGGCCTGGCCGTTCTTCTTCTGGGGCTCACACGCGCGGCCGCCGCGCAGGAGACGCCGCGGCCGGGTGGCGAGCTCGTCTTCGTCGTGCCGGCGGAGCCGCCCTCGTTCGGCGCACACCGTGAGGAGAGCTTCGCGCTGATCCACCCGGCGGCGCCTCACTGCAGCACGTTGCTGCGCGTCGATCCCGACGACCCGAGCGCTACAAAGATCATCGGCGATCTCGCCGAATCGTGGACGAGTGCCCACAACGGGCGCACGTGGACGTTCAAGATTCGCCGCGGCGTCAAGTTCCACGACGGCAGCGACCTCACCGCGGGCGACATCAAGGCGTCGTACGACAAGATCATCTTCCCGCCGGCCGGCGTGGCGTCGAACCGCAAGGGCGAATACGTGGCGGTCGAGGCGGTCGAGGCGCCGGACGCCTCGACCGTGGTCTTCAGGCTCAAGTGGCCGGCCGCGTCGTTCCTGGCCTCGCTGGCCTCGCCGTTCAACTGGATCTACAAGGCCGAGATCCTCACCCGCGACATCCGCTGGTACGAGAAGAACGTGATGGGCACCGGACCGTTCGTGTTCGGCGAGTACGTGAAGGGCTCGCACTGGACCGGACGGAAGAACCCGGCCTACTGGGACCGCGGCAAGCCCTACCTCGACGGCTACCGCGCGCTGTTCGTGCGGGAAGCCTCCGCCCAGGTCGCGGCCATCCGGGGACTTCGCGCGATGATCCAGTTCCGCGGCTTCTCGCCGCCCGATCGCGACAGCCTGGTGCACGCGCTCGGCAGCCGGATCCGCGTGCAAGAGAGCCCGTGGGAGTGCGGGAACCCGCTCGCGGTTAATCACGAGCGCAAGCCCTTCGACGATCGTCGCGTGCGCCGCGCGCTCACCCTGGCACTCGACCGGTATCAGGGCGCCGCGGCGCTCTCGAAGATCTCCATCTTCAAAGAGGTCGTCGGCGTGCAAGGCGTCGGGACGCCATTCGCCACGCCGCCCGCCGAGCTCGAGAAGCTGGCGGGGTACGGCCGCGATATCGCCGCGGCCCGAGCGGAGGCGCGGCGCCTCTTGAAGGAAGCCGGCGTTTCCGACGGGTTCTCGTTCACGTTCCGCAACCGGGCGATCCGCGACCCCTACGAGCCGCTCGCGGTGTGGCTCGTCGACCAGTGGCGCCAGATCGGCCTCACCGTGAGGGTCGAGACGCTCGAGCTCGCCACGCTCTACAACGAGATTCGCGGCGGAAACTTCGACGTCGCCGCCGACTTCCACTGCAGCTACATCGTCGAGCCGGACCTTGCGCTGTTCAAGTTCCAGTCGTCGGACGTCAGTCACGTGAACTACAGCCGTTACACCGATCGCACGCTCGACGAGCTCTACCAGCGGCAGAGCCGCGCGGCCGATCGCGAGGAGCGTCGTCGGGCGATCCGCGAGTTCGAGAAGCGGCTGCTCGACGACGAGGTGCACTACATCTTCACGTTCCAGTGGCACCGGGTCGTCCCGCACAACGCACGGCTCAGGGGCTGGACGATCACGCCGAGCCACTTTCTCAACAACCAGCTCGACACGGTCTGGCTGGCGCCGGAGTGACCCTGCGGCTCGTCCCCGAGCTGGTCCTGACCGAGCGCGGCTTTGCGTCGGGGCAGGCGGTGACCCTGGCCGGCGGCCGGATCGTCTCGGTCGGGCCGGCCGGCCCCGGCCAGGCCGGCGACGTCGTGCTCGCCGATCGCGCACTGCTGCCGGGCACGATCAACGCGCACTGCCACACGTTCCAGTCGCTCCTGCGCGGTCTCGGCGACGACCTCGACTTCGCGGGCTGGCGCGATCGCGTGCTGTATCCCTTCTCGGAGCGCCTGGACCGGAGCGGGATCGCGCTGGGCGCCTCGTTCGCCTTCGCCGAGATGCTGCGGCACGGCGCCACCACGTGCGTGGACTTCTTCTACCTTCAGGACGAGGGCAACGAGAACGCCGAGGCGGTGATCGAGGCCGCGCGCGCGGTCGGCATTCGCCTAGTGCTCGCGCGCACGATGTACGACTGGTCGGGCGCGCCCAAGCGCTACCGGGAATCCGTCGCGGACGCGACCCGGCGCACGCGCGAGCTCATCGTCGCGCATCGCGGCGACGCGACCACCGTGGTCCAGCCGGCGCCCCATAGCCCGCACGGCGCCTCGCCCGCGATGATCCGGGCCGGCTTCGGGCTGGCCGAATCGGAGGCCACGCGATTTCACATCCACGTCGCCGAGGGTCGCTACGAGGGCGAGCGGACGTTGCGCGAGCACGGCGCGACGCCGATCCGCTATCTCGATCGGCTCGGCGTGCTCGGCCCGCGCATGATCGGCGTGCACTGCGTGTGGCTCGACGACGAGGAGGTGTCGCTGATGGGGGCGCGCCGCGCCGCGCTCGCCTACTGCCCGAGCTCCAACATGTTCCTCGGCGACGGCATCACGCGCCTGCCCGAGCTGCGACGCGCCGGTGTCCGGGTTGGCCTCGGCACCGACGGTGGGTGCACCAACAACCGGCTCTCGGTGTTCGAGGAGATGCGCATGGCCGCGCTGCTGCAGCGCGTGCGGCTCCTCGACGGCGGGGCGCTCGACGCGGGGACCGCCTTCGAGCTCGGCACGCGCTCGGGCGCCGAGATCCTCGGGCTCGAGGCGGGCATGATCGCCGCGGGCCGGCTCGCCGACCTCGTCGCGGTGGATCTCGGCGATCCGTCGATGCACCCGCGGACCGATCCCGTGAAGTCGGTCGTGTACGCGATGTCGGACCGCGCGGTCACGGACGTGTGGGTCCACGGCCGCCGCGTCGTCGAGTCCGGGCGCCTGACGAGCCTCGACGAGCGCGAGCTGCTCGGGCGTGTGCGCGACCTGACCCGGGGGTGGCGCGTGGGCGACGGCGCGTGATCGAGCTCGACGGCCGGGCGCTCACGCTCGACGCGGTCGAGGCGGTCGCGCGCCACGGCGCGGAAGTCAGGCTGGCGTCCGACACGGCGCGAAGGCTCGGCGCAGCGCGCGCGTTCGTCGATCGGCTCGCCTCGGGCTCAGAGCCGATCTACGGGATCACGACCGGCGTCGGCAAGCTCAAGGATGTCGTGATTCCGCCGGGCGAGCGCGCCGAGCTCCAGCGCAATCTCGTGCTGAGCCACGCCGGGGGGATGGGCGCGCCGCTGCCCGAGATCGAAGTCCGCGCGATCATGCTGCTGCTAGCGGCCTCGCTCGCCCGCGGCGCCTCCGGCGTCCGGCCCGTGGTCGTCGAGACGGTGATCGCGTGTCTCAACCGCCGCGTCCATCCCGTCGTGCCCGAGCTCGGATCGGTCGGGGCGTCGGGTGATCTCGCACCGCTCGCGCATGTGGCGCTCTGCCTGATCGGCGAGGGCGAGGCCGCGGACGGCGAGGGCCGGATGCCGGCCGACCGGGCGCTCGCGCGTGCCGGAATCGCACCGCTGGCGCTCGAGACGAAGGAAGGACTGGCGCTGCTGAACGGTACGCATCTCATGGCCGCGCTCGGTGCCCTGGCCGTGCTCGACGCGGGCCGGCTCACGCGCCTGGCCGACGTCACCGGGGCGATGTCGCTCGAGGCGCTGATGGGTTCCAACGCCGCGTTCGATCCACGGATCCACGCGCTGCGCCCGCATCCCGGCCAGCTGGCCAGCGCGGCCAATCTGCGGCGGCTCACCGCCGAGAGCGCGATCATCGCCTCGCATCGCGATTGCACCCGCGTTCAGGACGCCTACAGCCTGCGCTGCATGCCGCAGGTGCACGGCTCCACGCGCGAGGCGGTGGCCTTCGCGCGGTCCATCGTCGAGCGCGAGCTCGGATCGGTCTCCGACAACCCGCTGGTCTTTCCCGACGACGGCGCCGTGCTGAGCGGCGGCAACTTCCACGGTGAGGTGCTGGGGCTGGCGCTCGACACCGTGAGCCTCGGCCTGGGCCAGCTCGCCGGCATCTCCGAGCGCCGGATCGATCGGCTCGTGAACCCGCTGACGAACGAGGCGCTGCCGCCGTTCCTCTCGCCCCACGGCGGCGTCCACTCCGGGTACATGATCGCCCAGTACGGGGCCGCGGCCCTGGCGTCCGAGCTCAGGACGCAGGCGGTCCCGGCCAGCGTGGAATCGATTCCGACCTCGGGGCTGCAGGAGGACTACAACTCGATGGCGGCGGGCTCGGCGCTCAAGGCGCGTCGCGCGGTCGGGCTCGCGCGCCGGGTGCTCGCGATCGAGCTGCTGCTGGCGGCCCAGGCGCTCGATCTGCGCGCACCGCTGGCGCCGGGACTCGGCAGCGCCGCGGCTCGTGCGGCCGTGCGCGCGCGGATCGCGCCGCTCGACCGCGACCGCTATCTGAAGGCTGACCTGGACGCCGCGCTGGAGCTCTGCGAGGAGGGTGCCGTGCTCGCGGCGGTGGACGCCGCGATCGGCCCCCTCGAGTGAGGGGGCGCTACCGATTCAGGCTGACGTCGTCGCGGTCGGCGGACGTCGCGTCCGCCGACCGTCCCTTCGTGTTCTTGCAGTGACCCTCGAACAGCACGCCTTCCTCGACGACGACAACCGGAGCCTCGACGTCGCCGTAGACGCGGGCGGTGCCCCGGAGCTCGACGCGCTCGGTGGCGAAGACGTTGCCGATGACCTCACCATTGATCAGCACCACACCGGCGCGAACGGTGGCGTTGACGCAGCCCTTCTCGCCGATGATGAGGCTGTCGGTGGAGTTGATCTCGCCGCTGAACTTGCCGTTCAGCATGACGGTGCCCCGGAAGGTGTACTTGCCCTCGATCTCGGAGCCCTCGTCGATGAAGGCCGTGAGATCGCTGCTGCGGCTGTCCTGGGTCGCGCGCTTGTTCTTGCGCCACCGCATAGGCTCGCTGATTACCTCTGCCCGCTGAGCTGCGGGGTCCGGACGTCGTCCAAGAGATAGATGGGCCGATGGCCGTTGGGAGTCTCGTTCATCTTGGTGACGTTGCCGTTGAAGAAGCCGCCCTTCGAGATCACCAGGGAATCGGTCGTGATGTTGCCGGTGACGCGCCCCGAGTCGGTGATCTCGACGTTACCGGTCGCGATCATGTTGCCCTGGTAACTGCCCTTGATGACCGCATCGACGGTCTGGACGTTGGCGTTGACCACACCCTTCTCGCCGATGACCAGCTTGCCGCCGACCGTCATCTCGCCGCCGATCTCGCACTCGACCTGGATCGAGTCGGCGATGTCGAACTTGCCCTCCATGCGCGCGCGTTCGCCGACCACCGACAGGAGCGGGATCGTCGGGCTGGCGGGCTGCCCGTTCTCCGACGCCGGCAGAGCCCCCGGCTTCTGGGCACCCTTATGGTTAGTGAACATCGGAAACTCCTTACGCTGTGAGCCCGCTCGGATGAGCGGGGAGGCGCAAACTCAGCATCTTCAGGCGTAGCACCCACGAACAGGCGGTGTCAATCTTTGCGAGCCGCTACTTCCCGTGGTGCAGAGAGGTCTGGCAGCGGCTTCCGGTTGTGCCGGTTGGGAAGGCCCCGGAGCGGGGGAAAACGGCTCGTTTAGAAGGAGCGGATCAGCCGCTCGACGCGCTCGTCGTGCGACTGGAACGGATCTTTGCAGAGGATCGTCTCGCGCTCCGGGTCGTTGAGCTTCAGGTAGACCCAGTCGACGCGGTAGTCCTTGCCCTTCAGGTTCGCCTGGCGGATGAACTCGCCCCGCAGGCGCGCGCGCGTGGTCTGCGGCGGCACGTGCTTGGCTTGCTCGATGGTCTCGTCGTCGGTGATCCGATCGACGTGATCGTTGGCGATCATCCGGTAGTAGACGCCCTTGTCGGGCCGGATATCGTGATACTGCAGATCGAGCAGCGACACCTTCGGATCGCGCCACGACAGGCGATGGCGGTTCATGAAGTTGTCGATCAGCTGGCGCTTGATCACCCAGTCGAGCTCGCGGCCGAGCTGCATCGGGTCGGACTCGAGCTTGGTGAGCACGTCGGTCCAGCGGGCGAGCACGTCCTTGGTGGTCGCGTCGGCGTTGATCGAGGCGACGTACCGCGTGGCGTACTCGAGATACTCGAGCTGCATCTGGAGCGCCGTGATCGAGCGCCCGTCCTTGAGCTTGATCGCCTCTCTCAGGGTCGGATCGTGCGAGATATCGCGGATGGCCTGGACCGGCGACTGCAATGAGTAATCGCGGTCGAAGAAACCGTCCTCGATCATGTCGAGCACCAGCGCGGTCGTGCCGATCTTCAGATAGGTCGCGACCTCGGACATGTTCGAGTCGCCGACGATCACGTGCAGCCGGCGATACCGTTCGGCGTCGGCGTGTGGCTCGTCGCGGGTGTTGATGATCGACCGCGACGAGGTGGTGGCGCCTGAGATCTCCTGGCAGATGTGCTGGGCCCGCTGGGACAGGCAATAGTGGAACCCGCGCGGGGTCTGGAGCACCTTGCCGGCCCCGGCGAAGATCTGCCGAGTCACGAAGAAGGGGATCAGGGCCTCGGCCAGACGCTGGAACGACACGTCGCGGCTGACCAGATAGTTCTCGTGGCAGCCGTAGGAGTTCCCGGCCGAGTCCGTATTGTTCTTGAACAGCAGGATGTTGCCGGAGATCCCGTCCTCCCGCAGGCGCTTCTCGGCCTGGTGCAGGAGGTCCTCGACGATCCGCTCGCCGGCCTTGTCGTGGATGACCAGCTCGGCCACGTCGTCGCACTCGGGCGTCGCGTACTCCGGATGGAAGCCGGTGTCGAGATAGAGCCGGGCACCGTTTTCCAGGAAGACGTTGGCGTTGCGGGCGCCGGGGATGACTTTCTCGAACAGGTACCGCGCGACGTTGTCGGGCGACAGGCGGCGCTGGCCGTTCAAGGTGCAGGTGAGACCGTACTCGTTCTCGAGGCCGAAGATACGCCGCTTCATGGGCCTGTCCTGCCCAAGCGTAACACGGCTTAGCTCGCTGTGCCCAGGAGTTGCCCTAGTGCCTCCAGCGGGATGCGGCGGAACTTGCGGCGCGCCTTGGTGCGGTCGAGCACGGCGACCTCAAGGTCGCGCTCGTTCAGCGTCTTGTTCTGCGTGACCGTGAGGGCGCGCACGCCGAGCTGCAGCGCCTCGTTGAGCGGCATGCCCTCTTTGTGATGATCCTTGAGGAAGCGGCGGATCTCGTCGGACTGGCCGCCCATCGCCGCGTAGTTGCGCTCGTCCTCGATCGTGCCGTCGTAGAGGATGTGATAGATCTCGTTGCGCGCGCCGTTGGCGTCGCCCACCTCGGCCACCAGCACCTCGACCTCGAACGGTTTGATGTCCTGCGTGAAGATGTTGCCGAGCGCCTGCGAGTACGCATTGGCCAGCGCCTTGGCGGTCACGTCGCCGCGGCTATACGAATAGCCCTTCACGTCGGCGTGGCGGATCCCGGCGATGCGGAGATTCTCGAACTCGTTGTACTTGCCGACGCCGGCGAACGCGATGCGGTCGTAGATCTCGGAGATCTTGTGGAGCAAGGTGGAGGGGTTCTCGGCGACCAGGAGGATGCCGTCGCCGTACTCGAGCGTGACGAGGGACCGGCCGCGCGAGATGCCCTTGCGGGCATACTCCGCCTTGTCCTTCATCATCTGCTCGGGGCTCACA
>Ga0075434_100000335_pt1 | contig 33966 bp, 30 predicted proteins | sample RhiMethybrSRZTD3_FD_75298 | JGI IMG/M metagenome (GOLD analysis project Ga0075434, IMG submission 75298) | Populus rhizosphere microbial communities from Tennessee, USA - Rhizosphere MetaG P. TD hybrid SRZTD3 | ecosystem: Host-associated > Plants > Roots > Rhizosphere > Soil | place: USA...
CCAATGGCAAAGTCGCTCCTGCGACCGCACCCGACCCCAAGGGACACAGATTCAGCCGTCTGCGAACATCAGCGAGCCGGTCGGAGTCACGCAGAAACATCTCTAGGTAAGCCAAGAGCCCGTGCGCCACCAGCACAGGTTCCGCCCGTTGAAGGTGGGTATAGGCAGGCATTGTGGCGGTTCCGGCCTTCTGCGCACGGCTCAACAGAACGTCCATCCAATTCGCCAGGACAGATTGCAGCTGGTCGATCGTGGCGCGGACGTAGAGGCGGAGATCAGTAGCAATCTGTTCGTTGCGGCTGCGGCCGCTATGCAACTTGTAGCCGGTATCCCCGATCAGTACGACGAGTTGCTTCTCGACGAAGTGATGCACGTCTTCAGCATCATCATCGGCGAGAAACTGGCTGTCGCTTTGGGCGCGCTCCCCGATTTGTTCCAGACCCCGAACAATTTCTGCCAGTTCCTCTGACGAAATCACGCCCGCATGCTCGAGCGCGCTTGCGTGGGCGCGGCTCGCCTCAAGTTCGTATGGCAGCAGACACTGATCAAACGAAAACGAGCGCTGCCAGCGTTCGAACTCCGGATCGAGCGGCTGCCGGAAGCGGCCCGACCACATCTTCACTTCGCCACCTCCTGGTGAAGTTGGGCGCGCGAGCGCGATGGCAAACCAAGAATTCGGATGAACCCCGCCGCGTCTTTCTGGTCGTAGCTGTCTCCCATGGTGAAAGAGGAGAGGTCGGTGCGGTACAGCGAGTACTCCGACTTACGGCTCGCCACCGAGATATTGCCCTTGTAAAGAGACAGTGCCACCGAGCCAGTGACGTTCTTCTGCGTGCTCTCCACGAACGCGTCGAGCGCTTCGCGCAGCGGAGTAAACCACAACCCGAAATACACCAGCTCCGCGTATTTCAGGCCAACGTGCTGCTTGTAGTGCATCAGGTCGCGATCGAGGCAAAGCGCCTCCAGTTCGCGATGCGCTGTCAGCAGCAGAGTGCCACCGGGTGTCTCGTAACAACCTCGCGATTTGATACCCACGAAACGGTTTTCGACGAGATCAATCCGTCCAATTGCATTTCGTCCGCCAATCTCGTTCAGCAACTCCACCAGTGATACGGGGTCCATGTTCAACCCGTTCACCGACACAGGCACACCCTGCTCGAAGCCAATCTCCACCTGCTCTTCGCGATCGGGAGCTTCCTGCGGCGATTTGGTCAATTGCCACGTGCTGGGGAAAGGGGCATTACCGGCATCTTCCAGTTCCCCGCCCTCGTGGCTGATGTGCCACAGATTGCGGTCGCGGCTGTGAATCTTTTCCCGGCTTTGTGCCACGGGGACCCCATGAGCCTCGGCGTAGTCGAGGCAATCCTCGCGCGATTTCAGATTCCATTCCCGCCACGGAGCGATCACCTTCAACTCCGGTGCAAGCGCTTGGTAGGTCAACTCGAAACGCACCTGGTCGTTTCCTTTTCCGGTGCACCCGTGCGCGACCGCGGTCGCGCCTTCGCGCAACGCAACTTCCACTTGATGCTTGGCGATCACCGGCCGCGCCATTGAGGTGCCGAGCAAATACTTGTGCTCGTAGACCGCGCCCGCCTTCAGGCAGGGGAACACGTAGTCCGTCAGGAACTCTTCCCGCAGATCCTCCACGATTACGTTGCTGGCGCCCGTGGCATAGGCCTTCTTCACGACTGCCTCGATGTCATCGCCCTGGCCAACATCGCCGACCATCGCAACTACGTCGTAGTCGTAGTTTTCCTTCAGCCACGGAATGATGATCGAGGTATCGAGGCCACCAGAATAGGCAAGAACAACTTTCTTAGGCATGAGCACTCCTGACCGGGAACCGGCTCGCGCCGCCCCAGAGCAATAACATGAGAATGGCTTTTTGCACGTGCAGACGCCCTTCGGCCTGATCAAAAACGACGGACTGTGGCGAATCAATCACGGCATCGGTTACCTCCTGACCGCGATGGGCGGGCAGGCAATGCATGAACACCGCATGCGGACCGGCTTCGGCCATGAGTTCTTCATTCACTTGGTACGGCTGGAAGACCACGGCGCGCGCATCCGATTCGTGTTCCTGACCCATGCTGGCCCACGCATCCGTGTAAACCGCATCGGCGCCAACGACCGCCTGGTGCGGATCACGCAGAAGCTCAACACTGGCGCCGGTTTCGCGTGCCATCTCTTGCGCCGCTTCAAAAATTTCCGAATTCGGCTCGTACCCGGTCGGAGTTGCCACACGCACCCGCGACCCAAGCATCGCCCCTGTCAGCAAGAGCGAGTGGGCAACATTGTTCCCATCACCCACATAGGCAAGCGTAACGTTCTTCAGGTTCCCAAATCTTTCCTGTAATACGGAATAGTCAGCCAAGGCCTGGCACGGATGCTCCAGATCGCTCAGCGCGTTGATCACCGGGATCGCGGCGTGCGCGGCCATGTCTTCGACCGTTGAATGGGCGAATGTGCGCAGCACGATTACATCTACCCAGCGCTCCACGTTGTGCGCGATATCATGCAGACTCTCGCGCGCGTCGATCCGGCCTCCGGTCTGATCCATGAAGAAGGCAGTCCCGCCGAGACTCGACATGCCGGCCTCGAACGTTAGCCGAGTACGCAGCGAAGGCTTTTCGAAGAACATCACCAACTGCTTCCCTTCGAGCGTGCGTCGGAAATCCGCCGGGCGCGCCTTCACGACGGCCGCCAGGTCCAGGATTGACCGCACCTCGCTTGGGCTAAGATCGCGCGTCGAGACCAGGTCCCTCATCATGGGCTTCTTGCCCACGTTGGGAACCTGCGCGATCGATGTTCTTTCCACTGCGTGACTTCTCATCCCTTAGTTCTCCTTACCGTTGGACTCGGACGTAGCTGGGTGCCCCACCCTACCCGCGCTTTTTGCGGGAGGGTGGGCGTCAAGCGACCCTTACTTCTGTCCCCACCTGCAACTTCGCAAAATAAAATTCGGGCAGGACTTCCGCCTGAGCTGCGGGCAGAATCCGTACCCGTCCTACTCCCTTGCTGAGAGCGTGACGACACGCTTCCAGCTTCGGCAGCATTCCTCCTTTGATGACAGATGACTCCACTAAAGTTGCAACTTGATTGAGATCGAGCCAGCGGATTACCGTTCCATCGGCGTCCTTCACTCCAGGAACATCGGTGAGAAAAATTAGCGCGCTCGCATGACACGCGATCGCACAGGCCGCTGCCATTTGGTCCGCATTCACGTTGTAGTACTCACCGAGTGCACCCACGGCTAGACTGGCGATGACTGGAATTCCGCCCTGCGACCAGATTGCCTCGATCCACTTCGGTTCGACCGCGCAAATCTCGCCGACATATCCCAGATCGCAACCGTTGGTTTGCTTCTTGCGTGCGCGAAAACTGGTGCCGTCGCCTCCGCACAAACCAATCGCCGACCTACCGGCTGCTCCAATGGCCGCCACCAGCTTTTTGTTCACCATTCCGGCCAAAACCATCAGGGCCATGTCGCGCGTTTCGGCATCGGTTACGCGCAGGCCATTCACGAACTCGCTTTCCTTCCCCATCCGTTGCAGGGTGCGGGTCAGGGCTCCGCCTCCGCCGTGAACCACGGCGATGTGGTGACCGTCTCCCGACAACTGGACGATGGCATGCGCACATTTGCGCAGCACTGACTCCTCGTCCAGTGCCGCGCCGCCAATTTTCACGACGATTTTCAATTCAACCCCTCCGCTTCATCCCATCCACACATCACGTTCATGTTTTGCACTGCCTGTCCGGCAGCGCCCTTGAGCAAGTTGTCTACGCACGAGAGGACCACCAGTCGCTGGCCATCGTCCGCAAGGCAGAAACCGATGTCACAGTAATTCGAATGCAGTGAGAATTGGATCTCTGGCAACTTCGGCGGGGAGAACACCCGCACCCAGCGCCGGCCTGCATAAAAGCTCCGATAGCAACGCTCCACCTCGGCCGTCGTCGTCGGCTGAGTCAAATGGACGTAGATCGTCGACAAAATTCCCCGTGGGATCGGCAAAAGGTGCGGCGTAAAGATCAGCTCCTGCGATGCCAAACCCAATTGCTCCAGCATCTCGCCAACGTGCCGATGCTTGAACACTCCATACGCTGACAAGTTGTCGGCCACTGAAACAAAGTGCGTGCGGGCGGTCGCCTCCTTGCCCGCTCCCGAAACGCCCGACTTCGAGTCACAGATCACCCCCCGGCGCCGATCCACCAGATCCGCTTCAACCAATGGGGCAAGTGCCAGGATCACGGACGTCGCATAGCATCCCGGATTCGCTACCAACGTCGCGCTTGCAATTTCCTGAGCGTGCAACTCTGGCAATCCGTACACCGCCTGCCGCATCATGTCGCTTGCCACGGCCGCGTCCGGATCGTGGAATCCATAGACAGCGCGATGCTCATCTTTTTGCAATCGCCACGCTCCACTGAGGTCGACGACCCGGATTCCTGCGCGAACGACTTCCGGAACCAGAGTCCGCGAAAGCTCATGCGGCGTTGCCAGGAATAGCAACTCCACCCCGCTCTGCGTCAGACGCTGGACGGAAAATGGCTCGAGGGCATAGCCGCCATTGCCGCTCAACGCCGGGAACGCTTCGGCCAAGTCCTTCGTCGTGCCGCCATCCTCACGCCGAAACAGGTACGGCTTCTCGAGCCGCGGATGACGCAGTAAAAGACGCGTCAATTCAAAACCGGCATAGCCGGTCGCACCCAGCACGGCAGTTTTCAACTGTGCCGCCATTACCCCAGCATCTCGTGAATTCGGCGTACCAGTTGCTGCGCGGTCTTGTTATCCGGCGAAATCACCAGGATGGTGTCATCCCCGGCGATCGTCCCCACAACCTCTGGCCAATCCTCAGTATCGAGCGCCGCTGCCACCGGCTGCGCGCTCCCCACGCTGGTCTTCAGAACGATCAGGTTCTGTGCCAGCCGTACGTCCACCACAAACTCCCGCACCAGTCGTGACACGCTGGGCAGAACGGGCTCCGTCGCGGCCGCCCCACGCCCCGCGGCATACCCTTCAGGCGTTTTGACTAGCCCCAGTTCCCGGATATCCCGGGAAAGGGTGGCCTGCCCGGCTTCGAATCCTCGGCGGGCGAGAAACCCTTGAAGTTCTTCCTGACTCTCCACTGGACCGCGGTGCAGGAGTTCGAGAATGGCGCGTTGTCTAGCGGCTTTGCTCATTGTGAATATTTATTCAATTTGATGAATAAGTATGCATACAGAATTCCTTTCTTGTCAATCAGATATTTGCGTAACTACTCTGATGCACAACGATTTCCGCCATTCCCACTTATTGGTTCGTCCAGGAACCGCTCAGCGAACGCTGGCCCGGCCATAACAATTCCTGATGGGCGCGATAAATAGTTTTGATTTCCGCGCCTTTCCGCGCGCGGTTAGATTGAAATCTGGGGCGGCCTGCCGGCGAGATGACGACAACTTCATTGACCACCGAGTTGCGGGATCTCTATGCCGAGGAAACGACTCGCATCGCTCAGCACTTCGCGGACACCGGGGATGGCCATTCCGCCGTCCAGCAGCGCACCGGTCTGGTAGAAACCATCACTCGCCGGCTCTGGCAGGAGATCGTCTCCTCGAACGGAAGTGGCCCTCCCGGATTTGTGCTTGCGGCGCTTGGCGGTTTCGGCCGCGGCTGGCTTTTCCCGCACTCCGACGTAGATCTGCTCTTCCTGCATGCTGACAAACATAGCGAGACCGCCTTCCAGGATCACATCCGCCGCTTCTCTCAGGAGATGTGGGATCTCCGGATGAAAGTCAGCCCCATGGTCCGCACATTGGCCGACTGCGACCATTTCGACGCCGGCAATGTGGAGTTCACGATCTCTTTGCTGGACTGCCGCTATCTGATCGGCGACAACGAACTCTTCAACCGCCTGCACGACAAGGTCATTCCCAAGCTCGTGATGCGCGAGGCACAGCCGCTAGTACAGAGCCTGGCGGATGTAACGCGCTCTCGCCACGCCAAATACGGCAATACCGTCTTCCACCTCGAACCCAATGTGAAAGATGGACCCGGTGGCCTGCGAGACTACAACGTTGCCTGCTGGCTGGCGCTGATTTCGGCGATGGACAAGCTGCGTGACTGGCCGGATCCCAAATCGCTGCTTCCCGTCACGACTCGAAAGCAGTTCGAATCGGCGCTGGATTTTCTGATGTCCGTGCGGTGCTTCCTTCACCTGCGTCAGGGACGCGATGACAACCTTCTGATGTGGGAATCGCAGGATGAAGCCGCTGCGCGCAAGATTGGCTGCCAGGACAGTGAGGCCTGTAATGCTGCCGGCTGGATGCGCGTGTACTTCGGTCAGGCACGCTCGGTTCACCGCGCCTGTGCTCAGCTTCTGGAAGAAATTCCGGCGGCGTGGTCGTCCCTGTATCGGCAGTTTCAGCAATGGCGCTCGAGACTTTCTAATTCTGACTTCTCGGTTGTCGATGGGCTGATCTACTTGCAGCAACCCCAGTCGTTGCACGATCCCGAGACGCTGCTTCGCATGTTTCATTTCATGGCTATGCACGGTCTGCGCTTGAGCACAACGACGGAATACCGCATCGAGCAGGTGCTGCCCGCGCTCGCTGCCACGCCCCCACGCGGGGCCGAGCTTTGGCTCTACCTGGGCGAGATCCTGACTGAGCCCCATGCCGCCGATGCACTGCGGGCCATGCACGCCCTCAAGCTGCTCGCGCTCCTGCTTCCTGAACTCAAGTTGATCGACGCGCTCGTGGTCCGCGACTACTACCACCGGTTTACGGTCGACGAGCATTCCTTCGTCGCCATTGAGAGCCTGCATCGCCTGCAACAATCGAAGTCGGAGTGGGACCAGCGCTACGCACAGCTGCTCACCGAACTCGAGCGGCCTGAACTCCTGTACTTGGCGCTGCTCCTACACGACGTCGGCAAGGGCACGCCCAGCCAGAGCCATGTGCAGGCCAGCCTCGAGATTGCCCAGACAGCCATGAAGCGTCTCGACCTCGACCCGTCCGAGCGCGACACGGTGTCCTTCCTGATCGGCAGCCATCTCGAAATCTCGGCCACGCTTCGCCGGGACATCTTCGATCCGGAAACCATCCGGGCATTCGCGGAGAAGATGGAGACCAACGAGCGTCTGAAGATGCTGACGCTCCTCACTTATGCCGACATTAAGGCCGTAAATCCGGACGCGCTTACTCCCTGGAAAGCGGAGAACGTCTTCCAGCTCTACATCTCCACTTCGAATTACCTGAACCATAGCGTGGACGAGCGCCTCCGGGCCGATTCTGAAGACAGCCACTTGGCGCAGATTCGGACACTCGTCCCGACAGCCGGAAAGAAACTGAAGTCTTATCTGGAAGGCTTGCCCAAGCGCTACCTTGCGGCCTACTCCGCCACTGACGTGCTGGCTCATGCAGAGATGGCAGGCAGGCTTGGACAGGATTCGATCCAACTGCACCTGGAGCGCGGGCGCCACTGGTTCGAGCTCACCCTGGTCACGAATGACCGCCCCTTTCTATTCGCAACCATCGCCGGAGTGCTCGCGGCCTGGGGTATGAACATCGTGAAAGCGAATGCCTTCTCGAATCAGGCGGGAGTGGTTGTGGATACTTTCTACTTCACGGATCGATTCCGTACGCTCGAGTTGAACCTGCAGGAATGGGAACGCTTCAAGCGCAGCATCATCGGAGTTCTGATGGGTGAGACCGATCTCGACCGCATGCTGCGCGATCGCTTGCGGTCGGAGAAGTCCGCTATCACCAAGGTGAAAGTGGATACGAAGATCGATTTCGACGACACCTGTTCCTCGCGCAGCACGCTTGTTCAGGTCATCGCCCGTGATCGTCCCGGCCTGTTGCACGCAATCAGTTCGGCGCTGTCACAGGAGAAGTGCAATATCGAGATTGCCCTCATTGACACCGAGGGTCAGATGGCCATCGACGTGTTCTACGTCACATCCGACGGAGAAAAGTTAAAGCCTGGCCATCAGCAGCGCGTGCATGACTCCCTGCTGGAGTCCCTACAGGAATAATCGTGGTGGTAATCAGACAAGGAAAGCCGGCTGACTAGTCAGCCGTGCCGTAAGAGTTTTCCATCCGGGTGCGCCCCTGCATGCGCAGGTATGCCATGAAGAGAACCACTGCCAGATTTACGGCGAGAATCGTGAAGCGGATCCAGTCTGGTCGGCGGACGATCTCATAGACCTCGAACGGAAGATAGATCGCCCCGGAGATCAGTGCCAGCCATTCTGCCCAGGCTCTTTCTCGCCACAGGCCGTAGGCTTCGACAAAGCGCAACGTGGAATAGGCAGCTGCGGCCAAAGCCACGGCCCAGAGTTTCGCATCCGTGACCTGGTCGGCGAGATTTAGAAAGACTTGGGCGTACTGCGAATCTGGACTGATTTTCAGCCATTCCAGAAAATTTTCGGCGACATCCCAGGCGTCGCGGTGCACTAGTGACAGGACACCGAATCCGGCCAGCAGAACAATCAGCCCCTTGAAGAATTCCACGGAGGCCACCGCACGCAGAGCCCGGAGTTGCCCGGTGTGCGGATTATGAGGATGCAAGATGTCGGACAGGACGTCCCCCCAAAGACGTTACAAAGTCATCATAACCGCCCGGGCCTGCGCCCGGGGAGGAAAAAGCTCCATCCAACCCTTCCGCTAAACTATTGATGCCATTCGGTCCGCATCCAGCTTACACACAGGACGGCGGCCATCGCCAGCAGCAGTGCCAGAAATCCTTCATCGGTCCCGGCCATATTCGCCTCCTGCCGATCCTGTTCCGAGACTAACTCGTTCCCATGTAACCGTCAGTGACGGGTATCACCCCGCCCATAGCCTGTTGACATGTACGCTACTTTGGCGTACCGTGTACGCTGTTATGGCGTACAAGGCGCTGACCGTCGAACAACTCCTGGAACTGATGAAGAAGATTCAGGGCGACAAGACCAACACGCAATTTGCGGCCGATCTCGGAATTTCCAAGCAGTATTTGAGTGACATGTACAACGGCCGAAAGATTCCGAGCGACAACGTTTCGGGTATGTTGGGTTTCACCAGTAAGGTACAAACCTTCTATGTTCGGTCAGCGACCGCCGCCAATGAGGAGATGCCCCGTGCACCAGCAGCCCCTAAACCAAAAGCAGCGCGTTCTCGTAAACGTGATTCTCGATAAGTCGGGCTCCATGGCGAGTAAGCTCAATGACGTAATCCAGGGATTCAACGCCTACCTCGACGGTCTCGCCGAGGAAGATCAGGTCGAATACCTCTTCTCCCTGACCTTGTTCGATACCCTGGTCGCCTACCGACATGTGGCGATTCCTCTCCCGAAAGTGAAGAAGCTCGACGACAAGTCGTACGTGCCCGGAGGAAACACCGCCCTCAACGATGCCATCGGCATCACGGTTCGGAAGGTGGAGACCGACAAACCGCGAGTAGACAAGGTCATCACGGTGATCATGACGGATGGCGAGGAAAACTCCTCTCGCGAGTGGACTCTTGACGCCGTGAAAGCGCTGATCGAGCAGAAAGAGAAGGAGGGCGTCTGGACGTTCGTCTTTCTGGGGGCAGCGCCCGACGCGTGGGCACAGGGCATGTCTTACGGGATTCCAAGCGCAAACGTGGCGAAGTATGACCCCGCTCTTTACCGGCTCGCGTTTGTTGGGACCGCCATGGGCACCAATGCAGTGGCGGCAAGCCCGATGCCGCAGTCTAAGAACCTCTTTGCTTCCCTTTCGAAGACTATGCTGGAGAAGGCTGGAATCCGCCAAGCCTCGAAAAAGAGCTAGCGGGAATGTCATTACGCTTGATCAACTATGATCCTGCGGCCTAACTTCCCGGCCGCAGGATCAGTTGTTCAGCGGGAGACATCACCCGCGTTCGCATCAGCAGTGTGCTGACCAGTGAAGTCAACCCTGAGCCTGCGAAGATCATGGCCAGTACCACGAATTGGTAGATCGCCGCGTAGACGGGCCGCGCTCCTGACAAAAGCATTCCGGCCATCAAACCGGGAATCCAGACAATGCCGAGTGACCGCAGCGAATCGATTGCCGGAATCAGGCTTGCCTCGAACGAGACCTGTACGTAGGGCGCAACACTGCTCTTGCCGTCGGCTCCGAGCGCAAGGGCAGCTTCGACTTCACCCACGTGCGCCAGCACATCCGCACGGAAACGATTCAGAGCGAGACCGTTAGTGTTCATGGCGTTCGCAATCAACATGCTTCCCACCGGCACGAGGGTAGTGATTGGGGTATCAATCACCCCCAGTAGTGTCATTACCGCAATCACCGATCCGGCACCGCACGCGATCGCCCAGGTAGAAACTTGAAAAGCTTGCGGCATCCCTTTGGCGCGCCGCGCCGAAGTGGCTCCCGCCGCTACAATCATCACAATCAGCAAGAAAATGCTCGTCCAGTTCGGTCCGCGCAGCAGTAGCAGGAGAATGGATCCTACCGCAACAATCTGGACGAGACCGCGCACCATCGCGATCGTCAGTTCCCTCTCCAAGTGAATCCCTCGTTTACGACCGAGCAGCACGACCAGCAGGGCGGCGATACCAGCCACCGTCGCTTGTGCCAAACCCAATTGCAGTTGACCGTGAAAACAATCTTTAAGCACGAAGCACCTCCTCGGCCGTGCCACTCCGCGTAATCCGTCCGCTCTCCAGCAGCAATACCCTGTGAGCCAGACGCGCCGCCTGGGCCACATCATGCGTGACCAGCACGCAAGGAATCCCCTGTTCGCGGCCAATCTGCGTGACCAGCGCCTCTACACCTTGTTTTGAATCCTCATCCAGCGCCGAGGTCGGCTCGTCCAGAAGAAAGACCTCGGGGGAATTTGCCAGCGCCCGCGCAAACGATACTCGTTGCGCTTCGCCTCCGGAGAGATTAGCCACATCGCGCGAGCCATACCCCGCCAATCCCACGCCGCTCAGCAGTTCCTCAATTCGTCTGTCGTCCAGTTCCTCGTCGCGCTGGCGCGGTCCAAAACGCAGGTTTTCCGCGATAGTGCCCGGAAACAGGAAAGCGCGCTGCGTGACCATGCCTACTCTTCGCCGCAATTCACGCGGCGCAATTTGACGGTAGTCCACTTCGTTGAGATAGACGGTGCCGCTAGTTGGTTCATCCAAACGGTTGAGCAAGCGCAGCAGGGACGACTTCCCAGATCCGCTTGGGCCCACGATGGCTAGTGTCTCTCCCTTGCGAACTGCAAAGCTCGCATTCGCTACCAGAACCTTCTCCCCCACCGTTCGGCCGACCTGCTCCGCTCGGAGCAAGGCCGGACCTTGACCGGAATCGACCTGCGTGTTCATGCGGAACGTGTCAACTGTATGTGATTCACGAGACGATGAGTGTAGACGCTCACTAGAGGCGGTATGAAAGGGGGGAGACCGATGGCAGCCATGATCGAAAGGGTTCCGGCAAATCCTTCTCCGAGGCACTTCGGCTCGGTGGTGAGAAAGACCGAACTAGCGACCCGATCCCCGCAGGCTGGCCCGCAGCTCTTCCACAATCTCAAAGGCCGCATGCCGGGCCGCATCGTGCTTGGTCACATCGAAGGAAATCGCCCCCACTCGCGCGTGACCACCCCCTCCGTATCGTTCACAAACCCTCGCCAGGTTTACGGTGGGCTCGCTCGGAGCCCACGGATTCGAGCCTACCGAGACCTTTACGCGAAAGCTGCTTTTACTTAAACCAACACTGTAAATACTTTCCGGATGCAAATAATAAGGAACGAATTTGTTGTAGCCTTCCAACTCCTGATCCGTAACGTCAAAGAAGATCGTGCCGTCCTTGCACTCGGTCCGTTCTCGCAAGATCCCGATCGACAATTCGTGGCGCTTCAACAATGGAGGCAACAACGGCGCGACAAACGGTTCTTCCAAGATTTGTCCGAGTGACTTCGTCGCCAGCAGGGGAATGAGTCGCGGCACAAAGTTTGAGTCTGGGGCCGACTCGATGACCATGGTCAGTTTCATTGCGGGGGCCTTCATCTCGACTGCGGTTTGTGCATCCTGGTACATGGCGCCGTCGATGATGTCGGTCCAATGCACCAGGTCGGCTACCGACGAGGCGTTGAAGCCGAAGCGCTGTTCCGCAATCATCGCGATAAAGCTCGTGCATGACTTGAAGTCGGGGTCGTAAAACTTGCGATTTCCCTGATCTTGTTCGAAGTGGGCAGCATCTTCCGGGCTCAGGAAGGCGCTTTCATGATGATCGAACCACCAGGTAATCTTCGGTGAACTGGAGTACTTGAAATCGACGATCGCGTTCTCGTCACCATCGAACTGTCGTTCGTCAAACAAAGCCCCGGCGCGGTGCAGCAATCCCGTGAACTCGAACTCCACATCGTTGCGAATTCGTTCCCGGTAAAAACGCGAAAACAACGCCGCAGAAGAGGCGCCGTCGAAGCACTTGTCGTGATAAAAGACCCGGACTTTCAAATGACATTCCTTTCCAAACCCGGCCCTCAAACAAAGTCGGTCGAGCCCGTTCGTGTAAACGAAAAGCGTATAGGATTACGTCCGCCGCGAGTTCTGTCAAGCGCCACGAACGTTTAGTGCAGAACTCGCATCCCGTGACCCTATGGTTCGCTCTTCGTCTAATTGCGTTTGGAGGCTACATGTCGAAATCGCGCAGGCAATTCCTCTCCACGACGTCATTCGGTGTACTGGGCGTGGCCGCCGCGTTGAAGGCTCAGGCCCAGAATCCTTCTGATCTTCCGCCGGGCGCGCCGCCCGCATTTGGCGTCGGGCCTGCGGTTGGACCTGAAGTGTCGCCGAATACCTTCGCCGAAGCTGAGAAACTTGTGCAGGTGGAATTGACTGAGAACGAGAGAAATGTCGCTGCCGGTAGCTGGCGCAAGACGATGGCAGCGCTTTACGAGCGACGGACCGGGCCGCGCAAGGTCACGCTTGATGCTGCTCTTGCACCGGCCACACGCTGGAACCCCGTGCTGCCAGGAATGAAAGTCGGCCCAAGTCGCGACCGATTCCAGCGCAGCAAGACCGATCCCGGACCACTCCCCACGAACGATGCCGACATCGCTTTCGCCTCAGTCACCCGGTTGTCGCGCTGGATCGAGCAGCGCAAGCTGACGTCTGAGCGCCTCACCAACATTTACCTCAAGCGCATTGAGCGGTTCGACCCCAAGCTGCATTGCGTGATCACGCTCACGCGTGACCTGGCACTGACGCAAGCAAAGAAAGCTGATCAGGAAGTTGGCGCCGGAAAATATCGCGGTCCGCTGCACGGCATCCCGTGGGGTGGAAAGGATCTGCTCGACACCGCCGGAATTCCAACCACCTACGGAGCAGAACCCTATCGAAATCGCATTCCTACTGCCGACGCCGCAGTCGTCAAGCGCCTGCATGAGGCAGGCGCGGTTCTCATAGCCAAGCTCAGTCTCGGCGCCCTGGCCCTCAACGACATCTGGTTCGGCGGACAGACGATGAATCCGTGGCTATTGGAAGAGGCGTCTTCCGGTTCAAGCGCCGGTCCCGGCGCCGCCAGCGCGGCTGCGCTAGTGGGCTTCTCGATCGGGAGTGAGACAGGCGGCAGTATCGTCAGCCCGAGCATGCGCTGTGGAGTCACCGGCCTGCGCCCAACCTACGGTCGCGTGCCCCGCACCGGCGCTATGACGCTCTGCTGGTCGCTCGACAAACTCGGGCCCATGGCCCGCTATGTCGAAGACACGATGCTGGTACTGCAGGCTATTTCCGGCCCGGACGCTGGAGACGTCGCGAGCGTGCCGAGTCATCTCGACTACGATGCCTCCGCGACTGTTAAGGGTCTACGCGTGGGCTACTTTCCGAAGTGGATGAACGAAAATCCCGCCACGGCTGTCGATCGCGCAGCCGTGGAAACTGTGAAGAACCTGGGAATGGTTGCCGTTGAAGTCTCGATTCCGAACTGGCCCTACAACTCCCTCAATCTGATTCTGTTCGCGGAAGGCGCAGCCGCCTTTGAAGAACTCGCGCTCAGCGGTGGGCTGAACCAATTGAAAGCCCAGGTGCCCGATGCCTGGCCGAATCTCTTCCGGCAGGCGCGGTTCCTCTCCGCGGTCGACTTCGTGCAAGCCGACCGCCTGCGCCGCCAGGTTGCCCAGGAGATGGAGCGGGTTTTCTCGGAAGTCGACATTCTGCTAGTTCCTTCTTTACGCGACGAAATGCTGACCATCACCAACTTCACCGGACACCCCTCGCTCACATTGCGAGCTGGTTTTGTTGAGGTGTCAAAGGCGCGCAGCGACTGGGCTCCGGATCCAAACAATCCTCTACCAACGTTCGCGACTCCGCGTCGCGTTCCGCACGGGGTGACGCTGATCGGCCGCCTGTTTGATGAAGGAACTTTGGGAAGTGTGGGTCAGGCGTTGGAGCGTGCGTTTGGTGTGGTCGATGAGCGGCCCGCTGGATTCTGAACTCTTACCTCCGTTCGAAGCAACCATCAAATTGAGGCGCTTAAAACCAAATGCGGTGCCTTACGGCGCCTAGCAGCGGCGTGGGCACTGCTTTCAACCATGAGCAACTTAGTTCAGAATTCCTGACACCCGAGACCTGGTCTTAAGCCAACTCCAACTCAATCTTTTTCCCCGCCACATCCAGTTTCACAATCCGAAACTGCCGAATCTCTCCTGCTCGTGCCGCCTCCGGTTTCGCCTTGTCGACGGAGCCACCGGTTTTCCACTTGGCCTGTAGCATAGAACCCAAAGACGACAAATCCGCTTTCGCCGATAATGTACTCGCTGCGACTGCCTCCGATCTCGCGGTCGATCCAGGCTTCATATCGCAACCGGCCTGGATGCCTTCTCCCAGTTCTACCCGTCCCCGGCCGCCGCTGACTTCCATCAAGCGTCCCGTCACCACATCCCCTTCTTTGTGCTCCGCGAGATACTCGTCGAGATCACTAGGAACAAGTTGCTTGATGCTGAGCCGCAGTTGCCGCTTTTCCTTATCGATCGCCAGTACTTGCGCTTTGACAACCTGCCCGAGCCGCAAAACATCTTGCGGATGGTTGATCCGTTTCTCGGCGCTGATCTCACTCACGTGAATCATGCCTTCGACACCCTCGGCGACCTGCACGAACGCGCCAAATTTCGTAACGCTGCTGATCGGACCCTCCACCACGGCCCCGATTGGGAGATTCTTCTCGACGTCACGCCACGGATCGCCCAGCGCCTGCTTCAAACCGAGGGAAATCCTCCGCTCCCCCGCGTTGACACCGAGGATCACAGCCTCTACGGTCTCGCCCGGCTTCACAATGTCACTGGCCTTCTTTACTTTCTTGCCCCAGGACATTTCGGAAATGTGAATCAGCCCTTCGACTCCTGGCTCCAACTCCACGAAGGCTCCGAACTCCATCAGGCGGGTCACAACCCCGCGCACCCGTTCTCCCACCTGGTACTTCCCTGCGACGGCGTCCCATGGGTGCGGCTGCAGTTGTTTCATGCCCAAAGAAATGCGACGCTTGTCTTGATCGATCTTGAGCACGCGGGCATCGACTTCCTGGCCTACGGAAAGCACGTCCGCCGGCTTGTTCACGCGATTCCACGAAATATCCGAAACATGCAGCAGCCCATCGATACCTCCAATGTCTACAAAGGCGCCGTATTCGGTCAGACTGCGCACCGTGCCATGAACATTGTCCCCTTCTCTGACCTCCGCGTAGCGACGCTCTTTCCCGGCACGCTCTTCCTCTTCGGCGATCACGCGGCGGTCCACCACCACGTCTTCCTCAGTCGAATCCAGCTTTGTAATCCGGCAGCGGATTTCCTGCCCAACCAGCTTCTCCATTTCAGAAGCATCACGCACGCCACTGCGCGACGCCGGCATAAACGCCCGCACACCGACGTCCACACTGAGACCGCCCTTCACAACACCGGTCACGGTGCCCATGATGGTCGATTTTTCCGCGAACGCCTTCTCCAGCGCTGCCCAGTCGGTTGGCAGGTCGATCTTTCCAAGCACCAACTCGTAGTAGCCCTCGGGATCGCGCCCCTTGATCGTGACCAGCAACTTGTCACCCGGCTTTACTTCACGTTGAAACGCCGTCAGAGGCAGAATGCCCTCGGTTTTGAACCCGATGTCCACCAGAACCGAGTCCGCCGTGACCTTGATGACCGTGCCTTCCCGGCCTCCGCCCTCCGCGCGCTTCTGTGGATGGCCCTTTTCAAATTGCGTGAGCAGGTCTTGGAATGACTCGCTGGATTCGTCGTTGGTTTGGGATTCTGGAACGTTCGAATCAGACATGAAGAGAACAGCCTCGTTGATGAATTCCAAAGCCGATTGTGAAGTGTCGGGCGTCCCGCCCGACTGGACGGGCGGGGACGCCATTGCTTCAGAATATCATCGCGGCGGAGCCCAAAACGAAATGGGGCAAGGCCGCCAAGCCTGCCCACTCAGTGCGCGATCAATTTGCCAACGCGCAGCCTAGCGTCCTGCCTGATGCCCGGCCAGCTCGCCCAACCAGGGCAGCTCAAAGTATTCTCCCTGCAACGCCTTGATGGATAAAACTACCCAGATAAAGAACAGACCGAGGAAAACGAGCGCTCCGATAACGAGCCACACGAACAACCATCCGAACGTGGATGCCAGCAACCCCAATAACACCAGGACAAGCACGGCAGCCCAGAAGAAAATACTTTGAAACGAGTGAAAACGCACGTAGGGGCTCTCGCGATACTTCTTCAGAAACAAGAGAACGACAGCGGGTATGAAAGTTAGATAGGCAAAGGCACTCACCATTCGGTCATTCCACTCGACCTGGGGCAGGACCTGTGGTTCGTGCGAGTGCGAGGAATTGTCAGCACTCTCCGGTTCTGTCTCACTTGGCTCCGGGGCAAAGTAAGTCCCTTCCTGCACGGCGCGCCCGCACGCCGGACAATACTCCGATATGTCGGGCATGGAAGCCCCGCAATAGCCACAGACAATCGCCATGAGAACTCCAAGGGTTGTTTTTACACGACGCGCCGTGCGGCCGTCTTCTTTCGGCACTCCTCGCAGACTCCGTAAATCTGGAACGTGTGCCGCGTGGTCATGTAGTGATACTTGCGGCCTATCTCTTGTTCAAGTTTCTCGACTTCATTGGAAAAGAACTCGACCGAACTCCCGCAATCCGTGCAGACCATATGATGGTGGCTGCGCCGATTGTACTGGTGTTCGTAGCGGGCAATTCCGTCGTGAAACGCGACCTCACTGGCGAGCCCGCACTCAGCCAGCAATTTCAGCGTGCGGTACACGGTGGTATAGCCGATCTTGGCGTCCTTCTTCTTGACCAACCGGTGTAATTCGTCGGTGGAGAGATGTTCGCGCGTTTCCAGGAATGTTCGCAGAATCGTGTCACGCTGAGCGGTGTGCTTCAGACCTACCCGCTTCAGATGTTGATGGAGTATCCCCTGCGCCTCACGTACCATCTCCGCCGAGATGGAAGGTTGGTCATCGATACGCTTTTGCAGCATGGGCATGGGGGAACCCGGGCCTTGACGGATGCGCGTCAGCCCGACCGCCGCCCCAGGAGCCCGATTCGCTCGGGAGTCAGCGGCCGTTTCAGGATACCATCGCTCGATCTTGAAAATGAAGTTCAACTTGTTCCCCACTTGCCGGGTCCGGTACGACGCGGCAGGCGTCGCCAAGTCCGTAGAATCAACGACAACGCCCTCGGGCCTTATCCGTCAACGTCCGACCGCCCGCTCTAGACTTCTCCCGACCGACGACGTAAGACTACCGACTCACGACTCTCTTTCCCACCGGTTTACAATCGATGTTTTCCATGGCCACACTGACACCGACAGCCGACATTCCCGTTTCCAAACCCACGCGATCTGTCTTTTCCCGCGTGTTGCTTATCGTCTTTCTGGGCCTTCTGTTGATTCTGGCAGGTGCGGCGGCCTACTTGTATTCCGTAGCCCGCTCCGCGCTACCTCAACTCGACGGGACTCTCGCCGTGCGCGGGATCTCGTCGTCGGTGGAAGTCATCCGGGACCCGCGTGGCATCCCTACAATTGACGCAAAGAGTTACGACGATCTCTTTTTTGCCCAAGGCTACGTCACCGCGCAGGACCGCCTTTGGCAGATGGACATCATGCGACGTTTCGCTGCCGGGGAAATGGCAGAGATCGCCGGCCCGGTGCTTCTTAAGAATGACCGGGAGCAGCGAATCCTGGGCTTGCGCGCGGCCGCTCGCAAAGCGGTGCAGAATCTTCCGCCGCGCGACCGCGCTTTCTTCGAAGCGTACGCGCGCGGAGTCAACGCCTTCATCGAAAGTCATCGTGGCCGACTGCCCATCGAATTCAGACTCATGAGTTACCAACCAAGCGCGTGGTCCATGGAAGACTCAATGGTCATCGGGGCTCGACTCATTCAGGATCTGAACCACTACACCTACCGCAGCGCACTGGAACGCGAGAAGATTCTGGCCAAGCTTGGCCCGGAACTCACGGCTGAGCTGTATGTGAATTCCTCGTGGCGCGATCGCCCGCCCACAGCCAAGGCGAGACGCGTCGAAGAACTGCATCCGAACAATCAGCACAGCGACGACGATGACGAAGATGACGGTCCCGACAGCAACATTGCAGGCGGTACGCTTCCTTCCCTCGTCGCAACCGAGCCCCGCGCGACGCTCGTACCCGGCTCGAATAACTGGGTTGTCTCCGGCGCGCACACCGTTACAGGTAAGCCCATGCTCTCGAACGATATGCACCTCAACCATCAGATGCCCAATCTCTGGTATGAGGCGCATCTCGGTTTCGGCGACTACGACGTCATCGGCGTTACCCTCCCGGGCCTGCCGTTCGTAATCGTCGGGCACAATCGCCGAGTTGCCTGGGGATTTACAAACGTTGGGCCCACCGTCGAGGACCTCTACATCGAAACCTTCAACGACCAGGGCGCCTATCAGACTCCCAAAGGCTGGCAACAACCTGAGCATCGCGTTGAAAACATCCGCGTGAAGGGAAAGGCCGACGTCACCGTGGATGTGGTCGTTACACGACATGGCCCCATCATTAGCGATCTCATTCCGGGTGAGACTCGCAAAATCGCATTGCGTTGGACCCTATACGAGTCCATACACAACCCGTTCTTCGACATCGACTCCGCCGAGAACTGGGATGAATTTCTACGTGCTCTCTCCACCTGGGATTCTCCCGCCCAAAACGCCGTATACGCTGATGTCGACGGCCATATCGGCTACCACGCCACTGCGCACGTCCCTATTCGCAAGTCGGGCGATGGCAGCCTGCCGGTCAATGGCGCCGACGACGCCCATGAATGGACCGGCTATATTCCATTTGAAAAGCTGCCCAGCGTTTACGATCCGCCCTCCGGCATACTCGCCACTGCCAACGGCCGCATTACGCCCAATAAATACCTATACAGTGTGAGCACCGAATGGGACGCGCCCTGGCGCACGGAACGCATCTATCGGGTGCTCGAATCTGGCAAGAAATTTTCTGTGGCCGATATGCTGTCGCTCCAGACGGACGTCTACTCCGGATTCGATCGTTTTTGCGCGGAACGGTTCGTCTACGCTCTCGATCACGTCAAGAATCCGTCCAGGCGTGCTCAGCAAGCGCGGGAACTGATGCGCGATTGGGACGGCCGGCAAACCACTGATTCGTCCGCCGCCACGATCGAAAACCGTGCCTTACATCAACTCTACCGGCTGATTCTGGAGCCCCAGCTGGGACCAGCAACCGCGAGTGCAACTGAAAAACATGACGAATTGCGACCCCCTCCGCTGAGTTGGAAGGACTACCACTGGTTCATGTCTTCGGTTTGGATGGAGAACGTCTTAGTCAAGCAACCGAAGCGCTGGCTGCCATCGCAATTCGACAGCTATGAAGCATTGCTTGCCACCGCGGTCGAATCCGCAGTGACCGCTCCAGAAGCACCCGAGGATCTCGCCCAATGGCGCTGGGGAAAATTCTCAGCGCTTGAAATCGAGAACCCGGTGCTGAGCCGCCTTCCTCTCATCGGGCGCTGGAATGGCCCCGGTCTTATGGAACAGTCCGGCGGCAGCTACACGGTGAAGCAGGTAGGCCGTGCGTTCGGACCATCGGAGCGCTACACCGCCAACCTGTCCGACTTCGATCAATCCACGCTGAACACAGTCACCGGCCAGGGCGGAAACTTCCTCAGTCCGCACTACATGGATCAATGGAAAGCGTGGTACGAAGGCACCACGTTTCCTCTTCCCTTCTCCGCACAGGCAGTGGAGAAGAGCGCTGCGCACCGTTTAGTGATGCAGCCGCAGTAAGGCAGGTCTTGGGTCTTGGGTCTTGGGTATTGGGCTTTAGTCCCAGACTTTCTCGCTGAACATGTGCTCTGTGATTGCCGTCACCTGCGCCAACTGTCATAGACAAATATCCTCGCGGATGAGACTGGTCCCGTGGATGCTGGGTATCGCAACCTGGTAGTGTGGCAGCGATCTATCGAATTGGCGCTGGGCGTTTACCGATGCACAAAGACGTTCCCGCGCGATGAGACTTATGGTTTAGTGTCTCACATGCGACGCGCAGCAGTTTCAGTGCCAAGCAATATCGCGGCGGGAAAAGGCCGCTACCCGCCAAAGGAATTGGTCCAATTCCTCTGTCATGCGAGAGGATCACTGCTCGAGCTTCAAACACAAATCACGATTGCGCAGGGCCTCGGATACATGCATCCGACAGACGCAGATGAACTGGAAAAGCAGATCAGCACAGGTGGGTCGGCTCTTGAACGGATTGGTCCGCCGCTTTAAGCAATTGACGGAATCGGAGATGGACGCGGCGACCTGATGCCAGATTCCAAGGCCGAAACCCAACACCTAACACCCAAGACCTAACACCTGCCCTAGAAATCTACCAACTTCACATCCACCGCGTGTCCAAACACATCAATGGAAGTCTTCGTGTAAATCTTGTCGGTCGTCGTGTCGTAGATCCTCAACTCGCCGCCCTCAATGACATAGACAACAGTCCGATTCGTGATGGGCTGCAGGCCGGTGACGTCGCCGTTGTCGGGTGGGATGACCACATTTCCGTTGGTCGTGTTCAAAATTGCGAGACACCCGCGCTGGGGATCTCCCGCTTTTGCAGGCACGATGTTTGTGCAGTTGCGCGATCCAACGAACAGTTGCCCGTCGCTGCTCATGTCCATGTGCGTGTGGTAGCCGTCGGGGATCTCTAGTCCCGTTGCGGCTCCTGGGACGGTCATCGACGGAAGATCCACTACCGTGAGCCGGCCGCAGATGGCCGGCGTTCCGCCTGCGCATGTTTCGTTCCCTGAACCAACCACTGGTGTTCCGGCGACGTAGAGCGTCTGATTCTTGATGAAGCCGACGGTCGCTCCGCCCGGAATCGGCGTGGGAGGTCCCGCCGTGCCGTTCACCAGGTTCAGTACCTGCACGCTTGCCTGCTGGCCTCCGCATTCCTGGCCACAATTCAGAATCCAGGCCTGCGTGTTGTCGCTGCTGAAAAACCCAAAGACAGGGCGATCGAATCCGGGTACAACCGTGCACACGCTACTCTGGCAAGTCGAGTTCTGTTGTCCGGGAAGAATATTGAAAGGCGAAACGATCGTTACTGAATTCGAATTGTCGCTAAAGACCAACAGCTTGCTGCCGTCTCCGCTTTGCACGAGGTAGTGCGCGCTCGGTACGGGTACTTTGCCAGTGATCGACGGCTGGCTAGCTGTCAGGTCGATCAGCACGACTCCACCCGGCGGCCCTTGTGGGATGGGGAGGTCAGGCACCGCCGCATACCCCTTTGTCGCATCTACGGAAATCGCCAGGCTCTCGGTGGTTCCCTGCAGGTCGACGGCACTTCCCGTGAAATCTTCCGCCTTGTTATTGACCAACTCCACTTTCTGTCCCGCTGTGTCGACAGTCAACATGATCTGACGGTTATCCGAGAGGACCATCATGGTCGGGCTGACCGGCGAAACGCCCAGCCCGCCCGTAATCCTCTTCACTTGAATATCTTTAGCGGCGTCGACAACGATGAATCCCGCCCCTGCTACTCCCACAGTAACGTCTTGCGAAACAAATACCCGGTGCTTGACATTGCTTGTTGTAGTTCCCGAAGACGACGGATTGCTATATCCGCCACAGGAAAGAAACCCGAAAAACGTCAGCAGCGCGACTGTCGCGGCAAGCCCGGCTCTCTTCAAACAGGCAACTCCCAAGAGCATGATGGATAAAGATTTGGATGCGAAGTTTCGGATTATAACATTGCTAATTTTCTGATTCCGCGCGGCTTCCATAGAACAAGAAGCCTTTAACCGCAAAGCTTGCCAGGAACTCGCGAAGCTCGCCAAGAATCCTTGCGACCTTCACGCTAACTTTGCGATTCTTTGCGGTTAAGCTTTTCTCCGCGTGCTCTGCGGAATTCCTCAGCGCTCTCTGCGGTCAAGATCTCTTAGCGTTCCGCAGAGTCCCCATCCCGCGACCCCACGAAGCTGGCTGACGTCCACGAGTCCTGACTTCCATAGGCAAAACCCGCGGTCATCTTGTATTCTCAAAGCCAGCATGGCTACCGATTTCCTCTCCCGGCTCAGCAAGTCTCCCGTTCTTTGCGACGGCGCTATGGGCACGCTGCTCTACGCGAACGGCATTTTCATCAACCGCTCGTATGACGAGCTGAACCTGTCGCAGCCGGAGATGATCCGGTCAGTCCATCAGGATTACTTGCAAGCTGGTGCAGAAATCATTGAAACAAATACGTTTGGAGCGAACAGCTTTCGCCTGGGCCGCCACAGCCTGGCCGACAAGGTGCGCGACATTAACCGCGCTGGTGCCGCTCTTGCCCGCGAAGCCGCCAAGAGTTTCGATGTCTGGGTTGCCGGTTCGGTTGGCCCGTTGGGCATTCGCATTGAACCTTTAGGTAAAACATCGTTCGAGGAGGCTCGCACTGCCTTCCGTGAGCAGATTGAAGCTTTGAGTGAAGGCGGCATCGATCTGCTAATCCTTGAGACTTTCGGCTACGTCGAAGAGCTACACCAGGCGATGCTGGCCGCCCGCGATGTGAATCCGAAACTGCCAGTCGTCGCTTCGGTGACGGTCGACGAAGAATCCAACTGTCTCGACGGCTCCGATCCAGAAACCTTTGCCGCCAAACTGGTCGACTGGGGCGCAGACGTGATCGGTTGCAACTGCAGCATTGGTCCCGTTGCCATGCTCGACGCCATCGAGCGCGTGCGTGCCGTGACTTCCCTTCCCCTCGCCGCGCAACCGAACGCAGGGATGCCAAGATCCGTCGAAGGCAGGAATATCTACCTTTGCTCGCCGGAATACATGGCCAGCTATGCCCGCAAATTTGTGGCAGCGGGCGTCCGCTTAGTTGGCGGCTGTTGCGGAACCACCCCCGATCATATTCGCTCGATGAAGTCAGCCCTGCGCGCAGGCGAAGCTAGATCGGCCAGGGTGCAGGTTGCTGCACTTCCCATTTCGCCACAGGCCTTTGCGACCGAACCGATCGAGAACCGCTCCTCTCTGGGAAGGAAGATTGTAACCGGCGAATTTGTCACGATGGTGGAAATCGTTCCGCCCAAGGGAACTGATATCAGAAAGGAAGTGGAAGGGGCACGCTTTCTGAAATCGGTTGGTGTCGATGGCATCAACATTCCTGACAGTCCGCGCGCCTCCGCGCGCATTTCCAACCAGGCACTCTCACTGATTGTGCAGCGCGATGTCGGCATCGAAGCGATTCTGCACTATACCTGCCGCGACCGTAATGTGCTGTGCATTCAATCAGACCTGCTAGGCGCCTCTGCCACCGGGATCCGCAACCTGATCTGCATCACTGGCGATCCGCCGAAGATGGGCAACTATCCGGACGCGACCGCCGTCTTCGATGTGGACGCGATCGGCCTGGTGAACATCGTTCACAACCTCAATCGCGGCCTCGATATCGGTGGCAATCCGATTGGTGCGGGAACCGGCTTCGTGATTGGCGTGGGTGCGAATCCGGGCTTGCCCAATCTCGATGAAGAGATCCGCCGCTTCGAGTACAAAGTGGAAGCGGGTGCAGAATACGCCGTCACGCAACCAGTCTTCGATCTCGCTCTGCTCGAAAAATTCCTTCGGCGCATCGAGCATTGCCGCATCCCCGTTGTAGCGGGCATCTGGCCGCTCGTGAGCGTGCGCAATGCCGAGTTCATGAAGAACGAACTGCGCGTGTCCGTTCCTGACGCGATTCTCGATCGTATGGCCAAGGCAGCCACTCCGGAGCATGCTCGACAGGAAGGTGTGACCATCGCGCGCGAAATGTTGATCGCAGTGCGCGAGATCGTGCAGGGCGCTCAGATCAGCGCACCCATGGGCAAATACTCTGCTGCGGTGGATGTGTTGGAAGCGCTCGGCGTGAATGCTCGTCCAACCGCGCCTGCGTGAGATAGATTGAACAGTTACTTCGATTGCCGAATCGATTATGTGAGCTCGTCTTCAGTCATCTTGCCGTGGAATTTTAGTAAGTCATCGTGCTCATCACGGCGTTGAAACCGTTTTCAGTGCGCTGAAATCGTTTTCTCAATCACACACGTTTAGGGTGACCAAGAAACGTTACTTGAAATAGCATTTACGTGAAATTTACACGCTCGCTGACAACTAACTTGCATTAAAATAAATGCAGGAGCAAATCCCACTTGGCAAAATTTGAAGATTGTCTCCAGCGTCTTGAGAAGATTGTGCAAGAGTTGGAGAAGGGCGATGCACCTTTGGAAAAGTCGCTTACTCTCTTCGAGGAAGGCATGCAACTTTCCGCAGCGTGTCGCAAAGAACTCGAACAAGCCGAGGGGAAGGTGGAACTCCTTCTCAAGCAGAATGGGAAACTCCAGGCGGTTGCGTTCGAGCCTCAGACCGAACGGGCTCCGGCTTCTCGATAGCCGGCCGAGCCTGCCCGGATTTCGTCGTTGCTCGTAAGTAGAAATGTCTGCGGTCTCCGTCACTCCCCCAGCCCGGCGGGACGGAAGCTGCAGCCTCCTCCACCGTGAGACAACGGTTGAATTTCGGGGGAGCGCATGCAAGCCCTGACTATTATCGTATTGCAGAGCGATCCGCGCTTATCCCAGGCGCTGGCCGCAACCCTCAGCCATCACTATCATTCCGTGCACGTGGCGAACTCGCTCGACGAATTGTGGATCGCCATTCCCCAGCGTCGTGCCGATGTCGCGATTCTCGACATCGAACACTCTTGCCTGGAGGAAGTGGCAAAGCTGCATCGCCAATTCCCGAGCGTGTCCATCCTGTGTACCCACCGCGTTGCTGATGAAGAGATGTGGGCCGCGGCGCTGAACGCTGGCGCTAGCGATATGTGTCCCGCCTTCGATACCGAGGGCATCTTGATGTCAGCTGAACGCAACGCAATGTTGACGCACGCAGCTGCGTGAGCGAGGTGTAATTTCATAACGGGACGCCTAAGGGCGTCCCGCCTTTCTTGCTACTGAGATATCCAGTCGTGCCATGACCCAGGATGAGATATCGCACTCAATCACCGTCAATCGATCCCAATCGATATGAACTTCTCGTAACAGTTAGCTAGTAGCTCATAGCCAGCAGCTAGCGGCTGCTCCTCGCCTTGCTATACTCAACCCTCATGCTGCAAGACACCCTCGAGCAAGGCCGCATCGCGGCCGATCACGCGCTGGAACGCCTGATTCCCGTGGAAGAGCAGCATCCCGTTTCTATCCACAAGGCCATGCGGCACAGCGTTTTCGCCGGGGGAAAAAGATTACGTCCGATTTTGTCCCGCGAAGCGGGCCGCATGGTAGCCGGTTCCCTGCCCGAGGGCATCGACGATCTGGGCGCTGCGCTCGAAATGCTTCACACTTATTCGCTCATTCACGACGATTTGCCCGCCCTCGACAATGACGACCTGCGTCGTGGACGTCCCACTTGCCACGTTGCCTTCGGCGAGGCGATGGCCATCCTGGCCGGTGACGCATTACAGACGCGGGCCTACGAGGTGCTGGCCCGCCTGCGTTGTCCCGCCGAAGCTCGTGTGCGCATTATCGAAGAAATTGCGCACGGCACCGGGACGATTGAAGGCATGATTGGCGGACAGGTCGTCGACCTCGAAGCCGAACATTCCAAGCCCGACGTCAAGATGCTGGAATACATTCACCAGGCAAAAACGGCGGCGTTGATCACGGCCAGCCTCGTCAGCGGCGGTTTGTACGCAGGCGGCAAAGAAGGCGACATCGGCGCATTGCGCTCCTTCGGCAGGCAGATCGGACTGGCTTTTCAGATCATCGACGACGTGCTGGATGTAACCCAGACCTCTGAGCAACTGGGCAAAACCGCAGGCAAGGACACCGCCGCCGAGAAAGCGACCTATCCGGCGATGTTTGGCATTGATGAGTCGATGAAGAGAGCCGACGCGCTCATCCGCGGCGCCTTTGCCGATCTCGATGTCTTTGGCGCTCGCGCCGATGTGCTGAAAGATCTCGCCCGTTACCTGGTGGAACGCAAGAAGTAAACGCCGAACGCTCTACAGCATCTTCACTCTTCGTGTTTTTCAAATTCCCGTATTGTCATCCTGAGGCGAAGCCGAAGGACCTGCTGTTTCTCGAGGAAAGCAGACCTCTTCGGTGCGCTCCGGGTGACAAAATTTTAAGGGTGGAGATATTACAGAAGAAATTTAGACCACTCCAAGATTGATCTACTTGTTCAACTCCGCCGTCCAATTCAACACCAGCATCATGGGTGACGACGAGCCCTCGGGCTGATTAAACACCACGAAGCGTTTGCCATCGGGCATCACGTCGTATGGCTCGCCCATCGAAAAAACACTGCGCAATGGGAACAAAGGTTGCGACTCTCCAACTTCAAACCTGCTTCCCTCCGCATTCAGCCGCGCAGCGTAGAGGTTGGCGTCGGTCATGGCGAGGTAATAGATCTCTTTCCCGTCTCCCCGCCATACCGGGAAGGTCCCCCCCTCGCGAGAAATTTGCCAGCGTCCGTTCCCTTCGGGAAACGAAGTCACGTACACCTCCTCGCGATTTCCGTCGATCGCGCTGTAGGCGAGCCAGTGTCCGTCGGGCGAGAGCCGAACATGCACGACTTTTCCCGTGGGAGACTCCGGCTTAACAACCGGGAATGGTTTTGTATCCCCGAACGTGGGCATGGCCCAGATGGACGCACCTGTCGGTCCCGATTGTTCGAGGTATACCAGATAGCGTCCGTCCGGCGACCATTGTGGCCAAAAAAGGCTGGCAGGCGCGCCTTGCGAATCCTTGCGCGCAAGCAGCAGTTGGTCCTGACCTCCTCCATTCGCGGGTTTAGTGTGAAGGGTAGAACCCGACATGACGGTGGCTCCGACTTGCGAGTTGAAAACCACGGATTGCCCATCGCCCGACCACGATGCCATGCGGTGGGAAGCGCCATCGAACGTAAGGCGTGTCCGAGTGCCACGTTCCACGTCAAGTATCCAGATGTTGGTCGATGGATCTCCCAGGGAAACCGCCAGCCGTTTGCCATCCCGGGATAGCCGACCGCCCTTGTAACTGCCGCGCTCGGCAACTCGTCCCAGTACCTTGCCGCTGCGATCCATCCAAAGCAGATCAGTGTCACCTACTGTATTCGCACCGGGTTGGTAGAGAAGCACGTTATCGCCGGCAACGCTGAATACCGTGTGAAAAGTGCCTCCGTCATGTTGCACATCATTGACCAGTGTGACGGGGTCGCTGGAGAGTATCCCGCCTGAAGCATCGAACTTCTGCGCGACCAGCGCGGTTTGCTGGTGAAACAGCAGGTAACCCGACGCGTACAATCCGGCAGAATCCGTGGCCAGGATCATTTTGCTCTCACTGCTGTCGAGAGCGCCCATGTAAATCCCGTTGTCCGCCGGCCTTCCGCCTGCATGGTTCGTGGCATAGAACAGGAAATGTTTTCCGTCGGGCAGAAATGATGGCCAGCGATGCGTGCTGTGCTTGCTGGGATCAATCTTGGTCACTTGGACGGCCGTGCCGCCATTGGCGTTTACCTTCCACAAGGCATCGCGATAATCGGGCGTGTATAGGATGACGTTGTCCTGGTTCCAGGCGCCCCCACGAGCGTTCGGGGCGTCGGCAAGAAACGTTACCGGTCCTCCACTTGCAGAAATCTTCTTCAGCTTCTCGTCGGCGAAAAAACCAAGAAATTTCCCGTCTGCCGACCAAAAGATTGCGTAGGCATTCTCCGTACCCGCGAGTTTCTCAGCATTCGCTGTGTCGAGCCGGCGCACCCAGATCGAGTTTCCTTCCTTGGGTCCTCGTGCGGCGAAGGCTACGCGAGTACCGTCGGGAGAGGCCACAGGAGGTGCCGAGAAATCTCCCATGAAATCGAAGGCAGCATCGGATGGAGGCGTGATGTACGCTCGCACAACGCGTCTCTGTGGCCGGTTGAAAACCGCAAACCAGAGAAGCAGGGCTAGTAGTGCCAAGGTAGCAGCCGCCCAAATCCATCTCTCCCATGACCGCCGGTGCGGAAGGCTGGGCCGCGCCGCGCTCGCCGACGATTCGGGTGAGCGAATCCATCGCAACTGCCGCGCGATATCCGCTGCGCTTTGCCACCGAGCCTCCGGGTCCTTCATGAGCGCGCCCTCAACCAAGTGTTGCAGGGCAGGCGGTGCCGCAGGCTGTGCCCCGGAGATCGGTTCCGGGTCTCGTTCCAGGATGGCAGACGCTACCGAAAGCTGGCTCTTGCCGTCGAAGGCGCGACGGCCGCAGGCCATTTCGTAAAGGACCGCGCCAAAACTGAAAATATCGCTGCGTGAGTCCGCCTCCTTGCCTTCGATCTGTTCGGGAGACATGTACTGAAACGTTCCGATGATCGTGCCCTCCGCTGTAAGCGGCTGGCTGGCGTTCGGTGTCGTGAGCGTGACCGAAAGACCAGATGATTGTGGCGCGACGGAGGCCACCGTCTTCGCCAACCCGAAGTCCATCAACTTGGCCCCAGAGCGGGTCAGCATGATATTGCCGGGCTTCAGGTCGCGATGGACGACACCCGTGCGATGCGCCTGATCGAGTCCCTCCGCGATCTCGGCCCCGTATCGAAGAACCTGTTCAAGCGGAAGGCGTCCTTTGGCGAGACGCGAGGCCAGCGTGTCGCCCTCGAGAAACTCCATTACGATGTAATGAGTCCCATCCTGCTGGCCCAGATCGTAGAGTTGGCAGATGTTGGCGTGGCTCAGTTGCGAGATTGCCCGGGCTTCTCGCTCGAAGCGCTCGCGGGCGTCGGCCTTTTCGGAAAGATGCGCCGGAAGAATCTTGATGGCGACAGTGCGATCGATCCGAGTGTCGAGCGCCCGGTACACTTCGCCCATCCCGCCAGCCCCCAGCGGTGCGACGATCTCGTATGGTCCGAATTTGGTGCCGGCAGAGAGCGGCATGCGAGATGCAGATTATATCGTGAACGTCGCAAGCCTTAAGTCTTGGGGGTTAGTCTTGGGCACGGAACTCCTGCGATCCTTGCACTTAATGGTTCCGAAAAACTTACCTGAACCCAAAACCTAAGACCCAACACCTAACACCTGACACCTACAATCTGGTGTGATAAAAATTCAACACGGCGATGGAGTTCGCCATAACCGCCCGCAAGGCTGATAACTCCTACCAGAACTGATCAGGAGAACTCCATTGCTCGACTTCTTCGCGATATCCCTGGGCGCCGTCGCTGGCGCCAACCTCCGTTACTGGACGAGTCGTTATGCGCTCCGCGTGTTGGGACCGGTGTTTCCGTATGGCACGCTCGTCATCAACGTGTTGGGCAGTTTCATCGTCGGCTTTTTCGTGATCTGGACCACCGAGCGGGTGATGGTCGATCCGCGCTGGCGTCTGCTGGTGGTGGTCGGATTCTGCGGCGGCTACACGACGTTTTCCAGTTATGCATTCGAGACCATGTCCTACTTTCAAACCGGACAATGGGCCTTAATGGCGACGAACTTTCTCGCCAACAACCTTCTCGCCTGTGCTGCAGCCCTGGCCGGAATGGCCCTTGCTCGGGTGCTGTAGAATGACCCGCGCAATGGCAGTACAGGTCACGATCTACTTAAACGAAGCCGACCAGTGGCACCACCGGCCGCTCCATCTCGAGATTCTCAACTATCTGCGCAAGGAAGGCGTCTACGCAGCAACCGCCTTGCATGCCGTCGCCGGCTTCCTCGGCCGTCACAAAGTCGAGACCACACATCTCGTGGACGCGGGCGGTAAGCTTCCGGTCGTTCTCATCTTTGTTGATACTGATGAGCACGTGAACCGCGTGCTCCCCACTTTGAAGGAGATGGCCTCGCAACGCCTGATCGTGCGCGAGACCGTCGTCCTCGAACAGGGGAATCTGGATTGAGTTCGCCTACGGGGTCGTCCACGCAAGGCGCTCTAGACATCCTCGCCATCGCCGCTCATCGCGACGACGTGGAGCAAACCTGCGGCGGCACGCTGCTGAAGATGGCGCAGCGCGGCTATCGCACCGGCATTCTGGACCTGACACGCGGCGAGATGGGCACACGCGGCTCTGCAGCAGATCGTGAACGCGAGGCAGCTGACGCCGCACGTATTCTGCAGGTTTGCTGGCGCGGCACCCTCGACATTCCTGACGGTCGCGTTGAAAACACCTGGGAAAATAAACTGAAGGTAGCGCGCGTCCTGCGCGAGCAAAAACCGCGAGTGGTGATACTTCCCTATTGGAAAGGCCGGCACCCAGATCACTACACGGCGTCAACATTGGGATACGAAGCCTGTTTTTTGGCGGGCCTTGCCAAACTCGACTGTAGCCTAGCCGTCCCGGCCGCTGTCGTCACGGGCGTCTCGCCCGCAACCCCGAGGGCGGGACGCCCTCAAGACAGCCGGCAGGATGCCGGCGCTACTAGCCTTCCTCCTCATCGTCCCTTCAAAATCATCTACGCCTCGCTGTATTACGACGTGCGTCCCACGTTTGTGGTCGACATCAGCGACCAGTTCGAGGCACGCTTCCGGTCGCTCATGGCCTACGAAACGCAATTCTCCGATCAGGAAGCCGGCAAAGACCTCTTCCCTGCCCATAAAGAAATTCGCTCGCGAATCGCAGCGATGGCCCACTTCTACGGGATGCTTGGCGGCGTAGAGTACGCCGAGCCGTTTGTGCAGAAGGAAGTGGGCCTGGTGGACGATTTGATGATGATTCCGGTGAAGTCGATGTGAAAACGGTCCTTGGTCCTTGGGTCCTTGGTTGTTGGTCAAGCTTCTCCCGAGGGTCTACAGATAAATCGAAACTGTCATCCCGAGCGATGCTGGAGGCGCGCTACGCGCCGAAGCGGAAGTCGAGGGACCCCGCGTTCCTGTGCCGCACCTCAGGCCTCGACTGTTTGTTCCTCGATGCAAACTGTGTGCACAAACGAGCGCCGGAAAAAATGGAGAAGCGGACTCACGTCATGCATGCCGGCTCGAAAGGAAGATCAAAAAAGCTCCGCAACGCCGCCAGTACCGCGGACCGACGTGGGATCCTTCGACTTCGTTCGGCTGCGCCTCTCTATGCTCAGGATGAAAGTCTTGAAGTTTGGAATTCACCAAGAACAAAACGCTACGCCGACCGACCAAGGTGCTTGCCTATTTCTTCCTCGCCACCGCCACTCCGTCCCGAATCGGAAGAATGGTCGTCTCGTACTCTGTTGACTTGTACAGCTGCCGATTGAACTCCTGAATCGCCTTGGTGCTCGCCTCTTTGGGCTTGGTTTCCGTGACCTTCGCGCTCCACAGCACATTGTCCGTGACGAACAAGCCGCCCTTTTTCAGGCGCGGCCCTACCAGACGCAACACACGCGGATAGTCTTCCTTGTCGATGTCGTTGAAGACGATATCGAACTGATCCTTCTGCTCGGAGAGTACTTCAATCGCATCGCCGACGTGAATTTTGACTCGTTCCGCGACCCCTGCGCGCTGAAAGTATCGCTTCGCCTGTTCGGCGTTTTTGGCATTGCTGTCGGTGTAATGCACTTGGCCACCTTCACCCACGGCACGTGCCCACCAGATTGTCGAGTAGCCGATGGCCGATCCCAGCTCAAATATCTTCCTGGCGCCGCTGATCAGTGCCAGTTGATGAAAGAAGTTACCCACGGCCGGGCCAACGATCGGAATACTCTTCTTGGTCGCTTCTCCTTCCATCTCGACGAGAACTTCATCGCGAGGTGGAAGAAGCGAGTACAGGTAGTTGTCCACAGCCGGTTCGGTGACGTAGCCGTGATGTCGCCAGCTGGGAGCTTTTGGTTGAGTTGCCACTGTCTGCCTCCGGAACCCGCGACCAGGCGCGGAAGAAAATGTGTTTGAGGTTGGAGACGCTAGGATACGGTCACGCCCGGCTCCAGTTCGATTACTTCCACACCAGTAACCAACTTCTGCAATTCCCCCGGCCTGCCCGTGAGCACGGGAAAGGTACCAAAGTGCATGGGGATCACGGTTTTCGCCTGCAGTAGGTTACACGCGTAAGCCGCCTCGCGGGGCGACATCGTGTAATGATCGCCAATCGGAAGCATCGCAATCTCAGGCGCATAAAGATCGTGAATGATCTTCATGTCGCCAAACACGTTCGTATCGCCTGCGTGATAAATCTTTACGCCATTTTCAAATTCAATGACAAATCCAACCGCTTCGCCCCCATATAAAAGCTGGTCGCCATCCTGAATCCCGCAGGAATGATCGGCGTGCACCATCGTTGCTTTGACATCGCCGAGCTTCACCGTACCTCCCTTGTTCATATCTATAACGTTCTTCAGACCCTTTTTATCGAGCCATCCGCCGAGTTCCGGGATTGCAACAACCGTAGGCTGGTGCTTTTTGCCGATTTCGACAGCATCGCCAATATGATCTCCATGGGCGTGTGTGCACAGCATCACGTCCACATGTTTGACCGATTTGTCTTTCTCCGGGCACAAGGGATTCCCCATGATCCACGGATCAATGATGATGACTTTTCCGCCCGGGGTCTCAATCCGAAACGTCGCATGTCCAAGCCAAGTGAGTTTGACGCCTTTGAGATTCATAGCAGGTGGATGAGACTGTGCAGCATTCTAGTTGGATGGGAAGTGGCGGCGCAACGGCGGACGTGTAGAGGAGCCTGTGGATTTCCGTGCTTTGGGTTGCTTTGTCATTCCGAGGAGCGCAGCGACGAGGAACCTGCTGTTTGTCTGCAATAGCAAGATGCCGAGCTCTATGCCGCAACCTGTTGCAGTTGCGGAAAACTCTCTTTTACTACCAGAATTTACTGTTTCGACGTGCGGAATTCTGCTACATATGTCTGCCGTGTCAGAACTGAAAGTCCTTCTCACCCGCCAGCAGATCGCCCAGAAGGTGAAAGAACTGGGTGCGCAGATCACGCGGGACTACGCCGGCCAATCCGTCATCTTGGTAGGTGTTCTCAAGGGAGCGGCAGTCTTCCTGGCCGACCTAGCCCGCGAGATTTCGTTGGAGTGCACGTTCGATTTCATCGGCGTGTCTAGCTATGGCAATCGGCCTTCACCGACCCACGAATTGCGCCACGGCTGGGATTCCACGGGTGAAGTGCGCCTTACCAAAGATGTCGATCAGTCGATGGACGGCAAAAACATCATTCTGGTTGAAGACATTCTTGATACCGGACTTACCCTGACCTTCCTGAGAAAGATCTTTCTCACTCACAAGCCTAAGTCCTTCAAAATCGCGGCCCTGCTCGACAAGCCATCCCGTCGCAAGATGCCAATCGAAGGCGACTACGTCGGCTTTAAGATCCCGGATGAATTCGTCGTCGGTTACGGGCTCGACTACGCCGAGAAGTACCGCAATCTGCCGGATGTTTGCGTGGTACCGCGAGAGTAGAGGTTCACGTCAACACAACCAAAGCTAATTTGGGATTGTGACCGAGGTGCACCCATTCAGCGTACCGAGGTCTGACGGGAATTCGGTACTTCGTCACTGGAATCAACCATCCGAAGACAAGGCCCGTGGCCCTTTAGCATTGGGGCAAGGTTGCATTCGGTTTTTCCGTTCGGAAATAAGTGTAACGGGGTTATTGGTGAGATGGCGAT
>Ga0075434_100000338_pt1 | contig 33823 bp, 26 predicted proteins | sample RhiMethybrSRZTD3_FD_75298 | JGI IMG/M metagenome (GOLD analysis project Ga0075434, IMG submission 75298) | Populus rhizosphere microbial communities from Tennessee, USA - Rhizosphere MetaG P. TD hybrid SRZTD3 | ecosystem: Host-associated > Plants > Roots > Rhizosphere > Soil | place: USA...
ATCGCGGGGATCGCCGCTCCCGAGGCTTCGGCCGCTTCGAGCACGCGCCAGATCAGCTCGCCGGTCACGAACGGGCGCGCCACGTCGTGCACCGCCACGTAGGGAGACTCGGGCGGAAGCGCGGCCAGCCCGATCCGGACCGAATCCTGCCGCGTCGCGCCGCCGGCCACGGCGCGCGCGTTGACGCGGTGCGGCCGCGCGAGATCGGCGAGAATCTGGGACGCGAGCGGGAGGAGCGACTCCGGGACGACCGCGACCAGGTCGCGCACCACCTCGTGGGTCAGGAACGGCGTGGCGGCGTGGTCGAGGAGCGAGCGCCCGTCCAATTCCAGGAAGAGCTTCGGTCCGCTCCCCTGCATGCGGCGTCCTTCGCCCGCGCCCACCAGCACGACCCCGAGGAGCACGCCGTCTCCCTCCTCAGCCGCCGAGGGCGCGTTCGATCGCTTCGGCGAGCGTGGCCGCGGTCATCAGCGTGAGCGGGCCCGCCGCGGCGGCGTCCGCCTTCGGCTCCAGCGAGCGCTTCGGCACGACCGCGGAGCGGAAGCCGAGGCGGCGCGCCTCCGCGAGCCGACGGGAGAGCTGGGGCACCGGACGGAGCTCGCCGCCCAAGCCCACCTCGCCGACCGCGAGGCGGTCGGGAGGCAGCGGACGATCGCGAAACGAGGAGGCCAGCGCGAGCGCGAGTCCCAAGTCCGAGGCGGGCTCGTCGAGTCGGATCCCGCCAGCGACGTTCACGAAGATGTCCGCGCCGGCGAGCGACAGCCCCGCGCGCTTCTCGAGCACCGCGATCACGACGGCGAGCCGCTTCGGATCGATCCCCTGGGCCACCCGCTGGGGGTTCGCGAAATGGGTCGGCGCGACCAGCGCCTGCACCTCGACCAGGAGCGGACGCGTGCCCTCGATCGTGGCGACGATGGCGGAGCCGGGGACCGGCTCGCCCCGGTCGCGGAGCAGCCGCTCGGACGGATTCGCCACCTCGATCAATCCGTCGCCCCGCATCTCGAAAACGCCGATCTCGTGCGTGGAGCCGAACCGGTTCTTCGCGGCGGAGAGGATCCGGTAGCCGTGGTGGCTCTCGCCCTCCAGGTAGAGGACCGCGTCGACCATGTGCTCGAGCGTCCGCGGGCCCGCGACCGATCCGTCCTTGGTGACGTGGCCGATCAGGAGGACCGGGAGCGAGCGCTCCTTCGCGAGGCGGAGGAGCCGAAGCCCGCACTCCCGGACCTGCGACACGCTCCCGGGCGCGGCGTCGATCGCGGAGGTCGAGAGCGTCTGGATCGAGTCGATGACGAGGAGCGCGGGGGTGAGGCGTTCCACCTCCGCTTCGATCGCGTCGAGATCCACCTCGGAATGGATCCAGAGATTTTCGCCGCGACCCTGGAGCGCGATCCGCTCCGCGCGCATCCGGGTCTGCCGCGGCGATTCCTCACCCGAGACGTAGAGGATCGTGCGCCCGGAGGCGCCGAGCGCGGCCGCCATCTCGAGGGCGAGCGTCGACTTGCCGATGCCGGGGTCGCCGCCGATCAGGACCAGCGATCCGGGGACGAGGCCGCCGCCCAGCACGCGATCCAGTTCGCCGATGCCGGTGCGCCAGCGATCCTCGGCGCTGCCCTCGATCTCGGCGAGCTTCTGCGGCGGCGAGGAGACCGAGGCGCCGGCGTACCCGGCCCGCGAGCCGCCACGGCCGGCTCCGGCGCGGCCAGCCGCGCCGCGCGCGCCGCCCGCTTCCGACGCGGGCGCCTCGGCGGCCGTGTTCCAGGCGCCGCAATGCGGGCAGCGCCCGAACCACTTCGCGCTCTCGTTGCCGCACTCCGAGCAGAAGAACGATTCCTTGGGGGCGCGCGCCGCGCCCGCGGGCTGCTTTCTCGCCATGGTCAGAAGAGGCCGATCTTGAGGTAGCGCTTCGGGTTTTTCTTGATGTCCTTCACGAGGTCGTTCGTGTTTCGGACCGCCTCCCGCATCTCGTTGTAGAGCTCCGGGTCGGCGATCGCCTTGCCCAGCGATCCCTGGCTCGAGTCGACACGTGCCACGACGCGGTCGAGCGCGGTCGCGGTGACCGCAAGTTGATCCGCGAGCGTCGACAGCTTTCGCGACGCGACCCCGAAGTCCTTCACCGAGGTCGTCACCTCGCCCTTGTTCTCGGACGCGATCGAGCGAAGGTCGCGCCCCGCGGCGCGGAAGTCGAGCACCGCCGCGCGAAGGTCGTCCTGGTTGGCGGTGAGCGTCTTCGAGAGCGAGGAGGAGGCCCGCTCCATGTTCTTCGCCGCGCGCTCGATGGTGGCCGGATCGAGCGCGTCCAACATGAGATTGAGGCGCGACGAGAGTTCGGTGGCTTCGGTCAGCAGGTCTCCGGCGCCCGAGATCACCTCGGGGACGCCCGACTGGAAGCGCCCGGGGAGGGGCTTCGACCGATCATAGGCGCCGGGCGCCTCTCCCGGCTCGAGCGCCAGGAACTTCTCCCCCATGAACCCGATGTTCGAAACGCGCAGCCGTGCGTCGGGATGGAGTTTGACGTCGCGGTCCACCTCGAACTCCACGCGGACGCCGGTGTCCTCGAGCACCACCTTGCTGACAGCACCCTTTCGAACGCCGCGCACCGACACGGGATCGCCGACCGCCAGGTTTCCGACTTCCTCGAAGTGGGCCGTGAAGTACATCTTGCGCTGGCCCAGGCGGTACTCCTTGACCCAGACGATGCCGAAGAGGAGGAGCGCAACCGCCAGGATGGCGGTGATCCCGACTTGGATCGCTGCGCGGCGCGACGTCTGGTTCATCCTTACCTCTCAGGTCGGAAGCAGGGGCCCTTCCGAGGACCCCTCGATGAATTGCCGCACGATCGGATCGCGGGTGGCCTGAATCTCTTCCGGCGTCCCCATCGCGTGGATCCGTCCCTCGTGCAGCATGGCGATCCGATCGGCGATATGATAGGCGCTTCGCATGTCGTGCGTCACCGCGATCGACGTGATCTTGAGCCGATCTTGGAGCCGGCGGATCAGGCGGTTGATGACGTCCGACGTGATCGGGTCGAGCCCCGTCGTCGGCTCGTCGTAGAGCATGATCTTCGGATTCAGCGCCAGCGCGCGCGCCAGAGCCGCCCGCTTCTTCATGCCGCCGCTCAGGCTCGAGGGGCGGAGCCCCTCGCTGCCCGACAGTCCCACCAACGCCAGCTTCTCGGCCACGACGATCTCGATCTGTTTCTCGGGAAGCGGCGTGTGTTCGTGGAGTGCCAACCCCACGTTCTCTCCGACCGTCATCGAGTCGAAGAGCGCCCCTCCCTGAAAGAGCATCCCCATCTCCTCGCGGAGCGAGAGGAGTTCCGTCTCCTCCAGCGACGCGACGTCCACCCCGTTCACCCGCACGGTCCCCTGGTCGGGGCGCATCAGCCCGACCACGTGCTTCAGGAGGACCGACTTGCCGGTCCCGCTTCGGCCGATGATGGCGAGCGACTCCCCCCGCGCGACATCTAGATCGACACCTCGGAGCACTTCCTTTCGTCCCAAACGCTTCGAGACGCCCTGGAACTGGATCGCGACCTCAGGCAAAGAGCACCCGGAAGAGGAAGGATGCCAACAGGTAATCGACGATCAGGATCATGAGGCAGGAGGCGACGACCGCCCGGGTCGTGGCCAGCCCGACGCCCTCCGCGCCCCCCTCGCTCCGGAGGCCGTAGTAGCACCCCATCATCGCGATGATCCCCCCGAACGAGAACGCCTTGATCAGCCCCGAGAAGACGTCCTGCGACTTGAAGTAGAGCTTGAGACCGCTGACGAACGTGTGGGAGGTCACGTCCAGGGTCAAGGTCGAGACCAAGTAGCCGCCCAGGATCGCCACCACGTCGGCGAAGATCGTGAGCACGGGGAGCATGATGAGCGCCGCCAGGACCCGCGGCACCACGAGGAAGCGGACGGGGCTGATCCCCATCGTCTCCATCGCGTCGATCTGCTCCGTGACGCGCATCGTGCCGAGTTCCGCCGCGATCGAGGCGCCGACCCGGCCGCCGACCACGAGCGCCGTGAGAACCGGGCCCAGCTCGATGACCACCGACTTCCCGATGACGGTGCCCAGGTAGATCATCGGGACGTAGTCGCGGAACTGGTAGGAGGCCTGCACGGCGGCCACGGCGCCCGTGAAGAGCGCGACGATCACCGTGAGCGGCATCGAGCCGATGCCGATGTGCGACATCTGCGCGACGAGGAGGTTCACCTTGCGGGCGCCCGCCGGGATCTCGCGCACGACGTCGCCGAGGAGGATGAAGATCTCGCCCACGTCCTGCAGCCACGAGAGGAGGACGCGGCGCGGCCAGAGGGCGTCGGTTTCGGTCGCGGTCTCGTTCACCGCCGGCTAGAGCCGTGGCTCCGGAACGTCGCGGAGCGACTCGAAGCGCGTGCACTCGCTCAGGAAGGCGAGGTCGACGCTGCCCGTGGGTCCGTTCCGCTGCTTCGCGATGATGATCTCGGCCTTGCCGTCCCGTTTCGCGGGGTCGGATTCGTAGACCTCGGGGCGGTAGACGAAGAGCACGACGTCGGCGTCCTGCTCGATCGCGCCCGACTCGCGGAGGTCGGAGAGCATCGGCCGCTTCGTGCCGCCGCGCGTCTCCACCGCGCGCGAGAGCTGCGAGAGCGCCACGACGGGGATCTGGAGCTCCTTCGCGAGCGCCTTCAGGGAGCGCGAGATGGCCGAGATCTCCTGCTGGCGATTCTCCGCGCTCTGCGGCCCGCGGATCAGCTGCAGGTAGTCGATCACGATCATGCCGAGCGGGATCTCCGAGACGAGTCGCCGCGCCTTGGCGCGCATCTCCAAGATTCCGATCGCCGCCGTGTCGTCGATGTAGATCTGCGCTTCGTGGAGCTGGGCCGCCGCGTTCTGGAGGCGCTTGTACTCGTCGTTGCTCGCGTATCCGCGGCGGATCTTGTGGATGTCCACCTTGGCGTGCGAGCACATGAGCCGCTGCACCAAGGACTCCTTCGACATTTCCAGGCTGAAGACCGCGACGGCGACGCGGTCCTTGGCCTTCGCGCGGACGGCCACGTTCTCGGCGATGTTCATGGCGAAGGAGGTCTTGCCCATCGAAGGGCGGCCGGCGATGACGACGAAGTCCGACTTCTGGAACCCGGCGGTCATCTCGTCTAGGTCGTAGAAGCCCGACGGCACGCCGGTGACGTGCACCTTCCGCTGGCGGTACTCCTCGATGGCCGAGTAACCCTGGAGCACCAGCGTCCGCATCGGCTGAAAGCCCGTGCGGAGCCCCTCGTCCGAGATCGCGAAGATGGACTGCTCCGCCCGGTCCAGGAGCTCCGAGGCGTCCTCGCGCTGATCGAAGGCCTCGCCGACGATGCCGGTCCCCACGTCGATGAGTCGGCGAAGGAGCGCCTTCTCATGGACGATCTTGCAGTAGTGCTCCACGTTCGCCGCGGTCGCCACGAACTGGTCGAGCGTGGTCAGGTACGAGGCGCCGCCGATCTGCTCGAGGTCGCGCTTTCGCTTCAGCTCCTCGACCAGCGTGACCATATCCACCGGCTCGTTCCGGTCGAACAGCTCGACGACCGCCCGCCAGATCTTCCGGTGCGCGTCGCGGTAGAAGTCGCGCTCGTCCAGGTTCTGGATCGAGGTGGCGATGGCGTCGCGGGAAAGAAGCATGGAGCCCAGGACCGAGCGCTCGGCGTCCATCGCCTGCGGCGGCACCCGGCCGAGCGCGGCCTCGTTGTCGCCCCCGCCCCCCGTCATCGGGCGGAGCGCTTCCCGCTCGTTCTCCGCGCGGGCCGGCTTCACGCGGCGCTCCCGGCGCGCAGGAGATCGCGCACGCGCTGGAGGTCGACCCACGCCTCGTGCTTGAGCGACGGATTCCGAAGGAGCGCGGCCGGATGGTAGGTCGGGATCAGGGGCACGCCGCGGTACTCGAAGGTCTTCCCGCGCATGGAGCCCATGCTGGCCTTGGTCTGGAGCAGCGCCTGCATCGCGGAGAGGCCGAGCGCGCAGATCAGGGCCGGCTTCACGAGCGCGATCTGCTGCTCGAGATAGGGACGGCACTGCTCCACCTCATCGGGCGCGGGCGTCCTGTTCTCGGGAGGGCGGCACTTGAGCACGTTGCAGATGTAGACGTCCTCCCGCCGCATGTCGATCGCGGCGATCATCTTGTTGAGCAGCTGGCCGGCGCGGCCGACGAACGGCACGCCCTGGGCGTCCTCGTCGCGGCCGGGCGCCTCGCCGACGAACATGAGTCTTGCGGCGGGGTCTCCGTCGGCGAATACGGTCTGCGTTCTTGTCTCGCAGAGGCCGCACTTGCGGCACGTCGAGACGAGGGTCGCGAGTGCGCGCAGATCTTGCGGCAAGTCGGGGCGGGGCGCTACCGCGGTCGTGGTTAGTTCCAGGAGCGCGGGCTGGGTCGTGGCGATGGTCGGGGGGCCCTCCGGCGCCGGGGAACGCCGGAACAAATCCTCCGGTCGCTGTCCTCGCCGGCCTTCGGCCGGCTGCGGAGGCTCCCTCCGGATTGTTCCGGACGTCCCCTCCGTTGGAATGCGCACACGACCTCTGGCTCGCTCTCGCTCCAAGAGGAATCTCGCCTCCCTCGCGATTCCGGCCACCTCTTCCCGCACGTCCACCCCCTCCCCCCTGCTACCCGTTCAACGCCTTGGCGACTCGCAGCAAAATGGCGTGCGCTATTTCTCGCTTCGGACGCAGGCCCAATGGCTCGCTCTTGCCGGTGGCATCCAGCAAGGTCACTTCATTCATGTCGGAGCCGAACTCGGAGCCTTGGCGGGTTGGGTTGTTGACGGCGATCATGTCGAGGCCCTTTCGCTTCAGCTTGTCGGCGCCCCGCTTCAGTTCGTCGTCGGTCTCGAGCGCGAAGCCGACGAGGTGCTTCTTCGGGAACTTGGCGCGCACCTTGGCGAGGATGTCCTCCGTCGACTTGAGCGTGAGCGCCATGCCCCCGTTTTCGCGCGCGATCTTCTTCGATTTGGGGTCGGCGGGCGTGTAATCGCTGACCGCGGCCGCCATGATCAACGCGTCGGCGTCCTTCATCGCGGTCAGGACCGCCGTGGCCATGGCCGAGGCGCTCGTCGCCTCGATCCGCTCCACGCCGGCGGGCGGGGCCGTCGACGTGCGCGCGGAGATCAGCCGCACCGTCGCGCCGAGCCGCATCGCTTCCTCCGCCACGGCGAAACCCATCTTCCCGCTCGAGCGATTCGTGATCACGCGGACGGGATCGATCGGCTCCTCGGTGCCGCCGGCGGTTACCACCACCGTTCGTCCCGCGAGCGGCCTTCCCTCGTTCGAGCCGCCGCCGGCGCCCGTGCCGCCCCCGCCGGCACCCGCGAGCGCCGTGGCGCACGCCGCGACGATCGCCTCGATCGTGGCCATGCGACCCATGCCCACCTCGCCGTCCGCCAACTCGCCGGAGTCGGGGCCGATGAACGTCACGCTACGCGCGGCCAGCGTCGCGACGTTCGCCTGAACGGCGGCGTGTTCCCACATGGCTACGTTCATCGCGGGGGCCAAGAGCACGGGAGCGCGCGTGGCGAGGAGGGCGGTGGAGAGGAGATCGTCCGCGAGACCGTGGGCCAACTTGCCGATGGCGTTGGCGGTGGCTGGAGCGACCAGCACGAGGTCTGCCTCGCGCGCCATGCCGATGTGCGCCATGCCGAGATCGGAGTGGTTCGAACCCGTAAACCAGGGCCCGGGACCCAACGCGTCGTGCTCGAAGAGCCCGGTCAGGACCGGCCCTCGGGTCACGGCGCGCAGCGCGTCGCGCGTGACGAAGCGCCGCGCCGTCTTCGTGAGGATGACGGAGACGTGCGCGCCTTCCTTGGCCAGCGCCCGCACCAACTCGGGAGCTTTGTAGGCCGCGACCCCGCCCGTGATGCCGAGCAGGATCCGCGCGCCGGCGAGGGACGGCCGCCGCTCCGTCACCGCATTATTCCTCGGGCGTCTCGCCCGGCCCCGGCGTCAAGTCCGCCTCGATATCGGACTCGTCCTTGGCATAGGTATAGAGGACGTTGCCCTTGAGCGCCTCTTCCAGCGAGACGTTCGTCACCTTCGCGCCCAGGTTCAGTCCGGTCTGGCGCGACAACTCGTTCAGGCGCCGGGCTTCCTTCGCCGCGACGATGATGAGCTCGTACTTGTTCGGGATGTTGCTGGATCGAAGCACTTCACCTTCGTTCGCCACCTGAGACTCCTTCCATCGGGGTGTTCCATCGGGCTGCCCGGGATATTCCCGGCGATTCAGCCCGCCAAGCGTCGCGACGACCGGCACGTCTCCGCCCACACGATGGAGACGACCTTGTGCGACGCCGCGGCCAGGTCGTCGTTCACGACCGCGTAATCGTACTCGCGCGCCATCGGAATTTCCCGGCGCGCGTTCTCCAGCCGGAGCCGGATCCGTTCCTCGCTGTCGGTGCCCCGGCCGCGAAGCCTGGTTTCCAGCGCCTCGAGCGTCGGCGGCAGGACGAAGATGAAGACCCCGTCCGGATACGCCTTCCGCACCGACTTGCCGCCCTGCACGTCCACGTCCAAGAGGACGTTCTTGCCCTGCCGAAGCGCCTCGTCCGTCTGCGAACGGAGCGTCCCGTACATCTCGCCGTGCACGTGGGCCCACTCCACGAATTCGCCCGCGTCGGCCCGGCGCGTGAACTCCTCCCGGGTCAGGAAGAAGTAGTCGCGCCCGTCCGTCTCGTGGGAGCGCCGCGCCCGCGTCGTCGCCGAGACCGAGTACTGAAACTCCGGACCCTGGTCGAGGAGCACCTTCACGAAGGAACTCTTCCCCGCGCCGGAGGGCCCCGACACGACCACCACGAACCGCCGGTACGCCGACGTCAGGAGCGCGCCCGGATCACTCCCCGGATCACTCAATGTTCTGGACCTGCTCCCGGATCCGCTCCAACTCCTCCTTCACTTCCACCACTTGCTCCACGATCGTCACGTCGTTCGATTTGGATCCGATCGTGTTGATTTCGCGATTCATCTCCTGCAGCAGGAAGTTGAGCTTCCGGCCCGGCGTCGCCTCCTCGCTCACGTACTTGAGAAAGTGCGCGCAGTGGGCCTCCAGCCGAACGCACTCCTCGGTGCAGTCGAGCCGATCGGAGAGGAGCGCGATCTCCTGCAGCAGGCGCTCCTCCGGAAGGGACGCGTCGGCCTCGACCAGGAGCGCCTTCACCCGTTCCTTCATCCGCTCGTGCGTCTCGCGCACCCGGAGCGGCGCCCGCTCGCGCACGCGCGCGGTCCGGCTTCGCACCAGCTCGATCCGCGCGGCCAGATCCCGCTCGAGCGCCGCGCCCTCGACCTCCTTCGTCCGAATCAGCTCGTCCGTGGCCCTGGAGACGACGTCCTTCAGGAGCGCCAGGTAGAAGTCCGACGGCCGCTCTTCCTCGCGCCACGAAAAAAGGTTCGGAAGCGTGGCGAACGTCTTCACGTCGACCTCGCCCGGAAGGGAGAGCCGCTTCTGGAGCGTGCGGAGGAGCTCCATGTAACGATCGGCAGCTCGGTCGTCCACCGTGAGCGTGCCGGTCGGCTCCCCGGACTCCTCGCCGTCGCTTCCCCAGGTCACCACGAGGCTGATTTTGCCCCGTGTCAGACGGTCCTGCATGATCTTACGCGCCTCGGCCTCGTAGGCCGAAAAGGCCCGCGGCAAACGCGCCGCGAGCTCGCAAAATCGATGATTCACGGATCGGACTTCGGCCGCGAGGCGGAGGCCGTCAGCCACGACCTCACCCCGGCCGTAGCCCGTCATGCTTCGGACCATGTCTGGATCGAATGCTCCCTGGGGGTAAGCGGTTACATTACCGCCGCGGGGCCCTTCAGGTCAATGCGCGCGGGCCAGAATCGGATTGACCCCGCCCGCGGCAAGTCCCTAACGTGCCGCCATGGCGAAGAAGCCGCAACCAAAGAAGAGCCAAGCGAATCCGGGCGTGCGGGCGGACGGGGGGCGGCGAGATGCCGGGGGTGCCGCCGGGCGCTTTCGACCGATCCTCCTCGGCGCCATCGTCCTCCTGGCCGCGATCCTCCCCTATGCCCCCTCCATGGGGTACGAATTCGTGTGGGACGACCTGCACATCATCGGCCCGCACCTGGACGTCCGGGGTGTCGGGGACGTCGCCCGGATCTGGAACCTCCCGTTCGACGAATTCCTGAGTAACGAGACGCCGGAATTTACCTACTACCGGCCGGCGACGCTGCTGAGCCTGGCCCTGGACCGAACGGCCTCCGGGGAGAATCCGCGCGGGTTTCACCGCACGAACATTCTCCTGAACGCGGCCGTCTGCCTCTTTCTCTGGCTCTTCGCCTGGGAGCTGACGGGGCGGCCCGTCGCGGCCGCCGCGGGAGCGGTCCTCTTCGCGCTCCACCCGACCCACCCCGAGAGCGTCTGCTTCGTCTCGGGGCGGACCGACCTGCTCGCCGCCGCCTTTCTCTTCGCGGCGCTCTGGGCCGCGGCGCACTTCGGTCCCGTGATCCGCTCGCCGTGGACGAAGCTCCTTCCGGCAGCGGCGCTCCTCGCGCCCGGCCTCTACGCGAAGGAGGTCGCGTTCCTCGCGATCCCGCTCCTCCCCCTCGCGCTCTGGGTTAGGGACCGGCGAATGCCGCGCGGCGACGTCCTTCGCGCGGCCGCCCCGGTCGCCGCTGTCGCCCTGCTCTACCTCGCCTCCCGCGCCGCCGTGCTCGGGCTGGCGCCCCTCCGGACGGCGTCTCCGGTCGAGGGAACGGCGGCGCAGATCCTCACGAGCGTGGCGGCGGTGGCGCGCTACGTCCCGCTCCTCCTCACGCCGCTCTGGCTCTCGGCGCGCCACGAGATCGTCGAGACGCGAAGCCCCGATCCGGTGTTCGCCGCGGGGCTCTTGGCGCTCGTCCTGATCGGCGCCGGCCTTTGGCTCGCGGCGCGGCGGCGCTCGCCGTGGATTCTCCCGCTCGGGCTCTTCGCCCTGACGCTCCTGCCGATCTGCTACGTGCGCCTTCACTCGGGCGCCATCGTGGCCGAGCGCTTTCTCTACGTCCCGAGCGCCGCGCTCGCGCTCGCCGTCGCGCTCCTGCCGGGCACGATCGGCGCACGCGGGCAGGCGGCCCGCGACGCCGGCCCCGGGTTCCTCGTCGCCGCGGGCGCGGTCGCCGCGTGCCTTCTGGCGCTCCTCGGGCCGCGCGTCGCGATCTGGAAGAACGAGGGCACGCTCTTCGGATCGATGCTCCGCGATTCGCCCGAGTCGCCGCGCGTCCACGCCCTGCTCGGCGAGTACGACTATCGGACCCGCGATCTGGCGAGCGCGATCGGGCACTATCGCCGCGCGATCGCGCTCGACCCCGCGTCCGCGACCGAGGTGCTCCTGAACCTGGGGGCCGCGGAGGACGAGTCGGGGCTGGTCGACTCCTCCTTCGCGCACATCCGGATCCTGAACCGGGCCGCGCCGTCCTACGCGCCGGGATGGTATGCGCTGGGCAACCTCTACTCTCGGATCGACCGGCCCGATTCGGCCGCGGCGGCGTACCGCGAGGCGATCCGCCTCATGCCGTCGCTCGCGCAGGCCGAGAACAACCTGGGCGCGGCGCTCGAGCGGATGGGGCGCGTGCCCGAGGCCCTGGAACACTATCGCCGCGCGCTCGCCATCGCTCCCGGCTCGCGCGAGGCGGGCAACAACCTCCGGCGTCTCGCCGCCGAATCCACGGGCGGGAAGCCGGCGCCGTCCCCGACGGCGGGCGCGACGCGTTGAGCGCGCTCGCGGATCACCTTCGCGGGCGGCGGGTCGCGGGCGTCATCGCGCTCTCCCCTCGTTCCTTCGCGCTCTCCCTGGAGCCGAAGCCGCGCCGTTACCTCTGGATCCACCTCGAGCGAAAGGAAGCCTTCACGGCGCTCGCGCCCGACCTCCCGATCTCGCCCGATCCGCGCGGATCCCCGTTCGGCGGGCTGGAGGCGGCGCTCCGGGGACGCGCGGTGATCGGCGTCGAGGAGGGGGATCGCGGCGCGTTCGTGCTTTCGTTGGGCGAGGAGGAGGGTGCCGAGCCGACGCACGCGCTGTCCCTCTCCACGGACGGGCGGCGCGTCAACCTGACGGCGCGCTCGATCCCGGACGGGACGGTGCTCTACGCCTTCCATCGCGACGAGACGCCGCCGGGCCCGCCGCCCGCCGGGTTTCATCCGCCGCATGCGACGGCCGCGGACGACGAGGAGGCGCGGGAGGCGCTTCGCGCGCGGATCGACGCGACCTTTCGAGAGGACTTCGAGCGGGAGATGAGGAAGGCGCTGGACGGGGCGGAACGTGCGCTCGCGCGCCGCGTCCGAGGCCTGGATGCCGACCTGGAACGGGCACGCGAGCGACTGTTGGACCGGCGGCGGGGGGAAATTCTTCTGGCGCACTACGGCGAAATTCAAAGGGGGGCGAGCCGCGCCGAACTCCCCGATCCGTACGCGGACTCGCCGGGAGCCAAGATCGAGATCGCTCTCGATCCGACTCTTTCCCCTCATGAGAACGCGGCCGTCCTCTTTCGGCGCGCGAAGCGAGGCGAGCGAGGAGAAGCACAGATCCAGGATCGTCTCACGCGTGCTCGAAAAAGCATCGAGGCGCTAAGCGAGATGCGCCGCGCTCTCTTAAGCCGACCACCGAAGGAAGCCCTCGGAGGGCTCGAGTCCTTCCTTGGCGAAGCCGGTTTGCAGAATTCAGGTACACGGGGCGACCAACGAGGGAACCGTCTGGGTCGACGGACCGCCGCGGCGCCCCGTGCTAGACGTCCCGGGCGCCAATCGCAAGGGGCGCACCAATTGATCAGGCCAAGGACGCTATTCACTTCCGACGGGTGGGAGGTCTGGGTCGGCCGGAGCACGGCCGAAAACGACCTCATCACGCATCGGCTATCTAACCCCCACGACTTTTGGCTGCACGTCGTGGGGGTACCGGGTTCCCATGTGATTCTTCGACGCCCGTCGCGGAACGCGATACCCAAGCCCCGAACGCTTGAGGAGGCCGCCTCGATTGCGGCCTTCTACAGCAAGGCGAGGAAGCTGACACGGGTCCCAGTGATCTATACCGAACGAAAGTTCGTGTCGAAGCCCCGCCGCGGAAAACCGGGTCAAGCGATCTGCACGCGCGAACGGGAGCTTCTGGTCCGCCCCAAACTGCCTCCAGGCGGTTCCGGCACAACGGGCACGGATGGTGAACGCGAGGTGTCGAGCTAAGGTGCGGTGCAGTGCGGAAGGGGGGGACCCGTCCTGGATCGATTGGCTACGCGCTTCGAACGAAAAACGGAGCCGCGGATGGATGAGGCACCCAGATAGCGTCAGTCTAGGAGCCTTTATGTCCATGAGGACTCGGAGAGATTATGGTTTGCCCTGGCCTTGGCATCTCCTGAGAGCTCCCCATCCTCCGCGGCCCGCTAAGTCTCTTTGTCGCCCCGACCCTCCAGCGTCCCCGGTCGGCGCTATACCCTAAGAGCATCGGGCATGCCGGAGATGGTTCGATCCAGCCGAATCCATCGGAGGTCGAGTTATTGTTGTGATAGAACGAGTTACAGCGTCGCGGGACGGTGCTCCCAAGCTGGGTCGGGGGAGTGAGACATGCGTGATGTGACTTGAATGTCACACTTTGACAGCAGGGTTAGAGGCTAAATCGATTCAGCACAGCCAACTGCCCCAATGTCACAGCCTCCGCCGTATGGGGGACCCGAATGTCACAGTCGTAGGGGGTTGGCTGGCGGGTGCGGCGACGCGGCGGGATGGCGGACGGCTGCTGCTCTATCTAGTAGATCTGCTTGAGGAGCCGGATTAGGTGGCGGCGGGTGATGCCCAGCTCGAGCGCGGCGCGGCTCCGATTGCCGGCGTTCCGGGAGAGCGCCGCCAGGATCTCCTCGCGCTTCAGGAGATCGACCTTGCTCCTTAGTCCCCGGACCGCGAGCGCCTCGCCCGCGGGAGCGCCGCCCGGGTAGAGGAGCTTCATCAGGGTCCCACGGTCCACCAGCTCCTGGCGCCCGGCGCAGAGGAAGATCGACTCGATCTTGTGCTTCAGCTCGCGGATGTTGCCGAGCCACGGAAGGGCGATCAGGTACTCGAGAGCGTCCTCGGCCAGCACGACCTGACGTCCCTCGCGCGCGGCCAATTCGTCGAGGAAATTTCGGATCAGAAGCGAGATGTCCTCGCGCCGCTCGCGAAGCGGCGGGAGCGACAGGGCGACCTGGCCGAGCCGGTAGTAGAGATCCGCCCGGAACCAGCCCGCCTTCACCGCGGCGTCGAGGTCCTTGTTGGTGGCGGAGATGATGCGCACGTTCAGGCGGCGCGCCCGCACTTCGCCGAGCCGGCGGTACGTCCCGTCGTCCAATACTTGGAGCAGCTTGACCTGGGTCCGCTCGGATAGTTCGCCGATCTCGTTCAGGAAGATCGATCCACCGTCCGCTTCCTCGAAGATCCCGCGCTTCGTGATCGCGGCGCCGGTGAAGGCGCCCCGCACGTAGCCGAACAACTCGCTCTCGACCAGGTCCCCGGGGAGGCTGGTGCAGTTCACCTCGACGAAGGGGCGCCCGCGTTCGATCTCGAACTGGCGGAACATGTAGGCGAGGAGATTCTTCCCCGCGCCGGTCTCTCCCTGGATCAGGACCCGAGCCGGCGTCGAGAGGAGTTCCGAGGCCTTCCGCACCACCTCGAGCGTACGCGGGTTTTGGGTGACGATTCCGTGCGCCCGCGCGATGTCCTGCGCCTGCGAGGAGGCGGCGCTCTCGACGCGACGCGTCGTCCTCGGCGCGGTCAGCCAGGCCGGCGCGTTCAACTCCCGCAGCAGCGCCTCGGCCGCGCGGAGCAAATCGTCGGTCCCGAGCTGCTCGAAGAGGTACATCGCCTTGAACGCGAGATTCTGGGCGTCGCGCATGCGGTCGGGATGCCCGCCCGTCGGCATGCGCCGCGCCTGGTCCAGGTAGGCCCGCGCCAGCTCGAAGCGTTCGTGGATGCCCTCGAGGATCCGGATCGCCTCGCGGGCCTCCGCGTTGGCCTCCGGCAGCCGCCCTTCCTGCGTGTGGATCGCTGCGAGCACGCGCCGCGAGGCGCCTTCCTCGAGGGAATCCTGGATGCGGACGGCGCGGTCGCGCGCGTCCTCGGCCGCCTTCAGGGCCTGCGGCAGATCGCCCCGCGCGGAGAGCGCCTCGGCGCGGCGGCGCTGCAGCTCGTGCACCATGTCTCCCTCGGGCGCGATCTCGCACGCCATCTCGAGGGCGCGGTCGTACATCGCGAGGGCCTCGTCCAGCTGCCCCATCTCGTGGTTCAACTCGCCCCGGCTGAAGAGGCAGAGGATCTGCTCGCGCGACGCGCCGAGCCGCGTCGTGATCTGACACGCCGCCTCGAGGTGGGCCGCGGCCGCCGCGAACTCATGACGGAACGTCGCGATGGTCGCGAGGCCGATCCGGGTCCGGGCCACGCCCGAGTCGCGGCCGATCTGCACGTAGGAAGCAAGCGCGCGATCGAAGTGTTCCCGCGCCTCGTCCCACTGGCCCGACTTGAGGTACACGATACCCAGGTTCGCGCAGGAGACCGAGAGGAGGGCGAAGTTTCCGAGCCGGCTCGCCATCTCCATCGAGCGCAGGAGATGCCAGGTCGATTGCCGCCAATCCGAGAGGTGCCGGTAGAGAACGCCGAGGTTGTTGTGGGCGCGAATCACGCCTTCCTGATCGTTCAGATCCCAGCGGAAGAGGTGGTGCGCCGCCTCGTAGTACTCCTTGGCCTTCTCGAGATTTCCCAGGCGGAAATGGATTCGACCGAAACAGTTGTAGCTGTGCGCCAGGGGCGCCAGAAGCCCGCGCTCCTTGAAATAACCGTGCGCCCGCTCGCACGAAGACAGCGCTTCTTCGTACTGGGAGAGCTCGATGAGCGCCCGCGCGCCTTGCAGCGAGAGGCGGGCGACCAACTCCGGCTGGTGGTCGGAGGCGACCCGAGCCCGGCCGCGCGCCAGATACCGGAGCGCCGCCGGCGCGTCGCCCTTGTCGATCAGGGCTTGCGCCGCCTTCAGCTCGAGCGCCGCGACGCGCGCGGAATCGAGCCCCAGGCGCTCGGCGGCATGAATGCACTCCTCGAGATTTTGAAGCGCGGGCAAGTAGGAATCGGCGCGGAGAAAAATCTCCGCGAGATCCTCGAGCGACTGGAGATGTCGCTCGGGATCGTGCGCGAGGCGGGCGGTGGCGACCGCCTCTTCACGCTCTCGAATCAGTTCCGCCGTGGTCTTGTCCACGATTGGTCTCTGTTCTGTCTGTCGGGACGAAACGCCCGGATCAGAACCGCTGCGTCGTCGCCTGGATGATTCGGTAGACGAACTCCCAGCGATCCGCGCCCTTCAGTCGCGCGAGCGCCGAGCGGAACTCCTTCCACGACGACGTCCGATCCAGATTGTTCGTCGAGCGCGCATGCGGCGGCGTCGGCGGCTTGAGCGTCTCGTCCGGAGAACCGCTGGCCCACGCAACCGTCGGAGCGATTCCGCTCCCTGAGACCCGGTTCGCCGGGATCGCGGGGAGCGAAGTGAGGGCGAGCAACAACGAGGAGGCGAGAGCGATTCTTGCGAAGCGCGGGAGAGGGCCCATTTCCGTGTCACCTATTCGAAGGGTCCAGAAAGGGGACTCGCATCCACCAATGCGAGCCCGCTGCGGTGTCGGGAGCAAGGGGGGCGTCCCGCGCCGCCCTCACACGACATTAAGGATATCAGAGGCCAACTCGCTTCGCCAACGGAAGGTGATCAATTTTTTAGCTTCGGCCCCGAAATTCTGGCGTCCCCCTCCCGCCGGGTCAGCCCCGTCCGGTCCATGTGTTCGAGGACCGGGATGGAATACTTGCGCGACACCTGTAACAGGTTCTTGAAGTCGGCCATGGTCAGCGTTTGGTGGTCGGTGAGGTGCCTGGCGACCCGGGCCACCACTTCCCTCCACTGCTCCCGAGTGTAGAGAAGCTCCGATGTCACCTTCACAACCTGCTCGGATTCCAGGAGATAGCGCACGAGCTCCGGGGGACGGTGTGCGGACGGGATTTCCCGGAGAAGCTCCGACAGATCGGGGGGCTGAAACCCGCTCCCCGCGAGCCGGCTGAGGATCCGTTCGGCCGACTTGGCCTGCTCCGGCGAGAGCGCGGGCGCGGCGTCGGGAGGGAGGAGGCGGTCGCCACCGCGCGGGACAAGCCGCTTTCCCTCGAGGACGGCCGCCAGGGCCTCGTCGAAAATCGGGCCGTCGAGCTCGCGCTTAAGGAGGCTCTTCAGCTCGCCTTTCGGAACGCCGTCGCGGAGCGGATGCGCGCTCACGTATCGTGCCGCCTCCGCCACGAGCCGCTCGAGCGCGGCGCTCCAGACCGCTTTCGTCACCACGCGCTCGTCCTTCAAGCGAACGAGGTCCGGCGCCGTCGCGACCGCCCGCGCGACCTGCGGTGCGTCGATGCCCAGGCGGAGCGCCGTCTCGTCGTCGCGAATGCCCGCGAAGGCGGCGTCCGCGGCGAGGACCGCGATTCGCTCGGGGAGGGACCTCGACTCGATCCGGAGCAGACGGGCCCGCCCGGGTCCGTCGAGGCGCGCCCGGCGGACGGCATGCGCGTCGAGGACGACGGCGCCCGCGATCGTGACCGCGGGCGAGTACGATCGGAGCACGATGCGATCGCCGGGGATCGAAACGATCGGCGATTCGAGCCGAAGTTGCGCCAGCGCGTTCTGCCCCGGGTCGAGCGTCTCTCCCTCGAAGAGAACGACGCGCCCCAGGGTTTCGCTCGCGCCCAGATGGACGCGAACCCGCGCGCGTGTGGCCAGCGGCCGCTCGGCGGAAGCGTGGAGCGAGATGCGCGCGTCCAGGATGTCGCTCGCGCGGAAGCGCGCGGGGGTCGTGAGCCAGTCGCCGCGCGATACCTGGTCGCGGTCGACGCCGTGGATCGAGACGGCCGTGCGCTGGCCGGCCCGCGCGGCATCCACCGCGTGGTCGTGCACCTCGACCTGTCGCACGCGAACGGGGAGCCCCGCCGGCAGAAGGGTGAGCGAGTCCCCGGCGCGGATCGCACCGTTCCACAGGGTGCCGGTCACGACCGTGCCGATCCCCTCGATCGAGAAGGCGCGGTCGATCGGAAGGCGCGCCGCGCCGGTCTCGTCGCGCGCGCGCGAGTCGGCCGCGGCGCGATCGAGCGCCTGGAGCAGCTCCGCCACGCCCTCGCCCGTCACGCTCGAGACGGGAACGATCGGCGATCCCCGGAGCGCGCTCGAGGCGATCAGCGCCTCGACCTCGGCGCGCGCGGCCTGGAGGCGCTCGGGCGACGCGAGATCCGCCTTCGTGAGCGCGACCACGCCGCGACCGATCCGGAGCAGGTCCAGGATCGCGAGGTGCTCCCGCGTCTGCGGCTTCACGCCTTCGTCGGCGGCGACGACCAGGAGTGCCACGTCCACGCCGGTCGCGCCGGCCAGCATGTTCTTCACGAAGCGTTCGTGGCCCGGGACGTCGACGATGCCGACGTGGAGGCCGGAGGGAAGGGTCAGGTGGGCGAAGCCCAGGTCGATCGAGATGCCGCGCTCCTTCTCCTCCTTCAGCCGGTCGGTGTCGATGCCGGTGAGGCGGCGGACGAGCGCGGTCTTGCCGTGGTCGATGTGGCCGGCGGTGCCGACGATCACGGGGCGCGTGGTCAACGCGGATTCAGCCCCGTGCGCGGCGGGTCAGGCCCGGACGCGGCGGATCGAAGCTCCGAGCGCGGAGAGCTTTTCCTCCAGCCGTTCGTAGCCGCGATCCAGATGGTAGACGCGCGAGACGCGGGTCTCTCCCCCGGCGACCAGGCCGGCGAGGATCAACGCGGCGGAGGCGCGGAGGTCCGTGGCCATGACGGGCGCGCCGCTCAATGAGTCGACGCCTTGCACGAACGCGGTGTTTCCCTCGACGCGAATGTCGGCGCCCAGGCGCTGGAGTTCGGCGACGTGCGTGAACCGGTCGTGATAGATGGTGTCGACGATGGAACTCGCGCCGTCGGCGACCGAGAGGAGCGCCATGAACTGCGCCTGCATGTCGGTCGGGAACCCGGGATAGGGCTGCGTCGTCACCGCGATCGCTTCCGGGCGCTGGGGGGCTCGCACGCGGACCGAGCGCTCGGCGCGCTCGACCGAGGATCCGACCGCCTCGAACTTGGTGAGCACCGCGCCCAGGTGCGAGGGCTCGACGTTCGTCACCTCCACGTCGCCTCCGGTGATCGCGGCCGCGGCGAGGAGCGTGCCCGCCTCGATCCGGTCCGGGATCATCGCCGCGTCGGCGGGATGGAGCTCCGGCACGCCCTGGACGACGAGGCGCTGGGAGCCCAGTCCCGAAATGCGCGCGCCCATCGCGACCAGGAACTCCGCGAGGGCCGTGATCTCGGGCTCGCTCGCGGCGTTCTCGATCACGGTCTCGCCGGCGGCGGTGACCGCGGCCATGAGGACGTTCCCGGTCGCCCCGACGCTCGAGATGTCGAACGACGCGGTGGAGCCGCGAAGCGTATCCGCCTTGGCCACGATGTAGCCGTGGTCGATGTCCACCTTGGCGCCGAGCGCCTCCATCCCCTTGATGTGGAGATCGACGGGGCGAGGCCCCCAGGCGCATCCGCCCGGAAGGGAGACGCGCGCCTCACCGTAGCGCGCCAGGAGCGGACCGAGGACGTAGATCGAGGCGCGCATGGTCTTGACCAGCGCGTACGGCGCCTCGGCGTTCTCCTGCGCTCGCGTGTCCACCTCGATCGCGTGCGGCGCGGTCCGCCGGCTCTTGACGCCGAAGCGCGCCAGCATCTCGAGCATGGTGCTGATGTCTTTCAGGTCGGGAACGTTGGTGAAGCGATAGACGCCGGGAGCCAGAAGGGTCGCGGCGAGAACCGGAAGGGTTGCGTTCTTGGAGCCGCCCGCCGCGACGGAACCACTCAGCCTGCGCCCGCCCTGCACCCAGATCTCATCCATCGTAATGGCCTCGGTCGCCGCTTCCGCCGTTCGTTCCTTCGCCTTCGAGTTCATGCGCTTCCGCCTCCCCGCGTTCCAATGAGAATCCGGGGCCTGCCCGCGAGGTCGTTCAAGACGCGCGCGTTCTCGAGGACCGGGCCCACAATGCTCTTGGAATCATCGGCCTGGTCCGCGCCGATCTCAACCGCCACGACCCCTCCGGGGCCGGCCCAGCGCGGAATTCCACGGACCAGATCCCGGAGAGGATCGAGACCGTCGGGACCCCCGTCAAGCGCTTCGATCGGATCGTGGTCCCTCACCTCGGGCATGAGCCCCGGGATGTCGCCGCTTCGGATGTAGGGCGGGTTGGAGACGACCAGGTCGAACGGCCCTTCGTGGGCGATCGCGGCCGAGGCGTCCGGGTCCCGAAAATCTGCCCCGAAGAGATGGAGGCGTCCCGCCACCCCGTTTCGGGCCGCGTTTCGCGCCGCCAGCGCGAGCGCGGCGGGCGATCGGTCCACCGCCACGCCGGTCCACTCGGGGAGTGCGTGGAGGAGTGCTATGGCGATGGCGCCGGTGCCGGTGCCCAGGTCGAGGAGCGTGCCCCGTGCCGGGTGCGCCCCCCGCAACACCGCCTCGACCAGGGCCTCGGTCTCGGGGCGCGGAATGAAGACGCCCGGCTCCAAGTCGAGCGTGGCAGAGCAGAAGGGCGTGGTGCCGAGAAGGAGCTGGAGCGGGACGCGATCCGTCCGGCGCTCGGCCAGGGCGGCCAGCTCGACGGCCTGCTCGGACGACAAATGGGCGGCTGGTTCGGACCAGAGGTCCGCACGGGAAAGCTGGAGCGCGCGGAGAAGCAGGATCTCGGCGTCGCGCTCGGGCGACTCGATTCCCGCGCGCTCGAACCGGCGCGTGAGCGCCGCCAGCGCCTCGGCGCGGGTTGGCCCCCCGCCGTTCGCGCTCTGCCGCCGCGGGCGCCCGCCCTGGATCGCCGCGGCGGCGCGGGCGGCCGCGTTTCGGGCCGCGCCCCTCACGCCGACGCTCCCGGCGCGGCCGAGGAGGGCGTCGCGCCCGAGGCCGCGAGGCGTTCGGCTTGATCCGCCGCGAAGAGGGCGCCGATCAGCTCGTCCAAGTCCCCTTCCATCACGTCCGAAAGCCGATAGAGCGTGAGGCCGATCCGATGATCGGTGACGCGCCCTTGGGGGAAATTGTACGTCCGGATCTTGGCGCTCCGGTCCCCGCTCGACACCTGCGACTTCCGGGACGCCGCCATGCGCTTCGCCTGCTCCTGGATCTCGATGTCGAGGAGCCGCGCGCGCAATACCTTGAGGGCCTTGGCCTTGTTCTTCAGCTGCGAGCGCTCGTCCTGACACTGGACGACGATGCCGGTCGGCAGGTGCCGGATGCGAACGGCCGAGTCGGCGGTGTTCACGCTCTGGCCGCCCGGACCCGAGGAGCGGAAGACGTCGATCTGGAGATCCCCCGGCTTGATCTCCACGTCGACTTCCTCCGCCTCCGGCATCACCGCCACCGTGACGGCGGACGTGTGGATGCGGCCGCTCGCCTCCGTCTCCGGGACGCGCTGCACGCGGTGGACGCCGCTCTCGTACTTGAAGCGGCTGTAGGCCTTCTCGCCGGTGATCTGGAGCGACGCCTCCTTGATCCCGCCCAGGCCGCTCGCCTGGCTGATCGAGAGCATCTCGCTCCGCCACCCACGCCGCTCGGCGAACTTCGTGTACATGCGAAGCACCTCCCCGGCGAAGAGCGCGGCCTCGTCCCCGCCCGTGCCCGCGCGGATTTCCAGGATCACGTTCTTCTCGTCGAGCGGATCGGGCGGAAGGAGGAGGCGCGGCAACTCCGCCTCGAGGGCCTGGCGCTCGGCGTCGAGTTCGTCGATCTCCGACTTGGCCATGGCGCTCAGCTCCGGGTCCTTCTCGGTCCGCAGAAAGGCGCGATCCTCTTCCAGCCGGAAGAGCACGTCGTCGTAGCGCCGCGCCGCGCGCACCAAGGACTCGAGACCGCTCCGCTCCTTCGAGATCCGCTTCATCTCGCCAGGGTTGGAATGGATCGCCGGGTCCTCGAGCTGGCGCGTGAGGTCTTCAAAACGGGCTTTCGCCTGATTCAGGGCTTCGCGCATGGCGGGAGGAAGTTAGAGAACCGCGCGGAGCGCGGCGATCGCGACTTCGAGCATGTCGCGCGATGGCTCGCGCGTCGTCAGTCGCTGGAGTTCCAGCCCGGGTGTGCTCATCCAGCGAACCCACGGCTTGTCGTAATGCGCTCCGGCGAATCGGATGATCTCGAAGGAGACGCCGGCGATGACCGGAATCAGCGCGAATCGAAAGAGGCGCGCCTGAAGGGTCTCGGGGCGGCCCGTGAACGCGAACACGATGAACGAGACGATCACGACGAGGAAGAGGAACGACGTGCCGCAGCGCGGGTGGAACCGGCTTTGGCGGTCGGCGTTCTCGGGCGTCAGCTCCTCGCCCGACTCGAGGTTGTGGATCGTCTTGTGCTCCGCGCCGTGGTACTGGAACACGCGCCTCATCTCACCCCAGAAGCCGATCGCCACGATGTAGATCATGAAGAAGACCAGCCGGATCGCGCCGTCGATCAGGTTGAACCGCAGGCCGTCCTTGACGCCGGTCAGGTCGGTCAGGAAGAGCGGAAGGTAGAAGAACACGAAGAAGCCGACCACGAACGAGAAGAGGACGGTGAATCCCATGCCCCACCCCATCGTGCCGAAGCGGCGGGCTTCCTTCGGGACCGCCTGCTCCTCCTTGACGGCCGCCTCGGCCGAAAAGGCGAGCGCCTCCACGCCGATCCGTAGCGATTCGATCAGCACGACCGCTCCGCGGAGGATGGGAAGGCCCAGGAACGGGAAGCGTCGCGAGAGGGAGACGTACTCGCGCGTCTTCACCGAAACGGTGCCGTCGGGGAGGCGCACGGCGGTGGCCACCCGTTTCGGCGAGCGCATCATCACGCCTTCGATGACGGCCTGTCCGCCGATGGGCGCGTAGCGATCGGCCACGCTACGCGGAGGTCGCTCCGGAGGCGTCCTCGGACTTCATGCCGTACTTGCGACGGAAGCGCTCGATGCGGCCCGCGGTGTCCACCAGCTTCTGCTTGCCGGTGAAGAACGGATGGCAATTCGAGCAGATTTCGACGTGGAGCGCCTCCTTCACGGTGGCGCGCGTCTCGATCACGTTGCCGCAGACGCAGATGATCCGCGTGTTGAAATAGGCGGGATGAATGCTCTTCTTCATGGCTTGGCTCCGTCGGCTCTTTCGGGATGAGGGATTAGGTGTTCATCATGGCGAGGAATTTCTTGTTCGTCTTGGTCTGGCTCATCTTGCCGATCAAGAACTCCATCGCCTCCATGGGATTCAACTCGTTCAAGAACTTGCGCAGGATCCAGACCTTGTTCAGCTCTTCCTGCGTCATCAGCAACTCTTCCTTCCGCGTGCCCGACCGGTTGATGTCCATCGCCGGGAAGACGCGCTTGTCCGCCAGCTTCCGGTCCAGGATGACCTCCATGTTGCCGGTCCCCTTGAACTCTTCGAAGATGACGTCGTCCATGCGGCTCCCCGTCTCGATCAGGGCCGTGGCCATGATCGTGAGGCTGCCGCCGTTCTCGATGTTCCGCGCCGCGCCGAAGAAGCGCTTCGGCTTCTGGAGCGCGTTCGCGTCGACGCCGCCCGAGAGGATCTTGCCCGAGTGCGGCACGACGGTGTTGTGCGCGCGGGCGAGCCGCGTGATCGAATCGAGCAGGATCACGACGTCCCGGTTGTGCTCCACCAGGCGCTTCGCCTTCTCGATCACCATGTCGGCCACCTGCACGTGCCGTTCGGCCGGCTCGTCGAACGTGGAGGAGATGACTTCCCCCTTCACCGAGCGCTCCATGTCGGTGACTTCTTCCGGGCGCTCGTCGATCAGGAGCACGATCAGCATCACCTCGGGATGATTGTCGGTGATGGCGTTCGCGATCTTCTGGAGCAGGACCGTCTTCCCCGCCCGGGGCGGCGACACGATCAGGCCGCGCTGCCCCTTTCCGATCGGCGTCAGCAAATCCATGATCCGGGTCGGCATGTCCTCCGCCTTGAACTCGAGCCGCAGCTTTTCCTGCGGGTAGAGCGGCGTCAGGTTGTCGAAGAGGATCTTGTCCTTCGCGACTTCGGGCGGCTCGAAGTTGACGGCCTCGACGCGAAGCAGCGCGAAGTACCGCTCGCCGTCCTTGGGCGGGCGGACCTGGCCCGAGACCGTGTCGCCCGTGCGCAGATCGAACCGTTTGATCTGGGACGGCGAGACGTAGATGTCGTCCGGGCCCGGCAAATAGTTGTAGTCCGGGGAGCGGAGGAATCCATACCCCTCTCCCAGGATCTCCAAAACCCCCTCGGCGAAGATCAGGCCGTTCTTCTCGGTCTGGCCCTCGAGGATCTTGAAGATGAGCTCCTGCTTCCGGAGCCCGCTCGTACCTTGGATGCCGAGCGAGTGCGCCAGTTCCATCAGTTCGGCGATGGTCCGGCTTTTCAGCTGGATGATGTCGAGACCCTTGGGCGATCCCTGGGGAGCGCTGGCCGGGGCGGCCGGTGCTTCGGTTGGAGTTTCTGTTTGCTGCTGGTTCATTTCGGTCTGCGACTCCTCAGTGGTGGATGCGTCGACCTGCAGCTCGGGGCTGCGGCGTCGGGTTGGTGTTGTTGGGCGGGACATGGCTTAAGGCCGAACGACTGCCCTCTTCGAATCGGGGAATTGGCACGTCGGAAAGGTTGATGGATTCCGGTGTGGGCTGGAACGACGCTCAGAATCTATCCGACCGAGCGCCCGCTGTCAAGGTCATTCTCGGCGGGCCCCGGCGCCCGGCCTGGGCCCGCCCGAATGACGCGATGAAACCTACTTCTTCGGCGGGAACGTGGCTTGGGAGAAGGGCTGTCCGTTCAAGAAGGTGATCGCCTTCCCCTTGCCCCAGTAGAACCAGCTCTCGAGACTCTTGTCGCCGTCCAAGTACGTCCGGACTTCGTCCGGGTATCCGTCGGCGGTGATGGTCTTCTTGAGCTGATGGCCGGCCGGTAGTCGATTATCGGCTGACTCGACCCAGATCTTTAGCGCCGGGCCGACGCGCTGTTTTCCTTCGCTAAGCGCTTTGTAGATCGTGTATTCGGCGATCGCCTCGTCCTGCTTCTTCAGCTTCGTGTACGAGAGGAAGAGGAATTGGTGCAGCGTTTGATCGGCCGAGTCGATCTCGAGCCCCTTCTTCAAGAGCACGACGGCGCCGGCCGCGTCGTCGGCCTGGTACTTGGTCTGCCCGGCGAGCGAGAGCAGCTCCTTATTCTTCGGGTAGAGGCCGACCGCCATGTCGAGCACGCGCACCGCCTCTTTGTAGTTCTCGAGATTCGAGTAGATGACCGCCGAGTTGTAGAGCGCGTTCTCCCGCATGGTCGTCGATTCGGGGGGAGCCTCGTTCAGCAGGGTCATGTAGGCCGCGGCGGCGCTGTCGAAAGTGGCGGTCCGCTGCGGGCCCTTGTCGAACTTGCCCGCCCAGTTGTACCAGGAGTCCGCGATCTGCGACCGGTAGATCAGCTTGCTCGAGGGATCGAGGTCCATCGCGATCTTGTAGAGGCGGATGGCCTCCGAGTAGTTCTCGGCGGTGAAGGCGCGGTTGGCCGGCCCCATGACCGCCACGCGCATGTTCCGCATGAGCTGCTGATCGTCGGGCTTGATCGCGAGGCCCATGCGCGCGGCGGCGATGGCTTCGTCGGCCCGGCCCAGGAGCTCGAACACGTACGAGAGATTCTTGAAGGTGTCCGCGCTCTTCGGCTCGATGTAGGACGCGAGGACGAAGTTGTAGGCCGCCTCCTCGACGCGGCAAGCGCCGTCGAAGAGCGGATAGACCGTTGTGTCCGTGATCGCGACTTCGGGCGCGGGCGGGCCCGCGTACGGCTTGTACGGAAACTCGAGGCCCTCCGCCATGCCCGGCGCGAAGTGGTAGCCCACGCCCGCTTCCGGGTAATACCAATACTCGTGCACCTGGCCGCTCTCGGCGAACCGGCCGAACTCCTTCGGCACGCCGCGAGCCTTCTCCACCTTGCCCTGCGGCGAGGTGTCGTCGCCGGTCGTGCGGTTCGGGTCGGCCGCGAGGCCACCGGCGCGGTTCAATGCCGCCAGGCCCTGGTTGTACAGCTGGGCCATGACCGCGTCGCGATTCGATTCCATTTCCTTCTGCCGCTTCGGGTCCTTTTTATCGATGGCGAGCTTGATGCCCATCGTCATGGCGCCGCCCGCCGACGCGTACTGGCGCTGCTGCGCCCGGGCGACGGCGAGGAGCGAATAGACCTGGAGGTTCTCCGGTTCTTCGTGCCGCGCCAGCTCCAGGAAGTGGCACGCCTTGTCCCACACCTTCTGCTGGACGTAGACCTTGCCGCTGGTGAAGTTCACGCCCGCGCTCGCGGATGACGCGAGGACGCCGAGGGCGAAGATGAGCGCGAAGACGCCGATTGCGCGGCGGGTCGAAAGGTCGTTCATCGAATCCTCCATGGCCAGTAGTACCCGAAAACGGGTCGTCCCGTTCCGGGCCGACAAGAGATTGAACGCGGGCAGGCCCCGGCTGTCAAGGGCGAAGGGGGGTCACGGCGTGGGGATGGATTCGTCTATTTAATTAAGTTATAGTTACTTACAAGAGCTGCGTCGGGTCCACGTCCACCGCGACGTGGAGCCCGGGCAGGCGAAGCTTTCGGATCTCCGGAAGGGCCCGTCCGAGCGCCTGGCGAAGGCCTTTTCGGGACGGGCAGCGGAGGAGGAGATGCCACCGCTCCAGGCCCTTGAGCCTCGCGAGCGGCTTCGGCGCCGGCCCCAGGACCTCGACGCCGAGCCCTTCGGCGGCGCGGGCCACCGTTCGTTTGATGCTGGTTCCGGCGGCGAGGACGCGCTCCTTTCCTTTGCCGCGGATCTCGATCTCCACCAAGTGGCCGAACGGCGGGTACTGAAGCTCGCGGCGGTCGGCCGATTCCTGCGCGAAGAACGCCTCGAAATCCTGCGCGGCCGCGGCGCGGAGCGCCGGATGGTCGGGATCGTAGGACTGCATGATCACCTCGCCGGGGCTCTCGCCGCGGCCGGCGCGACCCGCGACCTGCGTCAACAGCTGGAACGTGCGCTCGGCGGCCCGGAAGTCGGGAAGGTAGAGCTGCAGGTCGGCGACGATGATTCCGACCAGCGTCACACCCGGAAAGTCGAACCCCTTCGTCACCATCTGGGTGCCGAGGAGGAAGTCGACCTCGCCGGCGCGAAACGCGCGGAGGATGGATCCCGCCGAGCCGCGCTTTCGGACGGCGTCCAGGTCGAGCCGAGCGAGGCGCGCCGCGGGAAAGAGGCGCGCCACCTCGCGTTCGATCTTCTGGATCCCGACACCGCCGAACCAGAGATCCGACGCCCCGCACCCGCCGCACGTGGCGGAGAGCTTGCGCGAGAGCCCGCAGTAGTGGCACCGGAGCGCCGCCTCCTCGGCGTGGACCGTGAACGGAACGTCGCACCGCGGGCAGTGCGCCACGGTGCCGCAGCCGCGGCACTGGAGATAGGTCGAGTGGCCGCGCCGGTTCAGGAAGAGGATCCCCTGCTCCCTCCGCTCGAGCGTGCGCGCCATCGCCTCGAGGAGAGGACGACTCAAGTGCCGCGTCGGATCCGGCCCGTCGCCGCCCCGCGGCCGCTGGCGCAGGTCCGCGAGACGCACGGTCGCGAGCGGTCGCCCGTCCACGCGCTTCGGAAGGCGAAGGAGGGTCGACCCGCCTCGGGCCGCCTTCGCGTACGACTCGAGGCTCGGCGTGGCGGAGCAAAGGAGCGCGGTCGCGCCCAGGCGCTGCGCGCGCACCAGCGCGACGTCGCGGGCATGATACCGGGGCGACTCGTCCTGCTTGTAGGCGCCGTCCTGCTCTTCGTCCACGACGAGGAGGCGGAGCTTGGGGAACGGAAGAAAGACCGCCGATCGCGTGCCCACGACGACGTCGAGCGCGCCGGCCGCGGCCTGCCGCCAGACGTCGGCGCGCTCCCGCGGCCGAAGCTCGCTGTGGTAGAGCGCGGCGCGAGTGACGCCGGCGCGGCGGAAGGCGTCGAGCGCTTGGGGCGCCAGGTTGATCTCCGGCACCAGCGCCATCACCTGGCCGCCTCGGCGGATCGCCGCGAGCGCGGCGTGGAGGTAGACGGCGGTCTTGCCGCTTCCCGTGACGCCATAGAGGAGGAGCGTCTCGAAGGCGCCCTTCTCGAGGGACGCCTCGATCCGGGCGAGCGCCGCCTGTTGATCGGAATTCAACGCGTCGCGAGAGGGCGGATCCGCCGCTTGCCACGGATGGTCGTCGAGCGGAACCTCACCGGGGTCGCGGCTCTTTCGGGCGGTCACGGACGGCGCCGCGGCGCCCAGCACTTCGCCCAGACTCGCGGCGTAGTAGCCGGCGATCCAGCGGCAAAGGGCGACCAGCTCCTCGGTCAGCGAAATCCGGGGTTCGTGGATTCCGGCGATCGGCCGAACCGTGACGCCGCGCGGCGCCTCGGACACCGTCTCGAGCACGGTGCCCCACACTCGCCTCCGCCCCAGGGGGACGAGCACGCGCAATCCCGGCACGGGCGTCTCGCCCTCCGGGAAGGCGTAGACGTATCCCTCGTCTTTCGGGATCGGAACCGCGACTCGAACCAGAGGCATCGCGGGAGGGTAGCACCCCCGCGGCCCGATTAGCGCGCGGCGACCGCCGCCGGCTTCGCCTGCCCGCGCATCAGCCCCACCGCAAAGGCACCGATCCGCCGGCCCACGCGGAGGCCCTCGTTGTTGTCGTGAGCGAAGTGGATTCCGCCCCAGAACCGCGAGAGCGCCGCTTCTTCCGCCTGCGCCCGGAAGAAGCCCTGCTCGGCGGGGAACAGCTCGCCCATCACTTCGGCCGCCGCCGCCGAGATCGTCGAGTGTCCCGACGTGTAACTCGGAAAGTTCGGGGTCGGGACCACGGTCACGAGGCCGGGCGTGCGCTGGAAGGGGCGCGCCACCCAGTACGTGTACTTCGTGGCCCAGCAGGAGATGAAGGCGTCCGCGATCGTCGTGTGGAGCCACGCGAGGGCGCGAGCGGAGGATCCGTTGTCGGCGCCCGCGGCCGTCAGGCGCTGGACCAAGAGCTCGTTCCAGATGGTGGGCGGCGAGACGTCGGCCCACTTGTGGACGATGTCGATCTGCTCGGGCGTGCGATGCAGCGACGCCTGGTAGACGTGGTCGACGTCGCGCAGGTCCTCCTCCGAGCCGTAAGCGTACGGCGGATCGGGCTGGAACTTGGCACCCTCCGGAATCAGCCAGCACTTCCACGTCCCGCAGAGCGGCAGAACGGGGTTCGTGCCCGTCCAGATGCCCGGCCCGGTCGGCATGGTCCCCGTGAACGCCGCGTCGGACCCGTCCTTCTTCCCCCGCTCGACCGCGAGCCGGCCCATGGCCCGGCCGAGCGCCCAGCCTCCGAGAGCGCTTCCGGAGCCGTTGCCGAGCGCCGCCTGCGCGAGCGCCTCGCTGGTCACCCGATCGGCCTGCACGGGAAATAGGTAGCGAAGGATTTCGTACGCGGCACCGGCGGCGACCGACGATTCGTTCAGGGGCCCGCGGCGACGGTCGTGTGCCGACACCAGCGCGTCCGAGATCCCGACCTGGACGAGGGCGTACGCGCGCGCGAAGAGGGGCGGCGGGAGTTTTCCGGCCGCGCCGAGCTCGGTGGTCAGCCCATTCCAGTAGATCGCGGGATTCGAGGCCGGCGAGGCCGGCGAGGCCGGTGAGGTGGCCGGCGGCGCGAGCGCCGCTTCGGGCGCGACTTGGGCGAACGCCCGATCTTCCGCCGTGGCCGACAGGGCCTCGGCGCCGGGGTTCGGGAGCCGCGAGTCGACGGGAGAGGCGACGAGGAACATTGGAGATATGCCGGCGGCCTCGCGTTCGAGGGGAGGCGCCGTTGGTGCCGGCGTGCCACAGCCGGAGAGGATCAACGCGATCGCTGCGGGGAGGAGACGGCCCGGGGACATGATGTTCCTCCTGGAGAAGTCGGTCAGTCGGTCCGTGGGGCGACCGCGGCATTCTCGCAGAGGGAATGGAGGAGGGGAATATGGGAATCGGTCGCGCGGGTCGCGCGGGGCACACGGGGCACGTGGCGCGCGGGGCGCGCTTACCGGTGGTCGCGCCGGTCGCCCGGGGAGACGGCGACCGCGCGGGCGCTGCGAAGCGACGAGGCTAGGCGGAAGGAGTCTGGCGCTCGGTGACCGTCTGTCCCAGAAGCTGGTTGATCCGCTCGACGAGCTTTCGCGGGCTGAACGGCTTCGTGATGTAGTCGTCGGCGCCCACGTCGAATCCCATCTTCTGATCCACGTTTCGGCCCTTGGCCGAGAGGAGGATCACCGGGATCTGACGCGTCTCCGGATCGGACTTGATGGCCTTGCACACTTCGTAGCCGTCCAGCTTCGGCATCATGATATCGAGCACGATGAGATCGGGCTTCTCTACCTTGAGCTTTTCCAGTGCCTGTTCGCCGTCCAGCGCGGTGACGACCTCATAGCCCTCCATCCCCAGACTGAAGTCCAGGATGTGGACGATGTAGATCTCGTCATCGACGACCAGGATCTTTCCCTTGGACATCCGAGTCACCTCCTCCGTGCTCCCTAAGAGTCAATATCGGCCCGTCATGCTGCTTCTGGAGTTGGAATCATCTTTGTATCTTCTTGTGTCCCAGCGACTTGAATGAACGCCTCCACGACCTTCGGATCGAACTGCGATCCGCTGCACCGGCGCAACTCGGCGATCGCCTCCTCGCGCGACATCGCTTGGCGGTAGGGCCGCCCCAAGGTCATCGATTCGAACGCGTCGATCACGCCGATGATCCGAGCGCCGAGCGGGATCTGATCCCCCTTCAGGCCGCGCGGATAGCCGCGGCCGTCCACGCGCTCGTGGTGCGCCAAAATGATCTCGGCAGCTTGCTCCTGGAACTCGATCGGTTTCACGATTTCGACCGTTCGCGCCGGATGCTGCGCCACGAGCGCCCACGTCTCGGGGTCGAGCTTCCCGGGCTCATGGAGAACGGGGGTGCCGATCTGCGACATCCCCACGTCGTGGACGCTGGCCACGTAGGCCAGCACCTGGATCTCCTCCTCGGAGATGCCGAGGCGGCGGCCGGTCGCCACCGCCTTCGCGGCCATCGAGCCGGACGTCAGCTTGAGGCGCGCGCGGCGCGCGTTGTCGATGATGGCGGACATGGCCCGGGAGGCCTGCTCCGCTTCCTCCGAGGACGTGTCCACCGCCGTGGCCCGCTGCCAGGCCCGGGCCACGCGCTCCGCCAGCGAGGTCAGGAGCGCCTGGTCGTCCTCGGTGAACGGCGTACACGACACCTTGTTGTTGATGTTGATGACACCGACCACCCGGTCGTTCAGCTTCACGGGGACCGAGAGGAGCGACTTGGTCTCGTACTGATGTCCGTTCTGGCGCTCGAACCGCGGATCCTCCTCGATGTCCGTGATGAGGAGCGGCGCCCCGTGCTGGGCCACCCATCCGGCCACCGACTCGCCCACCCGGATTCGCGTGCCGCAGACCACTTCCTCGCGGAGCCCGCGGGCCGCCTTGATGTAGAGCTCTTCGCGCTCCTCGTCCACGAGCATCAGGGACGCCATGCGCGCGTTCATGACCTCGGCGACCATCTCCACGGTCAGGCGGGTCAGGTGGTCCGACACCGAGCGCGTCGGGGACCACGTGGCGTGCGTGATGACGCCGGCGTCGCTCTGGGTCACGGGCAGTTCCAGGGTGAAGCGGGAGCCCTTTCCGGGCTCGCTCTCCGCGCGGATCTCGCCGCCGTGCCATTCCACGATGCTCTTCGCGATCGAGAGACCGAGGCCGACGCCCGGGTATTCGCGCGAGAGCTTGCTGTCGATTTGATAGAACTTGTCGAAGATCTTCTCCATCTCTTCCCGCGCGATGCCGATTCCGGTGTCCTTCACTTCGACCTGCGCCGCGCGCCCCTCGCCCGAGACGCGGAAGACGACGGCGCCGCCCTGGTCGGTGAACTTGATCGCGTTCTGCCCCAGGTTGAGGACCACGCGCCGCACCAGCGTCCGGTCCGCCTCGACCACGACCTCGCGCGGCGCCGGCTCGGCCCGGAGCGTGATCTGCTTCTCGGCGGCCATTTCGTGGAGAAGGCCGATCGCCTCGTCGACGACCTCCACGAGATTGAACGGCTCGCGGTGCATGCGGAGCCGGCCCGACTCGAGCTGCGACAGCTCGAGCACCGATTCGATGAGCCGCTTCAGCTTCAGGCTCTGCTCGTCGATGACCGTGAGGAATTCCCGCTGCAACGCCGTGTTCGACGTGCCCACGTTCTCGAGCAGCGCCTCCACGTGGGAGAGGATGATCGTGAGCGGCGTCTTCAGCTCGTGGCTCACGATCGAGACGAACGAGGACTTGAGATCGTTCAGCTCCTCGGCGCGCTCGGTCGCCTCCGTGAGCTGGCGCATGCTCTCGTTCAGGCGTTCGTAGAGGGCCGAATTCTCGAGCGCCACGACGGCCTGGGTCGCCAGGATCTCCAGCATCTCGACGATCTCGCTCGTCGGCCGTTTCCGGTCGACCGGGTCGTCCACCGAGAGATAGCCGATGATCGCGCCGTCCTTGGTGGTCAGCGGCACGAAGAGGACGTCCTCGGCGGACCATTCGCCCTTCTTCCGCTCGCCCAGATCCGGGACGTAGCTGGCGTCGTCCTTTTCGCCCCAGAACTTCGCCTCCTGGCGGATGAAGTAGGAGCGGCTGACCCGGAATTCGTCGCGAAGCCACGACTCGAATTCCGTCCGCGGCACCTGGTACTGCTCCAGCTTCTGGATGGCGCTCCGGTCGAGCCCCGCGAACGCGCGAGCTTCGAACGTGTCGGTGCGATCGTTCAGGACGCGGAGGAGGACGATCCGAAAGTCCGCCGCGTCCGAGACGGCGTGGACGATCTCGTGGAGCACCTTGTCGAGCGCCAGGTTCGAGTTGATGCTCGTTCCGATCTCGAGCACCTTCTTGAGACGCGCCGCGCGCTTCCGGCTGGCCAGGAGCTCGGTGCGATACAGGCGCCCCATCTCGTCGGCGGCGTGGGTCAGCTGCTCGTTCCGGGTGGCGGCCGATTCGTACGCGGCCTTGAGGGAGCGGACCTCGCCCCGAAGCGAACGGCGGCGGCGGGTCGCCTCCCAGAGGAGGAGCCCGGAGGCGGCAAGCGCCCAGGTCAGCTCAATGGACGGCGTCATGGTTCCATCCTGGTACCAGAGTTCCGTCCACGGCGGCCGACCCAGGCGCAACGGACCGATGGGCCAAGAGCTGCGTGAATTCCTCGACGACGCGCGGGTCGAACTGCGTCCCGGCGCAACGCTTCAATTCCGACAACGCCTCCTCTTCGGTGTCCGCCTCGCGGTACGGGCGCCCCGTCGTCATCGCCTCGAAGGCGTCGACGACCGCGAGCACGCGCGCTGCGAGGGGGATCTGCTCGCGCGAGAGACCGCGAGGATAGCCGCGCCCGTCCCAATGCTCGTGGTGCCCGAGGATGATCTCGTTCACCTTGGAGGCGAATTCGATGGGACGCAGGAGCTGGACCCCGGCCTGCGGGTGGCCCTGCACCTCCCGGTGCTCGCTCTGGGACCAGCGATGGGACGACTGGAGCAGGTCGTCTCCGACCGTCAGCATTCCGATGTCGTGGACGCGCGCCACGAATCCGAGGACTTCCAGGTCGTCTTTGTCGAGCTGGAGCCGCCGTCCGAGTTCGGTCGCGAGCTTGAACGCGCGCTTGGTGGACGGAAGCAGGTTGTTCCGCCGTGCACGGATGATCGCCTGGACGGTGCCGTCGGTGGCGTCCACGTCGGCCGACTGACCGGCCGCGCGAACCCGATCGAGCGCCATTCCGACCCGCTTCGCCACCGCGGATAGAAGGCTCAGGTCGTCCAGGTCGAACGCCGCGCCGGCCCGCTTGTTGTTCACG
>Ga0075434_100000339_pt1 | contig 33788 bp, 28 predicted proteins | sample RhiMethybrSRZTD3_FD_75298 | JGI IMG/M metagenome (GOLD analysis project Ga0075434, IMG submission 75298) | Populus rhizosphere microbial communities from Tennessee, USA - Rhizosphere MetaG P. TD hybrid SRZTD3 | ecosystem: Host-associated > Plants > Roots > Rhizosphere > Soil | place: USA...
GCCCGCCGCGCGACACTTCGCGACGACGTGGCTCATGTCCTCGGGAGCCATGAACTGGCCCTTCTTGACGTGGACCGGTTTTCCGGTTGCTGCGGCGGCCGTGATCAGGTCGGTCTGACGCGCCAGGAACGCCGGGATCTGCAGCACGTCGAGGACCTTCGCCGCCAGCTCCGCCTGGGACGGCTCGTGGATGTCGGAGAGGACCGGGAGGCTGGTTTTGGCCTTGACGGCGGCGAGGATGTCGAGTCCCTCCTCGATTCCGGGCCCGCGGAAAGAGTCGCCCGCGGACCGGTTGGCCTTGTCGTAGGAGGATTTGAAGACGATTCGCGCGCCGGTCTCCTCGCCGATCGTCTTCAGCCTCCCGGCCATCGCGAGGGCGTGCGCGCGCGACTCGATGACGCACGGTCCCGCAATGAAGAGGGGCGGCTCGCCGCCTCCCGCCGCGTATCCCGGGGCGATCGGGACGCGCCGGACCGAGCCGGCGAGGCTCAGGCGTTCTCTCCGGGCGAAGACGACGGCACGGCTGCCGCCACGGCCGGAACGTCGCCCCTTGTGGCGGCCCGGTGCGCCCGCGCCGCGCGGATGAAGTCCTTGAAGAGCGGGTGGCAGGCGAAGGGCTTGGACTTCAGCTCCGGGTGGAACTGGCAGCCGAGGAACCAGGGATGATCTTCGTGGAGCTCGATGATCTCGACGAACTTCTTGTCGGGCGACATTCCGGTGAACGACATGCCGGCTTCCTTCAGACGCGGCAGAAACTCCTGGTTGACTTCGTAGCGGTGGCGATGGCGCTCCCAGATCAGCGGCTCGCCGTAGGCGCGCGCGGCGAAGGATCCCGGCGAAAGCTCGCACGGGTACTTGCCCAGCCGCATCGTGCCGCCGAGGGCTTCGACGCCGATCAAGTCGCGCAGCTTGAAGATGACTTTGTGCCTGGGGTCGTCTTCGAACTCGGTGGAGTTGGCGTCCTCCAGCCCGGCCACGTTGCGCGCGTATTCGATGACGGCCGTCTGGAGTCCCAGGCAGATTCCGAAGTACGGAACCTTCTTCTCGCGCGCATAGCGGATCGCCCGCATCATGCCTTCGACCCCTCGCCGGCCGAACCCGCCGGGAACGAGGATCGCGTCGGCGCGGAAGAGCACGTCGGGATAGGAATCGCCTTCGAGCGTCTCGGCATCCACATAGTGGAGCTTGACGCGCACGTTGTTGGCGATGCCGCCGTGGGCGAGCGCCTCGTTCAAGGACTTGTAGGAGTCGCCGTAGTCGACGTACTTGCCCACCACCGCGATGTCCACTTCGCCGGCCGGGTTCTTGATGCGGTTGACCAGCGACTCCCACTTGGAGAGGTCCCGGTCGTAGTGGGGCAGCGACAGCAGATCGAGGAGGATCTCGTCGAGACCTTCCGCCGCGAACCGCAGGGGGACCTCGTAGATCGACGGCACGTCCTTGGCGTTGATGACGGCCTCGACGGGAACGTTGCAGAACAGGGCGATCTTGCGCTTGACGTCGGGAGGCAGAGCGCGGTCGGTGCGGCAGAGCAGGATGTCGGGCTGGATTCCGATCGAGAGCAGCTCCTTGACGGAATGCTGCGTGGGCTTGGTCTTCAGCTCGTCGGACGCCTTGATGTACGGCACCAGGGTCAGGTGCACGTTGATCGCGTTGCCCCGTCCGGCCTCCTGGCGGAACTGGCGGATGGCCTCGAGAAAGGGCAGAGACTCGATGTCGCCGACGGTCCCGCCGATCTCGACCAGCACGACGTCGGCGTCGGTGTCAACCCGGCGGATCGACTCCTTGATCTCGTCGGTGATGTGGGGAATGACCTGGACGGTCTTGCCGAGATAGTCCCCGCGGCGCTCCCGCTCGATCACCGTCGCGTAGATGCGGCCCGCCGTCGTGTTGTTGATCTTCGAGCCGGTCATCGAGGTGAAGCGCTCGTAGTGGCCCAGGTCGAGGTCGGTTTCGGCGCCGTCGTCGGTGACGTACACCTCGCCGTGCTGGAAGGGCGACATCGTCCCCGGATCGACGTTGATGTAGGGATCGAACTTCGCCAGCGCGACCGAAAAGCCGCGGGCCTCGAGCAGGGCTCCGATCGACGAAGCGGCGATGCCCTTGCCCAGCGACGAGACCACGCCGCCCGTGATGAAGACGTACTTCGTGCTCATGGGGAAACCTCCTGCTTGATCAGTTGTGCCTCGGCCGCCGCGAGATCCTCGGGCGTGTCCACGCCGATCGAATCTCCCGCCGCCTCTCCCACGTGGATCGTATAACCCGCCTCGAGCCACCGCAGCTGCTCCAGGGATTCCGCGCGCTCGAGGGGAGACGGCGGCAGACCCGCGATCTCCGAGAGCGCCTTTGCGCGATATGCGTAGATGCCGAGGTGCTTGAGATAGGCCGGTTCCCCATTGCGGAAGTGGGGGATCGGCGACCGGGAGAAGTAGAGCGCGCGTTTATCGCGCGCCACGGCGACTTTCACGACGTTCGGGTCGGCGGCGGCGCCCGCGGAGATCGGGAACGCGAGTGTGGCGATCGGCCGGGCCTCGTCGGCCAGGAGCACGTCGACGACGCGGTCCACGTTCTCGGGAGGCATCAGGGGCTCGTCGCCCTGCACGTTCACGTAAGCGTCCGCGGGCAGCCGCCCCGCCACTTCGGCGACGCGGTCCGTTCCGCTGGCCGCCTGCGCCGAGGTCAACAATGCCTCGCCTCCGTCTTTCTCGACCGCTTCGGCGATGCGGGGGTCGTCTGTGGCCACTACGACGCGGGACAGGCGCCTCGCCGCCCGGGCCGCCCGCAACACGTGCACGACCATCGGACGGCCGGCAAGGGGAGCGAGGGGTTTGCCACGGAAGCGGACGGAGGCGAAACGCGCAGGAATGACTCCGATGATCAGCATGTAATCATCGGGCCTCAATAGTATCCTCGCCGGCGTCCTTGCGTCAAGAAACGCTCCCGAGCGCACGACTCGCGCGGCCCGCGGCCGCGTGGCTCGCGGCGATCGCCGGCGCGGTGCTCGCTTTCGCGGCGATGGCCTCGCTGATCCGGGCGCACGCGGATCGGATGCACCTCGCGACCGGCGGCGCCGAGTGGATCTGGTACACGAACCGCGTTCCGGAGCCGCACCCGATCACCTTCGTCGCGACGCGGGACTTCGTTCTCGACCGCGCACCCGAGCGCGCGCTCGCGAAGGTCTTCGTCGACCGCGGCCACGTCCTTTACGTCAACGGCACGCGCGCGGGCTCCGGCACGCAGCGCCCCGGAGATCCTCTCGCGGTCTACCAGGTCGCTTCGCTACTGAAGACCGGGATCAACCGCATAGCGATCGAAGCCGAAAGCCCGACGGGCATCGGGGGGATTCTCTTCTCGCTCGACGTGCACCTCTCCGGGCGCGACGCCGTCGTCTCCGACGGACGCTGGCGCGTGGATCTCGCACGCGAAGCCGTCGAAGTCGGTGCGCGCTACCGCCCTGCCGTGTGGGGGAGGCCGCCGCAGTATCCGTGGGGATACCCGCGGATTCCCGAGCCGAGGGAGCTGGAAGTGCGCTAGGGAGCGGAGGCGGGAACGGCTTCGGCCGCTTCGGCCTTGTGAACCAGCTCGTCCAAGGCCTCACGGGCGGCCGCGCATTGGGCGTTCGCGCCGTCGTAGCCCGCCAGCGCGATGACCTTCTTGTACGCGGCGACGGCCGCCTCGACGTTGTGCAGCCCGCGGTCGTGAATGCGGGCGATCAGCAGGCGCGCGGGGAGGTGTCGGGGCGCGACTTCGACCGCTTTTGCGCAGAAAACGAGAGCGACGTCGTATCGCTCCTCGGTCGCGGCGAGACATGCGCGGCGATAGTAGAGATCGGCCTCGCCGGTGGGATCTGTTTGACCTGGAAGGAGTTGGGAGAGGTTCCGGAGGGTCGAAGCAAGCGCTGTCCAGCTGCCGTTGGATGCCATCTAGAAAGAGTGTACGCCTCGTGCGCCTGATCGCAATAAAAATTTAGAAGGAACGTACAGAAATCCTTCTTTTGTATGGCTCAGTATGGCGAAAGCGCATACCTAATTTAATTAGAGAAATACACACTTCTACCTAAAGAAATTAGGCTACTACCGAATCCGGTCGATGACCGACTCGGTGGCGAGCAGGAGGCCGTCTTTGGCTTCGGTGTCCGAGAAGGCCCCGAGCGAGACCCGCGCCGCTCCCGCGTAGTCGCGAGCGAGCGCGCGCGTCTCGGGGATCCCGTCGTAGCGATCCACGATCGAGAGGATCTCCGATGGCTCGACGCTCTTGAACTCCCGCTCGGAGAGAACCGCCGCGACCTTCGCGCGCTCGGCGGCGGTCGCGCGGGGAAGCGCCAGCAGGAGCGGCATCGTCAGCTTGCCTTCCCGCAGGTCGTTCAAGACCGGCTTGCCGACCTCCTCGACGCTGCCGGTGTAGTCGAGCAGGTCGTCGATGAGCTGGAACGCCATGCCGAGGCAACGTCCGTATTCGGCCAGCCTCTCGGCGGCGACGAGATCTCCGCGCGGCGCGAAGTGGGCGGGCAGGCGGCAGGCCGCGGCAAAGAGGTCCGCGGTCTTGCGCCGCGTGATCTCGAGGGCCTCCTCGCGAGTGACGTGGATCGAGCCCTCCTTCTCGATTCCGATGATCTCGCCTTCGATCATCGAGAGCGTCGTGTCGGAGAGCACCTTCAAGATCGTCAGGTCGCCCTCGTCGAGGGCGATGCCCATGGACATCGTGTAAAGGTAGTCGCCGAAGAGCACGGTCAGGTTGTTTCCCCAGCGCGCATTGGCGGACGTACGGCCTCGGCGCAGGCGCGCCTCGTCGATGATGTCGTCGTGAACCAGCGTGGCCGTGTGGATGAATTCGACGACGGCCGCGTAGCGCACGTCCTTGTCGCCGTCCCGGTAGTCGAGGAGCTTGGCCGAGAGGAGCAGCAACGCCGGGCGGATGCGCTTGCCGCCTCCCTGCGCGAGATACGCGCCGATGCGGTCGATCGTCGGAATCGGGGAGCGGAAGTGCAGGAGCAGCTCCTCCTCGACCTTGGCCAGCTTGTCGGCGATCAGGTCGTAGGCGCGCTTGAGGCGGATGTTCTCCAGGCGCGGCGGGCTCATCGCGTCACCGGTAGTTTGTGAACTGCAGGGGCACTCCGAAGTCTCCGGCTCGGAGCACGGCCATGACTTCCTGCAGGTCGTCCTTGGCGCGGCCCGATACGCGCACCTGGTCGGCCTGGATCGAGGCCTGGACCTTGAGCTTGCGGTCCTTGATCGTCTTGACGATCTCCTTGGCCTTCTCCGACGCGATGCCCTGCTGGATCTTGGCGATCTGCCGCACCGTCCCCATCGCCGCGGGCTCGACCTTCTGGTAGTCGAGCGACTTGATCGCGACGCCCCGCTTGACCAGGCGGGTTTCGAGGATGTCCTTGACCGACTTGAGCTTCCCCTCGTCGTCCGAGTTGAGAACCAGCTGAAGTTCCTTCTCGTTCCACTCGATCTTCGACTTGGAGCCGCGGAAGTCGAACCGGGTTCCGATCTCCTTGGAGGCCTGCTGCACTGCGTTGGAGACCTCCTGAAGATCCACCTTGGAGACGACGTCGAAGGAGAACTCCTGAGCCATGAGGGGATTCTATTGGAAATCCGCCGTCATCCCGAGGAGCGGAGCGACGAGGGATCCCGTGCTGATCGAGGTCGGGATCCCTCGCTCCGCTCGGGATGACGCGGCCGACGGCATCGTCGGCCGCCTCAATTCTCGACGATGCGCGTCCCTTTCGGTCCCGTAATCCGGTAATCCGCTGGGGGGCGGGCCTTCTCGGACTTCCAATTGTCGAAGCGAAACTCCGTGCGGTTGCCGGAGGCGTCCTCGTACGACAGCGTGTCGACCGTCGCGGATGGCGTCACGGCGATCTTCACCCACGCGAGGTCCGATCCCGGCTGGCGGGGCTTCAAAAGAATCGCGCCCGAAGCGTCGAGGGTGATCTCGTAGCGGGCGGACAGATCCTCGGGTTTCGACAGGAAAACGAGCGGGAGCCGGGCCTGCTCGTCCTCCGTGAGCTTTCGAACGGTGAGCTGTTTGTCCTCGGGCGAGAAGAACCGGCCCTCGCCCGCGTCGTACGTGAAGACCTTCGGCTCCGGCGCCGTGTAATCGAACCGGAGGCGCTGCGGGGACTGGACCCAGACCGTGCCGGACTCGCGCTTGGCGCTCGCAAAACCGGCGGGCGTGTAGATCTGCGTGAAGGGGGAGGCGTGCGCGGAGCCGTCCGCGTACACGGCCGCGGCCTTCGCGAGCAAAGCCTCCGCGTCGGACGCGGGCACACGCGCCGCCGAGGCTAGGGCCAGCACCAGAAACGCTGCGTGCATGACCGTCAGTGCCGGAAGTGCCGGCGGGGCGCCATGAAGAACGCGATGTTGCGCTCGTCGGCGGCCGCGATGATCTCCTGGTCGCGAATGGAGCCTCCCGGCGCCACCACCGCGGTGACGCCGGCGTCGGCGAGGATGTCCAGGCCGTCGCGGAAGGGGAAGAAGGCGTCCGACGCCGCGCCGCAGTTGACGATCGGCAGAACGGGCTTGGTGGCGGCGAGGCGGCACGCATCCACGCGGCTCATCTGTCCGGCGCCGATGCCGATCGTCTGGCGCGCGTTGGCGAGCACGATTGCGTTCGACTTGACGCGGCGCGCCACTCTCCAGGCGAGCTCGCACGCGGCCCGCTCGACCGCCGTCGGCTTGCGCTGGGACACGATCTTCCAGGTCGAGCTCTGGTCGGGCTGCGAGTCCGAGTCCTGGAGAAGGACGCCTCCTTCGATGCGCTTCCAGTCCAGGCCGGTGACCGGTCGGCAGGAGACGGCGACCTTGAGCAGCCGGATGTTGGGTTTCTTGGCGAAGTAGGACAGGGCCTCTTCGGTGAAATCGTCGGCGGCGACGGCTTCGACGAAGTGCTGGAGGACCAGCGACGCGAGCGCGCCGTCCACCGTGCCGCGGATCGCGATGATGCCGCCGAAGGCGGCCAGCGGGTCGCACGCGAAGGCACGTCCGAAGGCTTCCGCGATCGTCTCGCCGATGGCGGCCCCGCACGGATTGTTGTGCTTGACGATGACGGCCGCGGGACCTTCGAAATCGCGGGCCAGGGTAACGGCGGAGTCCAGATCCAGGAGGTTGTTGAACGAGAGCTCCTTGCCCTGGAGCATCCGGAAACGGACGAGGGCGTCGGGCGGCGCCGACGGGAAGGCGTAAAGCGCGGCCCGCTGGTGCGGGTTCTCGCCGTAGCGGAGCGCCCCCACCCGGTCGAACGCGAAGACGAGATTTTCCGGGAAGAAATCCGTGTCCTTCCACGTCCCCGCAAAGTAGCGGGCGATCGCCGCGTCGTAGGCGGCGGTGCGCGAGAAGGCGCGCGCCGCCAGGCGCTCGCGGGTCGAAAGGCGAGTGCCGCCCGTCATCCGAATCTCCTCGAGGACCGTGTCGTAGTCCCGCGGATCCACCACGACGGCGACGCGGGCGTGGTTCTTGGCGGCGGCGCGAATCATCGCGGGGCCCCCGACGTCGATCATCTCGACGACCTCGGAGCGAGGTTCCCCGGCCGCCACGGTCTTCTCGAACGGGTAGAGGTTCACGACCACGAGGTCGAAGGCCTCGATCGCTGCCGACGCGAGGTCGCGTGCGTGGTCGTCGCGGGTGTCGTCCGCCAGGACGCCGGCGAAGATCTTCGGGTGGAGGGTCTTGACGCGGCCTCCCAGGATCTCCGGGAAGCCCGTCGTCTCCTCGACGAGGGTCACTGGGACGCCGGCCTCCTTCAGGTGGGTCGCCGTGCCTCCGGTGGAAACGAGCTGGACGCCCCTCTCGGAGAGCGCGCGGCCGAGGTCGGCGACGCCCGTCTTGTCGTGGACGGAGACGAGCGCCCGCCGCACCGGCGTCACCGCCGAGGGCATCGGGATAGGTTCAGGCATGGGCGCGAATGATAGCAGGGCAGGGGTATTCGCGGCGCCCGGCGGGTCGACCAGGCGCCGCGACGGAGGTTATTGGAGACCGAACGTCTTGACCAGAAACACCGCCATCTGTCCTCGCGTGTTCGGGTTGGTCGGACAGTAGAGAAGCGGCGAGGCCTGGCATCCACCCGTCACGTCCTCGGCATAGAGCCGTTCGATCCAGTCGGCGAAAAGACTCGGACACGTGACGTCGCCGAAGACGCCGGTGCAGACCGGAGGCGTGTACGAAGAGCCGTGCTCGGTCTTCAGGAGAAACGCCGCCATCTGCTGCCGCGTCACGGCGTTGTTCGGGCAGTAGAGCAGCGGGCTCGCCTGGCAGCCGCCGGTGATCCCTTCGTCGGCGAGCTGCTCGATCCAGTTGGCGAAGGTGCTCGGGCACGGGACGTCGCCGAAGATGCCCGCGCAGAGAGGCGGGTTGTAGCTCGAGCCGTGCTCGGACTTCAGGAGGAAGACCGCCATCTGCGCCCGCGTGACCGGATCGTTGCGGCAGTAGTTTCCGCCGCCGCAGCCGGCCGTGATCCCGTTGCGCGCGACGGTGATGACGTAGTCGTGGAAGGGATCCGCCGGCGGCACGTCGAGGAAGTCGACCAGGACGTTCGCGTTGGCCGCGGGTGAGGCGCAGCCGTTGGAGCTCTCGGTGACGCTCGCGATCATGAGCGTTCCCGGCGCTCCGGCGTCGAACGTGATCTGGCTGGTGCCCTGGCCTCCGGTGATCGAGCCGCCCGAGAGCGTCCAGTTGTAGAGCGAGCCGGCATGGTTGTCGACACTGGCGATGTTGCCGGTCGAGCCCACGGGAACGGACGTCGGAACCGTGATCGTGGGCAGCGTTGGGGCGGCCGTGACGGTGAGCGTCGCAGCCGTGGACGTGATCTGCTGGCCGACACCATCGGTCACGACGACGTCGTAGGACCCGTTGTCTCCAGGAACCGTGGCCGAGATCGTCAGCGTGTCCGTGTCGGCGCCCGAGACGCGGCCGCCGTTGGAGAGCGGCGTCGTGTCCTTGCGCCACTGGTACGTCAGCGTGGGCTGGCCCTGAGCGACGACCGAGAACTGCGCGTCGGAGCCGGCGCAGAGGGCGAGGCTGGAGGGCGCGGAGACCGAAAGCGGAACGCGCTCGTGAGCGCCCATGTCCACGATCGGCGGGGTCCCCGCTCCTGTGTCGGGTGCGCCGGGATCGTCGAAGAATCGAGGCAGACCGGCCACGTCGGTGGTCGTGCCCACGGGCACGGCCGCATTGTTGCCGGCATCCACCACCGGCGAGCCGGGACCCGGGCGCAGGTCGCCGGGAGGCGCCAGGAAGAGCGGATTCGCGGAGATCGAGCCGGTGCCGTTGATTCCGTCCTGGTTGTCGTCGTAGCTGAGCGTGATCGTCGAGCTTCCGTCGTTGAAGATGCCCGCCACACCGTTACCCCAGATGATCGAGTTGGTCATCGTGTTCCCGCTGCTCAGGAACATGCCCAGGCCGTAGGCCGTGTTGTTGGCGATCGTGCAGTTCTCGAGGGTGTTGTTGTTCCCGGATGCCGCGAAGTGAATGCCGCTCGGATTGTTCTGGGCGATGATGCAGTTGACCAGCGTCATTCCTCCGGAGCTGTCGATTCCGGCGGACCCGACGACCGCCCCCGTGACCGTGTTCTGGCGAAAGACGCAGTTCTTGCAAGTCACCGTGCTGCCGCCACCGGACTTCAGCCCCCCGCCCGTCCCGGGGCTGCTGACCGAGTTGGAGATGAAGGAACACCCGGTCAACAGCGGGCTGCCGTTCGTCACGCGCAGGCCGCCGCCTTCCAGGGCAAAGTTCGCGGTGAACTTCAGGTTGTTGAGCGTCGGCGAGCCGCCGTTGTCCCACATCCCGCCGCCGCGGTCCTGGTTCGCGCCGCCGCCGTTGGCTTGCCCGCCGGTGATCGTGAATCCGTCGAGGACGCCGGACAGCGTCACGGTTCCGTCGGCGAGCACCACGTGATAGCTGTTGTCGGAGGCGTCGCCGCCGGTGCCGATGTCGCCCGAGAGGATCGTGACGTTGGCAACCGGGTCGCGCTGTCCGCGCTGCGTCTCGGTGCCGTTGAATCCGCCGTAAACGCCGACGGCGTTCTTCATCGCGAAGGAGATCGTCCGGTCCGCCGTCGCCGTGGGCTTGTAAGTCGCCGCAGCGACCCAGATCTCGTCCCCCGCCCCGGCAATCGCCAGGGCCGACTGGAGATCGGTGAACGCGTCCGCCCAGCTCGTTCCGTTGTTCGCGCCCGTCGCCGACGCGTCGACGTACCGGATGACGCCTCCAGCCAGGGCCACGCCGCTGATCAACACACTCAGAGCACCGGCCGCCAGGAGCTTCCGCACTCCGCGCATGGTCGCTTCCTTTCAGAATTTGTGCACTGAATCGATGGTCGCGCAGCAGCGCCCGATTTTCAAGCCCAATCGCGAATCAGAAGAGTTTGAGGATCTGCGCGTTGATCGTGAAGCCGGAGACTCCGTGGCGGACCACCGGTACGCCGACCTCGGCGCGGATCCGCGTGTTCTCCCAGGGGCCGTTGAACGCGGTCGAGATGCCGGCGCCCGAAAAGTACGTGTCCTTGGTCCCCTGGAGAGGATTCGTGATGATCGCCTGGTCGTAGATCGCCTCGAAGCGGACGACATTCTCGATGTTGATCCCGTACGAGACGGTGGCGTACCCGGCGCGCTCGGCGCGCAGGGCGCCGCTGGAGAAGCCATGGATCGAGTTCCGGCTGAAGGGACCGAAGTCCCACTGGGTGAAGCGGTCGAGGTCCGTGCCGCCGAGATAGGACACTTTGACCAGAAGCTTGCGAAAGTTCTCGAAGTAGAAACCCTTGAGCGCCTCGAAGGACCACAGCCAGTAGTCCTTCTGCTTCGGGCTGTAGCCCGAGGTCGCGGGGTCTCCCCACGGTTGCCAGTTCTGTCGTGAGTAGTAGCCCCCGCGCCCGGACAGGTTGTAGCCGGAGTTGTTCCAGTTCAGTCGAAACTCCGCGCCGGTCGTCCAGGTGTCCACCGGCGTGACGAAGTTGGGCCCGGTGTCGGAGTCGCGCTGGTAGTTGTCCCACAGCGCGAAGACGCCCACGGTCGCCTTGAGATACGTCCCCAGCGGATGGCCGATGTTGACCTGGAAGGACTCGGGCAGGTGCTTGATCTTCTCGGGCACGACCTCCTTGCCATCCCGATAGCTCGACTCGGAGAACGGGATGGCCACGCCGAAGACGTCGGCGCCGAGGTCGAAGCGGGTTCCCAGAAACGAAGGGTCGGTGTAGTTGGCGAAGAGCAGGACGCCGGCGAAGAAGACGGAAAGCTGCTTGTTCTTTCCGAAGAGATCGAAGTTGAAGTACTGCACGCCGAGCAGGGGAAGCGGGTAGTCGCTGCCGGTCTGGTAGAAGGTCCCCGCCAGGCCGAAGAGGCTCTTGCGGGAAAGCTTGTTCTCGACGACGCGCTTGGAAGGATCGGCGGGGTCGGGCACGAGATAGCGCAGTCCCTGGTCCGTGTCCCGGACCATCTGGGATTTCGAGGCGTAGGCGTCGGCGAGGCGCTTCTCGTAGTCGGGCGGGTTGAGCTCGATGTCCTTCATCGTGACGTACCGCTCGATCGCCGTCGTGCGGCCCGCCGTGGAGAAGACCTGTTGTCCGCGGATGACCAGCGGAAGCCAGATGTCGTCGGAGCCCGGGACCACGCTGTAGTACTCGGTCTGGACGTTGGACAGCGTGTCGCCGTGCAGGTTCAGCTGAATCGACTCGCGGCGCAGCAGCGCGAAGGTCTGCCGGTCGATCCACGCCGTGCCTCGGTAGAGCGGCTTGTCGCCGGCTTCCTCCCTCGGACGGAAGTGCACGCGGTAGACCGGCCGGCCGTCGATGTCCGTCTCTCCGCCCAGCTCGTACTGGTATTCCTCGGTCAGGCGGATGTCGAGGGGAACGGTGGTCACCTTGTCCGGCTGCAGGATCGGGAGTTTCGGAATCGTCCGGCCCTTCCACTTCACGCCGTTCAGGAAGAACTCGCGCCACTCCCAGTCCGGGGACTTGCCGCGCTCCCAGAAGAAGGACCCCACGATCGTCAGATCCAAAGAACTCGCGAGCTCGGCGATGCGGAACCGCAGCGAGGTGTCCATGAGGGCGATGTACGAGTGGAGCTTTTCGCGCTGTCCCGCGTCCCAGGCGCGCTCGCGCGCGATGATCTCTTCGGCCGTCAGTCCGCGCTCGGCGCCGACCTCCACGGCGGCCCGCGTGTCCGAGCCCGAGCGCGCGGCGGGATGGAGCACGACGGCGAGCGGAGCGCGCGAGAGGTCCAGGGTCAGCGCGGCGGCGCCCTTGAGCTCGAAGTCGCGCTTGACGCCCGAGGCCAGGTTCTCGACGCTCGCGCGCAGGAACGGGCCGCCGGCGAGATCGATGCGGGCCTCGCCGGCGGGATCCTGCGGAAGAAGCAGGATCGGCGTGAAAGCCTTCGCGTCGAAGTAGCGAAGGACGGACGCCGTTGCGCCGTCCTTCGAAGTGCGCCGGGTGGCCGTCGGATCCGGCGACACTTCTCCGCGGAAGTAGGCCTGGAGCCTCGCGAGCGCGGCGATATCGGCGTCGGAGAGAGGTCCTTCCGGCGCCGTGACCCCGACCAGCTCGGCCGAAGGAAACTGGGTGAGCACGGCGATCGCGGCGTTGACCGCCGGAACCGCCGGAGTCGCCGGTGTCATCGCCCACAGCCGGCGCGACGCATCCTCGGGCGCGGGCGAGCCGGAAACCACGACCTCGGCGTCGACGTAAGGCGAGAGCTCTTCCCGGGCGTCGGCGTCGAGCACCTGGGGCGAGTCGAGAGCGACGCGGCCCTCGGCGGAGGCCGAGCGAAACGTCGACGCCAGGCGCTTGACCGCGTAGCCGAAGCGCTCGGGATCCGCGGCCGGCAGGGCGAGAACGAGTCTCGGCGCGCCGTGCAGCGTCGCGAGCTTCGCGGTGGCCGCGTCGATCTCGGCGTCGGTCAGGCCCTCCAGGCGCGCCACGAAAACGCAGGACGCCGGATTAGAGCCCTCCGGAAGCGGCGTCTCCAGGCGCGCGATTCCCAGCACCGGCGGGGCCGGGGAGGGGCAGCCGTCGGGGCGCTCGGCCGCCACGCGAAGACGCTCGGCCCCGAGGAGCGGGAGCGACGTTGCGAGAAGAAGAAAAACGCCCGCGCCGAGGCGGGCGTAGAAGCGGCGAATCATCGGCATCGGCAACGGGATTGTCGCCGATGTTCTTCCCGATTGCTCGTCAATCAGCGGCGAGCCTTTTCCTTCTCTTTCTCCTTCTCCCGGGCTTCGGCGGCAGGCGCCGGAGCGGCGGAGGACGCCTCGACTCCGGCGACGGGGAGACCCAGGTTCTGCCTGAGCTTGCGCTCGATCTCGGCCGAGAGCTCGGGATTCTCCTTGAGGAACTGTTTGGAGTTCTCGCGTCCCTGGCCGATGCGCAGGTCTCCGTACGAGAGCCAGGCCCCGGACTTCTCGACGAGCTTGGCCTCGAGCCCCATGTCGATCAGCTCGCCCTCGCGCGAGATCCCCTCGCCGTAGTTGATGTCGAACTCCGCCTGGCGGAACGGCGACGCGACCTTGTTCTTGACGACTTTGACCTTCGTCCGCGAGCCGACCACGGTCTCGCCGTCCTTGAGCGAGGCGATCCGACGGATGTCGATGCGGATCGAGGAGTAGAACTTCAGCGCCCGTCCGCCTGTGGTGGTCTCGGGGTTGCCGAAGAGCACGCCGATCTTCTCGCGAATCTGGTTGATGAAGATCAGGCTGGTCCGCGACTTCGAAACGATCGCGGTCAGCTTCCGCAGGGCTTGAGACATCAGGCGGGCCTGGAGACCCATCTGCGCCTCGCCCATCTCGCCCTCGATCTCGGCCTTCGGCACGAGCGCGGCGACCGAGTCGATCACGATGACGTCGATCGCGCCCGACCGGATGAGCATCTCGGCGATCTCGAGGGCCTGCTCGCCGTTGTCGGGCTGCGAGACCAGGAGATTCTCCGTGTCAACGCCGAGCTTCTTGGCGTACTCGGCGTCGAGGGCGTGTTCGGCGTCGATGAACGCGGCGAGGCCGCCGGCCTTCTGGGCCTGGGCGACGACTTGCAGCGACAGCGTCGTCTTGCCGGAGCTCTCGGGCCCGAAGATCTCGACGACGCGGCCCCGGGGAATTCCGCCGACGCCGAGCGCGGCGTCGACCGCGAGGGATCCGGTCGGGATCACGGCGATCGCCTGCTCGGGCCGTTCGCCGAGCCGCATGATCGATCCCTTGCCGAACTGCCGCTCGATCTGTGTCAGCGCCGTCTCGACGGCGCGCCATTTCTCGTTGGGTTTCACGCTGGACATGTCCTCACCTTTCTCATCGAGGAAAAAACTCCGCGCGTTCTGCGCGATTATAGACTTCGGAAAGGGCGGGGCAGGACGCGATGAGGACGTCGAAATCTTCTCTCCGGCACGACCCCGTGTCAATGTCCGACGCCCGCCGCGCCTTTGCGGCGCACCCTGTCTCCGCGCTCATCGCGACGGGCTTCGGCGCGGGACTCTCGCCCGTCGCGCCGGGCACGGCCGGCTCGCTGCTCGGCCTGGCGGCCTCCTGGTTTCTCCGCTCCCACGGAGGCATTCTCGGTTCCCCGGTCGGACTCTTGATGTCCGGGCTCGCCGTTGGACTACTGGGTGTCGCCGTCTCGGTTCCGGTGTGCCGCGCGCTGTCTGCCGAAGACCCGGGATGCATCGTCATCGACGAGGTCGCCGGCCAGATGGTCGCCTGCGCGGCCGTGCCTCTGGTTCCCGGAACGCCCTGGTGGGCCTGGGCCGCGGCGTTCGTCCTCTTCCGCGGATTCGACATCGTCAAGCCGCTCGGGATCCGGAAGATCCAGGAGCTGCCCGGAGGTTGGGGAGTCGTCGCAGACGACATCCTGGGCGGACTCTACGCTGGGGTGGCCTTGTTTCTGGTCGGACGATGGGTCTGACGCTCCCGCCTGAGGAAGGGTCGGTCGGGGAAAACGAGCCCCTGGCGCGATTCACGACCTGGCGGATCGGAGGCCCCGCCCGCTTCCTCTGCCGCGTGCGAACCGAGGCGGGTCTCGCCCGCGTCCTTGCGGCGGCTTCCGCCGACGGGCTTCCGCTGGCTCTTCTCGGGATGGGCTCGAACATCCTCGTCGCCGACGCGGGGTTCCCCGGATACGTATTGAGGCTGGAGGGCGACTTCCTGAAGGTGACGATCGACGGTCCGCGCGTGACGGCGGGCGGCGGCGCGGCCCTCGGCGGCGTCTGCGCGGCGGCGGCGCGGGCGGGCCTCTCGGGAATCGAGGCGATCTCGGGTATTCCGTCCTCGATCGGCGGCGCCGTCCGGATCAATGCCGGAGCGTACGGCGGCGAGATCTTCGACGTGCTGGAAACCGTGAGCCTCGTCTCCCGATCGGGGGACAGGCGCGAGGTTTCGGCGGCGGAGATCCCCCACGGATACCGCTGGACCCGGCTGATCGAGACGCGGGAAATCGTCAGCCGCGCCCTCCTGCGGCTCACACCCGCGCCGAAAGAAGAGATCGAAGGGCGCACGCGGACGGTGGCGGAGAAGCGGCGGGGCGCGCTGCCCTCGGAGCCCAACGCCGGGAGCGTCTTCAAGAATCCGGACGGCGACTACGCGGGCCGCTTGATCGAGGCATGCGGGCTCAAGGGCGAGCGCTCCGGGGGCGCGATGATCTCTCCGCGGCACGCGAACGTGATCGTGAACACAGGGGGCGCCGGCTCCGGCGACGTTCTCGCTCTGATGAAGCGCATGCGGGACGAGGTCAAGAAGAAGTTCGGGGTTACCCTGTCTCCGGAAGTCGAGATGTTGGGAGTGAAGTGGGAGTGAGGATCCTCCTGATGGCCGGCGGCTGCGGCACGCGGCTCTGGCCGCTCTCGACCGAGGAGCGGCCGAAGCAGTTTCTGCCGCTGCTCTCGGAGAAGAGTCTTCTCGCGGAGACCTTCGCGCGGCTGGAGCCTCTGTCGCGCGACGTCTGGGTCGCCGCGTCCTCGCGGCACGCCGCGCTTCTCGCGCACGAGCTGCCCGCGGTTCCGCCGGATCGGGTTCTCTCCGAGCCGGCGCGGCGAAACTCCGGTCCTCCGATTCTCGCGGCCGCTGTGCGTTTCGCGCACGACGGGGATCCCGTGACTGCCGCCGTCCCGACGGACCAGACCGTCCGCGACGCCGCGGCCTTTCGCGCCGCCCTCGGCGCTGCGGCCGTCGAGGCCGATCGCGCCAGCGTGGTGATCCTGGCCGTGCCGCCGACGCGTGCCGAGACCGACTTCGGCTACATCGAGACCGAGGATGGCGCGGTGCGCCGTTTCATCGAGAAACCCGACGCCGCGCGGGCGCGCGAGTACGCGAGCTCCGGCCGGCATCTCTGGAACGCGGGCATCTTCGTCTTCCGGCCCTCGCGCCTGATCGCGGAGGCGCGCCGGGTGGCTCCCGAGCTTCTCGCGGGCGTCGAGCGCTACGTCGCCTCGGGGTCGGCCGCCGACTTCGAAGCGCTTCCGAACATCTCGTTCGACTACGCTGTGATGGAGAGGGCGTCTGGGGTCCGGTCCGTACCGCTGAACGCGGGCTGGAGCGACGTCGGAACGTGGCGCTCGGTCCGCGATCTGCGTGGAGGAGGCGATCCCGCGGGCAACCTGGTCCTCTCTCCCGTTCCCGTCCTCGCGCCGGGAGTCCGCGAGACCGCGATCGTCGCCGGGCCTGAGGGCGTGCTGGTGCTGCCGTTGGAGCGGGAAAGCGAGCTGAAGGAGTCGGTGGAGAAGCTTCGCGAGCGGGAAGAGCCGGCCGCGCGGAGCCGTTAGAAGGAGACACGGACATCCGATGACAAACGCATCCGCCGCGCTCGCGAAGCTGCGGGAGAACGTGGGGCTCGCCTATCGCGGCGAACCCCGCGCCGTGGACCTGCTGCTGACGGCGCTCCTGTCGCGGGGACACGTCCTGATCGAGGACGTTCCGGGGGTCGGGAAGACCACGCTCGCGCGGGCGCTCGGCCGGAGTCTCTCGCTGGACTTTCGCCGCATCCAGTTCACCAGCGATACGCTGCCGGCCGACGTCGTCGGCATTTCCGTCTTCCACGCCGCGACGGATCGGTTCGAGTTCCATCCCGGCCCGATCTTCGCCAACGTCGTGCTCGCCGACGAGATCAACCGCGCCACGCCCAAGACGCAGTCGGCGCTGCTCGAAGCGATGAACGAGACGGCCGTGACGATCGAGGCCGAGCGCCGGCCGCTTCCACAGCCTTTCATGGTCGTCGCGACGCAGAACCCGGTCGAATACCTGGGAACCTATCCGCTGCCCGAGTCGCAGATGGACCGGTTCTTCCTGCGCCTCTCCCTGGGATACCCGGCTGCGGACGAAGAGAAGATGCTGCTCCGGCGCGGAGGCGCCGAGCGCGTCCTGGCGGCGATCCCCGCCGTGCTCAGCCCTTCCGACGTGCTCGCTCTCCAGGGGGAAACCGAGACGGTCAACGTGTCGGAGAAGCTGCTCGACTACCTCCACGCGCTGGTGAAGGAAACGCGAAAGACGGCGGAGTTGCGCCTCCCGGTCTCCACGCGCGGCGCCCAGGCGTTGTTTCGCGCGACGCAGGCGCACGCGCTTCTCCAGGGACGCGCGTTCGCGACGCCGGACGACGTACAGGCCGTGGCGGAGGCGGTCCTCGCGCACCGCATCCTGTCGATGTCGTCGGACGGCTTCGGCGCCGGCGGACGCGAGAAGGAGATCGTGCGGCGGATCCTGGACAAGGTGCCCGTCCCGGTATGACCCGCCTCATCCCCGACTGGGAAATCCGCATCACGAATTTCGGCCTCGGGTACATCCTCCTGTGTCTGGTCGTGGCGATCGCCGCCACGAACACCGGCAACAACGGTCTCTACCTGGTGCTCGCCGCGATGCTGGCGGCGATGGTCGTGTCGGGGATGCTTTCGCGGCGCAACGTGCGCAGTGTGCGCTGCCAGATCGAGACCGTCGGCGAGGTCGTCGCGACACGGCCGGCCTGGCTGAAGCTGCGGTTCGAGAACCAGCTGTCCGGCACGGCCCAGGCCCTCTTCTTTCTGCACGAGGCGCTGCCGGGTCCTCTCTGGATCGATCCTCTGAAGCCCGGCGAGACGCGTGAGCTCATCGTCGAAGGAACGTTTCCCCGCCGCGGCGTGCACCAGACGGCGGACGCGGGTCTGCTGTCCCGTTTCCCGCTGGGCCTCTTTCGCAAGTACCGTAAGGCGGCTCTCGCCCGCGAGATTGTGGTCTACCCGTTGCCGCTGGCGAGCGGCGTTCCCGAGGTCCCGACCGATGAGGCGCCCGGGGGACGGCCCCACTCCCTGGCACGGGGCGGGGGATCCGACATCCGGACTCTGCGGGATTTTTCGCCGGGCGACGACCCGCGGGACCTCCACTGGAAGCAGTCGGCACGAATGCGGCGCCTGATCGTGCGCGAGCGCGAGGCCGAGCGGGACCGCGTCCTCTTCCTGGCGATCGACAACGCTTTCACGTGGCCGCCGGACGCCGCGGCTCTGGAGCGCTTCGAACAGACCATCGCGCGGTGCGCGGGACAGGCGCTCCTGCTTCTCTCGCGCGGGGGAGAGGTCGGCCTGCACGCGCGGGGCGTCAAAGTCGCGGCCCGGAGCGGCCGCGCGCAGCGTCTCCGGATTCTCGACGCCCTGGCGCGCCTGGAGCCGGTGCCGAAAGAAAGCGCGGAGGATTTTCCGGCGATGCGCCGGGGGGATGTCCGGTGGTTCGTTTCCTGAAGGGGCGGCGCGAGCTGCCCGAGGGCCTGCGGCGCGCGTACCTGCTGGTGCTGGCACCGGCGGCGATCGTCGCGCCGCTGCCGCTGTTCTGGACGGACGGAGCCAACCGCCTCGCGCTCGTCGCCTACGAGATCGGCATCGCCCTCCTATGGTGGCGTGCCCGCGTCGGACGGCCGGTCCGGCTTTCCGACGCCGCCCAGAACGTCCTGGGTCTGGCCTACATCGGCTGGCTGGGACTCGAGACCGCGACGCTGCGGCTGGGGTTGCTCCGCTCCGTATCCCATCTGCTGCTGTTTACGGCCATGGCCAAGCTCGCCTCGCTGAAGCGTCCGAGCGAGGCGAGGCTGGCCCTGCTCATCCTCTTTCTCCTCACGCTCGCGTCCGCCTCCTCCTCCACCCACGTGTCGTCGCTGGCTTACTTCGTGGTCATGGGATGGCTCGCGTTCCGGACGCTCTCCCGCGTCGCGGTTCTCGCCGATTTCGACCAGGCGCCCCCGGAAAGAGTGCTCGCATCCGTCCCGACGAGCGGCGTCTCCGTGGTCGCCGTGGCCGGAGGCGTCGTGTGCGCAGTCCCGCTCTTCTTCGCGCTGCCCCGGCTGCACGGGCCGTTCGTCGTGGCGCCCTTCCGCGTCGACGATGCCTTCTCGAAGGCGATGACTGCCGATCGCGTGGACCTCGAGTCCTTCGGTGCCGCCAAGCGCAGCGACCGCGTGATCCTGCGCCTGTCGGCGCGCCCGACGCTTCCCGCGGCCGACGGCCTGCGCCTGCGCGAGGCCGTGTTCACCGAGTACCAGGATGGAAGCTGGCTTCGCGATCCGTGGCGAGGCTCGAGGCGGGAGCCCTCGGCTTTTCGGGGCGACGCGGCGGTCGCGTCGCGGCCCGGAAGCTGGGTCGTCGCGGCCGACCTGAACGTCTTCGGGCAGGGATTTCTCTTCCTTCCCTACGGCACGACCGCCATCCGCGTCGAAAAGGGAAGGGCCAGCGAGCTTCCGGAGGGCGTCATGCAGGTGTCCTCGCGCGGCACCGTGCACTACGAGGCCGACGTGCTCCGCGAGCCGGCCCGGGGGAAAGGCCGGGCGGTGATCTTGCGCGCCGACGTCCCGCCGGAAGTCCAGAAATACGCGATCGAGCTGACGAGCGATCTCTCGGATCCGACGCTGATCTATCGCCGCATCGAGAGCCACCTCCTGAAGGATTTCGTCTACACGCTCGAGCCGCCCCGCGCCAAGGGCGATCCGATCACGCACTTTCTGCTGCGCTCGAAGGCGGGGCACTGCGAGTACTTCGCGTCCGCGGCGGCGATGATGCTGACCGCACGCGGAATCCCGGCGCGCCTGGTGACCGGCTCCTACGGCGGTGAAGAGGGCTTCCTGTCGGATTCGATCGTCGTGCGCGGAGAGAACCTCCACGCGTGGGTGGAGGCCGACCTCGACGGCACGGGCTTCCAGGTCCTGGATCCCACGCCTCCGGCCGGCGTGCCGCCCGCGATGCGCGCGTTCTCGCTCATGTCGCGCTTGGTCGCGTTCGGCCGCGAGATCGAGTTCTTCTACGACCGGCGCATTCTCGGCTTCGACGCGGGGGATCAGATCGGAGCGGTCGAGTCGCTGCGCGAATCCGTGGGAGACGCGACGGGCGCGCTTGCGGCATGGCGTCAGACTGCGAAGGACTTTCTTTCCCCGCGCACCACCACGACGCTCCTTCTGGCTGCGGCCGCGGGGATGTTGGCGCTCCTCCTTGCAAGGCGCATCGGCGCTCGTCCGAGCCCGGCGACGCAGGCGTATCTCATTCTCCGCCGTCTGCTCGGACGGCGCCGCGGCATTCTGCCGCAGTCCATGCCGCCGGCCGAGGTCGCCCGCCTCTTCGGGCGCGAGGTGCCGCCCGGCGCCCGCGACGCGGCCGAGGTCGTGGAGATCTACACCGCCAGCGCGTTCGGAGGCATGGAACCGACGCCCGAGCGATTGCGCCAGCTCAAGGAGCGCATCGCCCGCCTGCGAAAGCTGGCGTAGTCGCCTCGAGTTAGTCCCGCGGCGGGACGACGTGGGTCGGCCGAGGGCGCTGTCCGGGCCGCGGATCGAGATCCGGCGCCGCCATGGACCAGAGCTGCGCGCCCGTCTCCTCGTCGCTCGCGCGGAAGTAAACGATCTCGGGCGACGCACGGAATTCGCCCGGCCGCGACGAGTACGGCCCTGGTGAGATGTCCATGACCATGACCGTTCCCGCTTCGGTGCCGTCGCTGGTCCACAGCTCGGCACCGTGCTCTCCGTCGTCCGCCGCGAAGAAGAGGCGGCCGTTCACGACGGCGAGCTCCTCCGGATTCGATGCCGCGGCGCCGGGCGCGATGTCCCGGACGAGGCGCGTCCCCTCGGGCGTCCCGTCGCTCCGCCAGAGCTCGAGGCCGTGCTCCCGGTCGTCGGCGGCGAAGTAGATGCCTCCGTTCGCGGCCGTCAGCGACAGGAGCCATCGGAAGTTCCCGAGGCTTCGCGTACCCGCGGTCGTGCCGTCCGAGGTCCAGAGCTCCGTGCCGTCGGCGGCCTGCGCCATGAAGAAGACCTGACCACTCGCGGGAGTGAAGGCGAAGAGGTTGGACCCGTCCGGGCCCGGCGTGATGTCGCGGACGAGCCGTGTTCCCTCCGGCGTCCCGTCGCTCGTCCAGAGCTCGCTGCCGCTCGCCGGATCCGTCCCCGCGAAGAAGAGCCGGCCGCCGACCTTCACCAGGCCCGACGCCGCGACCGCCGAGATCCGGGACGTGCCCGATTCCGTTCCGTCGCTGCGCCAGAGCCCACCTGGGGCGAAGATCGTGAAGGCGAGGTCGTGGCCGAAGGGCGTGAGGAACCCCGGCACCGAGCCGAGGTCGCCGGGATTGAAGTCCTCGACGAGACGCGTGCCCGCCTCCGTGCCGTCCGTGGTCCAGAGCTCGACGCCGTGCACTCCCTCCGACGCTGTGAAGAACACGCGGCCGGCGGCCGCCGTGAAGTCGCCGGGGTCCGAATCGACGGCGCCGGGGTAGTTCGGCCGCGGGACCGCGATGTCGCGCAGCAGGCGCGTGCCCGCCTCCGTTCCGTCCGAGACCCACGGCTCAACACCGTGGACGCCGTCGTCGGCGCCGAGGTACATGGCCGAGCCGGCGACGACCGGCGTAACCGAGAGGCTCTGAAAGTGGTGGATCACACGCGCGCCGACGGTCTCGTCGAAGCGCCACACGTCGTCGAACGAGCCGTCCTCGTCGAGGCGCGAGAAGAAGACCTCGTTGCCGAAGATCGTGAGCGCGAACGGGCGGAGCCCCCGCGGGCGCGCGAGATCGTCGACCAGCGTGAAGGTCACCCCGTCGCTCGTCCAGAGGCCGTCCTGGTCGATGGCCGCGAACCCTCCGTCGATGGCCGACAGCTGCGCCGTACCCTGGCGGAAGAGCGTCGTCCCGGAGGCGGTGCCGTCCGTGCGCCAGATCGCGTCGTCCGCCGTGAAGAAGGCCGTGGCGCCGAGACTGACGAATCCGAACGGACCCGAGCCCAGGGGCCCCGGCACGAGATCGGCGACCAGGTTCGTGCCCGCCCCGGTTCCGTCCGTCCGCCACAGCTCTGTCCCGTGCACGCCGTCATCCGCGGCGAAGAGCGCGTTGGGGCCGGCGCGGCCGGAGGAGTGTGGGTCGAGAGAGGAGGCGACAGAGCCGGACTCGGGGCCCGGACGGATGTCGGCGAGAAGCGCGGTCGTAGCTGCGGTTCCGTCGCTTCTCCAGAGTTCGCGGCCGTGGACTCCGTCGTCCGCGAGGAGGAGCAGCGCGGGGTCGTCACCCGGCAGCGTCTCGGGCCCCAGCGCGGAGCATTGCAGGGGCGGCATGCAGAAGCGAGGGGTTCCTTGGAAATCTCGCACCGTCTGCGTGCCCGATGCGCTCGCGTCGGACACCCACAGGCGATACCGTGCGCCGAACGGCTCTTCGGAAGTGAAGAAGAACAGACGCCCGGAACGGTGTGTCAGCCCGTAAGCGAGACGGTACCCCGCCTGCGGACCGAGGTCGGCGACGAGGCCGGTTGAGGCGACGGTGCCGCGCGTGGACCACAGCGTCAAGTGTGCGTCCGCGCCCAGCGCGATGAAATAAACGGCGCCGGGACCTTCGACGAACCCGGCGTAGACGCTCGCGATCCGCGAGCTCTCGGCCAGCGGTAACGTTCCCTGCGGAGTGCCGTCGCTCGCCCAGGGCAGTCCGTCTCCGCCGACGAGATAGAGAAGCTCCCCCACAGCGGTCAATCCAGAGTCTCGATATCCGTCGCCGACGCTCGCGACGGGCTTCGTCCCGGCCTGCGTCCCGTCGGTCCTCCAGAGCCGCGCGTCCGTGGATCGATTCCCGAGAAAGAACGCCTGACCGTGTAGCGGGACGGGTGTCTGCGCACTGAGACCGCGCAGCAGGACCGAACGCCCGCCCGACTCGTCATTCGCCCACAGGGCCGAGCCGTTCGTCACGTCGTTGCCCGGAAAGTAGACGACGCCCCCGATGCGAGCCGGGGGGTATGCGGTCAGCTCGCCGGGAGACGGGGAGGTGAAGAGGTCCGTCCGACGGACGGGGCCGCTCGCCGATGCCGCGACCGGCAACAGGAGCACCGCCGCTGCGATCCATGTTCGCCGCGCCGCCGCCGTGAAACCGGTCCGCGAGGACGCCATGGACCCTCCGCGAAGTCTACGAGTCACAGAAGGGAATCGTCGGGGTTTGACTCAGCGTGCCCGAGCCGCGACCAGCGTGATGTCGTCGTTCTGCGGCTGACCGTCCTCGAACGCCGTGACCGCGGCGAGCACGCTGGCGCAGACGCCCGCGACCGACTCCGTCGAGGAATCGCGGAGGACGCGCTCCAGCCGCTCGTCGCCGAACTGGTCGCTGGCGCCGTTGGCGGCCTCGGTGACGCCGTCGGTGTAGATCAGCAGGAGATCTCCGGGCGCAAGAGTCACGGAGCTGGACGCGTAGGACGCCTGTCCGAGGATCCCGAGAGGGGGACCACCGATCCGGAGCCGCTCGATCGAGCCGCTACCGCGCAGGAGCATCGGCGGGTTATGGCCGGCGTTGACGTAGTCGAGTGCGCGGCGCTTTTCGTCGAACACCCCCCAGAAGAACGTAGCGAAGCGATAGTCCGCGGTCAGCGAATGAATCTGGGCGCTCAACGTGCCGACGAGCCCCGCGAGGCCGCCGTCGGCGCTGCGTGACGCGAGGCTGCGCAGCGCCCCCTGCAGGCTGGCCATCAACAGGGCCGCGGGCAGGCCCTTTCCGGCGACGTCGCCGACCGCGATGCCGTAGCGGCCGCCGGGAAGCCGGAGAAAATCGAAATAGTCACCGGCGACGCCCAACGCCGGGCCGCAGACGCCGTGGCACTCGAGTCCCGGGATTTCGGGGTCGGCGGGCGGAAAGAGACGTTTCTGGACTTCGCCGGCGATCCGCACGTCTCGTTCGAGGCGCTCCTGGGCGGCGGCGCGCTCGCGCTCGAGGGCCGACTTCAGCTCCGCGACCACCCACACGAAGGCGAGGAGAAAGAGGAGACGGACGGCGATGTTCCAGTCGGCGGTGCTCTCGGACGGCCACCGATGGGACGAGAGGACGTCCTCGTAGTACCAGAACAGGGAGGTCGCGGCCACGCCGAGGAAACCGGCCTGACGTCCCACGAACCACACAAGAAAGAAAATTGGCGCGACGTAGAAGATCAGGAAGGACAGCTCCGGTGGCGCGACGTAATCGATCACCGCGAGAACGGCGATCGCCCCGAAGCCGATGAAGAACCGGAGGCCGCGGGGCAGACGCTGGAGGCGGGCGACCAGCTTCGCAGGCCAGGAGCGTGGAAGAGACCCCGCCATCAGTACGCGTTGCGGTGGCGCAGCCCGTGCCGGAGCGTCATCCACAGGATCTTGATGTCGAGGGAGAGCGACCAGTTCTCGATGTAGTAGAGGTCGTACTCGATGCGCTTGGAGAGGCTCGTGTTCCCGCGCCAGCCGTGGACCTGCGCCCAGCCGGTGATGCCGGCGCGGACGCGGTGCCGCAGCATGTACTGCGGGAACTTCTCCTTGAACTCCCTCACGAACTCGGGGCGCTCGGGCCGCGGCCCGACCAGCGACATCTCCCCGCGCAGAACGTTCCAGAGCTGCGGAAGCTCGTCGAGGCTCCACGCCCGCAGGAGTCGGCCCACGCTCGTGCGGCGCGGATCTTCGGGCGCCGCCCAGGTCGGCCCCGACTCCTCCTCCGCGGAAACCACCATCGAACGGAACTTGAGGATGTCGAAGGGCCGGCCATCCAGGCCCATCCGCCGCTGCCGGTAGAGAACGGGCCGGCCGTCCGACAGCCGGATCGCCGCCGCGATCGCCGCCAGCAGCGGCGAGAGCGCGAGCAGCGCCGACGCCGAGATGCCGAGGTCGAGCGTGCGCTTGACCAGACTCATCCAACCCGTCAGCGGCACCTGTGTGAGGTGGACGACGGGGAGACCGTCGAGATCCTCGACGCCGGCGCGGAACGTGATGTGCTGGAGCAGGTCCGGCACGACGCGGACGTCCGCGACGGTGCGACCGACGTCCTTCAGGACCGCGAGCATGGTGCGGTGCGCTTCCAGCGGCAGCGCCAGAAACACCGTGTCCACGCCCCGCTCGTCGACGATCCTCGCCGCGTCGGCGGTGGTTCCGAGAACGGCGACGCCGTTGTACTCGGATCCGCGCTTCTCAGGCCGGTCGTCCACGAAGCCGACGGCGCGCATTCCCGCCTCGGGGTGCTCGTGGAACTTGTCGACCACCGCGCGCCCGAGCCTTCCGGCGCCGACGACGAGGACGTGCCGCACGCCCACGCCGTGGCGCCAGGCTTCTTCGAGGTAACGGCGGATCGCGGTGCGGCCGGCGAATACGAAGAGCACGTCGAGGACGAAGAAGAACAGGAGCACCAGCCGCGAGTAGGTGAAGCCGCGGTACAGCGTCGCGAGCCCCGCGGCGAGCAGAGTCGCCAGACCCGTCGCCACCAGCACGGAGAGACCCTCCTCCACGCGCGAGCGGTTGCGGCGGACCTGGTAGAGACCGTAGAAGTAGTAGACGATCGGCCACAGGACTGCGATCAGCGGAAGGAGACGGTAGTAGGACGCAGGGTCCGGAACGCCCTTGGTGACCGGGACGATTTCGGCGCGGAAGCGCAGGAAGTACGCCGCCAGCAGAGCCAGACACGTGGCCCCGACGTCGGAGACGGCGAGCAGCACCGCGATACGTCGCGAGGACTTTCGAATCACCGCAGAAGCTCTCCCAGCGCCGTCTGGAACTCCTCGGCGAAACGCTCCCGGCGAAACGGGAGGGCCGAGGCCCGCAGAAAAGTGTAATCGAACTCCATCGAAGCGGCCCGCGCCACGGCCGCGGCCAGCGCGGCGGCGTCCCCTCCTTCGTAGAGCACTCCGTTCTCGCCGTCGCGAACGATGTCCCTCGCGCCACCCCGGTCCCTCGCCACGACCGGCGCGCCGCAGGCGAGGGCCTCGACCGCGGCGATGCCGAAATCCTCCTCTCCGGGCTGGACGTAGAGCGCGCAGGTCCGGTAGAGCAGTCGCAGCTCTTCCGACGACAGGCCCGTCTGGAAGATTACGGACGAGTCGGCCATCGCGCGAAGGCGGGCTTCCTCGGGTCCGGATCCCACGAGGACCAGCCGGCGGTTGAGCGCCTTCGCGGCCGCAATCGCGACGTCGTAGCGCTTGTAGGGCACGAGCGCGCCGACGACGAGGAGGAAGTCCTGGCGCGGCGCCGCCGAAGGCGAGAAGAACTCCACGTCGACGGGCGGATGGCAGACGCGCGCCGGGCGGCCGTAGTGCTCGCGGATCCTCCCGGCGACGGCGGAGGAGTTGGCGAGGTACGCCGACGGCCGTCCCGCAGTGGCCTGGTCCCATGCCCGCAATCTCGCGACGGCCGCCTTCTTCAGAGCGAAGAAGCGCGTTTCTCGCCGCGGAAAGTAGAGATCGAACTGCTCATACGCGTAGCGCACCGGCGTGTGGCAGTAGCAGAGGTGTGGCGCGCCTTCCCGCGCGCGGGCCCCCTTGGCCACGCAGTGAGAGGAAGACACGACGAGGTCGAACTCCGAGAGGTCGAACGACTCGACGGCCCCGGCGAAGAGTGGCAGGTAGTTGCGGTAGCCCGTGCGCGCGAACGGCAGCCGATTCAGATACGACGCGCGAATCGGACGGCGCTCGATCTCCGGAGAGACGGAACCCGGGACGTGGAAGAGCGTGAAGATCGTGGGATCCGGGACGAGCGGCAGGATTGCCTCGAGAACCTTCTCGCCGCCCCGCATGCCGTTCAACCAGTCGTGGACGACGGCGGTTCTCATTCCGGTCGCGGCCCCGGCGCGGCGGCTGGACGAGGCGAGACGCGGAGGGCCTCCGCGTAGATGCGCAGGGTCTCCTCGGCCGCGCGGTCCCAGGAGAAATCGCGGGCGCGGCGCTTCCCAAGCTCCGCGAACTCCTGTCGTCGCTTGGGATCCGTGGCCAGGTCCACGATCCCGTGCGCGATCGCGTCCACGTCCATCGGATCGACCAGATAGGCGTAGCCGCCCGCGATCTCCTGCAGAGCGGACGTCGAAGAGGTCAGGACGGGCACGCCGCAGGCCATGGCCTCGATCACGGGAAGACCGAAGCCCTCGTAGAGCGTGGGATAGATGAACGCATCCGCGCCGGCGAAGAGACCGGGCAGATCCTCCTCCGGCACCACCCCGGGTCTTACGACGCGCTGGTCCAAGTCGAGGGCCGAGATCAAGGCCTCGACGCGGCTGCGGTTCTTAGGCATCGGGCCCGCGAGCACGAGCGCGTGGGGCAGCGCCTTCTCCCGGCGCGCCTCGGCGAATGCCCGGAGGACATTGCGAACGTTCTTGTGCGGTTTCTCGCCACCCAGGAACAGCAGATAGGGCCGCGGCAGTCCGTACTTGCCGGCCACGCGGTCGCGGTCGGCGTGCGCGGCCTCGGGGCGGAACCGGTCGGCCACGCCGTTGTAGACGACCTCGATGCGGGCGGGGGGAATGCCGAAGTAGTCCACGAGATCGCGCTTGCTGTTGTACGAAACGGTGAGGATGCGATCCGCGCGTTTCAGAGCCCGGCGGATCATGACCCGTGCGTAGACCAGCGCGGCCCGGTTGGGCAGGAACTGCGGATAGAGCACATGAATGATGTCGTGGATGGTCACGACGGCGCGGGCTCGGGCGAGCGGAGGAATGACGTAGTGCGTGGCGTGGAAGAGGTCGAGCCGGTCGCGCAGGAGCCTCCACGCAAATCGCGTCAGCTCCGAGACAGAGTAGCCCGGCGAGTCATCCTGAACGACCTGGAAGTTCTCGGGAAGAGCGGGCACGGCGGAGAGATCCGCTCCGCGCACGTACACGCGGAAGAGGTAGGCCCGGGCTTCGGGTCGACGGGCGATCGCCTCCAGGAGATTGCGCACGTAGGAGCCGATGCCGAAGTCCGTCAGCTTCCGCGCGTCGATGCCCACGCGGGGCGGGCGGCGCGCGCTCACGTCCGCTCCGCGACGACGTCGGAAAGCTCCCGCGACGTCCGCTCGACGGCCTCGTCCCACGAGAAGAGGGCTGCGCGCGCCGGGCCCTCACGCGCCAGCCGCTCGCGCAGAGCGGCGTCTTCGAGAACGCGCTCGATCTGGCGGGCCAGCGTCTCGACGTCGCGCGGCCCGGCGTAGAGGACGGCGTCGCCGCCGACTTCGCGAAGCGCGTCGGCCGTCGAGGTGACGACCGGGACCGCGCAGGCCATCGCCTCGGCCACCGGGAGCCCGAAGCCCTCTTCGTAGGAGGGGTAGGCGAAAACTTCGGCGGCGCGGTAGAGCTCGCGCGCCGCTTCGCGTGGGGCGTAGCCCGCGACGTGGATCTTGTCGCGATACGCGGAGCGCGCGATGCGGCGGTGCAGCCCGGCCGTCTTCCAGCCGGTTCCGCCGGCGAGCACGAGGTCCGGATGAGACCGGCGCCGGCCCCAGAGCCTCTCGCACGCGGCGACGAGCGCCTCCACGTTCTTCCGCGGCTCCAGCGTTCCCAGATAAAGGATGAAGGGGCGTCCCCTGGCGTATCTCTGGCGGGTCCGGCGCCGCGCGACGGGATCGTCAGCCGCGAAGAAGAACGTCCGGTCCACGCCGTTGCGGGCGACGCGGATGCGGGAGGCCGTCTCGGGATAGCGGGCGGCGAGGTCCCGGGCCGTCGATTCCGAGACGCACAGAAAACGGGCGGCGCGCTCGACGGTGCGCTCCCAGAAAGGAACGAAGCCGACCAGCGTGCGCGGCGTGTGCCATTCGGGGTGCGTCAGGGGAGTCAGGTCGTGCACCGTAGAAACGAAAGGGACAGCGCCGCGGGCCGGTCCGATCGTCAAGGCCGAGACGAGGACGTCCGCGCCCCAAACCGCGATCCTCCCCGGCAGGGTGGAATGCAGCCAGACGATTCCGGCGGGATGGTGGTCGGTGTGCACGCTTCCCGGCACGGTCCCGTCGAGCGACTTCGGGAAGGGCCGCGGCGCGAAAAGCCCGAGCTCGACCCCCTCCCGGACCCCGAGGCCCCGCGCGATCGCCATCGTGTAGGTCCCGATGCCGGTCCGCTCGTTCAAGAGCGCGCGGGCGTCGATCGCGACTCTCACGGGGCGCAAGCTATCAGGTTGAAGCCCGATTTGACGCCCGGGACGGGGCGGGTAAAATGCGCGGTTCGACCATGAAACACCCGGAGTCCCTCTCCCTCGAATCCGTGCTCGACGAGCCTGTGCGCTTCGCCGGCGAGCTGGAGGTCCCCGTGTCGGCGATCGACCGGGAGCCGCTCCTGGCGCTCTCTCCGCTGAAGCTCGAGGGCGAGGTCCGGCGCATCGAGGGGGGGTACGCGCTCGACGCCCGGCTCGTCTACGACGGGGAACTCGAGTGCAGCCGCTGCCTGGCGGGCTACCCGTTCCGGGAGGACGAGACCTTCCAGCTGGTCCTGTACCCGCGCGCGGCGGGCAACCCCGAGGAGCGCGAGCTGTCGCGCGACGACCTCGACGCCATGTTCTACGACGAGCCCGTAGTGCGGCTGCGTCCGATCGCGGAGGAGCGCGTGCAGATGGCCTTTCCGATGAAGCCGCTGTGCCGGCCGGACTGCCGTGGCCTCTGCTCCGAGTGCGGGAAAGACCTCAACCTGGGCGCGTGCGCGTGCGTGCGCGAGTCGATCGATCCCCGCTGGGACGCCCTGAAGGCGCTCAAGGAGAAAGTGTAGGAGAACGATGCCCAATCCCAAGCGACGCCACAGCAAAGCCCGCCGCGACAAGCGCCGCGCGCACGACGCGCTGACGCCGCCCGCGCTGTCGGAGTGCCCGAACTGCCACGAGCCGAAGCAGCCGCACCGCGTCTGTCCTCGCTGCGGCTACTACAAGGGCAAGCAGGCGATCAACACCTAGCACCGGTCGCTATAATCCCGGGACCGGTGATGTCCTCAGGGTTGAGAGGCTGAAGTGCGGATCGCGGTGGACGCGATGGGGGGCGACCATGCCCCTCTCGTCAACGTGGACGGCGCCGTGGCCGCGGCCCGCGAGTTCGGCATCGCCTCGCTGCTCGTCGGCCGCGCCGCGGAGCTCAAGCCGCTCCTGAAGGACTCGGGTTACCGCGGTTCCGACGTCGAGATCGTCGACGCGGCCGAGGTCGTGACGTTCGACGATCCGGCGACCGCGGCCATTCGCAAGAAGCGCAACTCGTCGATCCGCATCGCAGCCAATTGCGTCCGCGACGGCCGCGCCGAGGGCATGGTCTCGGCCGGGCACACCGGCGCGGCCATGGTCTCAGCGAAGATGGTCATCGGAACGATCGCGGGAGTGGACCGCCCGGCCCTGGCCACGGTGCTCCCGAACCTGACCGGCCACTGCCTGCTGCTCGACGTCGGCGCCAACCCCGACGCGAAGACCGCGCAGTTCCGGGAATTCGCGGTCATGGGCTCGATTTACGCCGAGCTCGCGTTCGGGAAGAAGAAGCCGTCGATCGGTCTGATGTCGATCGGCGAGGAGGACTCCAAGGGGACGGACGAAACCAAGGAGGCCTTCAAGATCCTCGAGGCGACCGGCTTGAACTTCGTCGGCAACATCGAGGGCCGCGACGTCTTCAACGGCAGGGTGGACGTCATCGTGACCGACGGCTTCACCGGCAACGTCATCCTGAAGGTCTCGGAGTCTCTCTCCGAGATGGTCGAGCAGCTGCTGCGGGAGGAGATCAAGCGCACGCTCCAGGCGTCGGTCGGGTTCCTCCTGTCGCGCACCGCGTTTCGCCGGTTCAAGCAGCGGCTCGACTATTCGGAGTACGGCGGCGCGCCGCTGCTGGGTGTGAAGGGGTGCGTGATCATCTGCCACGGACGGTCGTCGGCCAAGGCGATCAAGAACGCGATCCGCTTCGCGGCCGAGTTTTCCAAGCAGCGGCTGGCCGAGAAGATCCAGGCCCAGATCGCCGAGCTGCACGCCCGCGAAGAGCGGATGGTCAAGGCATAGCCGGATGATTCGGGCTCGCATCGCCGGCACGGGCGCGGCCGTGCCCCGGAAAATCCTGACCAACGCCGATCTCGAAAAGATCGTCGACACCTCCGACGAGTGGATCCTGTCGCGGACCGGCATCCGCGAACGGCACATCGTTTCCGAGGGCGACAAATTCTCGGACCTCTGCACGCGGGCTGGCGAGCAGGCCTTGAAGCGCGCGCACTTGAAGGCCGAGGACCTGGACATGATCCTGGTGGGCACGATCTCGGGCGACATGCCGTTCCCGGCGACGTCGTGCCTGGTCCAGCGCAACCTGGGCGCCGTCAACGCCGCGGCCTCCGACGTGGGCGCCGCGTGCGTCGGCTTCCTCTACGCCCTGCATCTCTCCGACGGGCTCATCCAGGCCGGCAAGTCTGAGAACGTCCTCGTCGTCGGCGGCGAGATCCTCTCGCGGTACGTCGACTGGACGGACCGAAATACCTGCGTCCTCTTCGGCGACGGCGCGGGCGCGGTCGTGCTCCAGGCGACCAAGGGGGACCACGGGATCCTGGGCAGCCTGATGAAGTCCAACGGGAACTATGCCGACTTCATCTGTATGCCCGGCGGAGGATCCGACCGGCCGGCCAACGATCCCAAGTCGATCGAAGAGCGCCTGCCGTTCATCAAGATGAAGGGCAACGAGACGTTCAAGGTCGCGGTGAAGGCGATGGCCGACGTCTCCCAGAATCTGCTGACCGAGCAGGGTTTCACGCACGAGCAGGTCGACCTCTTCATCCCGCACCAGGCCAACCTGCGCATCATCGACGCCGTCGGCGAGCGCCTGAAGATCGATCCGCAGAAGGTCTACAAGAACGTGGACCGCTACGGGAACACGTCGGCCGCCTCGATCCCGATCGCCCTCGAGGAGTGTGTGCGCGACGGCCGTGTGAAGACCGGGGACATGGTTCTGATGACGGCGTTCGGCGCCGGATTGGTCTGGGGATCGGTGCTGCTGCGGTGGTGACCGCAGACGGAAACGTCTCCTGATGGGCAAGCTCGCGCTGCTGTTTCCCGGTCAGGGCTCGCAGTTCGTCGGGATGGGCAAGGAGCTCTACGAGTTCTCGCCCCCGGCGCGCGCGGTTTTCGACGAGGCCGACGTCGTTCTCGGGTTTCCGCTCTCGAAGCTGTGCTTCGAAGGCCCCGAAGAAGAGCTCAAGCTCACGGCGAACACGCAGCCGGCGATCCTGACGCACTCGGTGGCGGCCTGGCGCGATCTCGAGGCCCGCTTCCCCGAGAAGATCGAGGGCGCGGCCTTCGCGGCGGGGCATTCGCTCGGCGAGTATTCCGCCGACGTCGCCGCCGGCGCGCTCCCGTTCGCCGACGCCGTGGCGCTGGTGCACTCGCGCGGACGCTTCATGCAGGAGGCTGTGCCACAGGGCGTTGGCGCGATGGCCGCGATCCTGGGTCTGCCAGCGCCGGACGTCGAGGCGGCCTGCCGGGAGGCGGCGGAGAACGAAGTCGTCGCGCCCGCCAACTACAACTCGCCCGAGCAGACGGTGATCGCGGGGCACGCGGCGGCGGTCGAGAGAGCCGGCGCGGCCTGCCTGAAGCGCGGCGCGAAGAAGGTGATTCCACTTGCCGTCTCGGCCCCATTCCACTGCGCTCTGATGACCCCGGCGCGCGCGAAGCTGAAGCCTCTGCTGGAGAAGGCCGCGTTTACCGGGGCCGTTTTCACGATCGTGACCAACGTCGACGCGAAGCCCGAGATGGAGGGCGCGCGGTTGCGCGATGCGCTGATCCGTCAGGTCGACTCGCCAGTGCGCTGGGTCGAGTCGGTGCAGCGCCTGGCGGCCGAGGGCGTGGACCGGGCGATCGAGGTCGGGCCCGGCAACGTGCTCGCCGGCCTCGTCAAGCGGATCGATCGGTCGATCAAAGTCGAGGGACATGGGTAGAGGGACCGGCACGGTGCTGGCGGTGTCCCTGTTCGCGGCCTCGTGCGCGACGACGCGCCCTCCCGAGCCCGGCTCGGCGGAAGCATTCGACGCCGCCGTGTCGGCCGCGCAGGTGAGGTGTCAGTGCCGGGTGGGCGTGGCGGCCAGGCACCTGGAAAGCGGGCGGTCCTACGAACACAACGGCTCGACCGAGTTCGAGTCGGCGTCCGTCATCAAGATCGCGGTCCTGACCGAGGCCATCGCGCGAATGCGCGAGGGCACGGTCGACCTGTCGGAGCGCTGGGAGTTGACCGCGGCGAACAAGGCCGACGGTTCCGGAACGCTCCTGATGCTGGATCCGGGCCTGCAACCGACGTGGAACGACCTGGCGACGCTGATGATCGGGCCGTCCGACAACACGGCGACCAACGCCTGGATCGACCGTCTCTCGGTCGAGGCGATCAACACGCGGATGGCGTCGCTTGGTTTCGACCACATCCGCCTGCTGGGCACGATCCCGGCCCTCTCGCGCAAGGAAGAGGATCCGTCGCCGTGGAAAGGCTTCCGCCTCGGTGTCGTGACGCCGACGGAGGTCGCCGACTGGATGACGCGCGTGGCCCGGGGAGAGCTGATCGACGCCGACGCATCCAAGAAGGTGTTCGACTACCTCGACACGGATCCCAGCCGCCTCCGGATCGCGCGAAGATTCCCGCCCGAAAACCTCTGGGCCGGAAAGACGGGCACGATGTCCGGCGTGCGCAACGACTCCGG
>Ga0075434_100000340_pt1 | contig 33705 bp, 26 predicted proteins | sample RhiMethybrSRZTD3_FD_75298 | JGI IMG/M metagenome (GOLD analysis project Ga0075434, IMG submission 75298) | Populus rhizosphere microbial communities from Tennessee, USA - Rhizosphere MetaG P. TD hybrid SRZTD3 | ecosystem: Host-associated > Plants > Roots > Rhizosphere > Soil | place: USA...
TGGCAATCTCCGGAGCAATTGCAGGATCTCAGAGCGGCGGTTTATGGAACCACATGCCAATTCGCCGATAATAAAAGGATGGCACTGAACTTCGGCGCGATGAAGAAGGGAGACGAGCCCGAGCTGGCAATGACGCAAATGCTCCACCCAGATCGAGGTATCAACAAGCATCAGCGGCTGGCCACACGGCCCTGAGGACGGCGTCGCCGAATTTTCCGCAGACGCGGCTCGCTGCCACCCAGTGCCGCGAGCCTCTTGGCACTCTCCCGGGCGACCAGGGCTTCCAGTCCGGCGTGAACGATAGCAGTCTTCTCCGTGATACCGCTGAGCCGTGCCGCTTGCTTGAGCAGGTCATCGTTAATGTTCAGAGTCGTCCGCATATGCATAAGTATGCACGATTCATGCATACGGCTCAAGAGGGTAAGAAAAATATAGGCTATAGCACTTTTCCCTCAGACTCCTCCAAGCTGGGTCTTGTCAGTCGCGAACTCATTCACTCTCCGGCGCCGCCAACGCGCTGCTGGACCAGCCGGTTCATTTCTGCCTGAACGGAATCACGGGTGGATAGGCGCCTTCTTGTGTTTTTGCTGCCTCAAGGGTTGATTCAGCCAGACGCAAGAAGCGCGGTGACACGTTCCACCGATGACCGTTGTCTGTGATCACGGTGACCGATTTTTTGTTATAACGAGTCAGAATCCGAACACAGGAGTTCCACCCTCGGGTTCGAATGTAACGCGATCGCCGATGCGGAACTCCAGCATGGCTTTGTGAGCGTGCACCTGACTCATGAGTCGGAGACGCTGCACGATCCGATGATTCAGGTCTATGAGTTCAGCTTCGGTCAGATGATCTATGTTAATGCGATTCATGTTCGCTGCCGGGTGATCAACACGTTTAAATATGCCATCCGCTTCGCTCCGATGCGGAAGTCTGGCCTGCAGATCAATACCGTACCTAATCGTTCATCTGTGAGGTTTCCAAAATTATTCTTCGTTTAGTATTGCTGAAGCTCGCCTTTAGAATTTCGAGTTTGACATCTCTTCCCGCTTGGACCTAACTTCCGTCCTCAAGTCTGGATTCAAAGATCCGATGTTGAATATCGGTCGAATAGTTCGACTTGGGGTGCGGCTTGGTGGGTCTCGTCTGCAGGTTTTCACAGGAATCATCTTGTCGTAGTCGTGAGCGCTTAGCCTAATCGTTCACATGGAGGTTGCCGTTTTTCGACGGCGGCACTTGGAACAGTTATCGAAGAATCCGATGGCGAGGTAACAACTATGTTTGGGACAGCGTTTCGATCTTCACGCGTTGTGCGCCTCTCTTTAGTCCTCTGGCTCGGCCTCTCCGAGCTGGCGATCTCTACCCACGCACAGATTGGAAACGCAAGCCTCGGCGGAACCGTCGCTGACCAATCGGGTGGTGTCCTTGCCGGGGCTGACCTCACTTTGACCAGCCAAGCTACAAAATCCCAAGCCAAAGTGACCTCGAATGAAAGAGGTGAGTATACATTCCGGAATCTGACGCCCGGAACCTATGACCTGATGGTCAGCAAAGCGGGATTCCAGAATTACGTGCAGACCGGCATCATTATCACGATCAATGCATCGGCTCACGCCGATGTGGCCCTCAAGGTGGGCGCGGTTACAGAGACTGTTACGGTTTCTGGCGAGAACACCCTCATTAACTATGACAATGGGACGCAGCAAGGGGGCGTCGACCCGCAAACCGTAAAGGATCTCCCACTGGTGGTCGAGGGCAAGCCGCGTTCCTCGGCAGCTCTGGCGGTGCTGCTCCCAGGTATATCAACGGGCAGTTCGAATCAGGCGTTCCAGGCGCGCATCAACGGTGGGCAGGAATCGGGAGACGAAGCCCTTCTGGATGGCGCGACTATGCAGGAAGGCTTTATGAGCCAGAGCGGGATGGTTTCGATCCACCAGGACTTCCAGATGTCGCCAGACATGATCCAAGAAGTCAAAGTAATCACGTCAAGTTATGACGCCCAATACGGTTCGTCCACGTCCGGCCAGATAACGATGGTCAGCAAGTCGGGTACATCGGCTTATCACGGTGCAGCTTTCGAATATGCCCGCAATGCCGCCTTGAATGCTGCACAGTGGGGAAAGAGCGAAGCGTCACACGACAACGAGCACAACTTCGGCGCAAATTTTGGCGGCCCGGTTCGGATTCCCCACTTGTACGAAGGGACCTCCAAGCATCGCTCGTTTTTCTATTTCAACTGGGAGTCATACCACCAGGCGGGCGGTTCGAATAGCCCCACTCTGTCCATCCCGTCGCTGCTCGAACGCCAAGGGGACTTCAGCGACTGGCGCGACAGTAGCGGCAACCTGATTCCAATCTACGTGCCTGGAACCATCACTCCTGCGTGCCAGACAGCACTCCCTGCCGGTGTGGGACCGGGCTCACAGTTTCCGGGCAATACTATCCCGCAAAACTGCATCAGCCCGATCGCGACAGCTTACATGGCAGAACTGCCCACTCCCACCAATTCGCAGCCAACGAACAACTACACATTATCCAAACCTGTGCCGGATACGCTGACCAGCAACTCCAACGTGTACATGTTCCGTATCGATCACAACTACGGCGACAAGGACCACCTCTATTTCTTTTGGTGGCGCCAGTTCACCGGCTTCAATACCGCGACTGCACTGCCAACGTCGATAGCGACAGAATCTCCCACCCGACCACAAAATTCACCCATTGCCCGCTTCAACTGGGAGCACACTTTCTCGTCCACTCTCACAAATCACGTCACCTTCGGCTACCTCAATCGCAACGAGGGATATGGTTCGGAAAATCTAGCGTTCGTGGGGAAGCTTCCCCAGGTCCCGAACGCAGCTGGTACGAAGGCATTGCCGGCGTTCACGTTTTCGAGCGGCTTCAACCAGATCTCCAATAGTAACGGCCCCCCCAACACGAACATCACTGTGCGCCCTACATGGGTCTTTAATGACCTCGTCAACAAGGTTTATGGTCACCACACCTTCACCTTTGGAATGGAATGGCGTTCAGTGCAAGGCAATATTCACCAGTCAAATAATGAATCGGGGACCTATGGCTTCGACAGCTCTACGACCAGCTTGTCGAGTGCCGGAGGAAGTCCGGTTGCCGGATTTCTGTTGGGAGCGGTCAGCAGCGGCTCGGTGGATCGTCGAACCGTAAGCGCTTGGTATCCACGCCAAACAGTATGGGCGCTGCACGCCAACGATTCCTGGAAAATTACATCGAAACTGACGTTTAACTATGGCTTGCGTTGGGATTACTACACTCCTTCCCGCGAAAAGTATGATCACTTTTCATTCATCGATCTGGTGGGCGCAAATCCAGGAGCCAATAATCTCCCTGGGCGTCTGGCGTTCGCCGGAAAAAACGATGCATGTCAAGCCGCTGGTGCTTGCTACGGTGCGCCGTATCCCGAGAAACCCTGGCACAAAGGATTTGCTCCGCGCCTTGGCGCCGCTTACGCAATAGACGACAAAACGGTGGTTCGCGCTGGCTACGGGATCTTCTTCGCTCAAGCTTTCTATCCAGGTTGGGGCGGGGGAATGTCGCTCGACGGGTTCAACCTGCACCAGACATTCGGCACGACTCCCAATGGCGCCAGTGTTAACCCTGCGTTCTACCTGGATGATGGCGTCCCCGCCTTCTCGCCCCCACCTTTCATTTCGGCAAGCTACGATAACGGTCTGAATCCCACGCAGGCTAATGGCAACGGCTCCGCCTATCGCCCGGTCGATGCAAATCGTCGCCCATATTCACAGCAGTGGAACCTGACTATCGAACGGCAGCTTCCCAAACAGGTGGCCTTAAGCGTGGCTTATGTGGGCAACAAGGGCACACGCCTCACCTCAAGCCTGCAGCCGGTCAATGTGCTGAATCCCTTTTCCGCGAACATTCAGGCTCTCGAAGCGAACACAACCGCGATTGACCCCAGCTGCGCGACCGGTACGCCCGCTCCCGGCGCCAATTGCGGTTACACCCCCGAACTGAATGTTAAGTTCACAGCGGACGGGCAAACGTTGTTTGGAGTTACTACCCCGTACGACGGGTGGGTAGCGCAGATGAATGCCGGCGTTTGTGCGCCGACGGTTGCCCAGGCACTGTTGCCGTATCCCCAATTTTGCAGTGTTCTCCAAGGCCTGAACGAGAACCATGGAAACTCCATTTACCATTCGTTCCAGTTGAAGGCTGAGAAGCGTTACAGCAACGGCCTCTACATGCTTGTCTCGTATACCAATTCGAAACTCATTTCCGATGCTTCTGACAATACCCAACAGCTCGGAGGATCCTGGAATGCAACTCAGGGCGTGATCTCCCCTTACGAGAAGAGCCGGGCTCGCTCTCTCTCTTCTGATGACGTGCCGCAGATCATCTCGGCCGCTTTCGTTTACGATTTGCCTTTTGGCAAAGGGAAGCGATTCCTGACGAATGGCTTTGCGAATGCGATTGTGGGAGGCTGGCAGGTAAGCCCGATCATTCACTGGAACTCAGGGACGCCGATGTGGTTCCGGGATTCCAACAGCGGATGCCTGGTGGTATCGCAGTTCAGGCAGAACTGCCTGGCGGGTACTGTGCCAGGGGCGAACCCGTTCCTTCAGGATCCGAACAGCTACAATCCAAACAAGGGTCCTCTTCTGAACAGCGCTGCGTTCGAGTCTCCCGGGGCATTTCAACCGGCCGGAGCCTGTCCCGGCTGCACCGGGGCTTACGGCTATACCGGTGCCGGTCCGCGCATATCAAACCTGAGAGGTCCGAACGCGAAGAACGTGGATATTTCTCTGACCAAGAACACCCGAATCGGAGAACGAGCGAATTTCCAGCTTCGCTTCGGGTTCTTTAACGCCTTTAACCAACATTACTTCTATAACGCAGCCAACGTAAACAACCAAGGCTCCAGTTTTGCCTTCAACAATGATATAAGTGCTCCAAATTTCGGGGCTTGGAATGGAGGTGTAAGCTCACCGCGCACGATTCAAATTGGAGCGCGTCTCGAGTTTTAGAAGTCGCAGGCCTGCAAGGATTGCAGCCGCGGTCTCATTGGCAACAGGGGAGAGCGTCTCCGGGGGTTGTGAATCTCGGGTTTCTGTCCAAACGATTCCTACTTTGACGGGGATGTTCCCTGTGTGGGTGGGACTTGCGCGGCTTCCTTGAGTTGCTGAAAGCGCTCGACCTCCGTCTTGGCCTGCAGATCTTGACCTAGTCTGTGGTAAATCCGCCCGAGCAGAAGGTGTGGCTCGGGGTAAGCTGGGTTTAATTCGGCCGCCTGCCGAACCGCCTCGGCCGCCGCCTGATAGTCGCCTCGCATTTCCAGGATTCTTCCGAGTTGGTAGTGTGCTTGCGGTAAACGCGCATCGTATCGAAGCGCCTCATTCAGATTTCGCTCCGCTTCCCCCAGCTGGTTGACAGCAATCAAGGTCATAGCCAAGTCCACGTGCGGCCACGGCGATGGCTTCAATTGCAAGCGGTTCAGTTCGATCGCACGCTTATAGCTTTTGACGGCTTCATCCGGTTGTCCAAGATAATCGTAACAGAGGCCAAGGCTGTCGTAAGCCCGCACCATCTTCGGGTCGAGCTCAATGACTTTCTGCAGCCGAGCAATCGCGGCCGTGTAGTTCTGTGTGTCATAGTCAAGCCGCGCCAGCCAGTACAGGTAGAGTGGATTTCGAGACTGCGCTGCCGCAAGCTTCTCCAGCTCCGCACGAGCCCAATCGCGCCGGTTGAGCCGAATGTAGGCCATCGCCAAGGTAAAGCGGCTACGGTCGTCGATTGGTTGAATCGCTTCAGCCCTCTTCCAGGCGATGACCGAATCGAGATAGAGGCCATCCAGAAAGAAGATCCCGCCTGCCATGGTCAGTAATCGTGCGCTTCGCAGAGATTTTGGATCACGCTCGGACTCTTCCACCAAGATTGTCTCTGCACGTCGATAGTCGTGCAGCTTGAGGGCGTCCTCCAACTCAGATCGCCGGGTCGGCTCAAGCTGAAGACCGGGAAGGTCTTGTTGCACATGTTCGGACGGGATGCCTTCCTCTAGTGGTGGCTTCGGCGCCTGCGCGAGCAGAGAGGGCACGCACCAGATACTCAGCACTGCAACGATGGCGAGGTCCGTTTTTCTCATCACGCCTTCGATCCGGGACCGGCGTCCTTATGGAGAGGAGGCAGCCATCGCCGCTTCAATCCTGGCCCTTGTCTCCACGGCTGCCCGGCTCTCGGGCACCAACTCTTGTTCCAGATGAATCTCAGCCAGGGCCTCACCAAACCTCTTCAATTCAAGCAAGATTACGGCTCGTGCCAAATGGACCTCGGGTAGCATTGGATCGAACTGGGCGGCACGCTGGTAGGCAGTCAGGGCCATGTCGTATTTTTCCTGGATGGCATACTCCTGGCCGAGAGCCTGCTGCAATCGAGCAGAATCAGGATTGAGCCGCATGATTTGCTCCAAGGACCACCCCGAGAGTTTTGTCCAGGCTCGGCCCAGTTGATAACAGTATTCCGGCTCTCGGGGTGCCAGCTCAACAAGGCTGCGCAACTCCCGAACCGCCGCAATCCAATTTTCGGAAGCCTCATAGGCCTTGGCCAGCTGAAGGTGAGCCTGGGGTTCCTTCGGCATCAGGCGCACGGCGCGTTCAAGTTGCTGTGTACCCTCTGCATGTTCACCAAGGACCCGAAGACTCACTCCGAGCAGCAGCCGCGAGGGACCGTAGTCCGGCTGGAGTCGAATCGCCTGCCGAAAACGAGTGACAGCTTGCCGGTGATTACCACGCTGCTGCGCGATCACACCAAGGTTGTGATAGACCAGGGGATGCTTAACGCCTTGCTTGAGAGCTTCCGAGAAAACTTTCTCGGCGGTTTCTAGATCCCCGGATTTGAGGGCATTAATTCCCGCATCGATTTTGGATTCGAGGGCAGGTGGCAAGCCGTGCTGGTCCAACGCAAGAGAGCTTAAGCACAGCAGCAACACGAGCATGACACTACAAACAAGTTTTCGCCAGGTGATCGCGGACCGTCTCAATTTGACCCCGAGGACGCTTGGCACATTGATATCCCGGACTGAAGGTCCCCTCGAAACACAGCGAGTATAGAGCAGTCTGATAGTAATTGCTTACGTGCATACGTATAATCATCTCACCATTTCGCGCCTCTTCTGTGAATGTGGGCACCCAACATGCGATGGTTTTGGAGGACTCCAACTCTATTCCTGACCGCTTTCTTCTGTTGTTGCCCCACTGTACCCGTATCAGCTCAGCAGAATAGTGAGGTCAGAGACGGCAAGATCCTACAGATCCAGCAAATGATTGAAAATCATGACCTGGAACATGCGCAACGGTTGCTCATGGATGCTGCCGGTCAGTTTCCTTCCGACGCTGGGTTCGACAATTTGCGGGGAGTCGTCGAGGCGCAACAAGGAAATTACACAGAGGCCGAAGCAAGTTTCGAACGAGCGGTTGCGCGGTCTCCGAGGTTCACCGCCGCATACCTGAACCTGGGGCGCCTGTACCAGGAAAACTCAGCACCTGATCCGAAGGCCTCGCAAAAGGCGTTGGATATCTACAAGGACGTTCTTGCTTATGACCCCGGTAATTCAGAGGCCAATTATCAGATCGCGACTTTGTTACTGAAGCAGGGACAATATAAGGAGTCACTCATACATTTGCTGAGTCTCCCACCAGAGACGCAAGTCGGTGGGCAGGCGAGCTCTGTGCTTTGTGCTGACTACGCTGGGTTGGGAGATCGCGAGCACACCGATGGCGTGGTGAACCGAATGCTCACCAGCGGCGATTTCTCCGAGCAGGATGTTCAACAAGCGCTGCCTGGGCTATTGGCAGGCAAGCGCAACGACCTGGTCATTTCTTTTCTCCAGAATTTGCAGAAACGCCAGCCGCTCTCGCCCGAGGGCCTGCGTGCGCTAGGTTTGGCGTACGAACGGACGAACAAGCTGGCGGACGCAAGAAGGACGCTGGAAGATTCAGCGACTCGGAAGCTTTCGGTCGCGGCTCTTCTGGAGGTAGCGCGGGTTGCGCACGAACAGAAAGATTTCAAGGGTTCATTGGGATATCTCGCACATGCCCGAGATCTGGACCCTGGCAGCGCCCGTCTTCACTATTACTTTGGACTGGTATGTCTGGACCTGGATTTGGTCGCGGAGGCGCGCAACTCGCTTGAAAAAGCTGTCAAGCTGGAACCCGAGAATCCCTCCTACAACTACGCAATGGGAATAGCTTCCAGTTTCCGGCAAGATCCAGAGGAAGCCGTCCCTTTCTTTGAGAAGTACGTCAGGCTGAAGCCCAACGATCCACGCGGAAAGCTGGCGATCGGCATAGTCCTCTGGCGAGCGAAGAACTATGACGACGCCATCCCGTGGCTCCGGAAGGCTGTGAACTCTTCTGAAACCGCTGGGTCCGCTCACTATTATCTCGGTGCCATTGCTTTTCACGAGCGTCGCTTTGACGAAGCGCGGAACGAACTGGAGTTGGCACTGAAAGCGCAGCCTGACTACGCCGACGCGCTGGCCCAACTTGGACAGTACTATCTGGAGCACAAGGATTACAAGGAAGCTGAACGGCAAATCCGCCGGGCACTCCAAGTCGATCCCAATCACTATTCGGCCAATTTTTACCTCTTGACTCTTTATACGCGAACCGGGGATCCGCGACGCGAAGCACAGGGGAAACGCTTCGAGGAGCTGAAGAATCTGCTGGACGAAAAGAAACAAGAGCTGCTACGGGTTGTTGAGGTTCGCCCATTCGAGACTCCCTGAGCTTGTATTCAGAAGCGATGAAGAGTGTTGCCACAGCTTATTTCGGGCTTTTCTGTTTGCTGGCTGCGCTGGCGACGGACGGTCGTGGCCTGGCGCAATCGGCAGCTCTTACCGAAAGCACGAGAGCACTGTATCGCGGCGACTACGCGCAGGCGGCCCAGTTGGCGGAGAAACATTTGCGTAGTTATCCCAATGACGCGTCCGTCCGGGTCATTTTGGGTCGAGCCGATCTTGCTCAGGGGAAATTTCAGCTTGCGTTTGAAGAACTCCGAAGGACTCTGGCTACCGATCCGAAAAACATCGACGCTCTTTACTACCTGGCTCTCGTCGCCCGGGAACTTTCACAACAACAGTATCAAAAGTTGGTGGCTCTGGCCCCAGACTCTGATCGGGTTCATCAACTCCTTGGTGAAGCTGCTCTTGCCGGAGAGAATCCGAGCCAAGCGGAGATGGAGTTTCAAAAGGCTCTGAAGGCGAATCCCCAAGCGGCCGAGGTATTGACTGAACTGGCCGAGCTGAAGCGTTCTCAGTCCAAATTCGATGAAGCCATCGCTTACTACAATCAGGCTGAAGAAACTGGGACCCTCAACTACGAGATCGCCTACGGATTGGGTGCTTGCTACACCTACAGGCAGGATTACGCACGAGCGGTCCAGTGGTTTCGCAAAGCTGTCGATATTGCGCCTGAATCCTCGGCTGGGCGGTTTGCGCTTGGCAATGCGCTGTTCCAGGGTGGGCAACTGGAGGCGGCGATTCCAGAGCTGAGGTTCGCTCTGCAACGGGAGCCACGGCTCAAACAGGCCTATTTCCTCCTCGGTCGCATCTACTCCAAGCTGGGCCGTCAAGACGATGCGCGCGCCGCGCTTAAGAAACTTGACGAGCTCAACCGTGCTGAAGTGCCGCGCCAAGTTGAGATTCAGCCGGAAAGGTGACTCACAAACCCGAATAGAACTTAGTAACTAGCGATGTCCCACAGGCCCTATCGCTTGCATCCTATCATGCCTCGGCGATCACAACTTGTTCGTTCATTCCTGCTCATACTCTCATTTTTGCTCGGTGGAATTGCCCAGGAGTCCGATGATCACAGATCACAAATGCCGCAGTCCACGGGTGTCTCTACCGGCTCCGCTCACGCCCCGGTAAAGGATGCCCTGGCTCGCCCGATCACTGCCGGTGGATTTGTGGATGGCGCACCATTTGTGTTCGCGGATGTCACGAAGGAGAGCGGGCTCGACAAATTCCACCACCGTTCCGGCACACCCGAGAAAGCGACCATTCTTGAGACCCCAGGGTCGGGCGTAGCCCTGATCGACTATGACAACGACGGTTGGCTCGATATTTATTTCGTAAACGGATCCACTGTTCCTGCTCTGAAGGGTAAGGAGCCCGCGCCGCGCGCAATGCTGTTTCATAACAATCACGACGGGACATTTTCGGATGTCACGGACAAAGCAGGGGTGGGCAATGAGCGCTGGGGTTTCGGAGTCGCGGTCGCCGATTATGACAATGATGGTTGGTCTGACATCTACGTCGCCAACTATGGCAAGAACCGTCTCTACCACAACAACCACAATGGCACGTTTACAGACGTAGCAGAAAAGGCAGGCGTAGCGCTCGGCAACTGGTCCGCCGGACCGACATGGGGTGACTATGACCGGGATGGTTCTCTGGACCTGTTTGTGCCTGGCTATGTGCAATTTGATCCCAATCATCCGCCCGTCGCAGGCCAGAATGGGGTTCCGCTAACCGCGTGCCAGTTTCGGGGTGTGAGCTCACTGATGTGTGGACCGCGCGGCCTCCCGGGGGAAAGTGATCATCTCTTTCATAATAACGGCGATGGTACGTTCACCGACGTGAGCCTTAAGGCAGGTGTGTCTGATCCTCAGCATTATTACGGCCTTGCCTCGGTGTTTGTGGATGTGGACGATGACGGTTGGCTCGACTTAGTGGTGGCCAATGACTCTGTGCCAAGATACCTTTATCGCAATCGCCACGACGGCACGTTTGAGGATCTCAGCTACCTGTCAGGCTTTGCCCTGACAAACGAAGGACTGGCCCAAGCTTCCATGGGAATTGCGGTTGGAGACTACAACCGCGACGGCAAGGTCGATTTCTGCATCACGACGTTCTCAGACGACTACAAGACTCTCTACAGGAATGACGGCGACTTCAACTTCGCGGATGTCACGTATCCTGCAGGTTTAGGCACTCCGACCATTCCGTTTCTTGCATGGGGTATCGGCTTCATCGATTTTGACGACAACGGGCTGCTCGACATTTTCGTCGCGAATGGCCATGTCTATCCGTCGGTGGATCACCGGGATTGGGGTACGACCTGGGCCGAACGTCCCCAGCTTTTTCGCAATCTGGATGGGGTCAAATTTCAGGAGGTTCCGCCGGCAACGAGCAGTGGGCTCGCCGATGTGATTCCTGCGCGGGGAGCGGCTTTTGGTGACCTCTTCAACGATGGTCACACCGATGTTGTCCTGAACAACATCGACTCTTCACCTGTCCTGTTGCGCAACGTTGTGAAGAACGGGAACCACTGGGTGACCCTTCGATTGAGGGGAGGACCCAAAGGGCCGCGAGATGCTGTTGGCGCAACAGTCTTCCTGGGCGCAGGTGGAGTCCGGCAGCGTGCGGACCTCGTTAGTGGGGGAAGCTACGGCTCGAGTTCCGATCCGCGACTGCATTTCGGATTAGGAACCACGGCCAAAGTTGAGAAAGTCGAGATTCATTGGCCCAGCGGCAAGAATGAGGAGATTACGGGGCCTGCCATAGATCGGATTCTTACAATCGCGGAAGGCCAAGGCGTAGTCGATAGGTAAATTTTTTTTATGGCTCGGTAACTAAGGGATTCAGACCTTTGCATCTCTTTCCGTATCTGCGGCTCGTCGTTTGCTATGGCACGGTTGCTGTATTTTTCTGCGTTGGCGGTGCCGCGGACCAGGGCCGATCGGAGAATGAAACCACCTTCAGCGAATTCCGTCCACGTCGCGAAATTCCCGGTGTGGAGTTTGTTGGAAGTGCCGTCTGCGCTGCTTGCCACGGACAAGAGGGCAGTTCACACTCGCAGACCTCGATGGCACACGCACTACACATTGCATCCGAAAGCAGTGTGCTTCGCTCCCATCCCCGGATGACTTTTCAATCGGGTCCTTATGCTTACGAGATCGCAAGCGACGGCCGACAAGTCCTGTACCGTGTAACCGACGGCGAGGAAAGCATCCGCGAACCGATCCTGTACGCCTTTGGGAACGCACACATCGCGCAAACCTACATTTTTCGCCACGATGGAAAACTGTACGAAGGTCGCGTCAGCTACTACAAAACGATAGACCGCTTGGACTGGACGATTGGAGATGTCCAGAACCCCACGCCCAGCCTCGAGGAAGCTGCCGGCCGCGACATCAGCGGGGACGAAGCGCGAAACTGTTTCAGCTGCCACGGCACAGCTGCGACGGTGGGCAACAAGCTTCGCCTCGAAAATCTGATAGCGGGTGTGGGTTGCGAAGCGTGCCATGGTCCTGGAGCAGAACACGTCGCAGCTATGAAGGCCGGCGCTGGCGAGAACCTCTACATCTTCAACCCAAGAAAGCTTGGCGCCGAGGCATTGTCGCAAGAATTCTGTGGGGCCTGCCACCGCGGAGTCGACGCGGTCGCAATGATGCCCAACTTGGGCGGCATCAACAACGTGCGTTTTCAACCCTATCGTCTCTTTAACAGCCGCGGTCACGACCCCAATGATCCCCGCCTCACGTGTACATCCTGTCATGATCCCCACGTAGAACTGAAGCAGGAAGATTCTTCCTACGATTCGAGGTGCACCGCGTGCCATGGGTTACGCACAGGAAGGTCGACGTCGCTTGGAAAAACGGGCGCTGCAGCCGCGAGCAAAACCGCGTCAGGCACGAGAGCGTGCCCAGTCGCTGATGAACGGTGTGTATCTTGTCACATGCCAAAGGTTGAATTGCCGGGTGCGCACTTTCAATTCACCGACCACCGCATCAGGATCTCGAAGGCCGGGGAGTCGTATCCTGATTAGGCAGAGAAATCCTAGTTCTTGCCGGGGAAAGCTCCGGTTGCGTTCCGAACGAACTTACCCTGGCGTCGAAGTTTGCACGAGCCCAATGGGCGATATGCCTCAGCTATGTAGCCGGGCTAGTAGCCTTTCACCTTGATCACAAAATAGTTGAATTCATGCGAGCCATCGAGCAAGAGCTGATGAGGCACCCGGGCAGGAATACGAACGATGTCGCCGGCAGAGATTTTTCGTCGAACGCCACCCTGAATCGTTCCGTTACGTTTCTCATGAGGCCCCACCGTTTCCCCATTCATCATCGTGCCACCAACGACTAGAGTCGCTGCGCCAGATTGGACGAGGAACACGTCGGCTTGGGTCTCGTGCCATTCGACCTGCCCGTCAGCCTCGCGGTGAACCAGCAAGAAACTCTCGTTTCCATAATCAGAAAGTTGACGAACAGCAAAGTGGTGTGGATCAGTCGAAGCTTCGGCACTCAAGGATGAACTTGTTTGCATGAGGAAGGAGCCAGCCCATTGCTCAAATCCTGACGGCGCTGACTCTTGCGCAGCGACGACCAGAACGGTCATGAGAAGCCATCCCCTCAACCAGAGTCTCTTCATCGTCTCCCCCGCCCAATGTGTCTTCACGTCAATCGAAATGGCAACCTCGATTCAGCGCTGGTCTGACCTACCGCGAGCTCGCTGATTCAAACACTCTCCGGGCGCATGTCCCCTCGGGGAATGATTGCTCCCTCTCGCGCAAAGAGAGGAACGACCCCAGGTGTTGCCGGCACCAGGATGGTCACCTTGCTGTCCTAGACGGTGCGTTTGTCGTTGTAGCTCATCCAGCGTCCCGCAGGCAAGTAAAGACTTCGATCAATTGCTTCTTGGCTGTAGATACAGGAGGCAATGCGCAGCCAACTCCGAGTTTCTGTAATAGGTATCCCAACAATTTCTCCCTCGTAGGAACAACAGCATTGTCCGCTTGATGCAAGCGCATGCCCCTGCGAGCAGCACGGGACTGCTTCAGTTCCGCAACTTCGGTTTTGGTCACAAAGGAGTTCTTTTTTTGCTACAGTGACGTGGGCCAACACGAAAAAGATAGGGAGGGGTTGCGGAAGTCTCAAACCCGAAATGCCAGAGCCAGATTTCAGGAAGACGAAAAGACCGCAGCCTTGAATCCTAATGCGCACGAATCCGAGTGCACGTGGCAATCATTTTCGGGATCGGATCGGAATCCATGGATATTCACCAACTGGAACTGTTCCTCGCTGTGATGGAGTCACCCAGTATGACCCGTGCCGCCGAAAAAGTTCGGCTGTCGCCGGGTGCGGTCAGTCTCCAACTCCACAATCTGGCCAGCGAACTACATGCTGAGCTTTTTGTACGCAGCGGCAAGCGACTCACTCCTACTCCCGCGGCTTTGCGCCTGGCAGAACATGCCAAGGCAGTTCTTCGGCTCACCAGCCAAATCAGGCAGGAGTTTGAGGACGATCTCACCAGAGATTCTCGTCCATTCCACTTTGCCACGGGAGTAACGACGCTAATCTATCAGCTTGGCAGGCCATTGCGGCAACTGCGAAAACAATATCCAAAAGCAGATATCCGCGTAACTGTGGGCGTAACCGAAGAGATTGTTGCCGGGTTGCACGATCGCCGTTTCGATTTAGGTCTGATCTCACTGCCTGTCTCTTCAGAGGGACTGAAGATTATGCCCTTGTTTGACGAGGAATTACTCGTACTTCGTCCGTCGTCAACTCGAGCGGGCGGTCGCCACATTGGCCAGATTCATCCTTCTGAATTGGCCAAGGTTCCATTTCTCCTTTACCCCAAGCGAAGCAACATGCGCCTGGTGATTGATCGGTTCTTTAAGGATATCGGGGTAACCCCGCGAGTGGTGATGGAGGCAGACGACACAGAGACTATCAAACGCCTCGTCGAATCAGGATTCGGGTGCTCAATTCTTCCTGAGCACGCTTTGCGGCAGCGCACTCGCTTCCTTCGGACATACCGGGTCGAAGGCCATCGCTTGACAAGAAGCCTGGCACTGGCAACGGTAAACACGGATTACCCTCGCAAACTTACCGACTCCATCGCACACTTTCTGCTGAGCCGTCTGGCGAGTTGATCCGCACACGTCACGGCACGTATCAATTCGTGCGCTGGTTGGTCCACTGGGTGATATTCGAGCAGAACAGCCGATTCACATCGCGCTCAATGTGCCGGCGACTCACATGACCCCCGTCCCGGCACAGCAGTTGATAGGATTCCGTCAGGATCGGACTCAGAGTTGCCCGAGTGTTGCGCCATTTGTAGATCACCTGTTCCAGAACACGGGCGTCAGAATGTTGCGGAATGAAACTGGTTCCCAGCAGCTCAATCCGCTCCCGGGTAATCTCTTCGACCATGGACGGATTGTTGAGGAACCACCAGCAGCCGAAAGGCATGAGGTTACTGAATTTTCGGGCATAAACACAGAGTTCGTGCTGATTCTCGCGGCTCAGCACACTCACCAGGAAACGGTTGTCGGGGTAGTCCCGGCACAAGTTCTCCAGAGCAAGAAGGTCGGCGCGGCCTACCGCGTCCCCGGCCAGACGAATGCGCGGATTGACTTGACGTCGGACTCCGATCATGAGTGATAACGGAAGACCCAACTCACGGCACGACGGTAAGACCGCTTCACTGAGCAATCGACTCAAAATACTGTCCTCTGGAAATTGGAACGTGTACGGCAGGGATACCGCCATATACACCGGCTGCATCCGAGCGTACCAATCTGCCAGGAATCTACGGACCTCCGTGATCGTGTGCCCCGTCGCTCGCTCGTCAACGTCGTAGCCTTCCCCGGGTAGTTGCTGCCAATGATTGGACCAGCCCCACAGGATGCGGTCCAGCCGCAGCACGGCATGAAATTGCGGGTGCTTATCCACCCCGTTCCGCCAGATCGATCGCTCTTCAGGATCGAGAGGATCATTTGTCATCACTACTGTCTTCACTCCCGCCATCTCGAATACTTTCCTAAGGTGTGTCTCGATCATTTGCGTTTGAAAGAACGAACGCGCCTCCTCCAGATCGAGGCTCTCCGTCGGCAGATCGAAGGCTTTCAGAACCGCAATGACGCCCCGCGTGGATTCTGAAACAGGGGTGTTCTCCACGAATAACGCCTTCCAGATTGCGTCCGCACGATCGCGTTTGTCCAGTGTCCAGTACCGCTCGGGCTTCATCTCCGACGAGCGGAACAATTCCGCTTCCAGGTAGTGGTAAGTCAGTAGTTCGTCGATACCCCAAAGTCCCAGCTTACCGAACGCAGGAGAGAACAGGTGTGTATGCATGTCGATAACCTGTATCGTCGACAGTATTTCGTCGACGGTCGCGCGCAGTTCGCCAACAGGGACTGAACTGTCAGGGGGTGAACTCCGTCTGGTCGCTGGTGTGAAAGATGTGGCTTCCATGGCTGCGTGCACTGGTCCTCGGGGAACTACTCGCCTCCGACAAATGCTTTGAATACACTCCGGGGTGGCGCGAATTTCGCGGAATATAAGGCTCGGCTCACCGTGTGTCAAAGGAAAAAAACTGAAGACAAGATTCAGTGGGACTCAACGAAATCGCATCAGAGCATTGGCGAAGTTAAATGTTACTCATCTGCTAAAGTATTTTGCATGATCACTCAGGCATCTAAGACCTGCAGGCGAACAATGTTCTGCAACACTTACTAGTTTTTGACAGATCAAAAGCAATACATATTCGAAGTTGCTCGATTTCCTGTTGCAGATGATGCCGGCCTAAAGCCTCCTGTTGTTGCAGGCTGGGGCAGAAGAAATTGGGATACGGCGGGTTGCACCAAACAACTCTACTTTTCGAAGACTGGAGGATCTGTGATGAGAATCTGTCGACTTGCTCTCAGTACGATTCTTTTTTTGTTGGTCATAGCAGGAACCTGGATACCGGCTGAGTCTCAAAACTCCCGTGCAAGCACTTCGCCGCAGCTGACTCCGACTCCACCTATGGGCTGGAACAGCTGGAACAAGTTCGCTTGCAATGTGAGCGAGCAGTTGATACGCGAAACCGCCGATGCGATGATCAGCACAGGCATGCACGCAGCTGGCTACCAGTACGTGAATATTGATGACTGCTGGCAGGTAAGCCGGGATGCCCAGGGCAATATCGTCGCGGACCCCGCCAGATTTCCATCCGGGATCAAAGCTCTGGCCGACTATGTTCACGGAAAAGGATTGAAACTTGGGGTCTACACTGATGCAGGGAGGCTGACTTGCCAGAAGCGCCCTGGCAGCTACGATCACGAGGTGCAAGACGCCAAAACGTACGCTTCATGGGGTGTGGACTACGTCAAGATTGACTGGTGTCATGCCGAGGGTCTGGATCCAGAGGTGCAATATACAAAGTTTCGCGACGCACTGGCGCAGTCGGGGCGTCCAATTGTGTTCAGCATTTGTAACTGGGGAGTTAACGCCCCATGGACTTGGGGACCGAAGAACGGCAATCTCTGGCGCACGACCGGAGACATCAACGACACGTACGATCGCATGTCTGTGATTGGCTTTTCGCAGAATGGCTTGGAGAAATTCGCTGGTCCCGGGCATTGGAACGATCCGGACATGCTCGAGGTGGGCAATGGCGGGATGAATCGGAATGAGTACCGTACACATATGTCGTTGTGGGCCTTACTAGCTGCACCGTTGTTGGCCGGTAATGATTTGCGGAACATGACGGCCGAAACCAAGGACATGCTGACCAACTCGGAAGTTATCGCTGTCGATCAGGACAGCAAAGGCGCACAAGGACGCCGAGTGTGGGACGAAGGTCCGTTAGAGATCTGGATGAAGCCGCTAGCGAACGGAAGTCGTGCGATTGGATTGTTTAATCGGGGCGAATCCAGCCTCAAAATCACTCTCGATTTCAAGATGATAGGTGCAACAGGCTCTCTTAAGTTGCGCGATGTTTGGGAGCACCAAGATCTCGGGCAGATGGAGAAATCCTACACGGCCGACGTACCGAAGCACGGAGTGGTGATGCTCATAGCCTCGAGATAATTCCCGCAGGATCGGGGTGGAGACGAACAGTGTGGGTACTCAAGAGCCGGCGCCGGGACCAACCGCCACAACAAAATAGGAGGCGGGAGCAGAGCCGACATTCTTGATCCCATGTTCTTCGTTCGAGCGTACAAATCCTGCTGAGCCCGGGCCTAACCGTTGGCTAACGCCTTCGATCGTAAGCTCAACCGTTCCCTCTCGAATGAGCCACATTTCCGAATGAGTGTGACGGTGCGCACCATGCGGCGCACCGCCAGGTGGAAGTGTCGTTTCGTGCACTTCCAATGACTCCCCCGTAGCAAGCTTGCCCTTCAAGATCGGCCGGATCTGAGCGTTGTTCGAAACATTGATTGGCAATGTATCAAACGGGAATGTAGCCGAAGGCAGGGGGTTGTCCTGCGGCGCGGCCATCGCCTCGACCGCAAAAACGACTGGCACAACGGTTGACAGCATGGTGCACACTTCACGGCGGGTCAGCGGCATAGGGCCCTCTCCTTTGTAAAGCATCGGTCACTCACAAAACATCCACGGGTTAATCAAAGTGCAGGATACCATTGGATTCTTGTACCACGTGAGTAAGGTAGTGGCCCGAGATGATGCATACGACGCGCTACTACCTTGAGTTGATAGACCGCAGCTCCTGGCCCTTTTAGGCTTGTTGAACCGAGCTTTTAAAATTTCTGGTTTGACATTCCTGTACTCCTAGGTCATTTTTCCTCGCCAAGCCCGACCTGTAGAGTCCGGCAAGACTCGTGCGAAAGAGGAACCCTCCCACAGATAACTGTGGGGGCGGGGAAGAACATGGTCCTGATCGGACTCCTGGCGTTCGCCAGTTTCCGGGCGGGGCAAGCAGCGGATCACATTGCTCAGTCTGCTTTGAGAGTCGTCTTTTTACAGATAAACCGCTGGCTTCTCGACTCAACTCGCGAACTGCTGGAAACCTGGGTCTGAATCCTCCCAGCAAGTCAGGTTCTCGGTGCCCGCAGCACGGTGCCGACGTCACAGTCAATTTTGCCACTTGACACCGTCAGGAATCCAACACATGTGCTCAACGACGTACAGATAAGGTGGACCATGCATAAAGAGAGAGCAGCGCGCCGCGATTTCTTGAAAGCCACGGGTGCGGGCATTGCTGGTACCGCAGTGGGTGTGACCATGCTGCCTGCCACTGTGGCGGCAGCGACGACGCGCCAAAGCGTATATGACGTGAGAGCCTTTGGAGCCGCCGGGGACGGCAAGACCCTCGACACGACCGCTATCAACAAAGCCATTGAAGCGGCGGCCGCAGCGGGCGGCGGTACTGTGCTTTTTCCGGCTGGTACCTACCGCTGCTACTCGATCCGCCTCAAGAGCAATATTGTTCTTTCTCTTGGCCCCGGGTCGGTCATTCTGGCAGCCGACTCTCCTCCCGAGCGCGACGGCGAAGGCTACGATCCGCCCGAACCCAACGCGTGGGACAAATATCAGGACTTTGGTCACAGCCACTGGCACAACAGCCTGATCTGGGGTGAGGAAATTCACGACATGTCCATTCTTGGGCAGGGGCTTATTTGGGGAAAAGGCCTTAGCAGAGGCTCCGGAGACACGGCTCTCGTCGCGGGCATTGGAAACAAATCCATCAGCCTCAAGAATTGCCGGAATGTCATACTTCGCGACCTGTCCATTCTTCACGGTGGTCACTTTGCTGTGCTTGCGACCGGCGTGGACAACCTCACCATCGACAATCTCACCATCGATACGAACCGCGACGGAATTGACATTGATTGCTGCCGGAATGTACGAGTCTCGAATTGCAGTGTTAACTCTCCCTGGGATGACGCGATTTGTCTCAAGAGCAGTTATGGCCTCGGTTTTGCGCGCTCCACCGATCAGGTCACCATCACAAATTGCTATGTGACGGGTGGCTACGAGGAGGGCACGCTGCTCGATGGGACGTTCAAACCCATTGGTCCTGATTACAAAGCGCCACGCAATGGACGAATCAAGCTGGGAACCGAATCCAACGGGGGCTTCCGAAATGTGACGATCTCCAACTGTGTGATCGAAGATTGCCGCGGGTTGGCATTGGAAAGCGTGGATGGCGCACTTCTGGAGGATGTTGCAATCAGCAACATCACGATGCACGGTATTACGGATGTGCCGATGTTCCTGCGTCTTGGCCGCCGGATGCGCGGTCCCGAAGGAACACCGGTAGGAAAGCTACGCCGAGTCAGTATCAACAATATGGTAGTCTCGCACAGCGCTTCCAGACAAGCTTGTCTCATCACGGGTATCCCGGGCCACGTCATTGAAGACGTGAAGCTTTGCAATATTTTCATTCTTCACGAAGGTGGCGGCACTCGGGAAAGCGCCTCCATTCAGCCAGAGGAACTGGAGAACGTCTATCCTGACCCAAACCGCTTCGGCGCGATGCCGGCTCATGGCTTCTTTATTCGCCATGTGCAGAGACTCGACATGCGCGATGTTGACATTCGAACCGTCAAAGAGGATCTCCGCCCGGCCTTTGTCCTGGATGACGTGGCAGGCGCGGATTTCGTTCACGTGAAGGCCCAACTCGCCACCGGCACGCCGACTTTTGTGCTCAAGAATGTGAAGGACTTTAGCATCAACCTCAGCAGGCCTATCCCTGACTTGTTCTTCGATACCGTCGAACTAAGAAGGTTGTGATTCCGAGAGGCGAGGCGACCAGTTCCGACAGCCACGCAGTCAGGTTGGTCTAGGACAACCAGCAGCTCCATCTTGGGATCGGCAATTTTCACTGTTACTTGAACAATCCGCCGGAGAACTCGGCTTGCTTTTGAGGTTCCAGCTTCTGTGAAAGCCAGTTGTCCAGGCTTTTGCACCCGGCATTGAATCAAAGAAATTCGCTTATTCTAGAATTTCTTCCTTTTCCCACTGGCCCACCGAGCTCTTTGAAGGTGCCCCCCCAACCGCAAGAAGAGTTTTGGCTTGGGTGGGGCGTTTTGTTTTTGCCGCCGTGCGCGGGACTGTATCGCGTTAGCGAATTCGCTCGTGAAGGGGAAATCTCGAAATGACAAGTCTCGAAGCAGGAACCGAGGCAGAACACTAGGGAGTCTACAAAGTTGTTCACGCAAACAACCATTTCTCTCGTCACTACGTGATCGCCTTAAAAGGCGACACGTTACCAGGTTGAATCCACTGCACAAACCGAGTTCGGTTTGAGCTTGCACTCACGCTGACCATGTATACACCGCCGAGCAGTTCAAACATGCTGCGCATCCGAAGTCAGCCTGATAACTTCAGCCCAAGCCAGGTCTTCGTAGCGTCCGGCTTGGGCTCCTCTTTTTGAGGTCTTAACGCCATTTATAGGACGCAGGGACGCGCCTCACATCCACGCGCCAGTCAAGCGGTGTGCTTGCGTTGTGAACCCCGAGCACCAGCCAATGCTGGTCGTTGTTATCGGTGACCGTGTCATCGACGGCAGGCCGTGCTATCTCCGCGGCCACTTCCACGCAGAGAACACGCTTACCACTGGCAGGATCAAAACCGGTAACTGTGAAGGGCACCTTGCGAGTGACCGCGGACTGCATTTCAGAGTCGACGCGCAGAACGAAATCGACTTCTATTTTCATTCCGAACTTTGAGCACATACGACAGTAACGGTGGCTAGACTTGAATTTTCGTATTGCCATTCCTAGAGTGTCGACGACGTCGAGTCTAGTGTTGAAGTTCACGACTCGCACGCACTTCGGACACGTGGCGCTCCCGGAGATCAAGACGAGCATGCCAATCTTCTCCATTTCGACATTCTGATTTTTGATTGCCCCCGGTTGGGCTGAAGGGGAAGAGACCGGTGAGTTGCGCTGACTGTAGCACAGCGTACGTAACGGCCCAAGTGGTTTTTGGGTAAATCGGTTAACGGAAGGCTGAAAAACAAAACTCTTGATGCTGAACACCTCAATTTCACGACATTAAGTGCTTTTTCAGAATTGCACACAACCTGTGCTAGCGAACGGGTTCCGGCAACGATTGAATCACCAGTTTTTGAGGAGTAGAGTTGGCCGATCTGGTCACTGCCTTGTTTCGGTTCCTCGGTCCTTGTCCCAAACAATCACCCTTCACGCCAAGTCGTATACGGTCAATCCGAACCAGCCTTGGGCCGAAGCGTTGCCCATTCGGAAAGGCACCATTATTGCCGTCGGTTCGGAGAAAGCCATCGAAGCCTACCGTGGGCCCTCCACCGCCGTTATCGACGTCAGAGGACATGTAGTCTTGCCGGGATTTACGGACACCCATGTTCATTTCATGTCCGGGTCGCTGCGCCTGACGCAGGTTCAACTGGACGGCGCTACAAACACTTCGGAGATGCAGCCACGGGTGAAACAGTATGCGGAGGCGCGTCCCAACACTCCTTGGATTTTGGGTAGTGGCTGGATGTATTCCGCATTTGGGTCGGCTGCTGTGCCCGACAAAAAGATCCTTGATGCAGTGGTACCGGATCGCCCTGTATTCCTGACGGCCTATGATCATCACAGCGGATGGGTGAACAGCAAGGCTCTGGAGGTCAGCGGGATTACGCGAGATACGCCCGATCCTCCAAATGGAAAAATCGTCCGCGATCCAAAAGCTGGGGAAGCGACCGGCAAGCTGCAGGAAGCGCCCGCGTAGCAACTGATCGAGCGGCATATCCCTGAACCGACGCTGCAGGAGCGATTAGATGCCCTGCGACTCGGAATGCATGAGGCCAACCGCTTTGGAGTGGTGCGAGTCCACTCACTGATCGGGGATAGTCCCCTTCTGGATCTCTACGAGGAACTGAGCAAGCGCGGCGAACTGAGCATGCGCTTCTATATCTGCAACTTCATTGCTCCACCGAAGCTGACGAAGAAAGCCCTTGAGCAGGCAGAGGAAGATCGCCGGCGCTATCAGGATGAGTGGATCGACGCAGGCTGCATCAAGTTCATGGGCGACGGCGTCATCGAAACCCACACCGCCGCGATGCTGAAACCATATAGTGATGATCCCAGCATCAGCGGACATCTCAATTGGGAGTACGGCGAATTTCTCAACGCGGTCATGGAACCTGATCGGCATGGTTTCCAGATCACGACGCATGCCATCGGCGATCATATGATTCGGGAAGCACTCGACGCCTACCAACACGCCGCCACTGTGAATGGAACGGTTGACCCTCGTCATCGCATTGAACATACAGAAGATCCCAGCGCGGCCGATATCCCCCGGTTTGGTGAATTGGGCGTAATCGCCAGTATGCAGCCGCTGCCTGCGCTTCCGAACGATAACAACCTGAACGTGTGGGCGCGCAATGTCGGACCGGAACGCGCCGTGCGATCCTGGCCATGGCACAGCATCATGAACGATGGCGGGCGGGTCGCTTTCGGGAGCGACTGGTCGGTTGTCACTATCAATCCCTGGCCTGGGATTCAACTCCTGCTCACGCGCCAAACAGAAGAGGGAGAGCCCGCCGGTGGATGGAACCCGGAACAGCGCCTCACCCTCGAGCAGGCAATTAAGGGCTACACTCTGGATGCAGCTTATGCCGGACGACGGGAAATGACGGAAGGCGGAGCCAGCGTGCCAGTATCTACGCTGCATCCGGAAGAATCGCGAATACACCTTGCCTCACGCTCTACAGCCATCATGCTCGAGGTTTTGCCCTACAAGAAATCTCTTGCTTGTGTCTGGAAGAGTGCGTGGGTTGATCTCTCAGTGATCAAGATCGAGCGACCTTTGATCTCGACAGCGGCAACTCCGTTGAAAGTCTCCGGGACGTCCAACAGAACCACCATGTACCGCTTCGTTGCTAGGCTTCTCGCCGGCAGCCATATATAAGTGGCTTCGCCAAACAACTTGCCAATTGTGACAGTCTCTCGGCGCGGCATGGGAAAAGGAGTTGTACTGAACTCGAACCCACGGCAGAGTTCGCGTCCTCGCCAGGGTACATGTGCACGATTGCACGATTCTTCCCAGTTCCCGACCCAGGGATAATCGGTGCGATAAAACAAATAGAGAACAAGAAGCCGGACACGGGCATTGCATACCGCTATGTAACCAAACTTGACCGCGGTATCCAGCAAATGTGCTGTGTAGTGGCCATATTGACCCTTGGCGCTCGTACGCAAATCCAAAACCCCGCCATCTTTTCTTGGAGCGTCTGGCCACTGGAACTCAGAATCGGGTTGGAGCGACATTCGCGTACTGAAAGTTGCTGGGCAGACCTTACTTTGTGTGGCAGGCATATCGAACGTCGTGACTTCCGGTTCCAAGAAAGGCGACCCGAAAGTCACGTGGTGATTCCAGGAAATTGGCCTGTCGAAGGTGGACAGGTTATAAGCAGTTTCTTCGCAATACACAATCGGATGCGTGCGATCGAGTGAGATTGAGCGCTGCAAACGTAGTTGCGCCTGCAGCAGGTTCGCCTCGCAAACAAGTTGCGTGTTCGGTGCAGCACCTCGCCGTTTTCTACGCCAATTCACGACTGGGGCTTCGCCATGTGTTGTGTGGCCAGCAACAATCTCCTCCGGAGAAGGAGGCCCAAAAAAGTCGAAGCTGATACTGTGACCGGCGATGCCTGCCAACAGCTTGCCTTCCGGAGGTGGCCCATAGATACGCGAGTGCTTACTCGGTTGATACTGAGATGGATTGATTGTCTTCCATGTTGGCTTCCACATCGGATTCACTAGACCATGGTTGTGCGAAATCAATTCGCAGATGTGTCCGCCGCCTTCAAGAACCGAGACGTACCCCCATTTTCTATGGACGCGAAATCCAGGCCTGCCGTCCAGAAGGTTTGAGTGATGAACAACTGAGGGTGCGCGCTCGGCCTTAGTCAATGTGGCTTCTTTCACAGTATTATCAGAGCTGTACAGCAGCAAATCCGAGCTCACAGAAGAAAGGAGATCGCGCGAACCACAATTCTTAAAGGAGGATGGCTGTTGATGTCAACCAAATTGTCTCTAAATAGCATTGAAGCTGTATATGGTAATCCTCTCCTCACAAGCGTAAGATTTGGTTCGCGAGGCCGACAGGCCCACGAGTTGTCTGCGGCGGTTTAGCTCGATACTGGGAATCAAAGATGCCCCATCATAAGTATCGCCAGATCCTCGAAGCGCTCCGCGAAGATATTGCATCCGGTCGTTACAAACCGGGCAAGCGTTTGCCAAGCGAAGCAGAGTTGGTCAGGCGTTTCGGCGCATCACGTATGACTGTCTTTCGCGCAATGCACGAGCTACAGTCATTGGGACTAGTCACCCGGCGAGTTGGTTCCGGAACGTATGTATCGTCTAATTCCAATGCAGGGAGTTATCTGTTTGGATTGTTGATCCCGGAGTTGGGGCAAACCGAGATTTTCGAGGCGATATGCCAGGGCATGATGGAAGCACAAGAAGCAGCGCATTGCTCTTTGCTGTGGGGGAATGCCGCGCCACAGGAGCACGAGAAAGAGCAAGCGGCCGCGCAACTTTGCGAGCACTACATCTCGCGAAAAGTTTCGGGCGTATTCTTTGCTCCCGTCGAATTCAGTACAAACAGGTTCCAGGCAAATCACCGGATTGTGGCTGCTCTCGACCGCGCTCGCATCCCCATTGTGCTGCTTGACCGCTGCCTCGAACCCTATCCCCAGCGCAGCAAATACGACTTGGTGGGAATTGACAATCGGCGTACGGGTTATCTGGCGACTGAACACCTGATCAAAGCAGGCGCCAAACGGATCGCCTTCTTTGCCCGGCCAAACTCGGCGCCAACCGTGGACGCCCGCATCGCGGGTTATCGCGAGGCTCTTCTTCTGCAGCCAGAAAAGCCTGACCGCGACATGGTCAACATTGGGGATGCGACTGACGCAAAGTTCATCAAGTCGATTCTGAAAAAGCAACGGCCCGATGCCTTTGTCTGTGCTAACGATCTTACCGCCGGAAACCTGATGCATACGCTCATGTCGCTTGGTCAGCGTATCCCGGAAGATCTTCGCATCGTCGGCATCGATGATGTGAAGTATGCGCGCCTGCTACCGGTCCCTCTCACTACACTGCATCAGCCGTGCCGAGACATAGGGAGAATCGCCATGGCGACAATGCTCAATAGGATCGCCGATCCCGATCTCCCCCCGCGGGATGTGCTCTTAAGATGCGATGTGGTAGTACGGAAATCGTGTGGGACAGCCATAAAGAGCAACGGCCGTAACTGACCTGATACCGCTCTCCTCCAGCGCTTTTCCTCGAATGTCGCCGCACCCGCTGCCTGAGGTATGTCGGCTATGAACCTTCGTGTGGTATAGACAACTTTCTAATAGTTGTCTGCAAAATATCTTGACAAGTCAAAATGGCGAAGACTAATAGTTCTCTCGGGTCGAGGATTATTTTGGTCCGGTTGTCGTGTCCGGTAGCCGATGGCGTTCGAGCACAAGGACTCGGGCCAAGTATCTCGTTTTCGCTTGGCCAATTCATTGGTCGTCTTCCACGAAGAAGGGTGACAAACATGCTTAACGTCCTAGCAAATGTCCTGGCATATTCGTCGAACATTCGCAGCAGTGTTGTCTGGCGTCAAACGGCCGTATTAGCAAAACCCGCTGGCACAACCGCAAGCCGTCGGCTGTCGGTCACGGCGCTGCCGTTCGTGATTCTCGTTGTCGCCGGAATGCTTACCTTGTGCACTAGTGCAAGTGCTCAAGTCCGATTCGGGAGCGTGGTGGGAGCCGTTACCGACCCGAGTGGGGCGACCGTGGGAGGGGCCACTGTGAAGCTCACGAACCTTGGGACAAACGAGACGCGGACCATCCAAACTAGCGGCAGCGGGACCTACGCGTTCCCAAATCTGAACGCAGGGACCTATCGCGTCGAAGTGGAGATGGCTGGCTTTAAGCATTTCACTCAAGATCGAGTGGAGGTGCAGGTCGACCTTGCTACCCGCGTGGACGCAACTATGCAGGTGGGCAACGTCACAGAAAGGGTGGTCGTTACGAGCGAGGCGCCTCCATTACAGACTGACAGCGCTTCTCTGGGCACGACCATCAATCAGCAGGAGGTCGAGAGCATCCCTCTGAGCGGACGAAACGTCAACAACATGCTCACGTTGGTGCCGGGCGTGGTAGCCCAGGGCGGCACATATGGCAATGCTGTGTCGAACCAGGCTGGCGGCGCAAGAACAAATGCCATCGGGTTTGGGAACTACGCGATCGGAGGCGGCTTTGGCAACCAGAGCTCGTTCTACATCGATGGTGTCGCGTCCAATGCGCCCGCCGGCAATCTCAATTCCCTCATCCCCTCTCAGGACGTAGTGCAAGAGTTCCGCGTAGTCACCAACAATGTTGCCGCCGAGTATGGCAGCTACGCGGGGGGCATTGTTAACCTCACCACCAAATCCGGAAGCAACACATTTCACGGGACAGCCTACGAATACCTCCGCAATAAAGTACTAAACGCAAATGATTACTTCTCGAAGCAGGCAGGACTTGATCGCGTGCCTCTAATCCAAAATCAGTTTGGCGGCACAATCGGTGGACCCATCGTCAAAGACAAGACATTCTTTTTTTTCGGATTCGAGCGTCAGGTGTTAAAGACGGGCACGCTTGTGACTAACACAGTCCCGACCGCTGACGAGATCGCGGGTGACTTTACGGCGCCCGGTCTACCTGCGATCTATGATCAAAGCCAGCCTGGAAGCCCACAGTTTCAGTGCAACGGCGTACTCAACAAGATCTGCAGCAATCGGCTGGACCAAAGCGCCCTAGCGCTCTTTGCGGAATCCTATCCAGCGCCCAACCAGCCAGGATTATCAAACAACTTCATCACTCAGATGGCCACTGGAGGAATTAACCAGCAATTTAACGCGCGTGTGGATCACCGTTTTTCCGAAAACAACAACTTGTTCGCTCGGTACTCGTATTGGAAGGCAGACAGCAATGCCTACGATGCGTGGGGAACCCACACAGCAGGTCAAGGTCACACCGGCATTTACACTCATTCGGCCATTCTCGGAGACACTCACGCGTTCAGTCCTTCGACAATTCTAGATCTGCGCCTATCGTACCTGCGAGTTTTTCAACATGAGTTTCCCAACAGCGTAGGTGTGGACCTCTCTCAATTCGGCCCGGGCTGGACAGGCCTCGCAAGCCAGCTTGTAGCGCCGGCGAACCTGCCGGCGATGAACTTCAACGACAGCCTCGGCGTTACTGGGAGCAACGGCATTGGGTCGGAGCTATTTTGGCACCAGAATGTATACGGATTGTCGGGAAACCTTACAAAGATCGTGGGTCGCCACCAGTTTAAGTTTGGAGGCTTCATACGTCACGTGCAGTGGATTTCCGATCCAGAAAACGGAGTGCTCACACTGAACTTCGATCAGGCGGCTACTGCGAATTCCTCCGGCGCGGGTGGCAACGCGGTGGCTTCGGCACTGCTTGGAATCGTCGGTGCGCAAGGCACACAGGTAGCGCCGGGTATGATTGGCGGCTCAAGGGCCTACTTCACATCCTATGGTTTCTTCGTTGACGATACATTCCAGGCTACGAGAAAGCTTACCATCACAGCCGGTCTCCGCTGGGATCAGCCCAGTGTTTTCTCCGAAGCCAAAAACAACGATACGGTGTTTCTGCCGAACCAACCTAGTCCGCTGGGATCAATCCTGAATCCCGTCACCGGGCAGACACAACAGCTTATGGGGAATGTCGCTCTTGTCGCCTCTCCCTCTTGGCATTCCCAAAGAGAGGACAATCTACACTGGAAGCTGTTTTCGCCGCGTCTAGGGTTAGCTTACCGTCTCACCGATAAAACCGTGTTGCGCGGGGCTTACGGTATATCCTATCCGCCCAGCACGCTCAGCCAAGACGGACCGAACCTCTCCCCCGTCAATCTAGCTCCGGCTTCGGGTGGTCCCACTGCCACAGTGGCGAACCCGTTTCCTAACGGTCTCCCTCAGCCGCTGCGGCGAAGTGCAACACCCGGTGACTTCTACGGACAGGGCATCTTTGCCATGCGCACGCCTGGCGACAAAATGCCGTATGTGCAGCAGTGGAACGCGGCAGTCGAACGGCAGATCGGCAAGGATGCCTCCCTTACGGTGGCATACGCGGGATCGAGGGGAAGCCACCTTCTTTTGCAGGGGTGGGCAACCGTTTCGAATTTCAACCAGAATCAGTTGCCCGATCAGTATTTTTCCATGGGACCGGCTGCGTTGTTGGCTCAGGTTCCGAATCCGTTCTTCGGAATCATTACGACTCCGGGACCCCTCTCAGGACCAACGGTTGCCACTGGACAGCTTTTGCTGCCCTTCCCGCAATACCAGCGAGTTCTATTCCTGGATCCGCACAGAGGCACCTCAAATTACCGGTCACTACAGGCGTCGCTCATGAAACGATTCGGAGGTAAAGGCATCCTGAGCGTTGCCTATACCTGGTCGCGACTGATGTCCAACACGGACAGCTCAAGTGCTTTCTTGGACGAAGGCTTCATCTTTGGAGGCTCCACTCAGGACAACAACCATCTCGATCACGAGTACTCGGTGAGTTCTTACGACATTCCACAGAACCTTTCCGTTGGGTACGGTGTTGACTTGCCTTTCGGTCGTAACAAGCGCTTCATGAGTGATGCTCACGGAGTACTAAATGCGGTTATCGGTGGATGGCGGGTCAACGGCATCACCACCATCCGGAGCGGTGTTCCCATTAGTTCGTACCAATTCTTTCCGGGGTCGGCTCTCAGCCAGTTTGGCGGAGGTCAGGGGTACTTCGGGGCGCAAGGGCTCTGGATGCGGCCCGATCTTGTATCAGGTTGCGACCTGAAGGCGTCCGGCTCGCGTGAATCCCGCGCAGCCAATGGCTGGTTTAACACGGCGTGCTTCCAGCCTGTAGATACCAGCAGCGTGGTGAGGTTCGGCGACGCGCCCCGAAACATTGACACCGTTCGCATGGATCACATGAACAACTGGGACTTCTCGATCGCAAAGCGCAATGACATCACAGAGCGTGTGTACCTACAATTCACAGCGGAGTTCTTTAATGCGTTCAATCATGTACGATTCGGCACGCCAAACGAGCAGGTAGGCACTCCAACCTTCGGCGTTGTGACTTCGCAGGTGAACCCTCCGCGCGCGATTCAATTCGGCCTGCGAGTCGGCTTCTAAACTTAACCACTCACGGCACCGCTCATGGTTGGGCGGTGCCCACGTTTTTAGTCGCGCGTCCAGCGTCCAAGAGGTACGTGATGATCCTATGCTCTCCTCGTACGCTTCCGATCTGTGTTTGCTCAATTGCATTACTGTTGCACTCCGCCCCGGGAATGGCTCAAGCCCATCCTTCTGGAGAAGCTCCCAAGGTGGTGGTTGAAACGGACGGTACGGTTCAAGTTCCGGCTCAAACCGTGCCGATGTCGTCATTCCTCAGCCCTGAGGCAAAGGCCTACGTCACGCAGCATTTGAAAGACATGCAGAATCCCGAAATTCTAAAACAGGATGCGGGAGTACCGCGCTTCATGAAGGGATACCTGGCGCGTGCCTACGAACTGTTTGCCGTAGACAAGAAGGACGAAAAAGTTGGCGGTGTCCATGTGTACGTGTACACGCCAAAAGCCGGCGTGTCAGCGAAGAATAAAGATCGAGTCCTGATCAATCTTCATGGCGGCGGCTTTTCGGGATGCTGGCCCGGTTGCGCTGAACTCGAATCCGTTCCCGTCTCGGCGATTGGCCAGATTGAAGTAATTAGCGTCGATTATCGGGAAGGGCCAGACTATAAGTTTCCAGCGGCAAGCGAAGACGTTGCGGCGGTTTATCAGGCAGTTCTGAAGACTCATAAGCCACGGGACGTCGGCATATACGGTTGCTCCGCGGGCGGGATGCAGACTGCCATGTCGCTGGCGTGGTTTCAAAAGCAGTCATTGCCAACACCGGGCGCCGTCGGAATCTTCTGTGCCTCGGCAGGCGGCATTTTCGGCGGCGATGGACTTTACACCGCAGTTCCACTCGGCGAGGCGCGGCTATCTCCACCGACCGTTCCGGGAGCACGGCCCCCACTGAGCTATTTCAGTGACACTGATCCGAAGGATCCGCTCGCTTCTCCAATCAACTCGCCAGAAATTCTCGCGAAGTTTCCCCCGACACTCATCATCACTGGCACACGCGGGTTCGAGCTGAGTTCCGCCCTTTATACACACGAACAGCTAGTCAAATTGGGCGTTGAGGCCGAGCTCCACGTTTGGGAAGGCCTATTTCACGGATTCTTCTACAACGTAGATGTTCCCGAGTCCAAGGATGCATTGAATGTGATCATCAAGTTTTTCGATCGCCACTTGGGCACAGATTTGGGTAGGTGAGGTGTAGGAGACCGAACCGCCATGAGAAGGAGAGTACCGGCCATTGTATGCGCGACGGTTATTTATCTCAGCCTCGTCGCGCTCGTTCTGGACACGACCACAGAGGCGCAGAGTTCCAATGTCAGCGCGCATTGGGTCAGCGCGTGGAGCACAGCGATGCATGCGCCCCTTTCGTTTCCAGGGCTTCCTCCAACGCCCGTGTTCGAGAACCAGACCATTCGCATGGTCGTACGCGCGACCATCGGTGGCGAACGCGTTCGAATCAGGCTATCGAACGCTTTCGGAACCACTGCCCTGAACATCAGCGCCGCACACATCGCCCTTGCAGCGCAGAATGCGAACATTGTTCCGGAATCCGATCACGGACTAACATTCGGTGGTAACCGATCTGTCCGCATACCCCCTGGCGCGCCAGTATTGAGCGACGCTGTCGATTTGAAGGTGCCTCGCTCTGCTGAGATCGCCGTGAGCCTTTTCCTGTCGCAGAAGACATCTGCTTCTACCGTTCACTTTTGGGGACAGCACCAGACGTACGTTTCCGGCCAAGGTGACTTCACTGCAAAGGCGGACATACCGAACGCCACTACTCAAACTTCATGGTACTGGCTGGGCGATGTCGAGGTGTTGACGTCCGATCAATACGCGGCCACTGTGACTTTGGGCGATTCAATTACAGATGGGGTTGGCGCGAAGCAAGGCGAGTACACAGATTGGCCGGACGTGCTGGCGAATCGTCTGGCAAGCGAACAAGGCGGGGGAATACCTCTTGCGGTTGTCAATGAAGGCATCGGGGGAAACCGCATACTGCACGATGGCGCCGGCGTGAGCGCGCTTGCGCGACTCGACCGCGACGTCCTGGCACAGCCGGGCATCGTGAATCTGATTCTGCTGGAAGGAATCAACGACATCGGCTGGCCGCACATGAAACCGCGGATGCCGAATGGCACGACGATGAAGGAGGCGCCGTTTGCCGGAGAAATGGTGAGTGCACAAGAACTCATCGTGGGCCTGCAACAAATCATCGAACGTGTCCACCAGCACGGGATCAAGATATTCGGAGCCACATTGACGCCCTACGAAGGGGCGGACTACTACAGCGAGGACGGGGAAGCGACCCGCCAGGCTGTGAACCAGTGGATTCGCACCAGCGGAGCATTTGATGGCGTTTTCGATTTCGACGCTGCTGTTCGGGATCCTAAGCATCCGAGTCAGTTTCGCGAAGGCTATCACTCGGGAGATCACCTGCACCCTAGCGCCACGGGTTATGAAGCAATGGCCAATGCGGTCGACCTCACGACCTTAAGGTACACCGCAAATTCGATTACTAAGAAGTAATTCCGGGGTTGATGGAATGCGAGCGGAGAAACGGCACGTAAGAACGACCATCAGACGGATCGCTCTCGTGAGCATATTGCTCTCCGGGCTGTGCTGGGCACAAAACTGGGCACTCCGGCCAACGACCAACATTCTTGATGCGGAATTCCCTCGAATCAACAGCGACCTGAGCGCTACCTTCCGCGTACAAGCCGATCAGGCACAGAAAGTCCAGCTGCTGATGGAACTGGGGCAATCCACTTATGACATGGTCAAAGGCAAAGAGGACTACTGGGAAGTAACGACCAAGCCTCTCCTGCCTGGCTTTCATTACTACGCAATTTCGGTTGATGGATTCGTCTCTAACGATCCTGGCAGCAGGGTGTTCTTTGCCGCGCGGAAGGAAGTCAGCGGACTGGAGGTGCCCGGGCCAGATTCGGACTTCCTCGCGGTCAAAGATGTGCCACACGGCACAGTGCGTACGGAGTGGTATCTGTCGAAGACCACAGGCGAGACGCGACGAATCTTTGTGTACACGCCGCCGGGATATGACCGGAGCACTTCGCGTTATCCAGTCTTATACCTCCAGCACGGATATGGTGAAGACGAGGCTGGTTGGAGTGACCAGGGCCATGAAAACTTCATTCTCGACAACCTCATCGCCGCTCACAAAGCCAAGCCGATGATCATCGTGAATGACAACGGCTTGCCCGGTGCGAGCTTTCAACCGCCGCCACCGCCTCGGTCTGGTGAGAAGCCGCCGCCGATAGGCCAGGTAGCTCGCTACTTCATGGATGAACGGTACGCAACGTTCGACAAAATCATTTCCAGCGACTTGATCTCATTCATTGACGCAAACTTTCGCACTGTAGCTGACCGTGAGCACAGGGCGATTGCCGGCCTTTCCATGGGTGGGGCTCAAGCGCTCCGCATCGGACTTCATCATTTGGATCAGTTTGCCTACATCGGAGCATTCAGTCCGGCGATCGACATAACCGATACCGCTAAAGATTACGACCGGGCTTTGGCGAATCCAGGAGCGCTCAACCAGCAACTGCGGCTCTTGTGGCTTGGAATCGGCACTGACGATTTTCTGTTTGTGCCGGTAAAGCAGTCTCACGCAACTTTAGAGAAAGCGGGAATCAGGCATGTTTGGGTCGAAAGTTCGGGGGCTCACGTATGGACAGTGTGGCGCAAGTACCTTGCCGACTTTGGGTCCAGGCTTTTTTAGTGGTACGGTTGGCCTCTGAATGCAAAGCGCGAT
>Ga0075434_100000342_pt1 | contig 33644 bp, 33 predicted proteins | sample RhiMethybrSRZTD3_FD_75298 | JGI IMG/M metagenome (GOLD analysis project Ga0075434, IMG submission 75298) | Populus rhizosphere microbial communities from Tennessee, USA - Rhizosphere MetaG P. TD hybrid SRZTD3 | ecosystem: Host-associated > Plants > Roots > Rhizosphere > Soil | place: USA...
TTGCCAGGTCTGTGGTCGTTACTTAGCCCAGGTTAGCGTCCAAAGAGCGGACGCGAACCTGGGGCACCCGCCATACTCCTTGCGAATCGGAGCTGAGCCACATGTCGAAATTGGATGATCTGGCGAAACGGACACAGGAGGGCAGCACGTCGGAACGTCCGCCCAATTCGCTGGACGACAACGTGCCCCCTAAGAATCACGCCGCACGGGTTGCTGCTTTCACCATTGCCATTGCGCGACAGATGGGCTTACCCAAAGGGGAGATCGATGTCATCGCTAGAGGGGCGTACTTGCAGGACATTGGAAAATTGGCAATTGACCATGCCATTCTTCTTAAGCCAGGTGCCTTGACTCCGGAAGAGACCGTCAGGATGCGGGAGCACTGCCTGCTCGGGTACAAGATGCTAAAAAACATTCCGCATCTCGCTGGGGCTGACGAAATTGTCTATTCCCACCACGAGAATTATGACGGAACGGGTTACCCGCGTGGACTGAAGGGCGAGCAGATACCATCTGGAGCACGGATCGTGGCGGTAGCGAATACGTTGGATTCGATCACGACGAATCTGCCTTATCGCACAGCGCAGTCTCTGGACGCAGCCCAAGCCGAAACTCAGCGATGCTCAGGACATCAGTTCGATCCGGGAATCGTGAAAATTTTTCTTCGGATACCAGACAAGATCTGGACTGACATTATGCAATCTCTGCATCGCCAACCCCCAGCGTAATCTCTATAGCTTTGCGTTCGCTGGCACAATCTGGGACCACGGCATTTTGTATGAATTTCTGTCGCGAGGATTAGTCCGGACGTAGCCCAGGTTAGCGCCAGCAAACGGCGCGAACCTGGGGCACTGGGCCTGGCGCGGGGCAGGGGACTGTTCATCGCGATTGACCCGCATCGGATGTTTGCGAAGTTTGTGGAGAAGTAAAGTCCGTAGGGTACAGATGCCGTCATCTGCCCTGTGGCTCGGTCTTGTCAGGCCGCAGCCTTGCCAGGTCTGTGGTCGTTACTTAGCCCAGGTTAGCGTCCAAAGAGCGGACGCGAACCTGGGGCACCTGCTTCTTACGGCCTCGCCAGTACTCGCGCCAGTTCCTCCATCCCGCGCCGTAACTCGCGCGGATCGACTGCCGCAAATCCGAGGATCAATCCCTCGCGCCGTGTTTTTCCTGATGCATAGCGGTTTAACGGAACAACTTCTACATCGCGTTGTGTTGCTAATTCGGCTACGCGCTCCGCGCGAACGCCGCGCTTTAGCCAGCCTACCGTCTGTAATCCGGCCTCGACGGTGGAAATTTCGAGTGCGCTCCCCAGCTTGTCACGCGCAGCTTCCAACAACACTCCGAGGCGTTCGGCATACAGCTCGCGCATGCGGCGGATGTGGCGCGCAAAATGTCCCTCGGTAATGAAGTCGCAGAGAATCGCCTGATCGAGCAGCGGTGGATGCGATGTGCTCACCGACTCGGCTGCGGCAAACACGTCGACCATTTCTTCAGGAACGACGAGATATCCCAGGCGCAGGGCAGGGAAGAGCACGGCGGTGAAACTTCCTGCAAAGATCACCACGCCGGATCGATCCAATCCCTGCATGGCCGGTATCGGACGCCCCGAGTAGCGATATTCGCTGTCGTAATCGTCTTCGAAGATGAGCGTGCCGGAGCGCCGCGCCCATTCAAGTAACGCCAGGCGGCGGCGCAGGCTCATGGTGACCCCGAGAGGGAACTGGTGCGCCGGAGTGACGTAGGCCAAGCGCGCTGACTTCCATTTTTGCCGGCCGCGTTGCAGGTCGAGACCTTCCGCGTCGACCGGCACCGGGCAGATGTAGGCACCTAGCGCACGAAAGACCACTGCTGCTCCCGGGTAGCCCGGTTCTTCCATCCAAACCGGCTCGCCAGGGTTGAGTAGAATGCGGGCGGTGCGATCGAGGGCCTCTTGCGCGCCCGACAGAATGAGCACCTGGTCGGCGGTACATTTCACGCCGCGTGAAGTGTTCAGGTAATCGGCGACAGCCTCGCGCAGCGGCCTATATCCGAGAGCTTCGCCCCCGGCAAGAAGGTTCGTGGACACACGGCGTAGACGTCGCGCCGCGACCTGTGCCCACAAAGTCGTTGGAAATTGATCCAAGGCCGGCTGGTTCGCACGGAACGCGCGCATGGGACGCGGCGGGGTTCCACGGAATGGTTGCAGCCGGTGCGCGTACGAAGAGAGCCTGACGCGGGCATGAGGCAGACGCTTCTCGGCGCGTGGGCCGCGCACCGCCAGCAATTGCTCGGGAAGCACCTGGCTGACGTAGGTTCCGGAGCCGGAGCGTCCCTCGACGTAGCCTTCAGACTTGAGTTGGTCGAATGCTGTGACGATCGTTGCGCGCGAAAGTCGATACGCGCCAGCCAAGTCACGGGTGGCCGGCAGGCGTGCGCCGGGACGCAGACGGCCGTCGAGGATAGCGGCGCGGAGTTCGTCGTAAAGCCAGCGATACAGGCTTGCGTTCGCCGGCGGGGAGGGAAGGCTCAGGGGCAGGGCTGTGATCTCGCGAGGCATATGGAAGTGGTATGGTAAGAATACCGTAAATGGATCGTGTGGCAATACCAATCTCGAGATATCTTGTCTATGACACCGTAGATCATCGACGGATAGTTTCTTTCGAGCTTCGCGTCCCTAGCGCCTTTGCAGTTAATCTTTTTTGAGATTTTAGAAACAGAGTCTTTAACAGCGTCTTAATAGTGCCACTTGAAAAGCTCAGTTCAAAACGACGCAAGTCTAGCGACGCACTTGCCAACAGAGAAAGGTGATTCCCATGTCTGACAACAACGGGTCTCGAAACGGAAATTCCACTAGCCTGCGCCTGAAGACCGGGCTCGCAGAAATGCTGAAGGGCGGCGTCATTATGGACGTCACCGACGCCAAGCAGGCCGAAATCGCCGAGAAGGCCGGCGCTGTGGCCGTGATGGGGCTGGAGCGCGTGCCGGCGCAGATCCGCGCCGAAGGCGGTGTCGCGCGGATGGCTTCGCCGAAAAAGATTCGCGAGATCATGGCGGCGGTTTCCATCCCCGTGATGGCGAAGTGCCGTATCGGCCATTTTGCCGAGGCGCAAATTCTCGAAGAGTTGGGCGTCGATTACGTCGACGAATCCGAGGTCCTCACACCCGCCGACGAAGCTCACCACGTCGACAAGCACGCTTTCAAGGTTCCGTTCGTATGTGGCGCGCGAAATCTGGGAGAGGCTCTGCGCCGTATCGCCGAAGGGGCGGCCATGATCCGCACCAAGGGAGAGGCTGGCACAGGCGACGTTGTACATGCGGTCAAGCACATCCGTCAGATCGTGCAGGAGATGAAGATCCTCACGGTGCTCAGCGAAGAAGAACTTTATGCCAAGGCGAAGGAACACCAAGCGCCTTACGAACTGATCCGCATGGTCGCCAAGGAAGGGAAGTTGCCCGTACCGAATTTCTCGGCGGGTGGTATTGCAACTCCAGCGGACGCTTCGCTCGTGATGCAATTGGGAGCGGAAGCGGTGTTTGTCGGGTCGGGCATCTTCATGAAGAACTCGACCGAATTCGCCGATCACGCCGAGGCCGAGAAGCGCGCCCGCGCCATCGTGCGCGCCACTACGCACTATCAAGACCCTAAAGTATTACTTGAAGTCAGCGAGGACCTAGTTGGCGCGATGAAAGGGCTGGCGGTGTCGGCGCTCGACGAGGCGCACATGCTGCAGATGAGGGGATGGTAGGAAAGCAGCGCTAGCATTCAGCAGTCGGCACTCAGCCGGTCAGCAGCACTGCCGATGCGAGGCTGAATGCTGACTGCTTTCTATCGAACAAACATGAAGATTGGAGTTCTTGCCATCCAGGGCGATTTTGACGCCCACAAGAAGCGCCTCGAAGGGCTTGGGGCCGACGTGGTACTCGTGCGCAAGCCTGAGCAACTCGACGAAATCGAGGGCCTGGTAATTCCCGGCGGGGAATCGGGCGCTTTCCTCAAGATCCTGGGAGAACAGGGCTTCACCAAGCTCAAAGAATTTGTGCGCCTCAAGCCAACGTTTGGCACTTGTGCGGGAGCCATCATGCTCGCGAAGGAAGTCACCAATCCTGATCAACCGGGATTAGGCGCGCTCGATATTCGCATTCGACGCAACGCTTACGGCCGCCAGATCGACAGCTCCATTCGTACGGGCAGGCTCGGTGAATCACCGATGGAAATGGTCTTTATTCGTGCGCCCAGGATTGAGCAACTCGGTCCAGGCGTCGAAGTGCTCGCCACGGAAGGCAATGATCCGGTCGTCGTGCGGCAGGGAAGAGCGATGGCCGCCACCTTTCATCCGGAACTCTCGGATGATTCGCGCGTTCACCAAGCGTTTTTGGAACTCGTGGGAAATGGGCGAAACGGAGAGGGGACGTCTCACATCCTAAGGTAGTCGAAGAGCGAAAGGACGCCCACAAAGAGAAAGAACGTCGTCACGAGAGCGACGGATCCCGCCGCTACGATCGAGAGCAAACCGAGTGCTCGCCCGAGAACCGACAGCCGCCTGAAACAGCGAATGACTCGATCAACGCCGTACCCCGCCGCAACCAACCCAGCCAGCCCAGCGCAGATCACCACAATCGAGCCTATTGCGTCGCGGGCCCCAAAACATGGGCCTCCGCCAAGCGCAGCCAGGTCGAGCGGCAGACTCAGTAACGAGAGCCAGCAGGTGGCGATTCCGGTCTTGAACGGGCTGTCCAAGGCCCCCGCGGAAGTAGCCTGTTCCACGCGCAGATCGTAGCCCAAGATGCGGCACCTTCTGAACGTCACGTCGGTACTAGGCCACTGCAATCACGCGAGAAAAAACTTTTCAAATTCCCCTTGACATCGCCCATCATGTAACCGTACAGTTACGCATTATGCGGAACCAAATGGTTACATATTCCGCGGAGGCCACCTTCAGCGCGCTGGCCGACCCGACTCGCAGGGCGGTGCTTGACCTGCTGCGAAGGGGGCGCCAGCCGGCGGGGCAGATCGCGCAGGCCTTTCCGGTTTCGCGGCCCGCGATCTCCAAGCACCTGCGGCTGCTGCGCCGGGCGCATCTGGTCAACGAGCATCGGGAGGGGCGGCACCGGTTCTACCATCTGAACCCGGAGCCTCTGCGCGCGGTCGATTCGTGGCTTGAGCAGTATCGGACCTTCTGGAACACGAGCCTGGCGAATTTGAAAGCATTCGTGGAGACGGAATATGCGCGCGAGTTGGAAGGGGAAAGCTCGTCGTCCTCCGCAGAGCCGCTGACTGGCCATCGGAAGAAGAGAAAAAGGAAAAACGGAATTCGTTGAATAGAACCGTGGAGCAGGCTGTCCTAAGGAGGATCTGATTAAGTCTGGGAAAGACCGTGGCCGCGAACCCACCCTCCCGCAAAAGGCGCGGGTAGAGTGGGGCACCCGCTCACCTGATGACTCATGTCACTTAATCAGTGTCCCCAAGCATGATATGGGCTCACAAGACTTACACAATCTAAGGAGAAGCTGAACATGAAGTCGTTTCGCATCGCACTCTCTCTCGTTGTTTTGTTCACCGCCACCGCTTACGCGCAGGACGCGCAAAAAGCATTCGACCTCTTGAAGACGCTCAACGGAAGTTGGGAAGGGAAGGTCAGCAACGGGCAAGTCACCAAGGTGATGTTCCGTACGACCGCCAATGGCTCGGCCCTGATGAGCGAGATCATGGGCGAACACGACATGATCACAATGTTCCACATGGACAATAATCGTCTGCTCATGACGCACTATTGCGGGGCTGGTAACCAGCCGCGCATGCAGGGCAGCCTGTCGCCCGATGGCAAGGCGGTAATGTTCAAGTTCGTTGATGCGACCAATATGGCCAGTCCGAAGGCCGGTCATATGGATCAGCTGGTGATTTCCATTCCCGACGCCGAGCATCACTTTGAAGACTGGACCTTCAAGTCCGACGGCAAGGAGATGAAGGAGCACTTCGAACTTTCGCGGACCAAGGCGTCGGCTTCCATGTAGTTGGGAGTGGTCCGTTGGTGACGGTCCAACGAAAGGATTGGAGATGCCTGACACAAGAACCACTCCAGCCCAGGATGCGGTGATCTCGGAGATCGAGATTGCCGCTCCTCCGGAGCGCGTATTCAAGGCCATCGTGGATCGCGAACAAGCGCTGCAATGGGGAGCGCACGAAGCGTTCGAGATCACGGAGTGGGATTTGGAGCCGCGGGTTGGCGGCCGCTGGCGTTTCACGTCCATCGAAAAGGCCACCAACAAGGAGTACCGGCACTACGGCGAGGTGATTGAAATTGATCCTCCGCGAGTGGTGGCGTACACCTGGCTGGCGCACTTTCACACTATTCCGTCGCAGCGGACGGTCGTGCGCTGGGACCTTACGCCGACTGCCACGGGAACCCATGTGAAAGTCACGCATAGTGGCCTTGCGCCGATGCCCAAGGAGCGCGGCGAGTACAGTCAAGGTTGGCCGGGAGTGCTTCAGGCGATCAAGGCGTTTTGCGAGAAACCGGGCCTACGGAAATAGATAACGATAAAGGAGCCGTCGAATGGCCTCTATCACGGTTACGCCGGATCAGGATGCCCTGGTCAGCGAGATTCTCATCAATGCATCGCCCGAGCGCGTTTTCAAAGCGCTGATCGATCCTAAGCAGGTCTTGCAGTGGTGGACCAGTCCGGATTGTCCGATCGAGGACTTCTCGATCGACCCCCGCGCCGGGGGGCGGTGGCGTTACGACACAAGGCAGACTAAGAACAACGTCAATGGTGTCTCGAAATTTCACTGCGAAGGGGAAGTTCTGGAATATGACCCTCCGCGCGTGCTCGCCTATACCTGGATTGCCAACTGGCACGAGCATCCCGTGCAGCGCACGGTGGTGCGCTGGGAACTGGCCTCTAGCAAAGGCGGCACGCTCCTACGTGTCACGCACAGCGGTCTGGCTGACCTGCCTGTCTCGCGCAAGGACTACAGCGGTGGCTGGCCGGGCGTAGTGGAACAGATCAAGAAATTTATCGAAGGCTAAGAGAGGAAGGCGTTCATGGCTACTGTGGCAATTACTCCCGATCAAGATGTCGTCGCGGCTGAAATCTTCGTTGCGGCACCGCCGGCGCGCGTGTTCGAGGCGATCACCGATCCTGCCCAGACAGCGCGGTGGTGGGGACAGCAAGGTATGTATCGGACGACAGGCGGAACGTCCGACCTTCGTCCCGGTGGAAAATGGTCCAGCGAGGGCTTGGGCGCCGATGGGACTTCCTTCCGTGTGGAGGGCGAATATCTGGAAGTCGATCCGCCGCGATTGCTGGTCCACACGTGGGTGAAAAGTTGGGAAGGTGGTCCGCGTACGACTGTCGTGCGTTGGGAACTGGAGCCGCGTGAAGTGCACGGACTTCAGGCGCAGGGTCCGCGCAGGGCAGGAACCGGTACGCTGGTGAAGATCCGACATTCCGGCTTTGCAGGCGATGCCAAGTCCGCCGCCGACCATGGCAATGGCTGGAAGCGCGTCCTCGGCTGGTTACAGGCGTACGCGGAGGATGAGGAGACCATTGAGTCACGTCCACCCCTGCAGAAAGAGGCGTGAATTCTGGGCGAGGCGACTCTCTTGTCTGCGCGGATGGGCTACTCAGCTACGGTATACTGAGCTTTGCCATGCCGGACCGCGCAGACAAAAAGTTTTACTTGGAAACCTTCGGCTGCCAGATGAATGTGCATGACTCGGAGAAGGTCATTGGCACGCTCATTTCCGAAGGCTATCGGCAGGTCCCGACTGTCGAAGAGGCCGACCTCATCCTCTACAACACTTGCTCGATCCGGGACAAAGCAGAGCAGAAGGTCTTTCATCGGCTCGCGGATTACAAGAAGCTGCAAAAAGAGGGCAAGGTCTTCGGCGTGCTCGGGTGCGTGGCGCAGCAGGAGGGCGAGAAGATCTTCGAGCGCGCGCCTCATGTTTCCATGGTGTGCGGCTCGGCGTCGTATCGGAACCTGCCGCAGATGCTCGTGCAAATTGCGGCAGGGAACCGGCACGTGACGGGCCTTGACGACCGCCAGACCGACGAGTGTTTCGAAACGGAGTTCACCTCCCGGAGCAACCCACACCGCGGGTACATCACCATCATCGAAGGCTGTGACAAGTTTTGCGCGTACTGCGTGGTTCCATTCACGCGTGGCAAGGAGCGCAGCCGGACCTCGGATTCGGTCCTCGCTGAGGCGCGCCAGATGGCTGATCTCGGCTACAGCGAGATCCAGTTGCTGGGCCAGAACGTGAATTCCTATAAGGATCCGGCAGGGAAGTGCTCTTTCGCTGAATTGCTGGCCGCGGTGGGCCAGGTTCGCGGGATCAAACGCGTGCGCTTCACGACTTCGCATCCGCGCGACTTCGGTAGAGATATTGTCGAAGCGATCGATGCCGTGCCTACGCTGTGCGATCACGTGCATTTGCCCGTGCAAAGCGGCTCGACGCGCGTTCTCGAAGCGATGCAGCGCCTTTATACCCGCGAGCAGTACCTGGAGCGAATCTCATGGATTAAAGGTGCGAAGCGGGAGATCAGTTTGACGACGGATGTCATCGTTGGTTTCCCGGGCGAGACGGAAGCCGAATTCGAGGAGACGCTTTCGCTCCTGGATGTTGTGGAGTACGACGGCGTCTTCTCGTTCAAGTATTCTCCCCGGCCCAATACCCCCGCTTTGAGTCTGGAGGATGCAATTCCCGACAGCGAAAAGGCGCGCCGTTTGATGGTTTTGATGGAACGGCAGCGCGAAATTCAGAAGCGTGGCAATCAGCGGCATATCGGACAAGTTGTTGAAGCAATGGTTGAAGGGAGGCACGAGGCCCGTCAACAGTGGGCGGCGCGCTCGTCGCAGAACAAGGTAGTCAATTTCACCGTGCCACCGATCGCGAATCCACCCATTGGGAGCTATGTTCCTGTATTTGTGACGACTAGCTTTCCCAACAGTTTGCTGGGCGAAATGGTGATATAAGGGGCATGGAATCGCCGATTGCCAAGTTCCGAGTGCCGATTATGAACACCAAATGCACCACAGTGTGCGTATCGCTTGAACTCGGAGCACCGTCAATGGACGAGCGGGAATCGGCAATGCCCAGGGGTTTGTAATGGAAGTAGAAATGAAAATTCGCGGTCTCATGATGGACCCGGTCACGAATATGCCCATCGTGATCCTCAAGGATGTGGGCAGCGACACAGTTTTGCCGATCTGGGTAGGGGTGTACGAAGCGAACGCGATTGCGCTTGAGATCGAGAAGGTCACGACGCCGCGTCCCATGACCCACGACCTCATCAAGAACGTGCTAGTTGGTCTCGAATCGCAGGTGCACAAGGTAGTGGTGACAGAGCTCCGCGAGGACACGTTCTATGCCGTGATTTGGGTAGAGCGGGACGGGCACATCATCAGCATCGATTCCCGACCATCCGACGCACTGGCGCTAGCTCTGCGCGTGGATTGCCCGATCTTCGTGGAGGATGAAGTCCTGAAGTCCTCAAAGCTGGCCGCTAACGCCTCCGACCGCGTAACCTCCGAAGAGCTTCGGAAGTGGCTGGAGGGTCTCAATGACGAGGATATGGGACGCTACAAGATGTAAGAGATTGAGTAATTGGGAAATTTGGTAATTGAGTAATTGTCCGGGGTTTGAAGGTCTCAGGTTTCAATTACCCAATTACAAAATTACCCAATTACCAAATTCCTTTGGATCCCGCCGAACAACTCCAGCGCATCTATCTCGCCGGTTTCGAACTCCAGACTTTCGATCGCTTTCCCAAGTGTGTGGGCGTCGTCCGCGACGGTTGTGTCGCTCTCCTCGTGCCGGGCGTCGACGGGCTGCAGATACTGGGCACGCCGGGTTGGCGTATGGGGGAAGCGATTGGGGTTTTGGTGGCAAAAGAGGGCCGGCAGGTCTTTCAGTACAAGCAGGAGATCGTGGAAGCAACTCCCGAGCGCCTCGAACTCCTGAGGCGATTTCGCGACGATCTGAAGGAATTACTCGCGGCCCCAGCGTGAGGGTCCGTATTTAACATAATACCTGTTATCGGACATTGCAGGTCTGAAAGGTCCCTAAGCTGCATCCGGGTCTATCGCGCGGTTCACCATCGCAACCACTTCTCTCATCTGAGCATTTGATAGTCGTCGCGGAAGGCGTTGCAAGAAACATGTCTTGGGTAGAACTTGAATGAAATGCGCCTTCAGAAAGGAAGATTCTGGCAGGCCGGTTTCACCCGGTTCCATTCGCTTGGAAGTTGGTCCATGGCCCCCGAAGCTGCCAAACGGGACAGCCAACACGGAGCTCACGCGTTCGGATCGGTTGCGCGCGTCCAGTGAAATAACGACGACGCAGTGCTTCTTACCGCCAAAATCAGCGGACCAAATCTCTCCCCTAAGTGGAGTAGGCGTGAGCATGGACTACAATTCGCGATCGTAGTCAATGTCGGAAGCGGCATGGTGGGCAGCGGTCGCCAATGCGTGCTCTTCGACAGCTCCATCCCCACTCAACCCGGCAAAGTAGTCAGCGGTCGCCTTCTCGAGCTGCTGGCGTCTTTGAATGCGCCTAAATCTTGAAAGTATTGCATCAAGGGCAGCAGCCATGTTCTCGGCCTTGCCAGACTTCACCCAAGAGTCCAAGTATGCATAGTTTTCCTGGGCGATTGTGGTGGAGATCTTCGCACGAGCGGCTTTCCCTCCCATAAGTTATCCTCTATTTAGTCTCCTATTTTAACATCTACTTTGTCAGATAGTCCAGCATACAACCGCCAAGCGAAAAAGCGACGCCGGAAATAGATTCCGGCGCCGCTGACGAACGTCGTTCTTGAAGAAAATAACTACTGGAAAGACTGCGTACGGTCAGACTACTGGTTCAACGCCGGGAACGTCCCATCGCACGCGCCGATGGCAATCGGTCCGACGGCCTGGACGCGGATCACTCCATCTTCAAATGAGCAGAACGCCTTCACGCCGGTGGTGTTCTGGTTCATGGCCGAGGCCTCGGTCTTGTAGGTCGTATTAACCCCGTTGACCGTGTTGCCGCCCAGTTCATCCACCAGGTAGCCGTTCTTTCCCGGCGGAACGTTTGCCATGGACATTTGGCGATCGATCAGGCAGGAAGTGACGGCTGTGGGAGGATTCGGACAGGCGCCTGCCCCTGGTCCCAGGTTCGCCAGCGTGGAGGAGTAACCGCTGGCCGGGTAGGTGGTCAGATATCCGATTTCAGCCGTGTTGATGGTGCGAACCGAGCTGGCGGCCGAGGATTCGTTGGCGGCGATACGGGCGCGTAGCAGGTTCGGAATGGCGATGGCTGCGATGATCAGGATGATGGCTACTACGATCAGTAGCTCAATCAATGAAAAACCCTTCTGTTTCCTCATACTTCGTTCTCCCCCGGTTCGGCTCGTGCACTTTGTTGACCAACTTCTGCAGGCCGCTTTCTTCCCTTCTGAAACCCGCCGTCATCAGGCCATTCCAATCAAATGGCTCAAGAATCCGGGCCCTTTTGGTATCGACAGCGGCTTCGCCAACACTCCACTGCGCTTCCTTTACCGCTGCGACAAGCGCAAAAGATTGCCGAGTTGATGCAAATTCGCTCTCTCGCGGAGGTGAAGCGGACAATCGCGGCCACGGTGCGAAATCAAAAGCCCGGACGGAGAGCATTGTACGCCCTGCATAATCTCCGCGTGCAAGGTCCCCGGCAATTCGGCCAGACGACGTCTCGGAGTAGTTCGCCAAGCATGTGCTATATAGTTCTCACCGACCCTGCCAAAGCGAAAGTTAAGGAATCATAAAGCCGTTGCCAGAACCGCTATATAGGTCTATACTCCCCGCCGCCCAGAATTTTCCCTCGAGAGGATTCAGTTATGAGTACACACTCCTTCTCCCAGCACAGGACAACTCTACTTTCTGCCTTGTTGATCAGTATCCTGGCATTGGCCACGACCGCGTCGGCCGATGACCATCGCGGAAAAGTGGTCGGGGGATACTTCGAGGAATGGAGTATCTATTTCGCGGGCTTCAACATTGCCAACCTGCAGAACAACGGCGTGGCTGACAGGCTGACCCATCTGAACTATGCGTTCGGAGGCGTCTCGAGTACAGGATGCTTTATCGCCGACTCGTGGGCCGACTACCAGACGCCATTTCTGCCGACGATAACTGGCCCGTACACCGGGCCGCTTTACGGCAACTTCGCTGCTCTGCAACAGCTCAAACAACTACACCCCAATCTGAAAGTACTGATTTCGCTAGCGGGGGCCGACGGCTTCTCCACGGCGGCCAGCACAGCAGCAGGACGTCAGGCGTTCGTGGGCTCCTGCATCGATCTGTTTATCAATGGAAATGTTGCCCCGGGAATTTCGGCGGCCGGAGTCTTCGACGGGATTGACGTCGACTGGGAGTTTCCCACCGGCTCCGATACCCAGAACGTGACACTCCTTATGCAGGAATTCCGACGTCAGCTCGACGCTCTTGGCCGAACTAACCACCGTCGCTACCTGCTGACCATGTTCGGGCCGGCCGGGCAGCAGAACTTCTCGAACATCGAACTCACGAAGGTCGCACGCACGCTCGACTTCTATAACGTGCAAGGGTACGACTTCCACGGCACGTGGGAGACGGATACCAATCACGCCTCGCCGCTGTTCGACAGCAGGCAGGATCCGGTTGCGTCGGAGAATTTCAATCTTGATTACACCATCAACGCTTATCTCCGTGCCGGTGTGCCCGCCCGCAAACTAGTGATGGGTATTCCTCTTTACGGACGCGGCTGGACGGGCGTCCCCGACGTGAATCACGGGCTGTATCAGACCTCTACCGCGCCCGCCCCGTTCGATCCGGCGGACTATCTGCAAACTCCCGGCGTGGAAACGTACCTTACGCTGTCGACCGCAACTAGCGCCGGCTACACGAGCTACTTTGACCGGCGGAGGATTGCCGTCTGGCTCTACAACCCAACGACTCAAACCTTCTGGTCGTACGACGATCCACTCACAGTTCGGCTGAAGACGATCTACATCAAGCGCGCCGGTCTGGGCGGAGCCTTTGTATGGGCGCTCAAGGACGACGACGCGAATGCGACGTTGATCAAGACAATGGCGGCTGGTCTGGCTCGACGAGACTAGAAAGGCAGGCCTCAGGTCTTGGGTGTTAGGTCTTAGGGGTCAGGTGCGAGGCGCGGCCTACACCATTTCCCGCATGAGAGGGTGGACGATTTTGTGCCACCCTTCCACAACCTTTTCCTACTGGCTCGGCTATACTTCCCTACGCCGACTCCAAATTCTTAAAGTGTCACTTGAAGGGAGAACTATGCGCCTTCGTCTTTTCCTGCTCGCACTGTTGGGTTTGTCCTACTCTTCGACTCCACAAAATGCGGCACCGGTCCGTCCCAAGATTTTGGGCGTGGCTCACATCGGTTTGCGAACTGACGACCTTGTCGCAGCGCGGAAGTTCTATGGTGGACTGCTGGGTTACCAAGAACCGTTCACGCTCGACAAACGTGATGGCAGCGGGCTGCTGCTCACCTTCTTCAAGGTGAACGACCACCAGTACATCGAGGTTTTTCCGGAGTTGAAGGATTCGAAGCAGGATCGTCTGTCGCACATCTCTTTCGAGACGGACAACGCCGAACAACTCCGCGCTTACATGGCGAGCAAGGGTGGGAAGGTTTCGGATCAGCTTGAATCGCGCCAGGACGGAAATAGAGGTTTCTCGGTGCAGGATCCTGATGGGCATACCGTTGAGTTCGTGGAGTACGTTGACGGCTCGCTACACAACCGCAACTTCGGCAAGTTCCTGCCGGACACGCGCATCTCGCAGAGGATCATTCATGTGGGAGTGGTAGTGAGCGATCGCGCCGCCGCTGACCGCTTCTACCGGGATATTCTCGGCTTCAAGGATATCTGGCATGGCGGCATGAAGGACGACCGCACCGACTGGGTGGACATGCGAGTGCCCGACGGCACCGACTGGCTGGAGTACATGCTGAACGTGCATGATCCCGACGCGAAGCTATTGGGGGTAATGCATCACATGGCCCTCGGCGTTCCCAGCGTAAAGCAGGGATACGAGACGGTTTTGCAGCGAGGATCCAAACCGGAGAAACCGAAAGTGGGGCGCGATGGCAAGTGGCAGCTGAACTTGTACGATCCGAATTTCACGCGGGTGGAGTTGATGGAGCCCAAGCCCGTGCAGAAGCCCTGCTGCTCGCCGATTCTGGAGTAGACCTTTTTGCAACTTATTGCACCTTCATTTTGAACGAGCTGTGCCTCATCATTGAGGAGCAAACCCCAGGCGCTAAAGCGCATTCTTGGAATTCACAATTTTGGCCCGACTGGAAGTCGGGCCCTTCCCGGATCGTGAGGAAGTCTGCTGGGTTTGGCAAACGGCTCAGGCGTTGGCCTTGATCATCTGCTCGGCGTGCTTGAGTGAACTTTCTGTCACCTTGGCTCCGCTCAACATGCGGGCGACTTCTTCCGTACGCTCTGCTCCGGTGATGTTGCGAACGGAGGTTCGTGTGCGACCGCCCGATTCTTTCTTCTCGATCAGGTAGTGATGATCGGCAAAGGTGGCGATTTGCGGGAGGTGCGTCACGCACAGCACCTGGTTGGTGCGGGCCAGTTCTTTTAACTTCTTTCCGACTGCCTCAGCGGCGCGCCCGCCGATTCCGGTGTCGACTTCATCGAACACTAAGGTACGTGGAACGCCCGGACCTTTCTTCTTTCCACTCGGTCCAGCGCCCGCCTCGACGCTGGCTTTCAACGCCAGCATGACTCGTGATAACTCGCCTCCGGAGGCAGTCTGCTCCAGACGCCGCAAGGGCTCTCCGGGATTGGTCGAGATCATGTACACCACCTGATCAAAGCCTGCTGGAGACCAGTTCCCTTCTTCATCGGATCCGGTCACTTCGATCCGGAAGGTTGACTTCATGGCCAGGTCAGTAACGGCCAGCTCCACTAACTTCTCGAGCTTGCGGGCGCACTCGTAGCGCTTTTTGGAAAGTTGTCGCGCGGCGGTGAGGTACAGTTCGGCAGCGTTCGCCAGTTCGCCGCGGAGCCGGCGCAGAACTTCGTCTTTGTTCTCCATCTCGGAGAGCTTGCGGGTGACCTCGGCGCCGAAGGCGATGACGTTGTCGAGCGCAGGCCCGTATTTACGCTTGAGGCGGTCGATGGCCGCCAGTCGGTCCTCGACTTCGGCCAAATGCTCCGGGGACGCATGTATGCCGCCGGCGTAGTCGCGAACTGTGCCACCCACGTCCTCGACACTGATGAGCGCCGATTCCAGCGCGGCCAACGCCTCCTGAAATTTCGGCTCGTAACGTGCCAGTTCCTCGACTTGCTTCCGCGCTGCTCGCAGCGAAGAGCCTGCCGAGGCGTCGCCCTCGTACAGCAGGTCGAACGCGTTCATCGCGGCGTTGTAGATCTTCTCGGCATTCGCCAGAACACGCTTCTCGTTTTCCAGACGCTCGTCTTCGCCGGGCTGGAGCTTCGCGTCGTCGATCTCGCGCTTTTGATACGTCCAGAGATCAAGCAGGCGAAGGCGGTCCTGTTCGTCGTGCTCGAGCTCCTCGATGCGCTTTTGGATGGCCTTCCATGCGTCGAATGCTTCGTGAACGCCGGAGAGCTGCGATCCCGCGAAGGCATCGAGCAGGGCCAGACGCGCCGGCCCATCAAAGGCGGCCAGAGTCTCATTCTGCGCGTGGACGGTCGACAGATGCGGCCCCAGTTGTTTCAGCACGCCAACGGTAGCGGGCTGGTTGTTGATGAAGACTCTTCCCTTCCCGCCGGCCGCAATCTCGCGGCGCAGGATGACGGAATCGTTTTCCGCGCCGAGTCCGTTCTCCTCGAGGATGCGGGTGACGGTCTTGGCTGCGCCGCTTTCGATCTCGAAGACCGCGGAAATGACGGCGCGCTCAGTCCCGGCCCGGATGACGTCGATGGAAGCCTTCTCGCCAAGGAGGAGCGTCAATGCGTCAATGAGAATGGACTTGCCGGCGCCGGTCTCGCCCGTGAGCAGGTTCAAGCCAGAGGCGAATTCCACCGCCAGATTGTCGATGACCGCGTAGTTCTCCAGCCGCAGTTCGAGGAGCATGAGTGTGGGATTGAGCGCAGCATAGCATGGTTGGCTCGTAGCTGGTGGCTGATAGCTACTGGCGATCGATGTTCGGCGGGTTCGGGATTGGCAGTAAGGGCGATCGCGATTTATGTACAGTCGTTTACTAGTTAGCGAAACTGAACTGCATCAAAGAGCCACCAGCAAACGAGCCAGCACGTCACGAGACTTCCCAGTACACCGAGTAACGCCTGTCGTACAGGCTGTTCAGCGGGACCAGTGTGACATCTTTTCGCTGGCCCGCTGTCCGGAATGTCAGCGGCTTGTCTCCCGGCTTGATCCACGAGCTCAGATCCGATCCTGACGCCCTGAAACTCGGAATCTCGAGATCCGGCACAGGAGGAGTCCTGTTCACCGGCCCTAACGGCGAGCCGTGCTGCTCGGGAATCGGCGCGCCCACTCGCAAGTTTGGTCCAATGATGTGGGCTTCGGTCAGGCCCTCCGCGCCGAGGTCTCCCGCTAGAACCAGCGGTCCATACAGAAATGCCTGCATGTGAGGTTCGTCCGGCATGACTTCCACATGTAAGTGCATGGGAAGCCGCATCTCTACCTTATCTCCGGTCTTCCACACTCGCCTGAGAGTCAGGTACGAGCCAGGAGCTGCGGATGCATCCAGTACTCTCCCATTCAACTTCACAGTCGGCGCGGATTGCAGCCAACCGGGAATGCGCAGACGCAAGGCCATTTCGTCCGGCCTTGCCGCTGTCACGGTCAGTGTCACATCTTCCGACTCCGGATTCTGAGTTTCTTGACGGACCTTGAACCCTCGCTCCGCCCAATCCAGCTCCGACGGAATAAAGAGGTTCACATACAGCCCCTCCTGATCCTGCCAGTAAATGCTGTCGTTCAGCTTCGAATACTCTTCAATTCCCGAACCTGTGCAACACCAGAATGTCTGATCTTCCGTATTGAAGGTCTTCCAGGCGCCCGGAGCCAGCGAGAGGTAGTACTGCGTGTATCCAACCCTCGGCCGGATCGCGCCGATGCGATGATTGAGCAGCAGGCGCTCATAGTGATCGAATAAGGCGGGCGACGGATTCCAGCTATAAAGGTGTCGCGTCAGCTTCAGCATGTTGTAAGCGCAGCAGCATTCCGCCGTGTTTACGCTCTGCTTCAGCTCAGCGGCTAAACGCCGCGGCGGCGCGAGCCAGGCTTCCGCATTGCTCGTTCCGCCAGTGACATAGGAACGGGCCGTCGTGACTTCATAAAAGAAATACTCTGATAAGTCCCGAAAGCGGCTGTCGCCCGAGATCTCGTACCTTCGTGCGGCCGCAATCACCTGCGGGATATGCGTGTTGACGTGCAATCCCTGCAACTCATCCCGCCGCGCTGCCAGCGGATTGATGAAGCTCTTTTTCTGGAAGCGATCGCCCAATTTCGCCCACCGAGCGTCGTTCGTCTCCGCGGCGAGATTATAGAAACTCTCCGCGATGCCGCCAAACTCGATCGTGAGGATCTGCTGCATGTGCGCTTCTGTCTTTGAAGCCGTCCACTCGTCGGCCCAGGCGGCCATGCCTTCGAGCACTTGCAGCGCCTGCTTGTTCCCGGCCATCCGGTACATGTCAAACATGCCGGCAGTGATCTTGTGAATTGTGTAGAACGGAGCCCAGACGCGCTCGCCCTTCTCGAGCCGATCCCACCATGTTGTCGGAAAGGCGCTGAAGTACTTGCCGCCCAGCTTCTCCTGGCACTTCGCCATCTCAGCGACCATGTAATCGCCCTTGGCTTTGGCGTCTTTGTCCCCCATCGCCGCCAGTTGCGCGCTGGCGCTAAGAAAGTGGCCTCCGAAATGACCGCGCAGTTCGCTCGATCGCTGACCGTTTTCCGGCTGTTCCCACCCTCCGAGCGGTTTCGCTGACCCCACCGGCAGGCCGGCATTGGCGCGGAACGTATACAGCAGGCGGTCGGCCGGCAATCGTGCCATATAGCCGCGGTTCCACTCCTGCGAATCGAAGTACACATTGTTTGGCAGCAGTCGAACCTGACTCATGGGGAAAGGATGCACTCTCGGCGCAACGTCTCGACGAGTGAACTCCAGCGGCGCGTCGAAGGCCGGCGTGTCCGGCACGAGCGGTCGCTGGAACGATCCCGGAGCCAGACGTGTGGAAGCTGGATTCGGCTGCTGAACGTTTTGGCCGACTAATCCCGTGGCCGCTGCGCCCGCCGCAGCGAGGACGCCGAAACGGCGTCGGGTTATGGGACCTGCATTTGGCTGATCGCTCATTCGGTTTCCTCTGAGGCAGAAATACGGCAGAAGTATAGGATAGGCGGCTTTCGCTGGGTCAATGCGACAATCTGGCCTAAAGCGGGCGATTGCTCATAACACGCACCCCCATTCGAAGGTGCCCCAGGTTCACGTCGCTTTTTGGACGCTTAACCTGGGAGGCAAAACGCTCGGGTGTCATCGCGCGTCTCGGATCGCTCAAGGGCTCTTCCTGGCTGATTCCCAGGTTAGCGCCAGCAAACCGCGCGAACCTGGGGCACCAGGCTGCGCTACATTACGAGAACTGCGCCTGCCGAGCGGCGCGCTAGAATCCAAAAAGCACAATGAAGAATCTTTCCTCAATGCTCAGGCGCATATTCACAGGAAAGTTCCCGGCGTATTCCCCGCCCGTTGACGTGTATCTCGGACTGCGGAATCTAATCTTCAGTTCTAGACCACCCGGGTGGATGGCGACTGCAGGCCCAACCGATCTCTGGGGCGTTTTGATGGAGACCGGCTACTCCAGTGGTGTCGCAACTCTTGTGGCACTTGCGGATGACACCGTTAGCCTCTACTACAGCACGGGAGGCGGAGCGATCGGACTCGGACCAAACGATGGGCCGCGCAGGGCCGCACAGTTATTGCTGCGAACCGCTCCCCGATTTCTGCGAGAACTCCAGGGCACTCGTTCGTACCCGTTGCCTCCCGTGGCAGAGGTGCGTTTCTACTTCCTCACGAGAGACGAAACGTCGACAGCCAATATCAAGGAAAACGAACTCGGGAGTGGGCGACACGCGCTGTCACCATTATTCCACGTTGCCCACGCGCTCATTTCGGAGATTAGGAGTGTGGTTGAGAGCCAGCAAGCGACCGCGAAGTGATTGGTCTGAGGCTTCTTGACTCGCTGATCGAGTGTTAATGACGACGCTCCCGCCCTACCCAAGTCGGTTTCACCAAATCTTGCCGGTCTGCATCTGTCCGCCACTTAATCGCACAGGACGCGGTTGAATGGGCGACGCAGGTTAGCGCCAGCAAACGGCGCGAACCTGGCACCAGGCCATTTTGGATCCCGCTCTGATGCGCATTGTAGGGTGCAACACAGCTCTTCATTTCCTCTTGACTTCTGTGTCTCTGAGGGTCACACTCTCGCCCAATCGCCTCTCCGAAGAGCAGTTTCCTCCGTTGGAAGCGCAGCACTCCCTGAGGCGAGCGGTTTCTCCCTGGTATCGAACCCAAAGGCGCTGAATACAAACGAACCGCGCTTCGTCTGACCCAGAGGGGCTATACGATAAGAGCAGCCTAGTCGGCAGTATCTTCTTCCCATTGTAGGCCTCCTCAGCAACCACAGGTAAAACGTCTATGTTCCCCTGCCATGCGAGAGAGACTCGTCTTGTGACCGCTTACCTCCTCTTCATGGTCGCACTGGTAATGGTGCCGAAGGCGGATATTTCAGAAACGCTGTTCGACGAAGCCAACATTCCAATAAATGAGATCGCAATCGAGAACGCTACTCTTTCATGGGAATATCGGCAGTCGGTCACAGCGCTTGAGCCAAGAATATTTGCGCAGCCGCAAAGGACAGGTGTCCGCAGAATTTTGCCAGTCCGCGCGGCGCGGTTGACTGACTCTCGCACGTTTCGGGAACTCTTCTGTTTTTTCCTCTGCTAGCCCCACGCTCGCGACACTACTGCTTTGTGGTGTGAATTGTCATGCGGCCTGTTAGAGGCGGCAACTTGGCGTCCGTATTAGGCCGTACTCACGCACGCTAAGTTCAAAAAGCTCAGTTGGGGCTGAGAGAGAACTTGAGGAGGATAGTCATGTTTGGAAGAGAGAAGACGAACAAAATGGAGAAGCCGGGGATGACGGATTCGTCCCCTGACAGCCGAGAGCTGGCGACGGAAAATGAGGAACCAGTCCGTGGAACAGAGTCGACCAAGGTGAATCGGGAAGTTTCTCGGCGCAGACTGCTGAAGGGTGGAGGTGCGGCCTTGGCGGGGCTGACCGTGCTGCAAGTGGCAGGACCGGCGCACGCTTTCCCCTCCGGCGAGGAGGACGGAAATGACGACCAGCCTGACCCGTCGCAATCACTGGGACGGCCCGGCGACGTGGTCATCCCGTGGCTCGACCAGCCTCCGCCGTTTCCCGCTCCGGATTTCGCCGGAAGCCAACTCGTCTGGGAGGAGCTCAACTCCTGGCTCATCCCTCCCGAGAAGTTCCATTTCGTCACGCACTACGGTATACCGACTGGCCTTGACAACCCTGCCGCGTGGCGCGTGGCGGTTGCCGGCCTGGTCAGGAATCGCTTGTCATTGTCGCTGGCGGACCTCAAGGACCGCCCGCGCCGCGAAATCGACTTCACATTGGAGTGCTCCGGCAACAATGGCACCGGGCTCCCCTTTGCCACTGGGTTCATCGGGAATGCCCGCTGGGCCGGTACACCTCTCGCTCCAGTACTGGAGGAATCGGGTCTCCTCAAGGGGGCTGTCGAGATCGTGTTCTACGGGATCGATCGGGGAACCCAGGTAATCCGCGACAACTCGGGGATCATGAGCGGTGGGCTGACGGGCGCCGTCGAACCGGATGCGGGTGGCGGACTAGATTTGACGATCACTGAGCAGTTCGCGCGCAGCATGTCCCTCGACGATGCGCTCGACCCGCGCAACCTGCTTTGCTACGAAATGAACGGCGAGCCCCTTCCCGAAAAAAACGGTTTCCCGATCCGGCTGATCGCTCCGGGTTGGTATGGCGTGGCCAACGTCAAATGGCTGACGCGCATCGAGGTACGCAATCAGCGCCATGCGGGGAACTTCATGGCGCGAGACTACGTGACCATCCGCGAGGAGCAGCGCGACGGCCAGCCGTTCTGGACATTCAACACCGTGAGGCACGATCGCCTCAAGTCAGCCCCAGCAAAAGTCGTACGTCGAGACAGCCGCTACGTCGTCCTTGGCGCCGCCTGGGGTGCGCCGATCGCGGCAGTGGAAGTCCGCATCGACAACGGACCGTGGCTGCCGGCGAGGCTCTTCGGGCCGGTGGCCCACAACCGGAAAAGGCGCGGCTTGGCGTGGAGATTCTGGACGTTCGGCTGGGGAATGCCCGCCACCGGCCAGCACATGGTGACCTCCAGAGCATTCGACGCCGACGGTAACGTGCAGCCGGCACCGGACGATCCGTTCCTTGCCAGCAAAGTGACCTTCTGGGAGAGCAACGGACACATCACACGACAGGTTCTCATTTCCTGACGGCCCGCGACTGAGGCAGTGCCATACTGCATGTAATGAGCCAGGAGACTGGCTGAACGAATCAGGCGCACAACACGCCGCTCGTCAAGTTTTGACGTGCGGCTCAATGAGGCGCCCCCCGTACGGCGCACAAACACGGGGATCGCGCACAAGTGTCAGCGCGCCCATGGACCCTTTCCACGGTTAGCCAGACACCTTTTTCACACTGCCGTACCCACCTTGGTTCGTGGCAGAACATGCCCATCTGACTGGCTGAACTCCGACATCTCAGGGTCTATAATCAAGGGGCGGTCTTACCCCGAAAAAACCTATGCGGGAGGTTTGTCGGCGCTAGCGCGTCTTCATCTCAACAATGCCCATCTCACCCTGGATTGCCCTCGTCGTGGGCGGCGAAATCATTGATCTGGTTGGTCAAACTGGTACCGTCGCCAAGACTGTTTTACTTCTTCTGCTGTGCTTCAGCGTTCTCTCCTGGGGCATCATCCTTTCCAAGTGGAGCCTGTTGCGGCGCGCCCGCGTGCAGAGCGGACGTTTTATACGAGCATTCCGCAAGGCGCAGCGCCTGAGCGACATCGCTGCTGTGGCTGATCAGTTTCGCCCCAGCCCCTTGGTGGGAATCTTTGACAACGGGTACGAGGAGTACAAGCGGCAGATCGGCAACCCGGGTGGCGGAGTTCGAAATCCTATTGCTGTGCAACGCGCCATGCAAATTGCCAACTCCGAAGAACTGACCCGCTTCGAGCGCAACGTTCCCTGGCTGGCGATCACCGGCGCGGTCACGCCGTTCGTGGGATTGTTCGGCACAGTGTGGGGCATCATTGACGCCTTTCACGGCCTCGGCACGGCCGGAGGTGCGACTCTCCGCGCGGTGGCTCCTGGAATCTCGGAGGCGCTCATCACCACGGCAGCCGGCCTGGCGGCCGCCATTCCTGCCGTCATCGCCTATAACCTGATCGGCAGCTCGATCCGCGAGTTTGCTTCTCGCGGCGACGACTTTGCCCTGGAAATGCTCAACGCCGTGGAGCGCACCTCTTATCAACCGGCCCAAGCGGAAGCTGCAGGAGTGCGTCGCTGATGGCATTCACTGCTTCCAATGGACGGACCCAGAGCTCCATCTCCGATATCAACGTAACCCCGCTGGTCGACGTCGTGCTGGTGCTGCTGATCATCTTCATGGTCACCGCGCCGGTGCTGCAGTCGGGCATTGAAGTCAATGTGCCCAAGACTCGCACGGTGAAAGAGATCACCGAAGAGCGCATGGTGATTAGCATTAACAAGCAGCAGCGGGTGTTTCTGGGCAGCGACGCGATCAACATCAACGAGATCAAAAACAGGTTGCGGCAGAAGATTCGCGATCCGCAACATCAGTCTGTTTTTATTCGTGCCGACGAAGATGTGCCGTTTGGGGCCTTTGCCACTGTGATGGACGCCGTGAAGGGAGCCGGGATCACCAACGTCAGCATCGTGACGCAGCCACTCGATCAGAATGCAAAGCACTGAAATCTACTTCGAGCATAGCGGACTTGGACGGCCTCTGGCGTGGTCGTTGGGGCTGCATGCCACGTTTGCGGGCTTTGTAATTTTATTGGGCTTTGTCCTGCATGGCCGCACGGGCACGGGGTGGGGCCAGGGCGGTGGCGGAGAGGCGATTGGTGTAAGTCTGGTCAGCACGGTTCCCTTGCCTGCTAGCCAGGTGCAGACGCAGAACGTGTTGGCGAATGAATCCAAGGGACTGACTGAATCGAAGCCACAGGTGAAGGAAAACGAACCGGAAGCCATTCCGATTCCTGATAAGAACACGAAGACCAAGCCGAAACCAGCAAGCAGTACGAAACAACAGAAAGCTGCTCCGGAGCCTGAGGAAGAAACCAACGAGGTGCCCTTCGGCAAGGGCGGCCCGGTCAGCGGCCCTTACGGAACATTCAGCGCTTCAGGAGCGAAGGGCGGATTCGGGTTCCAGGGAGGCGGCGGGGATTTTGGTTCGTTATATGCGTGGTACGTACGTGTTGTGCAGCAGAAGGTTTCGGAAAACTGGCTGAAATATGAAATCGATCCAAGAATTCAGTCCGCCAATCGTGTATATCTGCAATTCGATATTAATCGCTCAGGCCAACCAACAAACGTGCACATCGAGCAATCGAGTGGCGTGCCGTCCCTTGATCAGTCAGCGGTTCGAGCGCTCCAACGCATCGATACATTCGGCCCGCTGCCCCCGGACTACTCAGGCAGTAAGGTGACGGTCGAGTTCTGGTTCGACTACGACAGAAATAAGCGGTAAGACGAAAGCGCTCCGGTGACACGCGGAGCAAGTCATACATCAAGTGAGGGAGTTGGATGCACGTTAAATTCTCTGGACCGACCGATCGGAAATCATTCGGGAATTCAGGTGATGAGTTTCATTCGCACTCGCAAACCGACCCTCCGCAAAGAGCGCGGAAGGGTGGGGCACCCGGGACTGGGATACCCGCTACAACGTCAAAAGGGTTATTGAGCAGGCGCATGAGTGGCGCGGTGTCCGTACTAAGTATCATCCTCGCGCTTCCCTGCTTCGCGCAGGACTGGATTCGCACGGGTACTGGACTTGGCGTCGAAAAAGTCCGCCTCGCCGCCTCCGACTTCAAGCCTTCGACGCAAGACGCCAACAACGCAGCCCTGCAGAAAACCTTCAACGAGACCCTTTGGAGTGATCTCGACAATGCCGGCATCTTTGAGATGGTTTCGAAGAGCTTCTACCCGCTGGAGGTTCCCGGAAACCCCGCGGAAGTTCGTTTTGAGGCCTGGAATGGACCGCCACCTAATGCGTCCATGCTGGCCTTCGGCGACCTGGGAGCGACCGGCAACAGCATGATCGTGCATGGCTGGCTCTATGACGTGAAGAACGTCGGCTCGCCGCAGGTTCTTGGCAAACAATACACCGACGCCGCCACAGCGGATGCTGCTCGGACGACCGCGCATAAGTTCGCCAATGAAATCATCTTTCGCCTGGGTGGCGGAATTCCTGGAATTGCGGAGAGCAAGATCTATTTTGTGAGTGACCGTAGCGGCCACAAAGAAATCTGGGAGATGGACTACGACGGATCGAATCAGCACCAGGTAACCCATGTGGGGTCGATCTCTCTTTCCCCCCGGATCTCTCCCGATGGCACCCGGCTGGCGTTCAGTTCCCTGGGAAAGTCGAGTTGGGAGATTCTGATGTACTCGACCGACCTGGACCGGCTGGTCACGTATCCCAAATTGGGCGGGACCAATCTCTCGCCTACCTGGTCGCCGGATGGCACAAAGCTGGCTTTCTCTTCCTCGCGCGGTGGCGACTCGAACATCTATGTCGCGGATGCCAACGGCACCAACTCGCGCCGTCTGACTACGGGCCATGGGCCGGACGTCGGTCCCACCTTCAACCGCAAGACGGGCGCTCAGATCGCCTTCGTAAGTGGCCGGACTGGCCTGCCGCAGGTGTACACCATGGAAGCGGACGGAACTAACGTCCAGCGAGTTACGGACCAGGGTTACGCCGTCTCACCGTCCTGGTCGCCGAACGGGCAGTTCCTTACGCTATCCTGGTTCCGCAAATACGGACCTGGAGCCCCGGGAGCCAACGACATCTATCTGATGGACATCGCCAGCAAACAGTGGGTGCAGCTTACCCACGATGGTGGACGTAACGATTTCCCATCTTGGTCCCCGGATGGCCGACATATCGTCTTCCAATCCAGCCGCTCTGGCAGCGAACAAATCTGGACGATGCTTGCCGACGGCACCAAAGTTCAGCAGTTGACGTTTAGCGGACGCAACAGTCAACCAAATTGGACTTGGAAGTAAGACTCAAAAGTGTAAAGATGCAATTATCGTCATAAGTGTCATTATTCACGGTTGCCGCAGATATGTTGGCGCTCGGCTCCGGTCTTAGTTCGTGTGTCTGACGAGGTAAGCGAATTTGTTTGGGAGGAGAATGTGAAACGCCCGCAAATGAAGTGGATTACTCTCGTATTTATCCTTGGCGCTGTCATGATGTTGGGTGCTTGCGGAAAAAAGAAGGCACCTCCGCCGCCCCCGCCACCCCCGCCACCACCAGCACCGACTGCTTCCCTTTCGGCTAACCCGAATTCGATTGATAAGGGTATGTCCACGACGCTGACCTGGCAAACTACGATGGCCACGGACGTCAGCATTGATGGCATCGGTGCCGTGCAGCCGAATGGCTCGCAGCAGGTGACGCCGTCCGACTCGACCACCTATCACCTGGTGGCGAAGGGCGCGGGAGGAACACAAGAGGCAACGGCACGCGTAACGGTGAATGCAGCCCCCGCGCCGCCACCGCCACCCCCCTCGGCATCCGAGGAAGAGTTGTTCGCACAGCGCGTACGTGACATCTACTTCGACTATGACGCGGACGCGATCCGCCCTGATCAACAGACCTCGATTCAGGGCAATGCGCAATTCCTGAGCCAACACCCGAACGTTCAGTTCACGGTGGAAGGCCATTGCGACGAGCGTGGTTCGACCGAGTACAACCTCGCTCTCGGCGACCGTCGCGCCAACGCTGTCAAGAATGCGCTCATTCAGGCGGGGCTGGCGGCGAGCCGGGTAAAGACCATCAGCTACGGCAAGGAGAAGCCGTTCTGCGCAGACTCGAACGAGAGCTGCTGGCAGCAGAATCGCCGTGGTCATTTCGCGTACGCGAAGTAAAAGTAATGATTCCGGGGGCGACGGCCTTACGGTCGTCGCCTACTGGAGATGTTGAGTGGACATGTAACATCTGGCCTCAGGCGCTGAAGCGCGGGTCAATTTTCCGGCTTTTTGGCACAGCTGAACAGGCTGCGGAAAACTCATGCAGCGTCAGCAAAGAGAACCTCAGGCGCTAAAGCGCCGACGGATTTCCAACGGTTTACGGCACGAATAAATTCGTGCCCTTCCGTTTTTGTGCTGCTACAGGACTTTTTCAGCAGCCGTAAGAGTCGTGGCCTTTCCGCGACCCTTCGACCGATCGGCTGGGGGCCGGATGCATTTTTACTCGGAAGTGCGGAGTAACCCTAAAGTAACTCGTGTCTGCTTCCTTCATCGCCCACAATGAGTTTGTGCAATCCCCCGCGCCCCTCCCCTGTGGGATACTTAGAGATACAAACAGGAAGGTCCTTATGGAAACCCGACGATTTTCTCAAGCATTGTTCAAGACTCTCGCCCTGACGGCCGCCTTGTGGCTGGCCGCGGCGCCCGCCTACGGCGCGAGCAAGGAGATTATTCAGCTCCAGACGCAGGTGCAACAGCTGCAGGAGCAGATGACCAACATGCGCCAGACCTTCGACGAGCGCATGGGTGTGATGAAGAACCTGGTGGAGCAGAATACAGACGCGGTCAACAAGACCACGGCGGCTATCAATACCCTTCAGACTGCACTGCAGAAGCAGCAGGGGGATTCCTCCGGCCACGTGGAGCAGATTTCCGGCCAGATGCAAGCTTTGAATGACACGCTCGACGAGCTTAAGGCCCGGCTGGCAAAGGTAAGCAAGCAGTTGGAGGATATGCAGTCGGCACAGCAGAGCCTGCAGGCCAGTCAGCAGGCCACGGCTGCGCAGCAACAGGCCCAGGCGAATGCTCCGCCGCCTGACGTCCTCTATGCCAATGCTCTTCGCGACTACAACGGCGGCAAAGGCGACCTCGCGTCCCAGGAATTCGCCGATTACGTGAAGTTTTATCCAAATACGGACCTGGCGGGGAATTCGTATTTCTATCTGGCCGAGCTTCAATTCAAGGCAGCGAACTACAAAGGCGCAGTGACGAACTATGACCAGGTAATCCAGAACTTCCCCACTGGGACCAAGGCTGCATCAGCCCAGTTGAAGAAGGGCTTCGCGCTGATTGAGCTTGGACAAACGGACGACGGGGTCCAGGAGCTTCGCCACGTGATCCAGCGTTACCCGAAGACGACAGAAGCGACGCAGGCACGCGATCGGCTGCGGAAGCTTGGGGTATCGGCATCTTCAGCGAGGTCGGGCGGATAGTTCCCTGCCCAAGTGATCTCGGTCTCGTAATCCCCAGGTTAGCGTCCAAAAAGCGGACGCGAACCTGGGGCACCAGCCCTTCAACATACCAATTCAAAGAACTCTCGTGCTTGCGACGTAAATCAGCAACTTGTGCTCCCTTTCAGCCCACCCTTCGGAAAAGACGCGGTAGGGTGGGGGTACCCACAGGCCTAACGCTCCGCGCATCTTCCGAATATGCACGCCCGAGAAACTTCGCGACGAACGGGTGAACGAAAAAACTTTCTTCTGGCAACGTTCCGGGATAATCTTCTAGCGACGAGGGAAGCTTCCTCCGCATTCACATCATTTGTCGGGAGCATTCGTTCATGTCATATCCCAAGGATCAGGATCTGGAAAAAGGGGCAGTAGAACAGGACGAACGCACGCAAAAGGGTAATACCTCGATGAACGGCCAGCTGGGACATCGGGATCAGGACCCAATGCTCAAAGCGGCGGATACTGACTTCCCCGAGCCCGGAGAGAATCCCGAACACACAGGGGGCGCTGAGGCCATTAACGAGCACGACATCGATAACGTGGCCTAGCGTCTGGTACGCCGGAGTTCACGTGAGCCGAGTGTTCAACCCAAATTCCATTGCACGATTCTTCGAACAAAGAAAAGCCCTCCATCCGGAGGGCTTTGTTTTCGCCTTAGGTTTATGGAGGCGGGCATCCTCACCCGCCGGACGGGGCGGGACGCCCGTCTCTCCACGATCAGCGCAACTCTTCCATGCACTGTTCCAAAACTTCCGGACCAGGACGGGTGACTGATTCCGGCAACGTCGCCAGTGGCTGATCCGTCATGTTCAGCAGGTCCAAAAAGTTGGGTGCTTTCGGATCTACATAGAACACTCCCGTCAGGACCTCCTGCTTTTCATGCGCTTCGAGCAGGCGGTGAATCGCGTCGATCCGGTGGGTTGGATCGTAGCTTTCTTCAAGCTTGCGCAATCGCAGACGCGAGCCGTCGTGCATGGTGACTTCAATCGTCGTGCCTGCGTCGTACTCCACATCGATTTCTTCGAAGTGGGGGACGAAGTTGATGTCCTGCAGCGGCTCTTCATGGTCCTTCATGTACTTGTAGGATTTCGTCGAGCCGTCGTGGTCGTTGAAGGTCACGCACGGAGAGATCACGTCGAGCATGACGGTACCTCGATGCGCGATGGCGGCCTTCAGCATCGTGTGCAGCTGCCTCTTGTCGCCAGAGAAGGAGCGGCCTACGAAGGTCGCACCTAGTTCGATGGCCAGAGCGCAGGTGTCGATCGCGGGCAGATCGTTCACCACGCCGGTTTTCAGCTTGGAACCGAGATCCGCCGTGGCCGAGAACTGTCCCTTGGTAAGTCCGTAAACGCCGTTATCCTCGATGATGTAAATCATGGGCAGGTTGCGCCGCATGAGATGGACGAACTGCCCGATTCCGATCGAAGCCGAGTCGCCATCGCCGCTGACCCCGAGAGCGAGCAGGCTCCGGTTGGCCAGCATCGCCCCGGTGGCGACCGATGGCATGCGTCCGTGAACGGAGTTGAAGCTGTGCGAGCGGCTCATAAAGTAGGCCGGACTCTTCGAGGAGCACCCGATTCCACTCAGCTTGGCGACGCGTTCCGGCTTCACGCCCATCTCGTACATTGCGTCGATGATGCGCTCGGAGATGGCATTATGACCGCAACCGGCGCACAGGGTCGTCTTGCCGCCCTTATATTCCATCACGGAGAGGCCGATTCGATTAATTTTGGGTGCGGGTGTGCCGGGAGTGGTGGCCATCTTACTTGCCCTCCATGGTCATGATCTCGTCGGTTACAGAACGTGCATCGAGCGGCAGCCCGTGAATATGGCTGATGCTGCGCAGCCGTGTTACTAATTCGGGCCGCACATCGAGCTTGAGCAAGGCGAGCATTTGCGCGTCGCGATTCTGCTCGACGACATATACGCGATCGTGCTTCTCAATGAACTCGTGGACTTCGCGAGTGAACGGGTACGCCTTGAGGCGCAGATAGTCAATCTCGCACTTGTACTCTTTGCTGAGCTGATCGCGGCTTTCAATGATAGCCCAGTGGGAGGTTCCGTACGCGATGATGCCGATCTTCGACTTGTTGGCCGACACGACTTCCGGTCGTGGGACGAACGAGCGCGCCGTTTCAAACTTGCGATTGATGCGCTCCATGTTGCGCTCGAAGTCATCCGGCCGCTCACTGTATTGCGATTTCTCGTTGTGTCCGCTGCCACGGGCGAAATAGGCTCCGGCCGCGTGGTCCGTGCCGGGCAAGGTGCGATAACCGATACCGTCGCCATCCACGTCCTTGTAACGAGCGAACCCGCCCAAGCGACCCAGATCCTCCTTGCTGAGCACCTTTCCGCGATTGATCGGGGTCTCGGGATATTTGAACGGGTCCGACATCCAGTTGTTCATCCCAAGGTCGAGGTCCGACATCACGAAGATCAGCGTCTGGAATTGCTCGGCGAGGTTGAAGGCATCCTGCGCCATATCGAAGCACTCGGAAACGGAACACGGCATGAGGAGGATGTTCTTTGTGTCGCCGTGACTCAGGAATGCGGTCGAGAGGATGTCTCCCTGCGATGTACGCGTCGGCAGCCCGGTGGAGGGCCCGACACGCTGAATGTCCCAGATCACACCCGGGATCTCAGCGTAGTAGGCGAGGCCCGCGAATTCGGCCATCAGCGAAATTCCGGGTCCAGCCGTAGCGGTCATGGAACGGGCGCCGGCCCATCCCCCGCCAATCACCATGCCAATCGCTGCCAGTTCATCTTCGGCCTGGACGATGGCGAATGTGGCTTTGCCATCGGGGCCGATGCGGTGCTCCTTCATGTAATCGATGAGAGTCTCGACCAGCGAGGATGAGGGTGTAATCGGGTACCACGTCACCACCGTCACGCCGGCAAACATGCAGCCTAGGGCGGCAGCGGAATTGCCGTCGATGATGATCTTGCCGGCCGTCTTGTCCATGCGGGCGATGTGAAATGGGTCCTGCTTCTTGAGATTGGCGGACGCGTAATCGAAACCCGCTTGGGCCGCGGCCATGTTTAGATTGGCCGCCTTCGCCTTTTTAGCAAACTGCTTGCGGAGCGCCTTCTCCACTTCCGCCATGTCGATGTCGAGCAACCTGGCCACAACCCCGACATAGATCATGTTCTTGACGAGCTTGCGCAGCTTCGCTTCCGGGCAGACCGTCGCGACCAACTTGTCGTATGGCACTGCGTAAAACACAAGATCATTGCGCAGGCCGCTGAGATTCAGGGGCTCGTCGTAGAGCACGGCAGCGCCGGGCGCCAGCGACATCACGTCTTCCTGGGCCGTCTCCGAGTTCATCGCGATCAGGAAGTCGATCTCTTTCTTGCGCGCGATATAGCCGTCTTTGTTGGCGCGGATCGTGTACCAGGTTGGCAATCCGGCAATGTTCGAAGGAAAGAGGTTCTTTCCTGACACCGGAACACCCATCTGGAAGATACTGCGGAGAAGTACGGTATTGGAACTCTGCGAACCGGAGCCATTGACCGTCGCGACCTGGATGCTCATGTCATTGACGATCGCTTTCCGCTCCAGGCGACCCGAGGCGTCCTGAAGCGCTACATCCGTGGTAGCCATCCCTATCCTTCCTTTTTGCTGTGAAAGGGCTTGTGGCGCACCCAATCACGAGAATTTCAGTGGGGGAAAACCCTTAATTATACGGGAACGGCAGCGAGGCGGACAGCCGAACACCCCAATCAGAAGCCCATGTACCTGATTACAAACTAGGCTTCCACGCGGAAAAACTGGGCCATGTTACGAAACTTATTATATCGTGACACGACCAATTCCTGAATGGGCAGTTTCTTCAACTCGGCGTAGTGACTTTGCAAGGACTTGTCGAGCAGCGCAGCGGCCGCTTCATGATCGAAATGCGCACCGCCCTCGGGCTCGGGAACGGTGCCATCAATGCATCCAAGATCGCTCAGGTCGGACGCAGTAATCTTCATGGCTTCCGCGGCCAGGTCTTTTTTCGTGGCATCGCGCCACATGATTGACGCACAGCCTTCCGGCGAAATAACCGAATAAACAGCGTTCTCCATCATCAGTACGCGGTCGGCCACGGCAATGGCCAAGGCGCCGCCGCTTCCGCCGACTCCGATTACGGTCGCGATGATCGGCACTTTCAACCGGACCATTTCGCGCAGATTGTAGGCGATGGCCTCACCCTGCCCACGCTCTTCCGCTCCCAGTCCCGGATGTGCTCCGTCGGTATCCACGAAAGTGAAGATGGGATGCCCAAACTTTTCGGCAATATGCATCACACGCAGGGCCTTGCGGTATCCCTCGGGATGCGGCATTCCGAAATTGCGATACACGCGCTGCTTGGCGTCACGGGCCTTCTGTTGTCCGATGACGACGACTTCTTCGCCGTGAAATCGTGCCATTCCGCACACGATGGCGGGATCGTCGGCAAAGGCGCGATCTCCGTGGATCTCGCTCCAATCGGTGAAGATTCGTTCGACGTAATCGAGCGTGTACGGCCGCTGGGGGTGGCGGGCAAGCTCGGTCTTTTCCCACGCGCTCAGGCCCGAATGAATCTGCCGGCGCAGTGCCTCCACACGCTCGTGCAGTTGCTCTACCTGGCGGCGGATCTCTTCGTTCTGACCGGGCACCGCCTGCAGATGCTCGATCTGCTGCTCGATGCGGGCGAGTTCCTGTTCGGCTTTCAATCGCACTTCCATCTTTCTCGTGTCGCCGTTGCGCTGGGACCAGTGGGTCTCCACCATGGAAAGCAGGAATTCGGTACCCGACACGACTTCCGCTCCATTGGGGGCCGCTGGGACGCTCCTGGTTCCGGTCGTCGCTTTCCTGGGGGATTTCATCTGCTGCCGATCTTAGTTAATAACGCGCACGCTGCCTCGGCCACACAGCTCTTCCACGCGCGCAATAAAATTGCGATCCGGATGGACATTATAGCCTTCCGCTTCCATCACGACCATGAATTCGCCTGTACGTTCCACGTCAAACAATACCCGTGCTTCTCCCTTGCGTTCGGTAAAGAGAGAGTGAAGAGCATCAACCGTCAATGCGGTGGAGCCCTCCACGGGAATACGGATTCTAAGCGAACGCGGCAGCGGGACCTTGGCATCTTCCAGGGGAATGATGTCCGATGTGGTGATCTTTGGATTCGAGCCCTCTTCCACGCGGACACCGGCCTTCACCAGCACCGGAACTTCGAGTTTCACCTTTTCCTGAAGCCGGCGGTAGGCTTCTGGAAAAACAATCATGTCGATGGATCCGGACATGTCTTCGAGCGTGGCCTGGGCGTAATACTCGCCGCGTTTGGACTTCAGCACTCGCACGTTGCTGATGATGCCGGCGGTCGTGATGGTCTCGTCCTTGCCGGTAGAGGCTTTCATGGCCGCAACTTCCGCGATCCCGAGTGCGTTTAGTCCGAGGAGCTTGTCCGAGTACTTCTCGAGCGGATGGCCCGTGATGAAGAAGCCGAGAATCTCCTTCTCTGCCGCCAGCCGTTGATGCTCGTCCCAGTGAGGAATGTCAGGCAGCTTCTCGTCGCGGCTATCGCTATTCTCACTGTCGGAAAAAGTGTCGAGAAAAAGCCCGTGTTGGCCTAACTCGACGTCACGTTGTGCTTTTTCTGCGCGCGCCACAGCTTTGTCCAGAACAAACATGAGCTGGGCACGGTGTCCGAACGAGTCCATCGCGCCGCTTTTGATCAGAGACTCGAGAACGCGCTTGTTCAGCAACCGCAAATCCACGTTCTCGCAGAATTCGAAGATGTTCCGGTAAGAGCCTAGTTTCTTGCGGCCCGCCACGATGGACTCGATGGCATTGTGGCCGACGTTCTTGACGGCAGCCAGACCGAAGCGGATCGCGTCGTCGTGCGGTGTGAAGTTGGCGTCGGAGACGTTGATGTCCGGGGGCTCGACGGCAATCCCCATTTCGCGACATTCGTTGATGTACTTGACGACGTCATCAGTGTTGCCCGTAACCGAAGTGAGCAAAGCCGCCATGAATTCCACTGGATAGTGCGTCTTCAGGTAGGCCGTATGGTAGGCGAGCAAAGCGTAGGCCGCAGAGTGCGACTTGTTGAAGCCGTAGCCCGCGAATT
>Ga0075434_100000343_pt1 | contig 33641 bp, 31 predicted proteins | sample RhiMethybrSRZTD3_FD_75298 | JGI IMG/M metagenome (GOLD analysis project Ga0075434, IMG submission 75298) | Populus rhizosphere microbial communities from Tennessee, USA - Rhizosphere MetaG P. TD hybrid SRZTD3 | ecosystem: Host-associated > Plants > Roots > Rhizosphere > Soil | place: USA...
TGGTGCGCGGCTCTCGAATCCGGCGCGTGGTGGGCGGTCTCGCGGGTGCGGCGCTCATTGGACTGGGCATCCGGGTCGCCATGGAAGAGCGCTGACCGACCGTGACCCGCTACGAGCGAATCTGGCGCGTCGTCCGCCGCATCCCGCGGGGCCGCGTCGCCACCTACGGCCAGATCGCGGTCCTCGCGGGCATTCCGCGAGGCGCGCGTCAGGTCGGGTACGCGCTCCACGCCCTGCGCGACGGCAGCGGCGTTCCCTGGCATCGCGTGCTGAATGCTCGCGGAGCCGTCAGCCTTCGCTCGGGAGGGCACGACGTGACGCAGCGCCTCAGGCTGGAGCGTGAAGGCGTCCGTTTCGACGCCGGAGGACGCACCGATCTCAATCGATTTCTGTGGCGGCCGCGTTCGCGGAAGCGCCGGAAAACAACTCGATGATTGACCCGGCGAAAAGGCGCGTGGGAGACTCGATCGCCATGTCTTCGCGCCTTCGCATCGCCGCGCTCGTCGCGGCTGTTCTCGTCTCCATCGTCGGCCCGTCTCCGTCCCACGCCGCGACCGGTCGCGCGGACGTTCGCCTCGTGCGGCTCCTCGACGAGGTTCCCGAGGCGGAGCGCGCCCGCCTGGGCCCCGTTCACGACGTGCGCGTGCGCCTCGTGGACGGAAACGTGCTCCTCCTCAAGAAGGGCGGCGAATTCGCTGCGATCCTTCCGATCGAGCGCGCGTCGAGCGGTCCCGATTCCCTGCAATACTTCTACTACCTCGAGCGCCCCGCTCTGTTCTGGTTGATCCCGGGCTCGCGCGACAAGGGGATCCGGACCGTGGCGGACGGAGGCGAGGTCACGTTCAACTCGTTCCGCCTCCTCTGGCGTGGTGGCTCCAAGGACGCCGGCTGGATCTATTTCCCCGAGGTCGCCGAGAATCAGGGGCTCAAGTTCTCCGTCGTGAGCGGCCGGTCGGTGGACGAGGCCGATCCGAAGGACACGAAGTACTGGGTCGAGCTGGGCGCGACCGGAAAGCCCGGGTTCTAGCCTTCCGATGTGGCCGCGCGTCCGGGAGATCCTGTTCGGGAACCTGGGACTCAAGCTCGCTTCGCTCTTCCTCGCGCTCATCCTCTACGCGCATGTCGTGACGGACCAGCCGCGGGAGCAGGTCATCCAGATTCCGGTGACGATCACCGGTCTCCCGGACACGCTGGCCTTCCTCGGACGGCCGCCGGAGCGGATCGGCATCAAGGTTCGGGGCGCCTGGAAGGACCTGATTCGGCTGGGACTGACGAGCCCGTATCTCGCGATCGACCTGGCGAAGGCGGCTCCGGGGCCCTTCTCCGCCACCGTCTCGATCGAGGATGTTACGGAGCGGGCGCTGCCGCCCGAGTTGTCGAAGCTGGTGACGGTTACGGAAGTGGTCGAGCCTCGCACGGTCTCCCTCACGATCGAGCGGAAGGCCTCCAAGCGGGTTCTCGTGCGGGCGCGGCTCGCCGGAGCCCCGCCGCACGGCTACCGGCTGCAGGGGCCCGCGACGGCCCTGCCCGACTCGGCGCTCGTGGAAGGTCCGGCCTCGGCGCTCGATTCTCTCCAGTCCCTGGACACACTCCCGGTTGACATCGCGCAGGAACGCGAGAGAATCCAGCGCCAGGTCGAGATCGATCCTGGGCCCGTTTCGCTCCGCATCGAGCCGCGCCGCGTGCTGGTGAGCGCGCGTCTCGTCAAAGCGGACGCAGACACGGCCGCCGCGCCCCGGTAGGCCCGACACTCACAACGCTTCACGAAAACGAAGGAGACAGCGGCGAAATGAAGCGAACCACCGATCCGGGCTCGCCCGGCACCACGACGATCGAGTCCCAGGGAGGCGACTCACCTCAGTCCGCTGACCGCCGCGCCCCGTTCCAGGGATTGAACCTCGTGCCGTCGCGCATCTTCTTTACGAAGGGCGTGGGCAGCCATCGCGACGAACTCCGCTCGTTCGAGCTGGCGTTGAAGGACGCGGGGATCGAGAAGCTCAATCTCGTGCACGTGTCGAGCATCTTCCCGCCGAACTGCAAGATCATCCCCAAGGACGAGGGAATCAAGCTGATCGCCCCCGGGAGCATCGCGTTCTGCGTCATGGCCCGCATCGCGACGAACGAGATGCGCCGGCTCGCGGCCGCTTCGATCGGCTGCGCGCTTCCCGCGGACAAGAACCGGTACGGCTACCTGAGCGAGCACCACGCCTACGGACAGACGGACGAGGTGGCGGGCGACTTCGCGGAGGACATGGCCGCATCGATGCTCGCCTCGACCCTGGGCGTCGAGTTCGACGAGAACGCGAACTGGGACGAGAAGGAGCAGGTCTTCAAGATCTCGGGGGAAATCGTCCGGACGTTCAACGTGACGCAGTCCGCGGTCATCTCCGCCAAGGGATGGACGACGGTGCTCGCGTCCGCCGTGCTCATCTTCTAGCGAGCCATCCACCCGACCCCATCACCCCAGATACGGAGAAGATTCGAATGAAGGCGATTCAAAACGACCCGCGCGGCGCCTTGGGCGCCGCGCTCTTGATCGCGGCGTTCGCCGCCGGTTGTGCCGGGCAGAGCGCGACGAAGGAGCAGGCGACCTCGGTCTCCGGCGCCGGCTCGGCCACGACGGCAGCACCCAGGACGGCCGCGCCCTCGACCGCCGCACCCACGGAAACCCAGACGAAGGAGACCTCGATGGCCGCGGCGGGAACGATGCCGGTGAAGCCGGACGTGGAACCGCAGCACGTCCAGGTGCAGCACATCTTGATCGGATTCGTGGGCTCGGTTCCCGGAAAGCCCATCACGCGCACGAAGGAAGAGGCGAAGACGCTCGCCTACCAGATCCTCGATCGCGCGCGGAAGGGCGAGGACTTCGACGGCCTCGTGCGCCAGTATACCGACGACTCGCCTCCGGGGATTTACGGAATGTCGGGCGTCAGCGTTCCGCCGCTTCCGGGCGAGTACCCCCGGGATCAGATGGTTCCCGCGTTCGGCAACGTGGGTTTCGCGGTCAGCCCCGGCAACATCGGCATCGCCGACTACGATCCGGTCGCCAGCCCGTACGGCTGGCACATCATCAAGCGGCTGAAGTAGCTCCGCCGCCGCGCCCCAACGCGCGGACGATCATCGGCGCCAGATCGGTGAGGCGCGCGGGAATCTGTTCCGGGTCCCGCGCCGCCTCCACCGCGCCGACCCCCCAGGCCGCGAAGAACGCGGGATTCGTGGTGTGCGTGCGCACGCTCCCATCCTCCAGATTGCCGTGATCGCTGGCCACCAGCACGGTGGTCGTGGCGAGATCCGCGGACGAGAGCACCGTTTCGAGCGCCCGATTCAGATCGGCGAGGCAACGCATGGCCCGAGGGCGATCCTGGTCGTGCCCGGCCCGATCGGTCTCGAAATACTCGAAGAGCGAGAAGTCGGCGCGCATGGTCTCCCGCGCGATGATCGCCCCCGCCTCCTCCGGTGTGCGGAGCTCGAGATCGAACCCCCACTCCCGCATCCGCCAATGCGTCAGATCGTGCACCACCGCCCGTCCGGCCGCGAGATCGGTCCAGTCGCGAAAGCGGGCGCCCGAGGCCATCGTGGCGAGCGTGGTGGCGGAGAGGCGGCGGGCGGTTTCCGGGGTTTCGAAGAAGCGGGGCCCGAACGCGTTCAGGAACGTGGCGTTGAAACCTGCCTCCCGCAACGACTTCAAGATGGAGTGCTCGAGGAGGATCTTCTTGAGCGTGGGGCCGGGGAAACCCGAGATGTGGCGGCCCATGGCCGCGGGGGCGTTGACGCCGGTCAGGATCGACGTCTGACCGGTCGCGCTCTGCGGCAATCCGGGTACGCCGAGCGATGCGTCCAAGCCGTGGGCGAGCGCGGGCGGCCCGGAGGGGGAGTCGGGACGGAGTGTCTCGGTGAGTCGGAGCGTTCGGAATTCGCCGGTGGCGAGAGGATTTACGTTCGGGTCGTCGGCGCCGACGCCGATTCCGTCGATGAAAAAAAGCAGAACGCGGCGGTCCGGGTCGGGACCGCCGCGCTGGGGAATCAAGACGGGAGCCGACTCGATGGCGCTAGGTCGGTGCAGGGCCGGTGACGTGGGATCAGGGACCTGCGCCCAGCGGCTCCCGCCAAACGACGCGGGGCGATGGTAGGGCAATCGCCGTGCCACCAGGGGGCCCGGAGCGATATCGAATCGATCTCGTAAATGTCTATCCATAATTGGCTTACGATCCTACTCCTGGCACGACGGCGCGGGCGAGGGTGGTGGTTCTTCGGATGCCGCGGGATGCACCCCGGACCGTTGCAATCGATGCCCACGCGTGGAACTGCTAGCAGGAAAAAGCCTTGACAGGTTTCCGCCTCGGGCTATAGTCGCCAATCGCGCACCGTGGGCCAGCATATGTTCAACAACGGCCCAGGCTTATGGCGCTGTGAGCTCGCCAGGAGGGGCTGATGACCAAGGCAGATATCGTGGACGAAATCGCCGAGCGGACCGGCCTCACGAAGAAGGATGTCGCCGACACCGTGGACGAATTCCTCGAAGCGGTGTCCCGTGCGCTCGCCGCGGGCAAGCACATCGAGATTCGCGGGTTCGGCACCTTCAAGGTGAAGGATCGCAAGTCCCGCTTGGCGCGGAATCCCCGGACCGGCGAATCGGTCCCGGTTCCGCCGCGCCGTGTGCCTGTCTTCAAGGTTTCCAAGGAGTTGAAGGACATCGTCGCACAGATCTAGCCGCGGCCCGCGTCCCGCACGGGGACGCGCGTCCGCGTGCGCGAATGCGGTGGAAATACGAAACGGGACGCTCGGCTCGGGCGTCCCGTTCCTCATGGCGCGGTGGATCGCGTCGGCTCAGCTTCGCCGGTCGCGGAGAATCAGGAGCCGGATCAACTGCAGCACCGCGCTGGACGCCGCCGCGACGTAGGTGAGCGCCGCCGCGTCGAGCACCTTCTTGGCGCCGACCTGCTCCGCCGGCGCGACCAGCCCCATCTGGTTCAGTTGCACGAGCGCGCGGCGGCTCGCGTCGAACTCCACGGGGAGCGTGACGAGCTGGAAGATCACCGCGAAGGAGAAGAGCAGGATGCCGATGTCGAGGAGGCTCACGCCCCCGATCGCGAAGCCCCGTGCGAACATGAGTCCCGCGATGATGAAGATCCAGGACAGATTCGTCCCGATGTTCGCGAGCGGAAAGATCGCCGTCCGGAGGCGGAGCGGAGCGTATCCGTGGGCGTGCTGGATCGCGTGACCCACCTCGTGCGCGGAAACTGCGAGCGCCGAAACCGACGACTCGTTGAAGTTGTGGGGCGAGAGGTGGACCTTCTTGTTGATGGGATCGTAGTGGTCGGAGAGCATTCCTTGCCCCTCCTCCACGGTCACGTCCTGGATCCCGTTTTGACGCAGGATCATCTCGGCGACCTGTCGGCCGGTTCGCCCGGACGCCGAATCGATCTCGCTGAATTTCTTGTACGTGGCCTGGACCTTCCACTGCGCGTAGAAGGCCAGGATCATGGCCGGGATCAGGAGCACCATCGTCGGATCCCAGAACGGCAGAAACATCGTTTTCCTCCTCGTGTCTCGGGCTTTGGGACATCCCTCCCGCTCCTCTATACTCCGGGAGGCGAGAAAAGGTGCCCGCGCTTTCCATTGAGACTATCACCCGCCCCCCCACGATTCAATCAATCGAGGCCCGTCTGACAACGACTTACATCGATTTGCGCAGCGATACCGTGACGCTCCCCACGCCGGAGATGCGCCGCGCGATGGCCTCGGCCGAGGTGGGGGACGACCTCTTCCACGGCGATCCGACCGTGCAGCTGCTCGAGCAGGAAACCGCCGCGGTCCTGGGCAAGGAGGCGGCGCTCTTCGTCCCCACCGGCTGCATGGGGAACGAGTGCGCGTTCGGCGCGCAGACGCGGGAGGGCGACTCGATCCTCCTCGAGCGCCACAGCCATCCGATCCTGGTCGAAGCGCGCGCGATCACCGAATTCCTGCGCCGCCGATTCGCGCCCGTGGACGGAGATCGGGGGCGGCTCTCGCACCAGCAGGTGGCGGCCGCGCTGGACGATGACGCGGAGCCGCGGCCGGCGCTCGTCGAGGTCGAGAACACCCACAACTGGAGCTCGGGAACGATCTACCCGTTGGCGACGCTCCAGGCGATCGCGGGCGTGGCGCGCGAGCGCGACCGCCCGGTGCACCTGGACGGGGCCCGCATCTGGAACGCGAGCGCGGCGACCGGGATCCCGCCGCGCGACTACGCGGCCTGCGCCGACACCGTCATGGTCTGCTTCTCGAAGGGGCTGGGCGCGCCCCTCGGGTCCGCCGTCGCGGGGAGCGCCGCGTTCGTGCAGGAGGCGCGCGAGGTTCGCCGCGCGTTCGGCGGCGCCATGCGCCAGGTGGGGATCGTGGCCGCGGGAGCGCTTCACGGGCTTCGCCACCATCGCGAGCGCCTCCCGGACGACCATCGCCGCGCGCGCCGCCTCGCGGAGGCGATCGCAGAGATGCCGGGGCTTCGCGTGGATCCCGCCACGATCGAGACCAACATCGTGATCACCGAGCTCGCCGCCGGCCCCGAGCGCCTCCAGGCGTTCATCGACGCGCTGGCCGCCGAGAGGATCCGCGTGATCCGCTTCGGGGGCCCGTCGCATTTCCGCGCCGTGACCCACCTCGACATCGACGACGCGGCGCTCGAGCGGGCGATCGCCGCGCTTCGCAAGGTGTCGGCGGCTTTTGCCTCGGCGGCCCCGTCGTCATGAGCGCCCGCGCCCCGGCGGCGGAGCCGGCGCCCGGCGTTCTCTACCTCGTGGGCACCCCGATCGGAAACGTCGAGGACCTTTCGCCGCGCGCGCAGCGAATCCTCGGCGCGGTGGACGTGCTGGCGGCAGAGGACACCCGGCACACGGCGGGACTCCTCGACCGCTTCGGCGCCCGCCGCGCCATGATCTCGTATCACGACCACAACAAGGACACCCGCACGCCCGAGCTGATCGCCAAGCTTCAGGGAGGCGCGTCGGTCGCGATCGTGTCGGACGCGGGGTCGCCGGGCATCTCTGATCCGGCCTTCACGCTCGTGCGCGCCGCGGTTTCGGCCGGGCTCGCCGTCGTCCCGGTGCCGGGGCCGTCTAGCGCCCTCTGCGCGCTCGAGGTGTCGGGCCTCCCGACCGACCGATTCGCCTTCGAGGGCTTCCTGCCGCGGAAGCAGGGAAAGCGTCGGGCCCGCATCGAGGAGTTGCGCGGAGACCCGCGGACGCTCATCTTCTTCGAGTCGCCGCATCGCCTTCGCGCGTCGCTCGCCGATCTGCTCGAGGGACTCGGCGATCGTCCCGCGTCTTTGTCGCGGGAGATCACGAAGAAATTCGAAGAGACGCGCCGCGGAACGCTGAGCGCGCTCGTGGCGTGGATCGAGGCGTCGCCGCCGCGCGGCGAGTTCGTTCTGGTGGTGGGCGGCTCGGTTCGCGAGCGCCCGGAAGCCGACGAGGAGGACGCGTGAGCGATTCGTGGAAGACGGCCGGACGCTCCTGGTTCCTCCCCCTCGCCCGCGGGCTCGCGAAGCGCGGGGTCAAACCCGACCACCTGACGATCGCGGGCCTCTTCCTTTCTCTCCTCGCGGCGATGATCCTCGCGCGGGGCGATTTCCTGACCGCGGCGTTCCTGCTCGGCCTGGCCGGCCTCTGCGACATGATGGACGGCGACGTCGCGCGGGAAACCGGCACGGTCAGCGTCTTCGGCGCCTTCCTCGATTCCACGCTCGACCGGATCGGCGAGGGAGCGCTCTTCGCGGGGCTCGCGTTCTACTACTTCACGCGCGCCCAGGGCGGGCTGGTCTGGTTCCGCGGCGACGTCGACACCGGCGCCCGATGGGGTGACCCCGACGGCCACAACATGGCGATCCTCTCGCTCGCGACCTTGATCCTCTCGTTCATGGTCTCCTACACGCGGGCGCGCGCGGAGGGGCTCGGCCTCGAATGCAAGGTGGGAATCATGGAGCGGCCCGAGCGGCTTCTAACTCTCGGCGCCGGCGCGCTTTTGGGCCAGCGCTTCATGCCGGGCGTGCTCGGCGTCCTCTTCCTCTTAACGCTCGTCACGGTGCTTCAACGCGTGTATCATGTCCGCCGATTGACGCAGCCGGAAAGTGCTCCGCACCCCAAGCCTCCCGACGAGGGGCCGCCTTCCAGCCCCCGCCACGAGCCAGGGTAGACCGGTAACGGAGGTACGAATCACGATGGGAAAGATACGCGTCGGCATCATCGGCGTCGGCAACTGCGCCTCCTCGCTGGTCCAGGGGGTCCATTTCTATCGGAACGCCAAGGACACGGATTTCGTGCCCGGGCTGATGCACGTGAATCTGGGCGGCTACCACATCCGTGACATCGAGTTCAGCGCGGCGATCGACATCGACAAGAACAAGGTCGGCCGCGACCTGGCGGAGGCCATCTACACGTGGCCGAACAACACCTACAAGTTCGCCGACGTCCCTCGCCTGGGCGTGCCGGTCGCCCGCGGCATGACGCACGACGGCCTCGGCCAGTACCTCTCGAAGATCATCCACAAGGCGCCCGGCTCGACCGCCGACATCGTCCGCCTCCTCAAGGAGACGAAGACCGACGTCGTGATCAACTACCTTCCGGTCGGCAGCGAAGAGGCGACGAAGTGGTACGTGGAGCAGATCCTCGAAGCGGGCTGCGCGTTCGTGAACGCCATCCCCGTGTTCATCGCGCGGGAGAAGTACTGGCAGCGGCGGTTCGAGAAGAAGAAGCTGCCGGTCATCGGCGACGACATCAAGTCGCAGGTCGGCGCCACGATCGTGCACCGCGTGCTGGCACGGCTCTTCCGCGAGCGCGGCGTGCGCCTCGAGCGGACCAGCCAGCTGAACGTGGGCGGAAATACCGATTTCCTGAACATGCTCGAGCGGTCGCGCCTCGAGTCGAAGAAGATCTCGAAGACCAACGCGGTCACCTCGATGCTGGACTACGACATCGGCGCGAAGAACGTCCACATCGGCCCCAGCGACTACGTCGAGTGGCTGGACGACCGGAAGTGGGCCTACATCCGCCTCGAGGGGCGCACGTTCGGCGACGTACCGCTGAATTGCGAGCTCAAGCTCGAGGTCTGGGATTCGCCGAATTCGGCCGGCGTCATCATCGACGCCGTCCGCTGCGCCAAGCTGGCGCTCGACAACGGCCTCTCCGGCGCGATGATCGCGCCGAGCGCTTACTTCAAGAAGTCGCCCCCGGAGCAGTATCCGGACGACGTCGCCCGGGTCATGGTCGAGGAGTACATCGCCAAATACGGGCAGAAGCGCGCCAAGGCCAAGCGCGAGCCGGCGAAGCCGGTCCGGGCGCCCAAGAGCGGACTGAAGCGCGCCGCCCGCCGGAGCGCTTAGCCCCGCGTCCGTGCCGGGCCTCTTCCTCACCTTCGAGGGGGTCGAAGGGTCCGGGAAGACGACGCAGGCGGCCCTGCTGGAGCAGGCGCTCCTCGGGAAGGGCTGTTCGGTCCTCCGCACCCGGGAGCCGGGCGGGACCGATCTGGCCGAGCAGATCCGAAAGCTCATCCTCGACGTCAGGCAGGAGCCGGTCCATCGCGAGACCGAGCTCCTGCTTTTTTTGGCCGCCCGCGCGCAGCACGTCCGGGAGTTGATCCGCCCGGCTCTCGCGGCGGGGCAGATCGTGATCTGCGACCGGTTCACCGACGCGACCCTGGCCTACCAGGGGGGCGGGCGCTGGGTCTCCCCGTCCATCCTGACCACCCTCAACGACTGGGCCTCCGGAGGCATCCAACCTCGTAGGACGTACCTCCTGGACGTCCCGGTAACCGCCGGTCTGGCACGGGCGAGGAACCGGGGGGGAGAGGCGGGCATCGATAGGATAGAACGCGAGGGTTCGGTGTTCTTGGAGGCAGTGCGCGACGAGTACCTGCGCCTCGCCCACCAGGAGACCGCAAGGATTCTGATCCTGGACGGGCTAGAGCCGCCGGAAACGCTCGCCAAAGTGATCCTAAATGATGTAGAATCAATACGAACCGGTCGGTAACCGCCACCACCCATAGGGACCCCATCATGAACCGGAGGCAGATTTTCGCGGTCGTCGTCATCGTCTCGGCGCTTCTCGCCGGGACCTGGGCCGTTGGACGCGTCCAGGAGTCGACCGATAACACCTACTCGAACATCGAACGCTTCATCCAAGTCCTGACCAAGGTCCGCGACCACTACGTCGAGCCGGTCTCCAACGACAAGCTCATGGACTCGGCGATCCGCGGGATGCTTCGGACGCTGGACCCCTACTCCCAGTATCTGGACAAGGAGGAGGCGCAGCGCCTCGAGACCACGACGCACGGCGCGTTCGGCGGCATCGGCATTTCCATCGGCATGCGGGACGGCTGGGTGACGGTCATCTCGCCGATCGAAGGGACGCCCGCGTGGCGCGCCGGCATCCAGGGCGGCGACCGGATCATGAAGATCGACGGCACGTCGGCCGAGGGACTCTCGCTCGACGACGCCATGAAGAAGATGCGCGGCGAGAAGGGGACGCAGGTGGTCCTCACGATGTTCCGCGAGGGCCGCGAGAAGCCGCTCGAGTTCACGATCGTGCGCGACATCATCCAGATCAAGAGCGTGCCGTACTCGGGCATGCTGTCGAACGGCGTCGGATACATCCGCCTCTCCAACTTCTCCGAGCGGAGCCGCGAGGAGATCGACCAGGCGCTCGCGAAGATCGAGAAGCAGAATCCGAAGGGCCTGATCCTGGACCTTCGCTTCAACCCGGGCGGCCTCCTTTCCCAGGCGGTCGAGGTGTCCGAGGAATTCGCCCCGCGCGGGAAGAAGATCGTCTTCACGCGCGGCCGCGATCCGTCGCAGAACCGCGACTTCTTCTCCTCCGCGGGCGAGCCGCACAACCGCTACCCGCTCGTGGTGCTCGTGAACCAGTGGACGGCCAGCGCGTCGGAGATCGTTTCGGGCGCCGTGCAGGACCTGGACCTCGGTCTGGTCGCAGGGCAAACCACGTTCGGCAAGGGGCTGGTCCAGACCGTGATTCCGCTCACCCGGAGCGTGAAGGGCCCGAAGCTCAAGCTGACCACGGCGAAGTACTACACGCCGAGCGGCCGCTGCATCCAGAAGGACGAGCAGCTGAAGGACGGTGCCCTGGCGGCGGACGACGACGAGGACACCGACGGCGATCAGCCGCACAAGACGCTGCCGGATTCGCTGCAGGCGAAGAAGCCGCGGCCCGAGTACAAGACCGAGCTGGGACGGACCGTCTACGGCGGCGGCGGCATCGCGCCCGACGTCGAGCTGGACGAGGTCAAGTACCCGCGCGTGGCCGAGGATCTCGAAGTGAAGCAGCTCTTCTTCAAGTACGCGGTGAAGTACGCCGCCAAGCATCAGACGCCGCCCGCCGGGTACGCGATCTCGCCGGCCATGCGGGACGACTTCGCGCAGTTCTTGAAGACCGAGAAGTTCGAGGTCTCGGCCGATTCGCTCCAGGCGGCGCAGAGCTTCGTGGACACCGGACTTCGCCGCGAACTGGCGCGCCGCTACTCGTCGGACGAGGAGGCCTACCGGGTCTCCATCGAGGACGACGAGCAGGTCAAGGCCGCCGCCGCGCTCTTCGAGAAGGCGCCCACGCTCCCGAAGCTTCTTGCCTTGGCGAGCGAGATCAGCAAGGCCCGCGCTCTGGCGAAGGGGCAGGAAGCGCGCATCCGCTAGGCGCAATGCTCGTCGCCGGCTCGGTTCGTGTCGAAGGCAACGTACTCCTGTCGCCGCTCTGCGGCGTGACCGACTCGCCGTTCCGCCGCCTCGCGCGGCGGCACGGCGCGGCCATGGTCTTCTGCGAGATGACCTCCGCGGACGGCCTGGTGCGGAAGAACCCCAAGTCCTTCGACCTCCTCGAATACCGGCCGGAAGAGCGCCCCATCGGGGCCCAGCTCTGCGGCGCCGACGCCGACGTCATGGCGGGCGCCGCCCAGATCCTCGAAGGGCTCAACTTCGACGTCGTGGACCTGAACTACGGCTGCCCGGTGCGCAAGGTCATCGCGCGCGAGGCCGGCGCGGCCATGCTCACCGACCTGGAACGACTCCAGCGCGTCACCACCGCGGTCGTCAACGCCGTCAAGGTGCCCGTCACCGCGAAAATCCGGATCGGCTGGGACCAGAGCTCCACCAACGCCACCGACGTCGCCAAGGCGCTGGAGCAGTCGGGGGTCCGTTGGATCACCGTTCACGCGCGCTCCCGCGCCGAGAAGTTCAGCGGCCAGGCCCACTGGGAGGTGATCGCGGACGTGAAGCAGGCGACCTCGCTCCCCGTGATCGGAAACGGCGACGTGAAGACGCCCGAGGACGCGAAGCGGATGATGTCCGAGACCGGCTGCGACGCCGTCATGGTGGGGCGCGGCTCGTTCGGAAACCCGTGGCTCTTCGGCCGGGCGCAGCGGATGGTCTCGGGCGACGATCCGGGTCCGGAGCCGACGCCGCGCGAGCGGATCGAGACCGCGATCGCCCACCTGCACGATCTGGCGAGCAAGAAGGGCGACTATGCCTCGACCCTGATGCGGAAGCACGTCGCCTGGTACGTGCGCGGCCTCTACGATAATTCCACGCTCTGCCGCGAAGTGAACCACGCGGCGACCCCCACCGAGACCGAGGAGCTGTTGCGGCGCTACCTCGACAAGATCGAGCGCGCCCCCGTTCCGTTCGCGACCGCGTCCGACGGCGACGAGGACCCGGGCGAGGCCGAAGCGGGGGTCGGTGCGAATGGATCCTGCGCGTCTCCGTAAGCTCTTCCTAGACGTCCGCCGCGGGCGCGTCACGCCGAAGGCCGCGCTCGAGGCGATCGCATCGCTGCCGTTCGAGACGACCGCCTCCGCCACCGTGGATCACCACCGCGGGCTCAGGCAGCACCTCCCCGAAGTCATCCTCTGCCAGGGCAAGACCGTCGCCCAGTGCCTCGAGATCGCGCGGGCCATCGTCGCGAAGAGCGGCCGCTGTCTCGCGACGCGCGCGAGCGCGCCCCAGGCGGAAGCGCTCCTGGCGGAGTTCGACGGGCGCGCGACGTGGAACGAGCGCGGGCGCGCGGTGGTGATCGGGGCGCCACAGGCGGGCCGCCGGGCCCGCGCCGGCGCCCGGGCTCCCGCTCGCGCGCGCGCCGGGAAGGGCCCCTTCGTCCTCGTCGTGAGCGCGGGGACCTCCGATCTCCCGGTGGCCGAGGAGGCCGCCGTGACCCTCGAATTCATGGGTCTCCCCGTTCGCCGGGTGTACGATGCAGGAGTGGCCGGGATCCACCGGCTCTTGAAGCACGTGCGCGCCTTGCGCGACGCGTCGGCGATCGTGGTGGTGGCCGGGATGGAAGGGGCCCTCGCGAGCGTCGTGGGCGGCCTCACCGACCGCCCGGTCGTGGCGGTTCCGACCAGCGTCGGCTACGGGGCATCCTTCGGCGGGCTCGCGGCGCTTCTCTCCATGCTCAACTCGTGCGCCGCGGGGGTCACGGTCGTGAACATCGACAACGGATTCGGTGCCGGCTACGCGGCCGGCGTCATCGCGCGACAATCGCGCGCGGGGAGAACGCGGTGACGATCGTCTATTTCGACCTGGTGGGCGGTGCCTCCGGGGACATGATCTTAGGCTCGCTCGTCGCGGCCGGCGCGCCGCTCACGGAAATCGACCGCCGGCTTCGGGCGCTGCCGCTCGACGGATTCACGCTCGGCGAGGCGCGAGTGGTGCGCCACGGCTTCGAGGCCTTCCAGCTCCAGGTCGACGCGCCCGACGCGAAATCCCACCGGCACTTCACCGAGATCCGCCGGCTCCTCGAGGGCGCGCGGCTCCCCGAGCGCGTGCTCCGCCGGGCGCTCGGCACGTTCGAGCGGTTGGGGCGCGCCGAAGCGGAGGCGCACCAGGTGCCGCTCGAGAAGGTGCACTTCCACGAGGTCGGCGCGATCGACGCGATCGTCGACATCGTCGGAACGGCCTGGGCGCTCGAGCTCCTGGGCGTCGAGCGCTGCCACGCGTCGGTGATCCCGCAAGGGCGCGGGCTGGTCCGCGCGGCGCACGGCACGCTGCCGGTTCCCGCGCCGGCCACGCTTCGGCTTCTCGAAGGCGTGCCGGTGCAGATGCTCGAGATCCAGGCCGAGCTGACCACGCCCACGGGCGCGGCCTTGATCACGGCGCTCTGCGACACGATCGGCGAGCCGGTGGGGATTCGGCCCCGGAAGGTGGGCGTCGCCACCGGGCAGCGCGATCTGGCCGAGCGGCCGAACGTGGTCCGCGCCCTCGTGGGCGAGGCCCTGGACGCCACGGCGAGCGTCGGTGCCGGCGGCATGGACGTGCTGGAAGCCACCATCGACGACATGAACCCGCAACTCTACGGGCACGTGACCGAGGCGCTCTTCGAGAGCGGCGCCGCGGAGGTGTTCCTCACGCCCGTCCAGATGAAGAAGGGTCGTCCGGGAACGCTGATCACCGCGCTCTGCGATCCCAGACGAACGACCCAGGTCGCCGAGCGGCTCTTCGCCGAGTCGACGACAATCGGGGTCCGCGTCCATCGCGAGGGCCGAATCGAGCTGAAGCGCTCCATCGCCACGGTGGAAACGCCGTTCGGCGCGGTTCGCGTGAAGACCGCCGTGCTTCCCTCCGGCGAGGAGCGCCGCGTTCCCGAGTACGACGACCTGCGGCGCATCGCGCGGGAGAGCGGACGGCCGCTGGTGGAGATCATGGACGCCGTGCGGGCCATCTTGAACGAGGGCGCCCGCGCCGAGACGTGATCCGCGCCGAGGGCGTCTCGCGCGTCTTGGACGCGGACCGCCGGGCGCTTCTCCACACCACCGATTTCGCCGTCGATCCCGGTGAACGCCACCTGGTCCTCGGGGCGAACGGGTCCGGAAAGACCACGCTGATGCGCGTTCTCTCGGGCCTCGTCTCGCCGACCGAGGGCCGGCTGCTCCTCGACGGCATCGCCGCGGGCGCGGGAACCGCGTCGCTCTGGCCGCGCGTCGCCATCCTCTTCGAGGAGCCCGACCCCCAGTTCCTGGCCGACACCGTCGAGGGCGAGATCTCCTTCGGGCTCGACTCGCTCGGGCTCGGCGAGAAGGAGTATCGGCGACGGACCGACAAGGCGCTGGAGGAGTACGGCCTCGTCGCGCTGGCCGCCCGCGATCCGCGCGAGCTGAGCGCGGGCGAGAAGGCGCGCGTGCTCCTCGCCGCGGCGATGGCGGCGCGCCCCGGCGCGCTTCTGCTCGACCAATCTCTCGCGCACCTGGATCCCGGCTCGCGCCGCGCTCTGGAGTCGCGCCTGGACGCCGCCGCGCGCGCCGGCGGCCTCGCCGTGGTCCGCACGCATCAGGACGCCGACCCTCCGTTTTCGGGCGAGCGCCTGCACGTGATGGAGGAGGGGCGGCTCCGCTCGGCGGATTCGCTAACGCCGGCGGACGTGCTCGCGGCCGCTCGCGTGCCGTTCCCGCTCGCGCTCCGCGTCTCGGCGACCCTCGCCGCGCGAGGGGAGTGGAACGGTCCGCTGGTGCAGGATGCCGCGGAGCTTCTCGAGCGACTCGGGACACCGGCCCCGCCAGCAAGCGCGCCGGCGCCCGGTGCGGTGGGGGCGCCGGGCGCCCCGGCGGGCGCCGTGGCCATCGCGTGGCGCGGCGTCTCCTGGGTGGCGCGCCGCGGCGGTCGCGCGGCGGTCGAGTCGATCGACCTCGAGGCGCGCCGGGGCGAGGTCCTGGCGCTCGTCGGCGCGAGCGGCTCGGGGAAGAGCACGCTCCTCCAGTTGGCCGCCGGAATACGGCAGACGACCCGCGGCACGGTGTGGCGCGACCGCGCGGAAGGCGCGGCGGCCGACGTGCTCCTCGCGCTCGAGTATCCCGAACGGCAGCTCTTCGCCCGGAGCGTGGAGGAGGACGTCGCGGCGATGCTCTGGATCGACGGAGCGCCTCCCGACGAACGCGCGCGCCGCGCGGCGCACGCGCTGCAGGCCGTGGGGCTCTCGCCCGAGCGCTTTGCGACGCGCATTCCCTCCACGCTGAGCGAGGGGGAAAAGCGCCGCGCCGCGCTCGCGGCGTTCCTGATCGAGCCGCCGCTCGCGCTCCTGCTCGACGAGCCGACCGCCGGGCTGGACCCGGAGGGACGACGGGCGCTTCGCGGCGCGATCGAGGGGCTACGAGGCGCGGGGCGGGCGATCGTCCTGGCGAGCCATGATCTCGACTTCGTGTCCGCCACCGCCGACCGGGTCGTGGTCCTCGGCCGGGAAGGGGACGCGCCGGGAACGGTGCTCGGAATGGGATCGCCGGAAGTCGTCTTTCGGGACGCGCCGCTCCTCGCCCGCGCCGGACTGCCGCCGCCCGACTTTCTCCCGCTCGCCGATGCGCTCCGCGCGCGCGGCTTTCTCGCGGACTCGGGTAGGATCCGCGACGCGGAGTCGCTCTTGGCGGACCTCGTCACGCAAAGGGAGCCGTTGACAGGAAACGCCGCTTCCGGATAGAGAGCGCCGGAGGTGCGGCCGTGCGCTCACTCCCCCGCGCGGCTGTCGAGCAGCTTCCACTCGATCTTGCCGCCGGGCTTCACGTCGTAGCGCAGCACGGTGTGCGCCACGATGTGCCCGTCGTCCGCCGGCGCGTACACGTAGCCGCCCGGCAGGAGGACGATGCCGTCGCGGTCGTAGAACCCCATCGTGCCTCCGAAAACGCCTGGAACGGGGATCAAATCGGGGTGCGCGCCGAGGTCCGAGCGGAGCTGGTTCACCGGGTCGGTGAGCCCGGCCGCCTTCAAGTCGAGAAGATCGATGTCGGTCAGGAGCACCCGCTGGTGGACCGGCTCGATGGATCGCGCCTCGGCCGTTCTCGCGCGCGCCTCGGCGCGCCACATCCGCGACGCCAGGTAGACGTTTCCGGTCATGCTCGCCACGAGCACCACTCCCACCGCCAGCGAAAGTCTTCGCGCCATCGTCGCCTCCGAATTCAGTCGGCCCAGCGCGCGATGAAGAGGTTCGTCTCGTGCGAGGCCGGGTCGGCCCGGTTCGAGGCCCAGATCACGAAGCGGCCGTCGGGGCTGAAGTGGGGGAAGCCGTCGAAGCCGGGCGCCGTCGTGATCCGCTCCGGCTGGCCTCCGCGCGTGTCGAGGAGCCAGAGGTCGAATTCCCGCGGGCTCGCGCCGACGTTCGAGGAATAGATGATGCGCTTTCCGTCCGCGAGGAACGTGGGGCAGAAGTTAGCGGCGCCGTTCGCCGTGAGCCGCCGCGACGCCGTCCCGTCCCCGCGCATCATGTAGAGTTCGAGCGCGCCGGGCCGGATGAGTCCCTTCGCGAGGAGCGCCTTGTAGTCTCCCAAGGCCTGACCCTCCGGCCGGCTCGCCCTCCAGACGATCTCGGAGCAGTCGGGGCTGAAGAAGGCGCCGCCGTCGTAGCCCGGCATGTTCGTCATGCGCTTCACCTGGCCGGCCTCGTCCATGACGTAGAGCTCCAGGTCTCCATCCCGCGTCGACGTGAAGATCATCTTGCCGCCGCGATGACACCACGTCGCCTCGGCGTCGTAGCCGGGTGAGTTCGTGAGGTTCTTCGGGTTCGAGCCGTCCGGATTCGCCTCCCAGATGTCGTAGCCGTCGTAGATCGCCCAGACGTATCCCTGAGATTGATCGGGAGGGGGCGGACAGGAGTCGGAGGCACCGTGGGTCGAGGCGTAGACGATCCGATCGGCCTCGGGGTAGTCGAAGTAGCCGCACGTGGTCCGGCCCTTGCCCGTCGAGACCATCTTGAGGTCGCCCGTTTCGAGATTCAGGACGTACTCCTGATCGCACTTCGCGCCCCGGGGCGTTGCCTGGAAGATGACCCGCTTTCCGTCTGGCGCGTAGTAGGGCTCGGCGTTCTCTCCGCCGAACGTGAGCTGGCGGATGTCCTTGAAATGCTTCTCCCCGTCGAACGTCTTCTCGAAGGGGTGTCCTGCCTTCACGACGAAGTCGGCCCCGGGGCGCCCCTCGAAGAAGGGGTCCACGCCGGATGCCGCGGAGTCCGGCGTCGTCACCGCCCCGAGGGCCGCGTGCGTCGAATCGGCCGGCGGGGGAGGCGCGCCGGCCTTCGCGATCGCGGGGCCCGCCTGACCCATCGTCGCGCGGTCGCCCAGCGTCGCGCGGAACGTGATCGTCTCGCCGGCGCGCGTCACCGTGACCTCCACGGTTTGCCCGGGGCGGTTGTCCTGCAGCGCGTAGCTCATGTCATAGAGGTTTTGGATCTGCGTCCCGGCGATCGAGACGATCCGATCGCCGCCACGGATCCCCGCGCGTTCCGCGGGGCCGCCCGAGCGGACGTCCGAGAGCAGCACGCCGCCGTCGGTCGCGTCCATCGCGCGGAAATCGGGCACGGTGCCGAGATAGGCGCCGTAGCCGCGACTGTCCCCCGACATGGCCGGCGCCGTGGTGGAACGGGCGTAGACCGGCGGCTTCTCCCGGCGGGCCAGCTCGTCCACGAGCGTCTCCGTGAAGCGGGTGACCAGGGCGCCGCCCTCGGCGTTCACCGTCGCCGGCTTGTCGTCCGGCGTGTGGTAGGCGTCATGTGTGCCGGTGAAGAGATGGATCACCGGGATGCCCTTCGCGTAGAACGACGTCTGATCCGACGGGCCGTAGCCGTCACCGCGCGCCGCCACGTCGAGCTTGGTGTCGACGGCGGCTCCTTTCAAAAGGTCGCGCCACTCGGGAGCCGATTCCAGCCCGAGCGCGACCAACGTGTTGTCGCGGAGGCGGCCCACCATGTCCAGGTTCACCATGGCCGAGACGCGCGTGAGCGGGAAGGGCGGGTTCGACACGAAGTAGGCCGAACCCGCGAGCCCCACCTCCTCGCCTGAGAAGAGCAGGACGACGACCTCGCGATGGTTCCTCGAGGACTTGAGGCGCTGCCTCAGATCCTGGATCGCGAGGAGCGCTCCCGTCACTCCCGAGGCGTTGTCGTCGGCGCCGTTGTGGATCGCGTGATCGTTCGGGCGCATGGAGCGCTCGCCGCCCCAGCCCAAATGGTCGTAATGGGCGCCCAGCACCACCACCTCGCTCCCCAGGCGTCCCTTTCCGGGCAGCACCGCGCCGATGTTCTCCGCGTCGACGTACGCGTTGTCGAGGGCGATCGTCCCCTGGATCGTGACCCCGGTCTTGTCCCGCGACCGCGGCGCGAGGTCACGATCCACGTCGCGTTGGAAGGCGGCGAGGTCGATGCCGGAGGACGCGAGCCACCGCGCCGCCACCGAGGGGCGCACCTGTGCTACGGGAATGCCGGCCGGACTCTCCGGGCCGTCGTTCTTGAGCGCCGGGATCTTCTCCATCTTCTCGTCCTGAATCGGGCCGGTGACGAAGATCACGGCGACGGCGCCGCGCTCCCGCGCCTGGAGCACCTTGTAGCGAAGCGCCGACCAACGGCTCGGGCGCTTTCCGTCGAAAGGGGACGCATCGTCCTTCTCCTGCGGCTCGTACCGGAGCATGAGCGCGACCTTTCCCTTCAGGTCGACGCCTTCGAATTCGCGGTAGCCGATCGCCGGCGCGTCGATGCCGTAGCCCACGAACGCCAACTCGCCCGAGAACTCGCCGTTCGAAGAGAACCCGAGCGGCGTCCAATCCTCGTCGGCGACGCCCTCGAGGCGGTTTCCCTCTTTCCGGGTCACGCCGACCTTGATGGGGAAGTGCTGGCGGTAGGAGGCGCCGAACGCGGGCTCGAGCTTCATCGAGCGAAGTCGGCCTTCGATCCACCCGGCCGCGCGGGCGATCCCCGGCGTCCCGATGCCGCGTCCCTCCATGGAATCGGCAGCCAGCGCGTAGATCGCGTCGTGGAAGGCCGCCGAAAGTTTGGGGTCGGGCCGGGGGAGCGCGGTGGGCACTGCATCGGTCGGAGCGGCGGTGGCCGGGCGGGGCGACGCCGCCGACAGCGCCACGAGAAGCAGGGCGCTCGTTACCGATTGCAGTTTCATACCGCCGATCGTATCAATGTTCCCGACAAGGGGCCAGCGATCTGGCACGGTCGGCCCCAGCCCGGAGGAACTTGTCCTCATCCCGCGTGGCCCGCCTCATCGCGCTCCTCACCCTCGGGAGCGGATTGTTGAATCTATGGACCCTCCTTTTCCGGCTGGGCCCGAGGTGGGCGCCCACGCTGGAAGCGATCTTCCCGCTCGAGGTGCAACACGCCTCGCGCTTCATCACCCTCGTCGTCGGCTTCGCGCTCATCGTCTCCTCGATCAACATCTTCAAGCGAAAACGCCGGGCGTTCCTGCTCGTTCTCGGGCTATCGGCCGCGTCGATCGTCTTCCATCTCACGAAGGGGCTCAACTACGAGGCCGCGGCCGTGTCCGTGCTCGTGGTCGCCGCCCTGGTGGCGACGCGGCACGAATTCACCGTGAAGAGCGGCAACCCCGACATGACCTCCGCGCTCGAGCGGGCCGTGATCGCGGTCGCGGTCGTTCTCGCGTACGGCGTGGCGGGGTTCTGGTCGCTGGACCGCCGCGATTTCGGCATCGACTTCGACGTCGCGGACGCCCTTCGGATGACGGTCGAATACCTGACGCTCGGGGCCGATCCGCGCCTTCTCGCCCACACCCGCCACGCGGTCTGGTTCCTCGACTCGCTGAATCTCATCGCGCTCACCGCGATCGCCTACACCCTGTCGGTGTTCTACGGTCCGACCGTCTATCGTTTCCTGACGCTTCCGCGCGAGCGGGCGCACGCCGTCGAAATCCTGGGGCGGCACGGGCGGTCGCCGCTCGACTTCTTCAAGTCCTGGCCCGACAAGTCCTTCTTCTTCTCGCCGTCGCGCGAGTCGTTCGTCGCGTACCGGGTCGATCACGGGTACGCGATCGCGCTGGGAGATCCGGTGGGCCCGGCCGCGGAACTGGAATCGACGATCGACCGGTTCCGGAACTTCTGCGACGAGCAAGACTGGCGCGTGGCGTTCCACCAGACGTTGCCCGACTTCGCGGAGACGTACCGGCGGCGCGGCTTCAAGCTGCTCAAGGTCGGGGACGACGCGATCGTCGACCTCGAGCGCTTCACGTTGGAGGGGAGCGAGCGGAAGTCGCTCCGCCACGCGGTTTCGAAGCTGGAGCGTCAGGGGGTGCGCGCGGAGGTCGTCGAGCCGCCCGTGCCGGAGCCCATCCTGGCCCAGTTGAAGGAGGTGTCCGACGAATGGTTGCGGCTCGCCGGTCACCGCGAGCGTCGGTTTACGCTGGGCCGTTTCGAGCACGACTACGTCCGCCGCACGCCGCTCTTCGTCGCGCTCGACTCCGACGGCCGCGTGCTGGCGTTCGTCAATCTCATCCCGGCCTACGTTCCGGGCGACCTGGCGATCGACCTCATGCGCCGGCGCGACCGCGTCCCGAACGGCACAATGGAGTTCCTGTTCTCGAAGCTCCTGCTCGAATATCGCGGGCGCGCCTTCCGGCGGTTCAATCTCGGGCTCGCGCCCATGGCCGGATTTCAGGAGGGGGACGAGGCGTCGCGCGAGGAGCGCGCCCTGCACGCCTTCTTCCAGCGGTTCAACTTCCTGTTCAACTACCGGGGACTGAAGCAGTTCAAGGGCAAGTTCGCGACCGGGTGGGAGCCGCGCTACCTCGCCTACGGAAGCGCCCTCGACCTCCCGCGCTTCGCGATCGCGCTCGCCGCCGTCACGCGGCAGCAGGCGTGAAGGGCACGGCCGTGCGCCCGAAAGCCGTTGCCGGCCGACCCTCCGCCGTGCTATCCTCGCGTTGCGACGCGGAGAACCGCGGCGCCATAGATCCCTTGAAACTAGTTCCGAGAGACTAGAAAGGGGCCCGGCAAGATCCACCCCTTTCCTGCCTGGAAAGGGGTTTTTTCATGCCCACCGGAGGCGCCGTGGAGCAGGTACGTGAGAAGGCGGAACTGATTGACGGCGAAGGACTTCGCCGCGCCGTGACCCGTATCGCGCACGAGATCATCGAGCGGAACGGCGGGGGCGAGAACCTGGTCCTGGTCGGCATCAAGCGGCGGGGTTACCCGATCGCCCAGAGGATCGCGGAGCGGATCCGGGAATTCGAGGGGATCGGGCTGCCCGTAGGAGCGCTCGACATCACGCTCTATCGCGACGACCTCCAGACGATCTCGCACCAGCCGGTCGTGAGCGGGACCGACATCCCCTGCGACATCGACGGGAAGACGGTCGTGCTGATCGACGACGTCCTCTACACCGGGCGGACGGTGCGCGCGGCGCTGGACGAGTTGATCGACCTGGGAAGGCCCAAGTCGATCCAGCTCGCGGTCATCGTCGACCGGGGCCACCGCGAGATCCCGATTCGGGCCGACTTCATCGGCAAGAACGTCCCCACCTCGAAACGCGAGGTGATCATGGTCAAGGTTCAAGAGATCGACGGCCAGGACGGCGTTTCGATCGGGGAGATGCTCGGATGATCGGCCACCGGAAAGACCTGCTCGGCCTGGAGGATCTCTCGGCCGAGGAAATCACCTCCATCCTCGACACCGCACGCACCTTCCGCGAGGTGCTCGACCGGCCCATTCCCAAGGTGCCCGCGCTTCGCGGCCTCACGGCGGCGAACCTCTTCTTCGAAGCGAGCACCCGCACGCGCCTCTCCTTCGAGCTGGCGGAGAAGCGGTTGAGCGCCGACACGGTGAACTTCCAGACCTCGGGCTCCAGCGTCTCGAAGGGCGAGACGCTCCGCGACACCGCCCGGAACATCGAGGCGATGGGGATCCACCTCGTCGTGATCCGCCACCAGGCCTCGGGGGCGCCCCACTACCTCGCGCGGATCCTGAACGCGGGCGTCATCAACGCGGGCGACGGGACGCACGAACACCCGACGCAGGGGCTCCTCGACATCTTCACGATCCGCGAGAAGCTGGGACGCGTGGACGGACTGCGCGTCGCGATCCTGGGCGACATCATGCACAGCCGCGTGGCCCGGTCGAACATCTGGGGGCTGACCAAGCTCGGCGCCTCGGTGACCATCGCCGGACCCTGCACCATGATGCCCGCCGAGGTGGAGCGCTTCGGCGTGACGGTCGCGAAGAACGTCGACGAGGCGATCGAGGGCTCGGACGTGGTGAACATCCTCCGCATCCAGCTCGAGCGCCAGCGCGCGGGACTCTATCCCTCGCTCCGCGAATACGCGCGCGTCCACGGCGTCACGCGCGAGCGGCTCCGCCGCGCCAAGCCGAACGTCGTGGTCATGCACCCCGGCCCGATGAATCGCGGCGTCGAGATCGCGCAGGACGTCGCCGACGGCGAGAACTCCGTGATCCTCGAGCAGGTGACGAACGGCGTCGCGGTGCGCATGGCCGTGCTCTACCTCCTGGCCGGGCAGCACGCCCCGGCGGAATCCGCCACCGAAGCGACCCCGACCGTGGAGACCGTGAAGCGATGAACCGACCGATTCGAATCCGCGGGGGCCGCGTCCTCGACCCCGCGCGCGGCATCGACCGCGTGCAGGACCTGTGGCTGGATCAGGGTCGCGTGGCCGGACTGGGCGAGGACGCCCCCGCCGCGCTCCGGAATCGCCCCGACGTCGAGGTGATCGACGCGGCGGGCGCCATCGTCTCGCCGGGACTCGTGGACATCCACGTGCACCTTCGCGAGCCGGGCCAGGAAGAGAAGGAGACGATCGAGACCGGCACGGCCGCGGCCGCTCGCGGCGGCTTCACGACCGTCGCCTGCATGCCGAACACGTCGCCGCCGCTCGACGATCGCCAGAACGTGGAGTACGTGGTGCGGCGGGCGCGCGAGCACGGGCTGGCGCGGGTCCTGCCGATCGCGGCGGTGACGAAGGGGCAGCTGGGCGAGGCGTTGACCGAGATCGAGGACCTGGTGGACGCGGGCGCCGTCGCCTTCACCGACGACGGGAAGCCCGTCCGAAACGCCGAGATCATGCGGCGCGTCCTGGAGCTGACGCGGCCGCTCGGCGTGCCGGTCATCCAGCACGCGGAGGACCCGGATCTCAAGGGCGCGGGCGTCATGCATGAAGGATGGGTTTCGACCCGACTCGGACTGAAGGGCATTCCCGACGCCGCCGAGAGCGTGATGGTGGCGCGCGACGCGCTCCTCGCCGAGCTGACGGGCGGGCGCGTGCACGTGGCCCACATCAGCGCCGGGCGCACGGTCGAGATCCTCCGAAAGGCCAAGGCGCGGGGGATAAGGATCACCGGCGAGACGACGCCGCACCACCTGATCCTCACCGACGAGGCGGTGGCCGGCTACGACACGAACACCAAGATGAATCCGCCGCTTCGGTCCACGCGCGACCGGGAAGCGCTGATCGAGGGTGTCGTGGACGGAACGATCGACTGCCTCGCGACGGATCACGCTCCCCACACGGACATCGAAAAGGACAACGACTTCGACGCGGCTCCCTTCGGGATCGTGGGATTGGAGACGGCCCTCGGCATCTACCTGAAAGCGCTGGTCGACCCGAAGCACCTGTCGCTCTCGGATCTCATCCTCCGGATGACGCGAAAGCCGCTCGAGGTCCTCGGGCGGGCGGGCGGAACGCTGGAGGCGGGCTCCGACGCGGACGTGACGGTGTTCGACCCGGCGCAGCGGTGGACGGTCCGAGCCTCCGAATTCGCCTCGAAGTCCCGAAACACGCCGTTCGACGGGTGGAATCTCTCGGGCCGTATCCTGGTGACCGTGGTCGGCGGGCGGGTGACGTACCGAGCGGAGGCCGAAGCGAGGGTGTCGTAGCCGGGCCAGGTGGCGCGTGGTACGATCAGCGGAGCATGCAGACCCCGCGTTGGGGGGCCCTCCGCCCTCGTCTCCTCGCCCTCGTCCTCATCGTCGCCTTCGTCGCCGGATGCGCCTACTACAACACGTTTTATCTCGCGAAGCGCTACTACCGGGACGCGCAGAAGGCGGAGGAACGGAGCGTCTCGGACGCGGTCGCGCCCGAGGCGTCCGCGAAGTACGACGCCGTCATCCGGCAGTGCAACAAGATCCTGGTCGACTATCCGAAGAGCAAGTGGGTCGACGACGCCACCTACATGATGGGCGCGGCCATGTACGGAAAGCGGGATTTCTCGGGCGCGATCAAGCATCTCGACGACCTGCTGACCAAGTTTCCCGAGAGCCCGTTCGTGCCGGAGGCGCGCCTCGTTCAGGGCCTCTCATACATGAAGCGGAAGGATTACGAAATCGCGGATTCGGTCTTCTATGCCCTGGCCAAGGCGTATCCGAACTTCCCCCGCCGGTGGGAGCTGTACTTCAACGCGGGAGAGAGCAAGGCCCTGCAAAAGGACTACGACGGGGCGCTGAAGTGGTACGGAATCTCGATGGAGGTCGCGAAGGCGCGCCGCGAGCGCTCGGACGGATTGCGGCGGTCGGGCGACGCGCTCTTCGCCGCGGGGCGAATCGACAGCGCCCAGTCGGTCTACGCCGCCTGCCTCAAGGTGGAAGATCGAGGCGACAAGCGGATCGACGTGGCGCTCAAGCGGGGGCAGGCGCTCCGCGAGCTCAGGCGATACCAGGAGGCGCTCGATTTCCTCGAATACTGGAAACCGATCGCCGAGGTCGAGCACCGGGACGGGGAACTCGCCCTCCGGATCTACGAATGCATCGGGCTCCTGGGGCGACACGGCGACGCGATCGCCGGCTACCGGAAGCTGATCGAAAAATCTCCCCGGACCCCGGTGGCGTTCGAGGCGCAGTTTCAGATCGGATACCTGTACGAATCCGCGAAGGGCGACCTGGATCAGGCGGCGAAGGAGTACGACAAGCTGAAGACCGAGCCACCATCGGAATTCCAGCGGCAGGCGGCCCGGCGGGCGCAGAACCTGGCCACGCTGCGTGAATTCCAGGCGACCATGAGCGCCGACACCACGCAGGCGCGCGCGCGGGCGGCGTTTCGGCTGGCCGAACTCTACTACTTCGAAATGGGGCGGAAGGATTCGGCCATCACCCAGTATCGAACCGTCGAGTTTCTCTTCCCCGCCAGCGCGTACGCCCCCAAATCGGCGTATGCCCGGCTGTGGATCGCCGCCTACGACCGGAACGACACGCTGGCCGCGGAGGGCCTGACCGACTCCATCGCCCAGAAATACAGAGGCACCCGATTCGCCGAATCGGCGCTCTACCTCTGGAAGACCTGGAGCCGCCGGTCCGACCGGCGAACCGCGCTCTTCGACTCGCTGCTCGCGAACCCCGACACGTCGGCCGCCTCGCGCTTCGTGGAGGAGGCGGAGGCGAAGCCCGCGTCGATCGGCGAATCGCGCCCCGACAGCGCCGGAGGGGTGTCGGACAAGGAACTGGAGCGAATGAGCGCCGAAGCGGCGGCGCTCCGGGCGCGGAAGTGGGCGGAGCTCCACGGCAAGCCCGGAACGGGAGCGTCCCAGGACACGCTCTCCGCGGCCGCCGACTCGACGCGGTCCGCTCGGCCGGATTCCGTGACGGCGGCGCCGCCGCAGCCGCAGCAGCCTCCACCACAGCCGCCACCGCCCAACCAACCGTCGCCCGCCGATACGGCGGGGACGATCTACATCACGCCCTCGCGATGAACCTCGTCGATTGCACCGTGCTCGAGAACCGCGAGCTTTCCGCGGGGAACCACCTGCTGACGCTCACGGTGCCACGCGGCTTCGCGACCCCCAAGCCGGGCCAGTTCGTCCACCTGCGCATTTCCCCGGAGGGAGAGCCGCTCCTGAGACGGCCCTACAGCCTGGAGGGTTTCGTGAACCGGGGCGGCGTCCGCGCGGTGCGCATCTACTTCTCGGTCGTCGGGCGCGGATCCAGAATCCTGGCGTCGCAGCCCAAGGGACAGCGGCTCGACCTGATCGGCCCGCTCGGGATCGGGTTCGCGCCGAAGGTTCGCCGGCTCCCGATCCTGGTCGCCGGAGGGCGCGGCGTCGCGCCGCTCCTCTTCCTGAGCCGCACGCTCCGGGAGAAGAAGCGCCCGTACGTCTTCCTCTTCGGCGCGCGTTCCAAGGGCGAGCTCTACGGCGTCCGCGAGATCAAAGGGGGTCGCGTTCACCTGGCCACGGACGACGGATCGGTGGGGTACGAGGGAAGCGTGCTCGACCTCCTGAAGCGCGAGGTGGCCGAGGGCGAACACACGCCGCTCACCGCCGAGATCTTCACGTGCGGCCCCCACGGGCTTCTGCACGAGGTCGCCGACTTCGCGCGCGTGCGCGGAATCCGCTGCGAGGCCTCGCTCGAGGGTCCAATGGCGTGCGCGGTCGGGGCCTGCCGCGGCTGCCCCGTGCCCCTCAACCCCGGCGACGGCAACGGGAGATATCCGGCGATGTGTGTGGAGGGCCCGGTCATGGACGCGACGGTCGTCGATTGGGCGAGGCTGCCGTGACGCCCGCTCTCGGCGTTCGGATCGGCTCGCTGAAGCTACGGAATCCGATCCTCGTCGCCTCCGGGATCATCGGCTACGGCCAGGACTACGAACGGCTCGTCGACCTCTCCGCGATCGGCGGGATCGTCACGAAGACCGTGACGCGCCGCGCGCGGGCCGGCAATCCGCCGCCGCGCGTCGTGGAGGTCGCGTCCGGGATGCTGAACTCGATCGGGATCGAGAACCCGGGGCTCGAGGGATTTCTCGAGGTCAAGGTTCCGATCCTGCGCGACCTTACGTGCGCCGTCATCGTGTCGGTGGAGGGCGAGGACACGAAGGAATTCTGCGAGCTGGTCGAGGGCGTCTCCGGGAGCGGCGTCGCCGACGCCATCGAGGTGAACATCTCCTGCCCGAACGTCGGGCCGCACGGCCTCAAGTACTCGACGGACGCCGGGATGGCGCGCGAGGTGATGAGCGCCATTCGCCCGCTCACCGAGCTTCCTCTGATCGCGAAGCTCACGCCGAACGTCACGCGTATCGGGGAGATCGCGGAGGCCTGCGCCGATTGCGGCGCGGACGCCGTCTCCCTGGTGAACACGTTCATCGGCATGGCGATCGACAGCCGGACGAGGCGCCCCATCCTGGGCACCGTCTTAGGCGGGCTCTCCGGTCCGGCGATCAAGCCGCTCGCGCTGGCCAAGACATGGGAGGTGGCACAGGCGGTCGACGTCCCCGTGATCGGCATGGGCGGGATCGCGCGTCCCCAGGACGCCATCGAGTTTCTCCTGGCGGGATCGACGGCGGTGCAGGTGGGGACGGCGCTCTTCGCCGACCCCGGGCTCGCGGAGGCGTGCGTCGACGGCCTCGTGGAATACCTGAAGCGTATGGGCGCGTCCTCGGTGGACGCGGTGATCGGTGCCCTGGAAGTTCCGGAGGGTCGCGGCGCCATTCGCGCCGGGATCGCCGAACGTCGAACAGGGCAGAGAGGAGGCAGATGACGGACGGAACGCAGGCACTCGGGGCGGGCGCGGTGCGGGAACGCCTCATCGTCGCGCTCGATCAACCGGATCTCAAATCGGCGCTGCAACACGTCGACCGGATCGGCGAATCGGTTCTCTGGTACAAGGTGGGGCTCCAGCTCTTCTGCGCGGCCGGTCGTGACGCGGTCTTGGCGCTGGCCGACCGGCAGAAGCACGTGATGCTCGACCTCAAGCTGCACGACATCCCCGCCACGGTGGAGAAGGCGATCCGCGCGCTCGAAGGACTGCCCGTGGGGCTTCTCACGGTGCATGCGTCGGGCGGACCGGAAATGCTGCGGGCGGCGGCCGCCGCGGCGCGCTACCTCGCGGGGACGCCACGCGTGCTGGGCGTCACGATGCTGACGAGCCTGGCCGGGACCGAAATCCCGCCGCTCTGGAATCCGATGACCGACGTCGAGGAGAAGGTCTTGGCACTCGCGGGAACGTGCGAGGAAGCGGGCGTGGACGGCGTCGTCGCCTCGCCGCGCGAGATTCACGGGCTCCGCGTGACCTTCCCCGCGCCGTTCTTGATCGTGACCCCGGGCATTCGCGGTCCCAACGACCCTCAGCAGGATCAAAAGCGAACGCTGTCCTTGCCCGAAGCGTTCGTCCGCGGCGCGGACTACGTCGTCGTGGGGCGTCCCATCCTCGAATCCAAGGACCCGCGCGCGGTCGTGGCCGCCTACGACGCGGCGCTCGCCGCCGCGCTGACGAACGAAAGGACGAACTGATGAAGGTCCTGGTGACCGGCGTCACCGGCTTCGCCGGCAGCCACCTCGTGGATTTCATCCTGGCGAAGAAGCCGGGCACCGAGATCACCGGAATCCAGCGCTGGAGGAGCCGCACCGAGAACATCGAGCACTTCGCCGACAAGATCCGCCTCGTGGAGTGCGACCTTAGGGACGCCTCCTCCGTGCGCGACGTGCTCGACGAGGAGCGCCCCGATTGGATCTTCCACCTGGCCGCGCAGTCCTTCGTGCCGACCTCGTGGACCGCGCCGACCGAATCCTTGGTCACGAACATCATCGGGCAGCTCAACATCTTCGAGGCGGTGAAGAAGCTCGGCATCAAGCCCCGGATCCAGCTCGCTTGCTCCAGCGAGGAGTACGGCCTCGTGCTGGAGAACGAGCTCCCGATCCGCGAGACGAACCCGCTCCGCCCCCTCTCGCCCTACGCGGTGAGCAAGGTCGGGCAGGACATGCTCGGCTACCAGTACTGGATGTCGTTTCGGATCCCGGTCGTCCGCACGCGCGGATTCAACCACGAGGGGCCGCGTCGCGGCCCGGTCTTCGTGTGCTCCGACTTCGCCAAGCAGATCGCCGACATCGAGAAGGGCCGGCGCGCGCCGGTCGTTCGCGTGGGAAATCTCGACGCCCGCCGCGACTTCACGGACGTGCGCGACGTGGTGCGGGCCTACTGGCTGGCCGTGGAGAAGGGCGAGCCCGGCGAGGTGTACAACATCGCCTCGGGGCGCGCCTGGACCATTCGGGAGATGCTCGATCTCCTGCTCGGCATGTCGAAAACCAAGATCAAGGTGGAGCAGGATCCGGCTCGCATGCGCCCGTCCGACGTGCCCGTTCTCCTCGGAGACGCCTCCAAGTTCCGCGAGCGCACCGGCTGGGCTCCCGAGATCCCCTTCGAGACGACGATGACCGACCTCCTCGCCTACTGGAGGCAGCGGTAGCAACGTGCGGCTCCTGATCACCGGCGTCGCCGGTTTCGTGGGACGCCACTTCCTTCGCGCGGTCGCGACGGAGGGGGTTCCGGACGCGCACGGCGCGGATCGCGTCCCGCTCGACCAGGTGCCCGACGCGGCCGAGCTCGAGACCGGGCTCCGCTCGTATCGGCCGCTCGATGTGGCGGATCCCGCCGCCGTTGCCGCGTGCGTTCGCGACGTGAAGCCCGATCAGGTGCTCCACCTCGCGGCGCAGGCTTCCGGAGCGATCTCGCTCGAGCGCCCGGCGGAGACCTACACCATCAACGCCATGGGGGCGATCCACCTGCTCGAGGCGGTCCGTTTGGAGGCTCCCGCCGCCACGGTCGTGATCGTCGGCTCGGCGGACGTCTACGGCTCCGGCGCCGGGGCACCGATCGCGGAGGACGCCCCGCTCCGCCCGCAGAACCCCTATTCGGTGAGCAAGGCCGCGCAGGACATGCTGGGCGAGCTCTACGCGCGCACCTACGGGCTCCGCGTGATCCGAACGCGCACGTTCTCCCACACGGGACCGGGCCAGCGGCCGACCTTCGCCCTGGCCGGATTCGCCGACCAGCTGGCGCAGATCCACGCGGGACTGAGGCCCCCCGAGGTGAAGACCGGCAACCTGACACCCGTGCGCGAGTACGGGGACGTGCGCGACGTGGCGCGCGCGTACATCGCGCTTCTCGAGCAAGGCGAGCCCGGAGAGGCCTATAATGTCTGCTCCGGCGTCGGATACCCGATGCGCGAGCTGCTCGACCGGCTGGTCCAGATCTCCGGCGTTCGCGCGACCGTGGTGTCCGATCCGGCCCGCCTCAGAGCGCGCGACGCCGACCACTTGGTCGGCGATCCGTCGAAGATCCGCGCTCGCACCGGCTGGGCGCCGGCCATTTCCATCGATCGAACGCTGCTCGACCTCTACCGCGACGCGCGAGAGCGCGTCCGGCTGGCGTCGGGGCGCTGAGGGAGGGAGCCGTGCGCATCGTGGTGGTCGGGACCGGTTACGTCGGCTTGGTGAGCGGCGCCGGATTCGCCGATTTCGGGAACGAGGTGCTCTGCGTGGACCTCGACCGGGAGAAGATCGACACGTTGTCCCGGGGCGAGATTCCGTTCTACGAACCCGGGCTCAAGGACCTCGTGACGAGGAACATCAAGCAGCGGCGCCTCCGCTTCGGCACGTCGCTCGAAGAGGCGACGCGGTGGGGCGAGGTCGTCTTCATCTGCGTCGGGACCCCCTCGCGCCGAAACGGCGAGGCGGACCTGAGCCAGGTGTTCGCGGCGGCGAAGGCCGTGGCGCGCGCGATGCCGAGCTACCGGCTGATCGTACAGAAGAGCACCGTCCCCGTGGGAACCGGCGATCGCGTGCGCGACGTGGTGCGGAAGAACGCGCGGCGCGGCGTCAAGTTCGACGTGGCGTCCAATCCGGAGTTCCTGCGCGAGGGTTCGGCCGTCGAGAACTTCATGCGGCCGGACCGGATCGTGATCGGGGCCGACACCGCGAGGGCGCACGACCTCGTCCGGGGGATCTACTCGCCTCTCTATCTGATCGAGACGCCCATCGTGGCCGTCAGCGTGCGGACGGCGGAGTTGATCAAGTACGCGGCGAACGCGTTCCTGGCCACGAAGATCTCCTTCATCAACGAGATCGCGAACCTATCCGAGGCGGTCGGCGCCGACGTGCACGACGTGGCCAAGGCGATGGGGCTCGATCGCCGCATCGGGCCCAAGTTCCTCCACCCGGGCCCGGGATACGGCGGCTCGTGCCTTCCCAAGGACACGCGGGCGATGCGGCAGTTCGCGAAGAAGGCGGGCGTCAAACTGCGCGTCGTGGGCGGCGCCATCGAGGCCAACGAGGCGCAGAAGCGGATCGGGGCGGAGAAGATCGTGGCCGCGCTGAAGGGGAGGGGACCGCACACCGTGGCGATCCTCGGCCTCTCGTACAAGCCCGACACCGACGATCTGCGCGAGGCGCCGTCGCTCGATCTGATCCGGGCCCTGATTCAGCGCGGCGTGCGCGTTCGCGCCTTCGACCCCGCGGTGAAGCCGGGTGCGGCGGAGCTCCCCGAGGGGTTATTCTTCGCGGCCAGCGCCTACGACGCGGCGAAGGGCGCCGACGTGCTGGCGGTGGTGACGGAATGGAACGAATTTCGGCGGCTCGACCTGGGGCGCGTGAAGCGCGCCATGCGGCGGCTGGCAATCGTCGATTTGCGAAATGTCTACGACCCGGCGGCGATCCGGCGGCTCGGGTTCACCTACACCTCGGTCGGGAGGCCGTCATGAAGCTGATTCACGGCGTGAACGTCAAACCGCTGAAGGTGATCGCCGACGAGCGCGGTTACCTGATGGAGATGATGCGCAACGACGACCCGTTCTTCCAGCGGTTCGGCCAAACGTACGTCTCGGTCGCCTACCCGGGCGTCGTCAAGGGATGGCACTACCACAAGGTCCAGACCGACCACTTCGTGATCGTGAAGGGAATGATGAAGGTCGTCCTCTACGACGATCGGGCCGACTCGCCGACGCGCGGCCTCGTGAACGAGTTCTTCCTCGGAGAGAAGAATCCGACGCTCGTCACGATTCCGCCCGGCGTCTGGCACGGGATGAAGGGGATCGGGACCGAGCCCGCGATGTTGGTGAACACGCCCACCGAGCCGTACAAGTACGATCAGCCGGACGAGTTCCGGGCGGACCCGCACAAGAACGACATCCCATACGACTGGGCGCGGAAAGATGGCTAAGGGGCTCGATCTCAAGCGCGCGCGCTTCCTGGTCACGGGGGGCGCGGGATTCATCGGCTCGAACTTCGTACGCCACATCCGGAAGCGGTTCCCGGAATCCAGCGTCACGGTGCTCGACAAGCTGACGTACGCGGGCAACCTCGCGAATCTTCATTCCGTTAAGGACGACCCGGGGTATCGTTTCGTGAAGGGCGACATCTGCGACCCCGCGATCGTGGCGTCGGCGATGGCGGGCTGCGACGTGGTGTTGAATTTCGCCGCCGAGACGCACGTCGACCGCTCGATCGAGGACGCGTCGCACTTCGTCCTGACGGATACGTTCGGCGTGCATTTGCTTCTCGAGGAGGCGCGCCGTACGAAGGTGCGCCGCTTCGTCCAGATCTCGACCGATGAGGTCTACGGGGAGATCATGGGCGACGCGGCCGACGAGCGGGCCCCGCTCCTGGCGCGAAACCCGTACGCCGCGTCGAAGATCGGCGGCGACCGGCTGGCGTACGCGTACGCCGTCACGCACGGCGTGCCGGCCATCGTGACCCGGTGCAGCAACAACTACGGCCCGTACCAGTACCCGGAAAAGCTGATTCCCCTCTTCGTGACGAACGCCCTCGAGGACAAGCAGCTTCCCGTATACGGCAGCGGGCGGAATACGCGCGACTGGATCCACGTGGACGACCACTGCCGCGCGTTGGTCGCGATTCTGGAGTCCGACGACGTGGAGGGCGAGACGTTCAACATCGCGGGCGGCAACGAGCGCTCGGTGCTCGACATCACGGCGCTCATCCTCGAACAGTTGAAGAAACCCGCGGGGTTGCTCGCGCACGTGGCGGACCGCCCCGGGCACGATCGCCGCTACGCGATCGACGCGACGAAGCTCGAGAAGAAGACGGGATTCGCCCCCCAGACCGAATTCGCGAAGGGCATCGCCGCCACGATCGAGTGGTACGTCGCGAACCGTTCGTGGTGGGAGTCGATCCGCACGGG
>Ga0075434_100000344_pt1 | contig 33535 bp, 31 predicted proteins | sample RhiMethybrSRZTD3_FD_75298 | JGI IMG/M metagenome (GOLD analysis project Ga0075434, IMG submission 75298) | Populus rhizosphere microbial communities from Tennessee, USA - Rhizosphere MetaG P. TD hybrid SRZTD3 | ecosystem: Host-associated > Plants > Roots > Rhizosphere > Soil | place: USA...
AAAAACGCGGTAGGGTGGGGCACCGGCGAATTCCGCATACCTCCGGTTATCTCGGACGGGCACTTACTCGATCACCTCGAATTGCTCAAGCCCGCTTTCGTTGAGCGACAATCCCAGGCCGGGAGTGTTGTCGTCCAGATCGACGTAGCCGTCTTTTGCCTTGGGCTCTCCCTGGAAGATGTACCAGAACAACTCATTGCCCACCTCGACGTCAACGATGGGGAAGTATTCGGCCATCGGCGAATTCAGGCTGGCCATCACGACGTGATAATTGTGCATCTGGCCGGCGTGGGGAATCACTGGAACTGAGTAGGCTTCCGCCAGGGAGGCAATCTTGCGGGCTTGTGTCAGGCCTCCCACGCGATTGGTGTCAAACTGGATGTAATCGAGCGCACGGGCTTCGAGCAGATCGCGAAAGCCGTAGAGAGTGAATTCGTGTTCGCCGCCGGCGATGGGAATTCGTCCGTAGGATTTCAGCTCCGCGTAACCGTGAATGTCGTCGGGGATGACGGGCTCTTCCAGCCAGCGGAGATGAAAGGGCTCGAGCAGCGGGAGCATTCGTTTGGCGTAGTCGAGAGTCCATCCCATGTAGGCATCCGCCATGACGTCGATTCCCTCGCCCACAGCCTCGCGAACAGTTTGGACCAGGTTCAGGTTCCGCTGCATTCCGTACGCGCCATCGGCGGGTCCCCATCCAAAACGTAACTTCATCGCCTGGTAGCCTTCGCGTTTGTAGCGTGTGGCTTCCTCTGCGAGCTCGCCTAATTCGACGCTATACAGTCGGGACGCGTAGACAGGAATGCGGTTTTTCGTTCTGCCTCCGAGCAAGCGGTAGACGGGCTGTTTGGCCGACTTGCCAAGCAGATCCCACAGGGCGATGTCGACTGCGCTGATGGCGACCATGCCGATTCCCTTGCGTCCGAATGCCATGGTCTTGCGACACATGTGTTGCCAGAGGCGTTCCACGTCCCACGGGTTCTGACCGATCAGGAGGGGCTTCAGATAGAGATCAATCACCTGTTTCGTGACCTGCGGTGCGAGCGCGGCATTGCCGAGACCGACGAGGCCGTCGTCGGTGAAGATTTCGACCACCAGCCAGCCATGAAAGGTGAAGGTGTGCATGGAGCTTTCCGGCAGCTCGAGCAGGTCCATGGGATTGGTACAGAAGTGAGGAGGAAGCGGAACAGTCTTGCCGCGCCAGCGCAGAACGCGAGTGCGAATTTCCGTGATCTTCATGCAGTTTCCCCGTAACCCACCTTCCGCTCGATCCTCAGCGGCGACACGATTGGAATGGTCAGCAGAATTATCCCAAATGCCGCGACATGAAGTGTGCCCGCGATGTTGAAGACTGTCCCGTATCCGAAGCCGTGATCGAGAAGATAACCGACAATTTGACCGAATACGATACCGCCCATCGCGCCGCCGAATCCAACCAGGCCGGCTATCGACCCGACCACGCGGGGCGGGTAGAGGTCGGCGGGCAGGATCATCACCAGGGTGGACCAGGACTGCTGCCCAAAATAGGCGAGGCAGAAGATCGCGATTGCCCAGGACACAGGCACATGGGGAATCAGAACGACAAAAGGCAAGAGCGCTGCGCTCAGGCCCAGCGCCAGTTTGCGCGCCGTGCCGAGCGAGAAGTGACGCTGCACCAGGAAGCTCGAGAAAGAGCCGCCCAGCAGACATCCGATGCCGGCCGCCGCGCTGGGCATCCAGGCGAACGTGCCGACCCCTTTGATGTCGAAGCCGCGAGCGTCATACAAATATTTCGGAAGCCAGAAAAGATAGAAGTACCAGGCGGCGTCGCTAAGGAACTTGGCGGCCATGAGGCCCCAGCTTTCGCGGATGCGAAGCAGGTCAGACCACTTTAGGGTTGGAGCATTGGCAAGCGGTGTTGCTTGCCTGTTGCTCTCGTTCCGAGGCGAGGTCTTTTCGGAGTGACTATAAGACCAGTTCCACCAAAGAGCCCACAGTAAACCAAAGGCTCCGGTGAGGACAAAGATCCAGCGCCAGGTCGCATAGCCGAGGACGACGGCAATCAGCGGGGGTGCGACCACGGCTCCGACTGCGGTGCCGGCATTGATGATTCCCATCGCGGTTGCACGTTCATGAGTGGGAAACCACTCCGCAACAACGCGAGTGGCGGCAGGGAAACCGCCTCCCTCGCCGGTGCCGAGAAGAAACCGGCTGATGGCCAGCGCCAGGAAGCTGCCCGCCAATGCATGGCTGGCACAGGCGAGCGACCAGAACACCATGATGAGGACGAAACCCCGGCGCGAGCCCAGCAGATCGACCAGCCTTCCACCGCCCGCATACATCAACGCATAGGCAAACAGAAAAGCAGATTGAAGCACGGAGAACTGCTCGTTGGTGAGTGGAATGTCCTGGCTGATGGCTTGGACGGCAACCGCCAGGGTCTGGCGGTCAAGGTAGCTGATGGCGATCGCGGCACTGACCAGGATCGCGATGCGCCAGCGCAAAGGGGAGGCCTCCGTTCGTAGGATGAAGGCGAATTATAGTGGGTCTGGTGTTGGGTCTTGGGTGTTAGGTGTTAGGTGTTAGGTCTCGGGTGTCAGTGTCACGTCTCGAGTCCTTGTCCTGGCATCGCCCCTAAGAGGTGGCTCGTATCATCATTCGAACTAGCCCACCCTCCCGCACAAAACGCGGGAAGGGTGGCACCCGGCTTTACCTTGTGACTCGTTACGAAGCTTCGCGGACACGTAAACACGAACAACTACGTTTCGAAAAAGGCTTGGATCTGTTTCCAGTATTTCTGGACCGTCCGCTCGGTGCTCAGGTGGCCGCCTCGCTTGAAGAGCTTGAGGCGGGCGCCGGTGCGACGCGCGAATCGTTCTACTGAACGCCAGGGGACGAAGGGATCGTCCTGGGCGTGGAACATCAGGATTTTTGCCGGATTCATTTCGTGCGCATGATACGCCGGGTTGTAAAACTTGCCGGTGTAGAGTTTTGCCCAATTGCGGTCAGTGAGGCGATAGGCGTTTCCAAAAGCTTCGCGAATGTAGGCGGCATAGCTGGGATTGGAGGTCTCTCCCTTTTCGCTTTTCTTCAGAATCGCCCAGTCGACGACCGGACAATTGGCGATCACCTTCTTCACGCGCGCATCGAGGGAGCAGAGCAACGCAGCGGGACCGCCAAAGCTTCCGCCGATCACGAAAATTTCCTTGGGTGCCGGCCGGAATTCTTGGCCAAATGCAATTTCTCGAACTCCTCTGGGAAGTTCGTTGATTACGTCAAGGATGTCAAGGTGGGGGGAACGTACGAGAAAGATGCCGTCACTTTCCCAGGCGCCGCGATAGCGCGGGTAGAACACCCAATAGCCTTTACGGGAAAGAAATTCTGCGAGCGGTTGTTTCCGCGGGATGGAAGGCATGCCGTCGCAGAGAATAATGAGTCGTTGCGTTTTGTGCGGACGGGCGGGCGGAAGAAACTCGGCGAGGATTCGTTCCTTGAAACGAGTGCGAAACATTCAAAGATGGTAGCAGCCGGATTGAAGCGGTCAGGCGTTCGAACCGATCATGATGTGAAGGATTACCCGGCGACGAATCGCCGGGCTATTTTCAATGCTCCCTCACAGGAGATAGTTCGGATGCTTCTTAAGACGTAAATCAGATTAGCCGATTTGACCCTCGAATCGGCGGTTTGCGCCCCTTCGGACGAATGGATCACCCCTTCGAGTCGGAACGAGATGGCGGTGCCGCATCCGGCCTCGACTGCAAGAGTGTTTTGGGGGAAGTCGTGTGGGGAGGCTGTTTGAATTTACAGTAGCGCCGGCTCCAACTCCATGGCGTGATCGGTAACAAAAGCACGCACCTGGCCCAGCATGTTCTGCACGTCGTTCTTCGAGAACTCAGACCACAAACCGCAATTCGCTTTGTCCCAGATGTCGGTGAGCTGGGCGAGACACTCGGCGACATCGGTACCGTAAACGCCGCGCTTCACGAGCTCAGAGTTCATGTCGTTGGCGGTGAGTCGGCTGGCCAGAGGCACGTGATTCATGCGGCAAAGCTTACGCAATGTTTCTTCCAGGACGTCGCCGGCCAGAATCGCTGCGCTCTGGGGACGGCCCAGATTAAAGTAGGTTTCGGCCTCCTCTAGGTAGTCATCAGAGGCGTCGGGCCGGATTCGAGGCTCGCTTTCGGTGATCTCGGCCGCGGAAGTGTTGGTCCAAGCGGCTTTCAATACGGCCATGCCGCGGGTAATGTCGATCCACATCTGTTTATTCCTCTCCCCTATTGGCTAATTTCGGTTTTTCAACCCCGTTACCCAGGGTATTCGCAGGTAACGTGCCATCCGTGTGGGCCTGAGACTTACCCGCAGTTACCTCCGGATAACTCGCTTCGGCTCTGGTACATGGGGCGATAGCGGGCATGTCTGCCCCGCTTCGGGGCGTCGGTTAGGCCTCCGGAAGGGGGCGGTTTGGACAAATCGTGTCGGGCGCGGCGGGAGGAAAGATGACAATTTCTGGAAGTCAAGAAAGAACAGGATTTGAAGGTGTTAGCGCTGGTTTACAAAATTGAGCGCGACAAAGGGAAGGTTGCCAGCAATCTACATATGTGAGACTTGGCACTGCACTCATCAATTGATTCTGCTGTTCCGTAATCGGTAATTAGTCACTCCCTCTGGATCACCGACGTAAGCAGCGGTCGCCCGAGCATCTGATGTAAACTCCAGTTTACAACTTGGGGGCTTGCATCCGAATTTCACAACAAGACTCGTAGAGAGCGCCCGATTTTGCGGGGTGCCACTCAAGGGTGTAGCGAACCAATGTGGTTAAGTATCCTCATGATTACCTCGTGGGATACAAGCTCGATTCTCACTCCCCAAAAGAAGGTATTGTGACGATTGCTTGGGGGAATGTTCTTCAAAAGTGGGAGCAGGCTAGCCCGAAATGCGCTTCCAGAGAAACCATTGTCAGTGGAAAAACCTCGGAGCGGACGAGCCGGGCGAAAGCGGTAAACTATCTCGGCTTGGCGGAGGACGCGCAACCAGATATGACCGGTGAAGAACAGGGCACTGGATCGAACCAAGCCCAGATCGTGTACATGACTCGGACGGGATTGCCACTCACATTCGACATTGAGTGGCCTTTTCACAAGTCGACGTCGGGAGCTGACTTCTGGGTACTGCACGCCGACATCCGGCTGGAAAGCTCGGAAGGCTTGCATGCGCCGGTCGCGGTGAATTTGTCTGCTACCGTGCGCGAGGTGTTGCCCTCGCTGGACGCGAAAGATGTGCAAGAGCCGGTGATCAATGCACTGCGCAAAGAAGTCGACCAGCGGCAGCTCGAGTTTTTGAAGTCGGGAAAGCTTGTGCCCGTTCACTTTTCCAGCCGTCATTACGACTTCAAGCGCAGTCAGTGGATGTTTGGAAAAGCTACAGATGAGGCGATCCTAACCCTGCTCGAGCGCAAGATTTACTGGCAGACGAAAATTGCCGCCGGCGCTGTATGGATTGGAGAGGCTGCTGACGCGCAATACTCGCAGACGACCACCGATCACCTGGCGGACCTGGCGAATCGGTTGGCTAGTCAAGGGTTGATCAAGTTGGCGCGCCGTTATGCTACGGCCGAGCCTGCATTGATGGAACGGGCCGAAGAGTTCGAATCGGCGGCGCGAATGGCCCTAGCCGAGTTGGAACAGAAACACGCTTTTGAAAGAGGGTAGGCCCGGGGAAACCTGCAATTCTGCGTACTCCCGCGCCTGGCAAGGTCCCCGGGGAGCGGCACAAAAGGTCCGGCCTGCGGACTTCCTACGCACGCTTCTTGTAACGTTCACAAGTCGTTGTCACGTGCTCATCGATTACTCCTGCATTAGTATCCCTTCTTATCAATTTGGTGATTTTTGTTGGCAGGGACTCTTTAGGAGGAGCCGTGGAAGGGCTGCTCAACTTCTGTCCGCTCTTGGACTACGTAGCTGAGTCTGCAGAACCGGGCGCGTTTTCTCTGCTGGACATCGGATGCTCGGGCGGTATCGATCGCCAGTGGCGGCGGTGGCGGCGCGGGCTGCGCGCAATAGGAATTGATCCTGACGTGGCGGAAATTGAGCGGCTGCGGGCGAAGGAGAAACATCCGCACATCTCTTATTTAAGTGCGTTTGCGGGTCTGCCTGCGGATCATCCGTTCGCGACTGCAAAGCTTGGGAAGGCAGACTTGGCACGCAATCCCTGGACTCGGCTCAGCACGGCGCGATACATGGAACTTGTCTATTCGCCAAAAGAGGATGTCAGCGCGAAGCAGAAGCGGTCGGCGAACTTGTGGGCTGAGGCTCGTCTGGCGGACCCCGAGAAGTGTGTGATCGTACCGGAATATCTTCAGAGTTGCGGCCTGCGCAGTCTGGACTTTCTCAAGATCGACGTGGACGGAAAGGATTTTGACGTTCTCCATTCATTCGATTGTGCGCTGAGCGAGATGGCAGTGCTGGCAGTTGGGATCGAAGTGCGCTTCTGGGGTTCGCATGAAGAAACTGACGGAACACTTCACAATGTCGATCGCTTTCTGAAACAGCGCGGATTCGAGTTGCTTAATCTGACCATTCGGCGCTATTCGACGAGTACGCTCCCCAGCCAATTTGCGCAACGTGCGCCCGGGGCGACGATGATGGGAAGAGTGCATCAGGGAGACGCCATGTATGCCCGCGATCTGGGGAGTGGCCTCTACGATGAGTTCGCAAACTCCTTGAGTTCGGAGAAGATCGTGAACCTGGCGGTGATCTTTGCGATTTTTGACCTGCCGGATTGCGCGGCGGAGATCCTGCAGAAGTTTCGCTCGAAGTTAGGCCAGTGGTGGGATGTTGAACGGATGTTGGACTTGCTTGCAAACCAAGCCAGCCGGGACTTTTTCTGCCGGCCCGGCGCCTACAGGCGTCACCTCAAGAGATTTGAACAACGGCCAACCACATTTCGCGGATCGCAAAATCCTTTGATCATAACTGGACGGAATTGGAAGAAAGGGCTGCTCAAATGGCGTGGTCGGAGTGAGTTGCTAAAGATGGAGCGCGCCGGAGAATGAAAGGAAGATCTTGCACGCAGATAGCTGGGTGCGCGGCCGCGATAGAACGACCGCGCCAATCTAGGCAGCCAACTGGGCTTCCGCGACGGTATCGAAGAAACGAAAGAACTGCTCCACTCGCGTCACTTCCAGTGCGGAGTGAATCCGGTCACTCACGCCGACCAAAGACAGGGAACGTCCTTCTTTGTTGTGAGTGACGTAGGCCCCGACCAGGGCTCCGATCCCGGCGGAGTCGATGTACGGAACTGCGGTAAAGTCGATGATGAGCGCAGGGGTGTCTTTGGCGCGGATCGCGGACTGAAACTGGAACAGAGTTCCAAGAACGACCGGGCCCTGAAGCCGCAGAATACGTTGCTCCGGCTGAGGACCGGCGAGGTCATCGATGACGAGAGGCACATCAGACCGTAAAGACATGCGCGGAATATTAGCGGCCCGCGCGGAAATAATTGTTACAGCAGTGTAAATTCTTGAACCTCATGATCGTGCGCGAAGGCTGGGAGCGATACGGAAGCATGGGCGGTTTCTGCGAAGTAGAATGATTGTGAATGGGAAGGGGACCGTGTGGCACTAAAGGCTGGGGATCGTGCACCAGATTTCGAGTTGCCTGCAGTTGAGGGCGAGCGGCATTTGCGGTTCAGGTTGCGCGACTATCTAGGCAAGAAGAATGTGGTTGTAACCTTCCACCCGCTGGATTGGACTCCCACTTGTGAATCGCAGTTGCCGATTCTCGATTCGCTCAGCGAGCGGTTTTCAGCCGCGGGAGGACAACTACTAGACATCAGTGTCGACTCGATTCAGAGCCATGTGGCATGGCAGAAGAAAGAGATCGGCATGATGCGGTTTCCGCTGTGCTCCGATTTCTTTCCGCACGGCGAGGTCACGAGGAAGTTCGACATCCTGCGAGAATCGCCGCCCGTGCCGGGAATCAGCGAGCGTGCCGCATTTATCGTCGACAAACAAGGTGTGATCCGCTTCGCGAAGGTCTATCCGATTGATCAGTTACCTGATATTGAAGGTCTGTTGAAAGAATTGCAGAGAATCGGTGGATAGCTTCCGCGGTCGCAGGCCTTTTTTGACCACAGAGTGCACAGACGGAAACGCGAGCTCTTTCCCGCACAAAAAGCACGTCCTTCGGCTACGCTTCAGGATGACAACTTATGAGGTGAGCCTGCCCCATACACATTGGCTCTAGAGTGCGGCGGCTTGTTCGCGGCGCCGGGCCTGGATTTCGATGTAGACGTTGACCAACGAAACCGCGGCGGGTGTTACGCCCGGGATGCGTGAGGCGTGGCCGAGCGTACGCGGACGGATCTTCAACAGCTTTTCCTTCATCTCGCGCGACAGGCCGCTTACGGAACCATAATCGAACCACTCAGGGATAGCGCGCTGCTCGGCCTTCTTCAGACGATCAATAGAGCGATGTTGCTGCTGCAGGTAGCCGGCGTACTTGATTTCGGTTTCGACGGACTTGAGTTCGTTGCGAATTTCGGATGATAGGTGAATCACAGAGGACAAAGAGTTCGCGGAGGAATCGTGTCTCTGGAAGAAGGTTGGATCGGCATCGCCGAGGATTGGAACCAAGTTCTCGATCGCGATCTCGGGTCGCTTCAGGAGTTGAGCGAGTGATTGGCCGATCGCGGAAGTAAAGGCCTCGCTCTTTGTTGGTCGATCGGTGGTTTCTGCCGAACTCTGCTCGCTCGGGCCAGCGAGGGCGTCTGCCCTTGGGTGCGTTGTTGAAGCCTCCCATCTCGCCAACATCTCCAGAGTTAGCTTTGTCTTCTCCAGCAACTGCTTCATCGCTTCCAAGCGCCTTTGCTTTTCTTGATACTCCCGCCAAGCTTCATCGCTGATCAGGCCTACTCTGCGGCCGTGCGGGGTGAGGCGGCGGTCGGCATTGTCGATGCGGAGTTGCAGGCGGAATTCCGCCCGCGAGGTAAACATCCGGTACGGCTCGTTGGTGCCCTTCGAGATCAGGTCATCGATCAGGATTGCCGTGTACGCTTCGGTGCGGTCCAGGATCAGGGGCGGCTCGCTCTTCACTTTGAGTGCAGCGTTGATGCCCGCCATGATCCCTTGGCAGGCGGCTTCTTCGTAACCGCTGGTGCCGTTGATTTGCCCGGCGAGAAAGAGATTCGCAATTTTTTTGGTTTCCAGCGTGCGCTCGAGTTCGGTGGGATCGATCGAGTCGTACTCGATGGCGTAGCCAGGACGGAGCATGTCAGCAGTTTCGAGTCCGGGGATCGACTTTAGGATGCCAAGTTGCACATCGATGGGCAACGATGTGCTCATGCCGTTTACATAGATTTCATGCGTGTTCAACCCCTCGGGCTCAAGGAAGAGCTGGTGCTGGAGCTTGTCGGGGAACTTGACGATCTTGTCTTCGATCGAGGGACAGTAGCGTGGACCGACGGACTGAATCTGGCCACTGTACATCGGCGAACGATGAACGTTTTCGCGGATGATGCGGTGGGTCTCTTCAGTCGTGAAGGCAATGTAGCAGGGCACCTGTTTGTCGTGATGCGCCACTCGCTTCGTGCGGAAGCTGAAAGGCGTGGGGTCGTCGTCGCCCGGCTGAATTTGGAAGCGCGCCCAATCGATAGTACGTCCGTCGAGACGAGGCGGCGTGCCGGTTTTAAGTCGGCAGCCGCGCAGACCAAGTTTCTTCAATGCCTCACCCAGGAGGACTGCGTTCGGTTCACCGGAACGGCCAGCGGGGTATTGCTGCTCGCCGCAGTGGATCAAGCCATTGAGAAAGGTCCCGGTAGTGATGATGACAGCTTCCGCCCGGACGGTGCGTCCGTCGCGGAGTTGGATCCCAAGGACTTTGGGGGAGTTCTCAGTTCTCGGTGCGCGGTTCTCAGTTTGGTCGGGAAAAGCGTCGTTGGTTGTTGGTCGTTGGTCGTTGGCAGAAGCAGGTTCCTCGTCGCTGCGCTTCTCGGAATGACAACAAGGAGAGATTGCCGGGAACCGCTGGCTCCCGGCTGGCGACGGTTCCACGATCAAATCCGCGACTTCCGCTTGCTTGATTTTCAGATTCGGCTGGGCCTCCAGCACCTCGCGCATTTTCAGGCGGTAAGCTTGCTTGTCGCATTGCGCCCGCGGCGACCAGACCGCGGGGCCACGAGACGTGTTCAACAGGCGGAACTGAATCCCGACCGCATCTGTGACTTCGCCCATGATGCCGCCCAGCGCATCGACCTCACGGACCAGGTGGCCCTTGGCGATGCCGCCGACGGCCGGATTGCACGACATCTGCGCGATCAGGTCTACGTTGAGCGTATAGAGCGCTGTTTTCAAGCCCATGCGCGCAGCGGCCATGGCGGCCTCGCACCCTGCGTGGCCTGCTCCGACTACGACAACGTCGAATAGTTCGGTGAACTGCATGGCACGTGAACCAGAGCCCGGTAAAATCTCCAAGTTTATCTATTTTAGCAACAAGTCATCAGTCGCCAGTCGCGACTTATTGACGTCGCTTGTCACAGAACGCGCTGAGCTTTTATAGTAGCCTCCTCCAAGGAGAGGACTTCATGAACACCCAGCAATTCTTTCAGGAATTAGATACACGAGTTGCCAAATACGACCTTCTTTGTCATCCCTTTTACAAGGCGTGGAGTGCGGGCGAATTGACACGTGACGATCTGCGCTGCTACGCGCTTGACTACTATCAGCATGTGCAGGCTTTCCCGACCTACCTGGCGGCCTTCGCACTCCGGTTGAATGAGGGCGAGTTGCGACGTGCGGTGCTGGCCAACATGATTGATGAGCAGGGCGGAGAGGATCGTCAGGGTGGGGAACGTGCCCATTCGGACATGTGGCTCGATTTCGCCGCAGGGATGGGCGCTGGTCGAACGAGTTTTGGACATAAAGCCGTACCAGAAATGAATGACCTGGTAGAGCATTTCACCGAAGTTGCTACGACTGGAACGGCGGAAGAGGCGTTAGCGGCTTTTTATGCTTACGAATCGCAGGTCCCACGCGTGGCGAAGGAGAAAGATCGCGGACTGCGTGAACTGTACGGCGCCGACGAACGCACGACTCAATACTTCACTTTGCACACCACCGCCGATGTTTATCACTCGAACGTGTGGAGTGAGCAACTGGCCAAGCGGGTGGAGGCCAATCCTGAGGCTGCGACGCAAGCGCTGACTGCGGCGGAGACGGCAGCCAAAGCGCTGTGGACCGCGCTGGACGGAATTGAAGAGCGACGAACCGCGAAGGCGGCGTAACGGATTCCTTCAAGAAAGCACGCTCGAGAGCCACTGATCTGATTTTCGGCCAGTGGCTTCTGCATTTGCGACTACGGCCCAAGTCCGCTGGCGCAGCACTCAATCAACATGGGCATTAGTTGAAATAAGCTTGCGATCCTTCGCGAGCAAAGAAGTGCCGTCAAGATCGGCAGGAGCCTCCTTTCGTTCGCGCTTGGTCGCATACCGGCTGTCGCTATATTCTGCATTGCTCAATAGAATTCAGACTCTGTCCTTCTTGCTGAGGGAGTCACCCATTGTGAAAGACGTTCCGATCGGAGCTCGTGGGAGGGCCGCGGAGACGGTGAAGTTTCAACACACTCTTACCGCGCATCATTCGTCATTGCCGCCGGTGTATTCCACACCAGACATGATTCGGCTGATGGAGACAGCAGCCTTTCATGCTTTGCAGCCTTATTGTGAGGGCGACGAAATCACGGTGGGAACGTCGATTCATGTCGAACATCGGGCTGCGAGCGGGATTGGTGCGTGCATTACCGCCGAAGCGGCGGTGGAGTCTTTTGACGGACGCTTCTATACGGTACGTGTCAGCGCGAGCGAGGGCGCGCAAGAGATTGGACGCGGAACGGTGGGTCGAGCGGTGGTGAGCGTCTCGATGTTTGCGGCCAGGATGAGGAAGATGGAGGGATAGCATCGGCATTCAGCATGCAGCAGTCGGCGTTGCGCGGTGCGGCATTTAGCACTTAGCATTCGGCATTTAGCCATGCTCATGTCGTGGTCCCATCTGCTTGCGATCTAGATCCCCAGAGATCACGTACGAGTGGGCAGTTGCACAAAAGATGGCTGGCTAAATGCTAAGTGCCAAATGCTAACTGCTCGCATCCAAGAAGTGAGTGCGGCGATGAGATGATGAATCTCGAAGAGCACAAATCCAAAGCAATCGCATTCCGCGCGATGCACCGAGGGTCGAAAATACTCGTGCTCCCCAACGCCTGGGATGTGGCGAGCGCCCGAATCTTTGAAGATGCGGGATTTGGTGCGATTGCAACCACCAGCGCCGGAATCGCTTTTACGCTTGGCTATCCGGACGGGCAAAAGATTTCCCGGACAAAGATGCTGGCGCGCGTTGCGCGTATCGCTAAGGCCGTCAGGGCTCCCGTCACAGCGGATGTGGAAGGTGGATACGGTGATCGCCCGGAGGATGCGGCACGCACAGGGCGCGAAGTAATTGAGGCGGGTGCGGTGGGAATGAATCTGGAGGATTCCACGGGTGACTCAGCGCATCCCCTGATTGACTTGTCCTTGCAGGTTGAAAAGATTCGTGCGGTCCGCGAAGCAGCTCTCAAGACTGGAGTTCTGCTCGTGTTGAATGCAAGAACAGATGTCTATCTGGCCGAGGTCGGCGCTGCAGATAAACGGTACGATGAGACGGTTCTGCGATTGGTCGCGTTCCGTGACGCGGGCGCAGATTGTGTTTTTGTGCCGGGGCTTCGGGACCCTACAACGATTGGCCGACTGGCGCAGGACGTGAAGTGTCCGCTGAACATTCTGGGTGGGCCGGGATCGCCGGCGGCGCCAGAACTGGAGAAGTTAGGGGTTGCTCGGGTAAGCGTCGGATCAGCCCCTATGCGCGCAACGCTGGGACTGGTCACGCGCATTGCAGACGAATTAATGAAGACGGGGACCTACACTTCGCTTGATGGCGGAATACCTTACGCGGACGTAAATCGGATGTTGGGAAGATAGTCGCCGGTCGTTGGTCGTCATTCGTTAGCGAAGACGGGTTTCCGCGGCCGGCCTCATCGGAACGACGGGGCCTGCTTGACTCGTGACTGGAGACTAATGACTCTCTGACGACTGATGACGATCGTTGGCGTTATTTCTGATACTCACGGACTGTTGCGGCCGGAAGCCCTGGAAGCGCTTCGTGGGTGCGCTCATATTCTCCATGCGGGCGACATTGGAGCGCCGGAGATTCTGGAGACACTCCGCACTATCGCACCGGTGACTGCCGTACGCGGCAATGTGGACCGCGAGGCGTGGACACGCGGGATTCTTGAGAATCAAGTTGTCGAGATTGATGGGGTTTCGATTTACATGCTGCACATTCTCGCTGACCTTGATCTGAAGCCGGAGGCAGCGGGCTTCGCGGCGGTGATCTACGGGCACAGTCATAAGCCGTCGCAGGACATTACACGTGGAGTCCTTTATTTCAATCCTGGAAGTGCAGGGCCGCGACGGTTTCGATTGCCGGTGACGGTGGGAAGGCTCACGATCGAGCGGGACGTCGTGCGCGGCGAAATTGTTCATATTTTGCCTTGAGCCGTCTTTCCCGGCACGTTCAAAAGCATTAACCACCAAGGGCACGAAGGAACACGAAGGTCTCCCTGCTTGGCTTTCTTTTACAATCGCGTTCAGTGTCGATTCAATTTCAGATTGATGTTCGCAATGGCGCGGGACGAACCGGACGACTGATGACTCCGCACGGAGTCGTGGAGACTCCCGTCTTCATGCCCGTCGGAACAGTGGCCTCCGTAAAGGGCGTGCCGCAGGATTTGCTGGAAGATCTCGGCGTGCAGATTCTTCTCGGTAACACTTACCACCTTTACCTGCGGCCGGGGGTGGAGACGGTCCGGCGAATGGGCGGGCTGCATGGGTTCATGTCGTGGGATCGGGCCATCCTGACCGATTCTGGCGGATTTCAAGTCTTCAGTTTGAATGAACTGCGGAAGGTCACCGAGGATGGAGTCACATTCCGGTCGCATCTGGACGGTTCGTCGCATGTCTTCACTCCCGAGAGCGCGATGGCGGCGCAGATTGGGTTGGGGGCGGACATCATCATGGCGTTTGATGAGTGCACCGAGTTTCCGGCGGAACGGGAGCGGGTACGGGCCTCGATGCAGTTGACTCTGCGCTGGGCGGAGAGGTCGAAGAGGTATTTTGAGGAACATAAACCCGACGTGCCGTGGGGAGCAAGTCGTCGGTCGTCAGTCGCTAGTAGCCAGCAGAAGCCCGTTTCGAGTTTCGAGTTTGGAGTTTCAGATTCAAAGGGCAACGCTCGAAACTTGAAACCTGAAACTCGAAACTCCCATGGAGAGAGCCAATCCCTATTCGGCATCGTGCAAGGCTCGATGGATCTCGAACTCCGCAAGGAATCGGCTGAGCGGACGGTCGACATTGGTTTTCCTGGGTACGCGATCGGCGGCTTGAGTGTTGGCGAGCCCCGGCACGTGACTCGCGAGATTGTGGAGGCGACGCTCCAATACTTGCCCGCCGATAAGCCTCGCTACCTGATGGGAGTAGGAACTCCGGAGGAGATCGCCATGTACGCGGCTCTCGGGGTCGACATGATGGATTGTGTGCTGCCGACCCGGGCGGCGAGGCATGGACTGCTTTTTACCTCCGAGGGGAAAGTCTCGATAAAGCAGGCGCGCTATGCGAACGATGCCGGACCCCTCGATCCGGCTTGTTCGTGTAGAGTTTGCGGCCGGTATTCCCGAGCCTATTTGCGGCACCTGTATGCCGCTAACGAGGTGCTGGCACAGGTTTTAAACACCATCCACAACCTCAGCTTCTACCTTGACACTATGCGCAGGGTGCGGCATTCTATTCGACTTGGGGAAGGGACCGGCTTTCTTTCTGGTGTCTCGTCTCAGCCGAAACCATAGGCACCCGAGCCCCCTCCGGTTCAAGCCTTGCGTTTGAAGGGATATCCGACCGAAGCACACGACTATTCCCGCGGTCACAATCGAGGAGCTGAGGCGTGCGCCAACATCGGCTGAGTTAACGTTATCGTCTGTCAGGTTTTCATGAGCACTTCATACTTTTTGGCGGTTCAGGTGGGTGGGGGGTCGAGTCTGCCCCTGTTTGCGCCCGTCATCCTGATCTTCGCAGTCTTCTACTTTCTCTTGATCCTGCCCCAACAACGGCGCCAGAAGAAATGGCAGGCGATGCTGGGTGCCCTCAAGACCGGCGACAAAGTGGTCACCAGCGGAGGACTGAAGGGCACGATTTTCTCGATTAAGGACGACTCGATCACACTGCGGGTGCCTCCGGATAATCTGAAATTGGAGGTCAGCCGGGGATCGATCGTTACGGTGACAACGGCGGAGGAACCGGTTGCGAGCAAGTGAGTTGGAGGCTTTTGATGGAGTCACGGGCGGGGACGCCCGCCGCTCCATTGAAGGGTTTAGAGGTGAAGGGTTTAGAGGGTCATTCTTAAGACATGAATAAGAATTTACGCTGGAAAGTTATCGTCATAGTGGTCACGATGCTGGTTTTTCTTTTCGGAATCTTTGGCATTCCGAAGAGCTGGTCCGGGCAGGGCTTGGTCGCGGCCATGACCGAGCGCATTCATCTTGGGCTCGATCTCAAGGGGGGGACGCACCTCATCCTGCAAGTACAGGTAAATGACGCAGTGAACGCAGACTCCGACCGCGCGATGGAGCGTCTGAAGGATGACCTGCGCAATCGCAAGATTGCTTATGCCGACGTCGGCAAGCCCGATCCGGCAAACGGCCCCGACAGGATTGTGGTGAAGGGCGTGCCGCCCGAGGCGACGTCGGATTTCCGTTCGCTCGTGACCGATCGCCTACCGGAATACGACGCAAACTCCGGAGCCGAAAACTCCTGGGTTCTTACCCTGAAGCCCCAGAACTTGTCGGATTTGAAGAATCGGGCGGTGTCGCAGGCGATTGAAACAATTCGCAACCGCATCGATAAGCTAGGCGTGAGCGAGCCTGTGATTCAGGAACACGGGCTCGGGCAGTATCAGATTCTGGTGCAACTGCCTGGAGTGGACGATCCGGCGCGCGTGAAGGAAATCATGCAGTCGACCGCCATGCTGGAAATCCGCGAGGCGTTGAACGGCGGGGCAAGTTACAAGGACGAACAGGCCGCGCTGGCCGCCAACAACGGAGTGCTCCCCGATAACGGCGTACTCATGCATGGACGCAACATCGGCGCCAGCGGAGAAGATTCGGTGTATATCATTTCGCGCATCTCAGCCGTCGCGGGCCACGATCTGCGCGAAGCTCGCGTGGGGAGAAACGGCCAAACTAATATGCCCGAAGTCAATTTTTACTTGACGGCGGACGGCGGTCGACGCTTCCAGAATTTCACGGGACAGCACATTGGCGACTATTTGGCAGTCGTACTCGACAATAAGGTGATGGAAGTAGCCGTCATCAAGAGCCAGATCGGCGACTCCGGAGTGATCGAGGGTCGCTTCTCCGATCAACAGGCGAAAGATCTCGCATTGATCTTGAATTCGGGCGCTTTGCCTGCGGGAATCAAGTACCTCGAAGAACGCACTGTGGGACCATCTTTGGGCGCGGATTCGATCCGGTCTGGCGTGCGCGCCGCCGTTGTTGGCATGCTCGCGGTATTGATCTTCATGCTGGTCTACTACCATGGAGCGGGCGTCAACGCGGACGTAGCCCTGATCCTCAATCTGATTATTCTGCTCGGATTCCTCGGATTCAGCGGCGCGACGCTTACGTTGCCGGGGATTGCGGGTGTCATTCTGACAGTCGGCATGGGGGTGGATTCGAACGTCTTGATCTTCGAGCGCATTCGGGAAGAATTGCGCAACGGAAAGACGCCCCCTTCCGCAGTGGATCAGGGTTTCAGTCATGCCTGGATCACGATTGTGGATACGCACGTGACCACCATCGTGTCGGCGTTCATTCTCTTTATCTTCGGTACCGGGCCGGTCAAGGGTTTCGCCGTGACGCTCACATTTGGATTGCTTGCAAACTTGTTCACGGCAGTGTTTGTGTCGCGCGTGATCTTTGATTACTTGCTGGCACGCAAGCAGCGGGGCGAAGCGTTAAGCATTGGGTAGAGGAGAGGTTTCAAAGTTTCCAAGGTTTCAAGGTTTCAAAGTGCGGAAGCCGGATGCGAGATGCAGAGTTTACTTGGGGTTTGAAACCTTGAAACTTTGCCACCTTGAAACCTTACAAAAAGGGGTTTTGGGCACGTGGAATTATTTCGCAATCCAAACATAGATTTTCTCGGCAAAAAGTGGTATTTTCTCGCCTTTTCACTGGTGTTCAGCGTGGCGGGCCTACTGTCGATGCTGTTCTGGCATGGCGTCCCGCTGGGCGTAGACTTCCGAGGGGGCACGCTGGTCCGCGTGAAGTTCGCGCATGTACCTAACAACGACGCCATTCGTGCGGCCCTGGATAAGGTGGGACTGCCGAACGCCAAGATTCAGAGTTACGGGCCCGCCGCGTCCAATGAAGTTCTGATCGATTTGGCGGAGCAGGAGACGAGCGAAGTATCGCTCGACAAGGGAAAAGCACAGATCATCGGCGCGCTGGAGACCAATACTCCGGCGGGTAAGCAGGACCTCAACAACTCTAGCTCTTTGACAATCAAGTCTTCCTTGCTCGAAAAAGACCCCTTGCGCCTAGGCACGGACGCCGACGCGCGCTACACGTCCTTGGCGCAGTCGATCGTCGATTATCGCGACAAGACTCAGGGTGGCGTGCTGCACTCGTTCGACGAACTCAAGGGCTCCGTGGGACCAGCCGTCGTAGCGTCATTGCAGGACGGTTTCTTCCTCTCCGATTTCGGGGTGCGCGACGTAGCAATCGTCGGACCTCAGGTTGGAAAACAGCTGCAGACCCAGGCGAAGCTCGCGATTCTCTATTCCCTAGCCGGAATGCTCGTGTACCTGGGCGTGCGGTTTGAGTGGATCTACGGAGTAGCGGCGGTCGTTACCGTCTTTCACGACACGCTGATTACGGTGGGCGCGTTTTCGTTGACGAATGAGCCGATTTCTCTGACCGTCGTTGCGGCGATCCTGACCTTGGTGGGCTACTCGAACAACGACACGATTGTCGTGTTCGATCGTATCCGCGAGAACATCAAGCTGATGCGGCGCGAGAAGTTGGCAGAAATCGTCAACAAGAGCATCAACCAGACGTTGAGCCGAACCATCTTGACGGCCGGCCTGACCTTCCTTACTGTGCTGGCCTTGTACTTGTTCGGTGGAGAAGTGCTGCACGGGTTCTCGTTTGCGTTGGTTATCGGCATCCTGATCGGGACGTATTCTTCGATCGCGATTGCAGCCCCGATTCTGGTGGCGTATCAGGAGTGGCGAACCGGACGCGGCAAGAAGCCCATTTCGATGCCTGTGGAAACGGGGAAAAGGGACAAAGCCAAAGCGGGGGTTTAGTGACTAGGCAATTCCCCGGGTTTGCAATGCGAGAAAGTTTTTTGGCGAAGACTACAAAGAGTTGCAGCGACCCTTAATGACTGGTGTTGCGGTCTTTCGCCCGTAAGTTTATGATTCGACAGTAGTTTGTGGAGTATTTCTGCGGACCGCAAAAAGCGGCCGGTGTGTTGCATGAGGCTCAGGTGCTTCTGAGAAGAATATCCAGTTCTTCGCGGAGCAAATATTTGAAGCGTGGTGTCTAAGAATACGTAGGGTCTGTTGTAGGAGAAACCTATGTTCGAAGATAGCCTTATCGAATCGGGCAATCGGCTCAAGACCAAGCGGGGCGCAACGACCGCGGTCTCCTTCATCTTGCAGGCATTGCTGGTCGGTGTTCTGGTCCTGCTTCCACTGATATTCACCGAAGCACTGCCCAAACAGCAGCTTATGACTTTCCTGGTGGCTCCGCCGCCACCGCCACCGCCTCCGCCTCCGCCTGCGGCGGCTCCCGTTCGGGTGGTGAAGCAGATCCAGAGCGACCTGGTGAATGGTCAGCTGCGCACCCCGACCAAGATTCCACAGAAAGTGCAGATGATTAAAGAAGAAGACGCACCCCCGCCGGATACCTCCATGGCGGGTGTGGTGGGCGGCGTGCCGGGCGGCGTGCCCGGTGGCCAGATGGGTGGCGTCATCGGCGGCATCATTAGTTCGACGCCGGTAGCCGTGCCTCACGTCGCGACACCCCAACGTGTCCGAGTTTCCCTCGGTGTGTCGCAGGGACTTCTGGTCAAGAAAGTTCAACCAAATTATCCGCCCCTCGCCCGTCAAGCACGCATCCAAGGGACCGTGCTTTTGCAGGCGGAAATCAGCAAGGATGGGACGATCGAAAACCTTCGGTTGATCAACGGACATCCGATGCTGGCTCCGGCGGCCATCGAAGCGGTGAAGCAGTGGCGGTACCGGCCTTACATGTTGAACGGCGAGCCGGTGGCTGTCGAAACTCAGGTTCAGGTGAATTTCACGCTGTCCGGCGGTTAAACCCGTCGGTCAGCTTTTGTGGTCTTCGTTCTCGTAGTGGTTGACGTTTGCCCTCCCCATTCCTACCTTGCTGGTGGCTGGAAGGGGCGCGAACTCCAGAAACAGCCATTGCGATCTCGAAACCCTTCTTTACAGTTCGCAATACTGATGTAAACGAGTACCAGAGTGACGAGTTCCTGAGGAGGAAAAGCAACTCATGTTCGTAGCCAATCTAGCAAGTGCCGTGCACCATGTACCCGCGATCGCCGCCTGGGTTGTCCAGGAAGGCCAAGTGGGTTGGGACCTGGTTTCGCTGGTCAAGTCGATGGGTATTCTGGCGAAAATCGTGGTCATCATTCTGTTCATCATGTCGGGCTGGTCGATCGGCGTAATGATTGACCGCTGGATGGCATTCAGCGCGGCCCGCAAGCAATCCCGTCAGTTCGCCCCGGCAGTTGCAGGCGCACTGCGGGACGGAAAGATCGACGAAGCCATCAAGGTTGCAGAGCGCAACAAGAAGAGCCACTTGGCAAAGGTAGTCACTGCGGGCTTGATGGAGTTCAAGGCGCACCAGGACAGCCCCGGCGAAATTCCCGGTGAGACCATCGAAGCTTCCAAGCGCGCTTTGGAGCGCACGGAAGCCATCGTGCATGCCGAGCTCAAGCGTGGACTCGGTGGCTTGGCGACGATCGGATCGACAGCTCCCTTCGTTGGACTGTTCGGAACCGTGGTCGGCATTTTGAACGCGTTTAAGGGCATTTCGCAGGAGAAGGCCACCGGTCTGGCGGCCGTCGCCGGTGGTATCGCCGAAGCGCTGGTCACCACCGCCATGGGATTGCTGGTCGCGATTCCGGCCGTGATGATGTTCAACTACCTGACGGGTCGCGTCGAGGCGTTCGACGTCGAGATGGATAACTCGTCGAGCGAATTGGTTGACTACTTCCTGAAGCGGCGGAGCCTGCGTCGTTCCTAGTTGACCGCGCAGTGACTGCGATTGTGAGTTGCGGTCCGGCGCCGGAAGAAGCTTCCGGCGCCGGGCACTCAGGCTCAGATCGCGGCACAACCAGTCCAACATCGGAACACGCGGTGGCGCATTGGGAGAGGTGGAGTTTATGGCACTGGCAAAACGAGACGAAGGCTCGAAGGTGAATTCGGACATCAACGTCACGCCCATGGTGGACGTGATGCTGGTGCTCCTGATCATCTTCATGGTGGTCACGCCCATGCTGCAAAAGGGCGTAAGTGTGGATCTGGCCAAAGTAAACAACCCGGAGCAAATGCCCGACGCCGACAAGGAAGATGCCTTGATCGTCGCCGTCATGCGCACGGGAGACGTGTTTTTTGGCAACGACAAGCTGCCGAGCCTGGAGCAGCTGACGGGCAAGATCAAAGATCGGCTTGCCAACAAGTCTGACAAGCGAGTTTATATTCGCGCGGACGCACGCGCAAAGTTTGGCCGAGTGGTCGAGGTCGTGGATGACATCCGGGCCGCAGGCGTGGATCAGCTTGGATTGCTGACCGACCAGCGCAAGGAAAAGGGCGCATCGACAACCGCGCCACCGCCCAGCGGCGGACAATAGAGGAGATCGACTATGGGAATGGCAGTTGGCCCGAGCGGAGGCCAGAACGCAAACATCAATGTCACGCCGCTCATCGACGTCCTGCTGGTGCTGCTGATCATCTTCATGGTGATTACACCCTTGACCCCAAAAGGCTTGGACGCGCTGGTGCCCCAGCCGCCGCCGCCTAATCAGAAGCAGCAAAATACACCCGACCGCACGATTGTCGTCCAGTTGATCGATCGCGGAGCCGGCCAGGCGCCCAGTGTGAAGATCAATCAGGAAGACGCTACCTGGGATGATCTGCAAGGCCGTTTGACTGATATCTTTAAGACGCGCGCGGAAAAGGTCATGTTCGTAAAAGGGGACGACAATGTTCCTTTCTTCGATGTGGCCAACGTCATCGACATCGCCCATGCTTCGGGTGTCGACAAAGTCGGCCTGATCACTGCCAAGATTGAGGCCGGGCAGTAGACATCCGTTGGTGAAAAGCTTCTCGCCAGCACGGACGGAAGGGTCCGTGCCCCGGGGTCGGACCGGGAGTGGGCGGGGAAAACCAAAAACGCCCAGGCGATTTCGTCTGGGCATCTGTGCGTTCGGATTTGCGCAATCTTCATCGGAGTGGTAAGGTCCCAGATTCCTGGGAAAGGGAGACTTATAACGCAATGAAAAACGGCGGACGAGTGTTAGCCCTGGTGGTGGTCGGCCTGACGTTGCTATCGACAGCGGCCTGCAGCAAACTCAGGGCACGGGACCAGCTGAATAAGGGTGTGCAGGCGTACAAGAACACCCATTACGAGGAGGCGATCGGGCACTTCCAGCAGGCGGTGGAACTGGATCCGAGTCTCACGAACGCACGACTCTACCTGGCGACGGCACTAGCGAACCAGTACATTCCCGGAGCAGACAATCCAGAGAACACGAAGGTGGCCGAGCAGGCCATTGAGGTATTCAAGAAAGTGCTGGAGTTGAATCCTCCGCGGGAACAGAAAGTAAACAGCCTGAAGGGAATCGCGTCGCTGTACTTCAATATGAAGAAGCTCGACCAGGCGAAGGAGTATCACCGAAAGGTGATTGAGCTTGATCCGAATGATCCGGAGACGTATTACTCGATCGGCGTGATTGACTGGACGGAGACGTACCAGCCCCGGATGACGAAGCGGGCGGAGTTGGGGCTCAAGAATGAAGATGCGCTTCCTGTTAAAGACAAGAAGGCCTGCGCGGCCCTGCGGGACAAGAGCATGGCGAGTATTCAGGAAGGCATCGACAGCCTGAGTAAGGCGTTGGAACTGCGCAAAGACTACGACGACGCCATGGCGTACATGAACCTGATGTACCGGGAACGCGCGGATGTGCAATGCGATGATCCGGCAGCGCGAGCGGCGGACCTGAAGGCCGCAGATGAGTGGGTGGACAAGACCCTGGCCGAGAAGAAAGCGAAGGCTGAGAAGCAGCCCGGGGCCGGCGGAATTACGATGGATCAGTCGAAGTAGTTAGCAGCATTCAGCACTCAGCATTCAGCCAGGGAAACAGTTGCGACCGGGCTGAGTGCTGATTGTGTTTTGGTTCCAACTTATGTATCGCTTCTGTGGAGGCTGCCTCCCCTATTGTGGCCGTGCTGATCCGCAAATTGCACGTCGCCCGACATTCCCATGTCAAAATTCAGCGACGGCGAGACTAATCAACTCATCGGGCACGAATCCCGATGGCTTGAACATCATGTCATGCGTGTAGACCATCTGCGTGCCTAACAATCCACACCGGGCCTCGACGTTAATCGCGACTGCGACGATCTGCTTGCCGCTTGCATTTTTGACTGTAGCGGGCCGTTTCCTGTGATGCGCGATAATGTCGTGGCCATCTTGGACAAACGGCCGCTGCGCAGATATTTGCCGTCTCAGACAGGAGAGAAACATGAGGACAGGTGGAGTTTTGTTTGCGGTGCTGCAATGGTAGGACCCAAGGATGGTGTCGAGTGGCACGCTTTGCGCCATCGCAAGCGTTGAAATCATCGGAGCAAACCACAAACGCCCGCATCGTCTTTCTCGCACTCGCTGGTCCGCAAGAATATCGAAAACCGGCCGTTCGTGGCTCAATGCTGATCGCTGAATGCTGAATGCTTTTTACTGAATTCTGAAGCGTTCTTTCATCAGACGTTGCAAGCGAGGTTTGTAGAGGATATCGAAGGCGAGTTCTTTATCGGGGAACATAGCCAAGGCGGCTCGCTTGGCGTTGGCGACCATCTCGGAGGCTTCTTCGACCGTTAAGTTAGGATCTTGGCCAATCACCGACGACACCATGCTGATCATGAGTTGAAGTCGTCGGATTTTTTTGGCTTCCTCCTGTTTTTCGCAAGATGAACTGTCCGAGCCCGCGCGTTTTGCGTTTTCCATATGGCCCTCTTCCGGGTGCTTAGACTTCCCTGCCACCCGTCACGTCAGTCGAGGTGACAAAGCGTGGGCGGGGCTGCCTCACCCTCATTGTCTACATTGTCCGAACATTGGTTGCAGAAAGCAACTGCCCAGTGGGGTGTTTTGTCGACACGAACGGGCCATCTGGAGGCTTCGTAGGGCATTTCACGGCAAAGCCCTGCCCCATCGCGTTACAATCAGCATCAGCGGACACGTCTTGGGATCGAACCTTTTAGGCGATGCCCGTGTGGAGGTGCTATGCCAGAAAGTCCCGGTTCCCCCCTCCGGCAGCGACCCGATCCGAATGAGAAGCTCGTTAAAGTGTTCGATAGCGAACGAGAATCCGAGACGTTGGTCGTAAAGGGTTTGCTTGACTCCGCCGGCATCGATGCAGATATGACCTCGGTAGAGGCTATCCAGGACATGTTCCCCGGTGTTGGCGGGACGGTCATCCTGGTGCGGGAGGAGGATGCCGAAGAAGCCCGCCGCGTCATTGAGGAATATCAAAAGTCACCCGTTACCGATGACGAAACCGCTGAGGTCGATCTCAGTGAAGACACGCCAACCGCGGGGTGACGGAATGGCCATCGAGATAGAAGGTCACCGCGCCGTTCAAGTCAGTTCGGTAGGTGGCCGTCCCCGCCTCTTCGAGACGCTTTAGAGTCTGTATGCGCGGGTGTCCGAACGTGTTTCTTGCGTCTACCTGTGGATCAGCTGGACGACGCTCTCGATGTGGTAGGTCTGGGGAAACAAGTCCACCAGATGCACTTGCTCGACCCGGTATCCGCCGGCGAGCACATGAACCAGATCTCGGGCCAATGTCGCCGGATCGCACGAGATGTAGGTCAAGCGCGGTGCGGCCAGTTTCGCCAGACTGCGCACAACGCGCTCTCCCAATCCAGCCCGTGGCGGATCGACCACCACCAGGTCGGGACGGAGCCTTGCTCCCTTGGTGGAAAGGAATTCATCCACGGTGGAGCGCACAGCCTTCACGTTCGGAGGAACATTGTATTTAAGGTCAGCGAAGGAACTCTGTGACGATTCAACCGCAATCGTGTGACGGAATAAGGCGGTCAGGGCTGTTGTGAACAGCCCCACACCTGCGTAAAGGTCGAGTGCGAGATCTCCTGCGCAGTTTGCGGTGACAATGTTAACCATCTCGTCGATCAGAAAGCGATTCACCTGAAAAAAACAGCCACCGCTTACCCGGAAATTCGCAGTTTTGGTGAGGTATCCGAATTCTCTGGTGCGGGTGGACCAGTCGGGCTGGTCTGTGGTTTGTCCTGAACCGCGTGCAAGTGACCGCTTGCTTTGCGGGAAGACGTAGACACTTACGATTTCCGGCAGAGTGTCGTGGAGGAGCTTAGCCAGCGATTCCCCAGCCTGTGTTCGACTACTCTTCTCTTCGCGCGGATCAAGGTAGAGTTCGATCTGAAGGTGGGCATCTTCGGAATCGACAAAGAGCTCGATCTCCCGGAGCAGCGCCGAAATCCGACCTGCTCGGCCGAGGTTCCACAGCACACCGAGCGCGCGGTTAATCAGTGGCGAGCTGATAGGGCATTGCTCGACCGGCAAGAGTTCGTGAGACGACATACGGAAGTAGCCGAGCGCGAACGTCGAATCAGCATGGACTTGCAACCGGCTCCGGTTGCGATAGTTCCAGGGTGGCGAAGGATGAACCTCGAGCGGGAACTGCAGTTCCAGCTTGGCAAGTCGACGCAGATTTTCTTTCAGGATTTCGACTTTGATGGCCAGTTGATGGTCGTAGGTACTGTGCTGGTAGTGGCATCCACCACAGCGCTGGAAGTAGGGGCAGGTCGGATCAATGCGCAGCGATGAGGGCTCAAGGATGCGCTCTGCCCGAGCGCGCGCAAATCCCTGTTTCTCTTCCGCAATGGACGCTTCAACCTTCTCGCCTTCGAGCACGAAAGGAATGAACACGGCTTTGCCACGCCCACGCTCGTCAGCAGGAAGACGCGCAAGTCCATCGCCGCCGTAGATGAGTTTTTCGACGGTGAGCTTCAAGAGGTGCCTGGCATCCGGGAACTGCAGCTAAAAAGCCAAAACCGCAAAGTTCGCAAAGAGACCGTAAAGCACGCCAAATCTTTCTTCGCGGACTTTGCGATACCTTTGCGTCCTTTTCGATTGAGAGCTCTGAGCCATGCATGCCCTACGGGAGGACAAACGAGTGCCTGCTTAACAGTGCTATTGAATCAGCGACCCGTTCCCGTTTGGTTCCTCAGGCGGAATCACGACTGCCGCTGCTACGCGGTCGCCCGGCTCAAGGTTCAGCAGGCGCACGCCTTGCGCCGAGCGGCCTGATTCACGGATAGTCTTCGAGTCCATGCGGATGATCTTGCCGTACTGGCTGATCAGCATGACCTGCGAGTCCTCCGAGACCTGCGCAATGGTGGCAACTTTTCCGTTGCGCTCCGTCGTCTTCACGTTGATCACGCCTTTGCCGCCGCGGTTCGTAAGCCGGTATTCATCGGCTGGAGTGCGCTTTCCGTAGCCGTTTTCGGTAACGGAGAGGATCAGTGAACCCTTCACTGGAACCAGGTCAGCAACCTCCGTGGCGACACTCCCGGATGTAGCGGTTGTGCCTTCGGCAGGCGCCTCCGCAGCGCCACCCGCACCGGGCGTTCCCGGTTTCGGCGTAGTTGCCATGCCGACGATGTAGTCCTTATCGGCGAGATTCATTCCGCGGACGCCGGTGGCGTTGCGTCCCATCGAGCGGACATCGCCTTCTTCGAAACGAACCGCCTGCCCCTCGTGTGAAGCCAGGAAGATGATCTGCTGACCGTTGGTGAGCGTTGCCGCCACCAATTCGTCGCCTTGCTCGATGTTGATGGCGATGATGCCGCGCGACATCACATGCGAGAAGTCTTTTAGCGCAGTTTTCTTCACTGTACCTTGACGGGTAACAAAGAAAACGTACTTCCCTTCCTCTTCGAGGTCGCGTACAGCGAGCATGGTGCGCACCGTCTCACCCGCTTGCAGAGCGATGAGGTTGCCCATGTGCTTCCCTTTGCCTGCCGGGCCAACGTCGGGAATTTCGTAGACCTTCAGCCAGTAGACACGCCCAGCACTGGTGAAAATCAGAATGTACGCGTGGGTCGAGGCAATGAAGAGCTGCTCGACGAAATCCTCGTCGCGCGTTTTCATGCCCGTGCGACCCGTCCCGCCGCGGCGCTGCATGCGGTAGGTTGAGATCGGTGTCCGCTTCAGATAGCCGGAGTGGCTGACGGTTACGGCCACCTGCTCGTCGGCGATCAGATCCTCGAGCAGGATTTCGGCAGCCTCGTCCTCGATGACTGTGCGGCGCTCGTCCCCATACTGCTTCTTCACCTCTTCCAGCTCTTGGACGATCACGCCACGCAGCTTCTTCTCCGAACCGAGAATGGATTGATACTCGGCGATGCGCTCACGGGTTTCCTTCAGCTCGTTGGAGATTTCGTCGATCGAGAGCTTGGTCAGGCGATGCAGTTGCAGTTCGAGGATTGCATCTGCCTGCTTCGCGGTGAAGGGCTTCTCAGGATCGAGTTTGGGCGCGCGGCCAGTGGTGTTGATGTCGATCTTCTTGCCGCCAAAATACGCGACCAAGTTGTCGCGAGCGTCGGCGCGGTTGGCGCTGGCGCGAATGATGATGATCACGTTGTCGAGGTGATCAAGTGCGGTCAGGTAGCCTTCCAGGATGTGCTCGCGATCCTGAGCTTTTGCCAACAGGTATGCGGTTCGGCGGCGTACGACTTCGACGCGATGGTCGATGAAGTACTGAATGGCCGGGATCAGGCCCATCTCGCGCGGCTGTCCGTGCGCGATGGCCAAGAGAATCATGCTGAAGCCCTGCTGCATCTCAGTGTGCTTGAAGAGCTGGTTCAGGATGATCTGAGGTTCGGCACCACGCTTGAGTTCGATGACGATGCGCATGCCGTCGCGATCACTTTCATCACGGATGTCGGAAATGTCGTCGATCACTTTGTCGTTAACGAGGTCGGCGATGCGCGCGACCAGGCGGGATTTGTTCACCTGGAACGGGATTTCGGTGACGATGATCGCCTGCTTTTCTTTCGTCAGATTTTCGATCTTGGCGCGGGCCCGCATCATGAAACGCCCGCGGCCGGTCTTGTACGCTTCCAGAATACCTGCTCGGCCATGAATAATGCCGTAGGTGGGGAAGTCTGGCCCCTGCACGAATCTCAAAATTTCCGGAAGGGTGGCGTGTGGGTTGTTCACCAGCGTGATGGTCGCGTCGACGATCTCCGTGAGATTGTGCGGCGGAATTTTGGTAGCCATGCCGACAGCGATACCGTCTGAACCATTCACGAGCAGATTCGGAATGCGCGCGGGGAGAACATCGGGCTCGACTTCACTGCCGTCATAGTTGGGACGGAAGTCAACTGTGTCTTTATCCAGGTCCTCCAACAACGAAGTCGCGACTTGCGCGAGCTTGGCTTCGGTGTAGCGGTCCGCCGCCGGTGGATCTCCGTCAACCGAGCCAAAGTTTCCCTGCCCAAACACCAGAGGGTAGCGCATGCTCCAGGTCTGCGCGAGACGCACGAGTGCGTCATAGACGGCGAGGTTGCCGTGCGGATGGTATTTGCCCATCACGTCGCCGACAATGCGGGCGCACTTGCGCGTTGCGCGATTCGGATAGAGGCCCATCTGCTGCATCGTGTACAGAATGCGGCGATGCACGGGTTTCAATCCGTCGCGCACGTCGGGGAGCGCGCGCCCGATGATCACCGACATCGAATAGTCGAGATACGACCGGCGCATCTCCTCTTCGATATTGACGGGTTGAATGTTCAGGGCGCCGGGACTACCGCCTTCTCCGGGCGGGGGAGTCAATGGAAGTTCTGGATTTTGATCGTCTGCCATAGAAAATCAGCTGTTAGCTGCTAGCTGCTAGCCTTCCCTGGTTCTGGGGCCTCACATCGGTCATCGTCAGGGCGCAAAACAAGCGTGCCTCGCAGACCGTGCCTCCGGCCTTAAGATTCTTTGTAAATTATTGCATTTACAGGAAGTTAATGGTCATTCAACAAAAGCTATTGTAGCATAAATGAACGTTCTTTTGGCATACCTTTGCGGGTACTCGCCGGGGGTGCACCCGCGTCAGACGGCCCACAATGACACTCTCTAGGCTGAGGGTTTGGGTCGAATCGTGACACTCGCCGTGAGTGAACTCATGAATGCCATTGCCGCGCAGCTGCACACTACGATACGAAAGGCATGAACGAACGCGTCTGAAACTGCCGCCTTTGCTTGCGTCCGGCTTCGGGAATCTATATCCGGCGGGATCTCGATTGCGGCCAGCCTCATGTGATTTGCCCCCAGTTCGTCTCGCACGTGCTGGGATACCCCCAAGCTCGCGACTTTTTGGTCCAGGCGGGCGCTAAAGGCGTTAACCATCACGATGCCGAATACAGCCACGGCGAGCAGTCCGGCGACGCGAGCGACTGCATTGTTGATGCCTGAAGCGACACCGGCATGGCTCTGATCGACCGAGCCCATGACAACCGTGGTCAGGGGAGCGACGCTGACAGCCAATCCAAAGCCAAGTACCAGGAACGGGGGGAAGAAAGCACGCCAGTAGCTTCCACCTGCGGATGGAAGCGCGAACAGAGTGAAACCAATGGCGGTAATGATGGGTCCGACGATCAGAGGCAGGCGTGGACCATAGCGAGTGACCAGGCCGCCGGACCAGCGCGACAAAAAAAACACCAGCAGGATCAGCGGCAGCGACGCGGCACCCGCGGCGGTCGCTGAATAGCGCTGTACCTGGATCAGGTTCATCGGAAAAATGAAGAAGAAGATTCCCAACGCCGAATACATCCACAGCGTAAGCAAGTTGGCTCCCGTGAAGGTTCGCGAATGAAACAGCTTGAGTGGAACCATCGGGGAATCGGTGCGAGTCTCGATGAAGGGAAAGACCGCCACGCTCGCGGCTCCAACAAGCAAACTGCCCGTGACCCTCGGATTGTGCCAGCCGAGCCTTGCAGATTCGATGAGCCCATAGACCAGACCCCCAAGACCGACTGTGACAATCAACGCTCCGATAGTGTCGAGCCGCTTGGCTGCTGAACTCCTGCTTTCAGGGACGCGCCACAGCGAGATCAGGATCACGGCAACGGCCAGAGGTAGATTGATAAAGAACGCCCAGCGCCAGGAGGCATGCTCGATGAGCCAACCGCCAAGCACCGGGCCGATCGCCATCGTAATTGCAGAGAACCCTGACCAGGTGCCGATGGCGCGACCTCGGTCCTTTTCGGAAAACGAGGCACTGATAATGGCAAGACTTCCGGGAACCAGAAAAGCTGCGCCAATCCCTTGGATAACGCGGGCGAGGATCAGTTGATTAACGCTTTGCGCGAGGCCGCATGCGGCGGATGCGATAGCAAATAACGCCACGCCAGCGACAAAAATCCGGCGCCGACCGAAGAGATCTCCGGTCGAACCGCCAACCAAGATCAATGCACTTAGGAAGAGCGCGTAGGACTCTACCACCCATTGCAGGTCGAAAATGCTGGCTTGGAAGGTAGCCTGCAGCGCGGGCAAAGCTACGTTGACAATGGTGCCGTCGATGAACGCCATACTGCTGCCCAGGATGGTGGCCGCAAGGACCCAAGGAGCGGCCTGTGCTCCGCATGGAGAATCGACGGCCGGAGCACGCAGGGCAATTTCATCGCAAGGCGGCTTCATGCGGAGTCAGATGCGGAGAAGTGAAGGAGGGTTCAGAAAGGGTTTGTGTTTAAGGAATTACAAAATAGACTTTCGCGACCTTCCGTGCCAAAACACAAGGTCCCTCCACTGCGTTCGGCTCGCGCCGCACTTCGGTCGGGATGACAGTTTGCGAGTAGGCCTGCCTACCGGTTCGCATTGCTCACGGTCGCGTGATGACTTCGTTGGGTGCACTGGGAAGCCGGAACGTCACGCCACGCTCTTCGTTGGCTTTCAAGGTAGCGGGCACATCGAGCAGACACACTGGAATCTGTTTGGACCAGTAGCCGTCGGTCCAGAAATCGCCGCGCGCATATATCACCCCGGCAACAATCGAGTAGTCATTCGATTGTTCGCGATGGCCATCACGAAAGACGAAGGTTGCGGGCGAGAGCTGAGGTGGATGGGACGAAGCAGGTTGAGGTTGGGCCTTGGATGGAAGCCTGTCCGTCGAACTGGCCCGGCTTTCCGCAATGTAATCGGGCTGATTATTGCGAGTAGAGTTGCCCGGATCCGTGCGTCGCACGTAGCGATCGCCTTGCCACTCAATCATCAGCGGATTCGGGAGCTTCGGTTCCTCCGCAGGCGAGACCCGAGCGGTGGGTGCCGGCGGGGGCTGAACGACAATCACGGATGGAGTCTGAGGATATGAAGAGGGACCATCGGCGAACCAGTATGGCGACCCCAGGAACACCGCGCTTGGAAACGGTCCACGAGGATTCGCATGCACGCCAAAGGATCGCACGCCCCGTGACATCGAACCGCCCGGACCACGAGCCATCTGCGCTGATAGCGGCACAATCAGGATCATGGCCGCCAGCAACGCATTGATGACTTGGTTCCCCATAAGAGCTCAGTTTCCTGTCGGCAGTTCAGGAAGTTTGAAGTCGATTCCGAGATCCTCATTCGCCTTCTGGGTCGCGGGCAAATCGAGATCATCGAGCGCGATCTTCTGACGTCTTCCCGGGCTCAGATCGAACAAACTCCTGCCGACGATCGCGTAGTTGCCAACTTCCTGTCTGTGGCCATCCTTGAAGATGAGAACCGTAGCCGGCTGGTTCGCAACGGGCACTTCCGGCTGCGGAGGAGCAGCCGCGACGACAGGATCCGGAGCCGGGTCACCTGGAGGATCCAGCTTGCGGAGGTCGGGCTTAGGAACATTCGACTTCGCGGCTTGCGGAGCGTAATCGTTTGGTGCCGAGACGCCGGAACCACGTCGATCAAAAATAGTCGGGCCTCCCGCGTATTGATCCTGATCTTCCTGATCATAAGCCGCCGCGGCAGCACCTTCCATCACATCCGGTCCACCGTACGCGTACGGATCCGCCACGGGAACGTAGTAAGGGACGTAATAAGGATAGACGATCACCTCATTGTGGCCGTGATGATGACCGGTGTTTCCTCCCGGAACCCTTCCCGGCGGGCCAAAGGTGATCGGTCCCCGAGGAGGATGAGTCGGAGTGGGACGAACGGGAGCCGGAAATCTCGGCGCCGGAGATCTTTGGCCCAGAGAAGTCACGCTCGGAGGAACACCGCCGAAATCGGGGTGTCCGCCGAAACCAAAGGACGTGACAGAAGGAGGCACGCCGTTGGGCTGAGTGGTGCTTTGTGCGTACGCAGGAATGGTCAGGATGCTGACGATTGCTAGACCAAGAACCAACGCCCAAATCCGCATGGCGCGATCATAACCCAGGTGTACTTGCATGGGGATGCCCCTTTTCTTGATTAGATGGCACGAAAGGCCTTTTCGTTCTTGAAGAACGGGGCGATGGGTAATCAGGGTAATGGCCTGAAAACACCTCTCCGGATGCTGCATGGGTGCGACCGTAAGCATCTCTCAGTTCAAATACTTAAGCGAATATGTCGCTCCGCAAGCGAGGGCAGCCCTGTGTGATCTCGCACCCGAGCCAGTTCGCTGAGGCTCCAGATCGCGTAGGCTGTCAAGAGTCCGAACGCGCACGCCAACGCCAGGCTGCGATGCCTGGATTCGAACAGATCAGCGCTGATGCCGGAGACGAAGACGAACATGAACGGCAGGCTCACCAGCTGAAAGCCGAGACCTTGGTAATGAGGACTTGCGAAGCCAAGAACCAAACAAAGCATTGCTACAAAAAGTGGGCCGGTGTTGCCGAAGTAGCGCGTGCGTGGCCAAATGGCGTAGGTGATCACGGCAACCGGTAAAGCGAGCACGAGCGCGGGGCAGTTTTGTCCCAATTGGACCAGCAATTCCCGATACGCTCCACTCATGCCGAAAGTCTGCCAGGTAATTCCAAACCATGTGGCATGTCGCAATGCTTGCCAGAATTCATGGGGATGAAAGAAATAGGCTGCCAAGATGAGAACGGCAGCGAGTCCAAACGCGGCGAGCCAAATCATCGCGGCCGCGCCGCGGCGAGTGGGCGCGAGGTACAGCATGAATGCGAGAGCGACTAGCGCCAGCACGATCAGCGAAAACTGTGATCCGACCGCCAGTGCGAAAGAAATACCCAGCAGCAGGATGCGTCGCCAGTTCCATAGAACGACTTCGCGCGGGGCATAGAGTGTGTGCGCTACTGCGATGCCCGTGAAGATGGCTCCGAAGGCTCCCCAGAGAGCGCCGATCTCGGGTTCGGCAGACCAGACTGCGGTCGCACGAATGATACCAGGCGAAAAACAATAGAGAACAAGGGCAACGAATCCACCGGCATTGCCGTAGAGGCGGCGAGCCACGTACCAGACGGAGGCGCCGAGCAACATTCCAAACAGCAAATAGGGAGCACGCGCGAGCCATCCCCAATAAGCCAGCGACTCGGATTGAAAGCGCCCGGGCCAGGCCAGCAACGGTGCGGACGCAATCAGATACCACAGCGCCGAATGGTCGGGATCGAAGCCGTCGTTCTCGCGAATGCGAGGAGGCGGTACGAGCGCGCTGTGCGGATCAGAACGACGGTGTCCGGTCCCATCCCAGCGGCGAAGACCCGTATCGATGCGGTACCACTCGCGCAGCTCCATTGCTCCGGGCCTGAGGCTGTGACCTACAAGCCAGACACATTGGCCGAGAAATATCAGGAGCAGCGCCCCTGCGATCCATTGTGGTTTTCCGATGCGTTCGCGCGTGAAAAATCGCTCCATGACGGAAGCGAGTGTTTTACCATGGCAAGACCAGATCCTGATGAACTATCGCCGATGAGCGAACCGGTGACACCCCGCCCGTTGTCGTCCGAAGGGGACTCTCAGCCCACTGCCGGTCTCCCCGATCCTTCTTCTCCGACAGCTTCGACTCCAGCGTTGCAGGGACCAAAGGGGCTGCATCCAATCCTGGGGATCGGGATCTATCTGGCGACGGGCATCGCCCTCGCTTGGATACTGTTCTGGCTGGGAAAATCATTTTTCCCGGAGCCCGTACACGGCGCGAAAGCAATGTGGCAGGACCTGTACGGGGAAGCTGCGGTAGC